>ERZ773263.137-NODE-137-length-54550-cov-10.651973_pt1 | contig 54550 bp, 68 predicted proteins | sample MGYA00511076_ERZ773263 | MGnify/ENA primary metagenome ERZ773263 (study PRJEB29015, sample SAMEA2738155) | human oral metagenome | biome: human oral; feature: human-associated habitat; material: saliva | place: China | collected 2195 ... | reverse complement strand
TGACTCAGCACTGGATAATAAAATACACATTAGTTCCTCGTCACGCGCATAGGTATTGTGTTCTTTTTCTCGCTCTTCTTTGGGTACAAGGTCTTTTATAAATAACCAAAATAACCGTGTTGTCATTGCGTCCTTAAAGGCTTTCTGGTGGATTTTTGCTGAGTCAAAGTCCCTTACGTTTACGCTGTACAAAAAAGATTGGATATATCCTTTTGCCTCTTCCAAGAGCTGGTCAAGAGCTTTTTTGATTTCTTGTTTTGTTGGTTCTTCAAGGAGGATTGTAGTTAGCTCTGGGGCAGTTACTTGTTCTGATAAAACCAGTTTGCTTTCGTCCTTTAGGTAAATCGTGCCATCTGCTGTTTCTAAACGTCCTTGGAAAGCAACCCCCTCTGAATTGGCTTTACCCTCTTTGTACCCTAACCACTCTTGATATAGCGATTGATCGTGAGTTTCTAACATAGTTTCAAGAGCCTCTACAGTTTCCTTGCTTCTGTCAATATCCCAGAGTTGTCTGTTATATTTTGCTGGAATAGTGAGACGATACAAGTTTTTTCCTGTAATTTGATATTCTAAAGTTTTCAAGGTAGTTAGTTTAACCATGATGTTTCCCCTTTTGTTTTATCTTTATGTTTATATTATACGCTAATCTTTACCACTTGTCAAGGGGTTCAGGTGTTTTTGTGCTTTTTGTAAAAAAAACAACCCTTTTGGGGGTTGTTTTAGTTAGAATGTGTTTTTACAAAGAAATGAGATGTGTTTTTATGTTCGTCATGACTTTTTACAAACTCCAACAGTTGGCGCATAACATCAAGAGTCTTTTCATATTCTTGAAGTTCCTTATCAATCTCTTCGATAGTCCCAAATCGTTTTGACATAACCAAAACAAAATACAAAGTCATTCGACTGTTAAACTTTTGGTAATTACTCTCCGATGATGACACGCGCCACTTTTCAATACTTCCTAGAAAGTCACTGTGATATTTGCCAGCCTCTTTCAAGAGCTGGTCAAGAACCTTTTGAATTTCTTGTTTTGTTGGTTCTTCGAGGGGGATTGCTGTTAGCTCTGGAGCAGTTACTTGTTCTGATAAAACCAGTTCGCTTCCGTCCTCTAGGTCAATCGTGCCATCTGGTGTCTCTAAGCGTTCTTGGAAAGCGAACCCCTCTGAACTCATTCCACCCTCTTTGTACCCTAACCACTCTTGATGTAGCGATTGATCGTGAAGCTCTAGCATGGTATCAATAGCATTGATGGTCTTCTCTTCCATCTCAATATACCAGCGTTGTCCGTTGTATTTTGCTGGGACGGTGAGGCAATAAAGGCTTTTGCCTGTTACTTGATATTCTAAGGTCTTCAAGGTAGTTAATTTAACCATGATGTTTCTCCTTTTTTTGTTTTATCTTTATAATTATATTATATCTTAGATGACCTTTTTTGTCAACAAAAAAATACCCCAAGGGGTGTTTTTTTAAGCCAGTATTTTATAGTCGGTCTCCTCGCCAAATACCTCGTCCAACTCTTCCTTAGTTACAGGTGTTCCTCTCCTATATAGAGTTCTTAGCGTTTCTAAATCTTCGTCATTTATATTTTGTTTATCATATATCAGATATTCTGGGTCTTCTCGAAAGTCTTTCATCTCTTCAATAAACTCGTTCTTTGTAGATTTTACGTTGATAACAAAACTTGGCTCTCCAACATATTTAGCTTCCCACAATTCGTTTTCAAGGTCGTAGCTAAGTTGAAATTCCCAATCAGCCATTTCTCCCCTTGTCGTGTGATATACCTCTAAAACCCTTTCTCCCTCGTTCTCTCTGATGTCTTCCTCAATACTTCCTAGACCAAATTCTTGATATTCTAAGTAGTGGGAGAATGCTTCTAGCACCTTATAAGTTATGCTGTCTTTAGATAGCTTGGTCATATAATTACCTCTCTTTTGTTTTATCTTTATATTTGTATTATATCACTTATAACCATCTTAGTCAAATAAAAAACCACCCAAAAGGGTGATTTTAAGATAATATCTCATAGTTAGTATTTCTTCTGAATATCTCGTCTAACTCTTCTTTAGTAGGGGGCGTTTCTCTTTGATAGAGGTCTGTTAGTTTTCTAAGGTCTTCATCAATGATGTCCTGAACTTCGTATAACAAACATTCTGGGTCTTCTTCAAAATCTTTAACTGCCTCGATAAACTCGTTTCTTGTTGCCTCTTCCCTGATTATAAAATTTATGTATCCCTTGTATTCAACCGTCCATATCTCATTTTCAAGGTCGTAGCTGAGTTGCAATCCCCAATCCCCTAATTCTCCTCTTTCTGAAAAATACATTGCCAGAACAGTCTTATCTTCATTTTCTTTGATAGTTTCTTCAATACTCTCCCTACCCCATCCTTGATACTCTAAGTAGTGAGCATACGCTTCCAGCACCTTATAAGTCATGCTGTCTTTAGATAGTTTAGTCATAAAATTACCTCTTTTTTGTTTTATCTTTATAACTATATTATATCACGCGCGACCTCTTCTGTCAACAAAAACACCCCCTTGGTGTGATTTTAAACAAATACTTTATAATCAGTCTCCTCAGCAAATACCTAGTCTAATTCTCTTCTCAAGGTGTTGACAAAGGTAGCACCTTTTTGATATGATGTAATCAAGATAAAGAAAGGGAGAGCAACAGAAGTTCTCAAAGGTACATTGAGATGACACAACTTAAAGATGGCTGGCACACAGTCTATGGTAAAAGTGTTTTCGTAGAAAACGGGAAAATTATCTACGGAGTGACCAAAGACGGGAACAATTCAGAAGTAACTTGTTACCCTTACGAGTATAACAAGGATTATAACTGTTGGGTTAACATTTCTGGGAAAGTAACTCTATCAGCTTATAGAGTAGGCTACAATAGAGGAACTAAATGTATGAAGTAAACCTAGTGGGACGACGTTTTCCCTCTTAGTTTTAAAAAAGAAAGGAACATAATGGCACAAGAATTAAAAAAATCAATCTACTTGCAAGGTGGAGTTATTGACGTTTATACCGAAACACGGAATAAGGAACGTCCGCAAAGTTTCAGCAAACGAATGGGTCAAATAGCGGATCGTTACCATCTGATTTTGGACTCGGTAAATACTCCAGAATTAAGTGACAATGAAAAGTACATTTTGGGAGTAACTATTCAAGGTTCTTACATTGATAAACTTTTTATCAAGTATTTGCATGAAGAGATTGACGATACCGAATTAGATGGGTCTTCTGATTTAGCTAAAAAAGTTAAAAAGTTAGATTTTGTGCAAAGAATAAAACTAATTGAAGAAATGAAACTATAAACCAACCCTCATCATTACCGAGGGCTTTTTATTTTGTTAGAAAGAAATTTTAGAACAAAAAAACACCCTTATGGGTGCTTTAATCTATCAATAAGGATAAACCACGTTGTTTTAACAACGACTCTACTTCAATTATAGAGCTTTCATTTATTCCCCTTATGCTTTTTAGTTCATCAATAGTCATAGAAGATATATCTCCTAAAGTATCCTTACCTGCTCTCTTCAAACAATTATACGTTCTAACAGATAGCACTATATCTTCAATCGGTGTTTCTAGGTGCGTTTCTGATAAAACGCCACATTCTATATCGATTTCAGGGTTACTGTCCAAAACTTTCTTCAAGTATAAATTCTCAGCTCTGACCTTTTCGAGTTCAATTCGTGTTTCAGCTAACTTATTATTAAATGTCACAACATCTTCTACTTCCCCAACATCTCCTATAACTACTGCTTCCAAATAATGGCTATTGTTAGGGTGCCTTAACTTTCTCAGTGCTTTTGCTTCAATTTGTCGCACCCTCTCAGGTATTGTACCAATAGTTTTTCCAATTTCAGATAACGTCTTAGGTTCTTTACCATCTAAACCAAAGCGACTTTTTATAACATCAAACTCCTCTTTTGATAGTTTGGTTTCTAACATCAACAAAATAGCATCTTCTGCTTCAACAGTATCAATCAATACTCCTTTTCCTTTAACAACTGGAAAAACACGACTCAACAATTTTTCCAGAGGAGACATACTCTCCTCAACTAAACTTTCAATATCATCTTGGGTGTACCCTAAAGTTTTATAAATATCTTTTATACCCACATTCCCTGAAGAAAGTGACTGATACCCCATACCTAAAATTTTAGCCACTTCTTTAACAGTGCTTTTTCCATCAATAATATTTTTAAGATTTTCTTCAATCAGCAACGTATCAAGATACATTTTTTCATACTTATTTTTTTTCATTGTAGCTCCTATTCTTCTCGCTTATACGTCATCATGGCGCTATACGTTACCCCTGAGAAAAAACCATTCGATTGCGTGCTATACTGGACACTTCCTAACAATGTTTGACCTGTAGCAGTTAGATACTCTAGGTGGCCATTGACCATAATCTCTAACCCCTCCAAGCTCTCTGCCTGCAATGTTTTGACTTGTGGAGGTGTCTTAGTCTTCTCTTCTGGAGTATAAGCATTTAGCAATACCTCCATGCGTTCTGCCAGTCCCTCTTTAGGAAACTCGCCTTGCTGGAAAGCCTGATATAGTTGGACGAACTTACTTAGTAATTCTTTCTCGCTATTGATCGCCATGTTCAATCCCCTTATCTTGATATTCTCGATAATATTCTTCAAATTTCAACCTAGACAACCCAATAAGAGCCTCAGATATAGATAACGTCATTACGATAGCCAAACCTGATACTGGTTTTAACAAACCTACTAGCCCTAGTACCCCTAATATCAGAACTAGGGTTCTTAATTTGCTTTCAAAGGCTTTTACCTTGTTTTGGCGCTCTTCAAATGTTATAGCCAGCTTTCCGATATGACGAATATTGAGATAGATGATTACAACTGTGACCACAACACAGATTAGAACTCCGTACCAGCTACCACCTAACACTTGACCTATTTTTTCCATTGCTTTCCCCTTACTACGCTATTTCCTTATTCCTCTAAACTCTCTTGGTTCAGCTTAATAATCAAAGCGTTTGTTCTGTCATTGTATTCTTCTTTGACGTTCTAGCTATTCCTTTTTAGACTGCTGTTCTTTTTGTAGTGCCTCGACAAATAAAGCACGCGCCTTTTTTTCGTCATTACTTCGACTAATAATGTTAAACCGTTCAGGGGTTAAATTCCCTTTCATCGAAGAAATAAAAAAGCCCAATATCAATCTAAATAGCAAGTAAATATTCCAACCAGATAAGACTCCAAAAACTACTTTTACCAGTATATTGTCACTGAATGCCATAGAACCAAAAACATACACTAACAATCCACTAAAAATCATTCCAGTTTGATTGACCAATACTCCTAATCGTTCAACAGACCAACCATATTTTTCAAATAAAACATGGTTCAGAGATGACCCTACAAAAAATAGAAAGGGAGGTAAAATACTACCAGCAACGAACTGAGATAGTGTTCCTCGTTCAATCAAAGAACTATCTCTTAGGTTGCTATCGCTCACCATCTGAGTGAAACTAGCATGGTAATTATGGGTTGCTATTCCTTTAATCGCTGAAACTAGCACCACCAGAAAGACAATCAGCAATATAGTTACTAACGTATTTTTTAAACTGGACTTAATGATATTTTTCATTACTCTTTTACCTCTTTTTCTGGTTGTTCAACAAAAGAACTATACATAGAACTTATTGACCTTTGAGAATTGTTGAGTTCTTCATTTCTGGTCGGCATAGTCCACCCCGCAATTATACCAGCTATGAACAAATAGAATACTATCATAACAGATAGGGTTGAAATTATTACTATCTCTGAGCTGTCATTGTTATTTTTTCTATCCATAAGTTACACCTTTCATCTTATCCATTCCCAGACTGGGTTTTGACTGCTCGTTTTTATCGACATAGATCTCAGCTATCATCTTTCCGTTTTCTTCTTTCCTAGAAACGTGTATGGCCATAAACTTTCGATTATAGTTTGATGGCAAGCCAATTCGTTCCAGCTCTTTCTCAAAGTCATTTTGTCCGTCACGGTGTCCTTTACCCAATTTAAACAAGGCATAATGAACCAATTCGTGACTTAGCGTAGGTACTACGATTGAAAAATCATCACAATAGATACTAGCATGAACCAGCCAATCGGATAAGTAAATATAGTTATCATGGTCACCAAAATACGAGTATAAGGCTGTATGTCGTCCATTTAGATTGTTGTCTAGCTTTTGGTCTAGTAATCTAAACTCAAAGTCAACACCTACAGTTGGATAATATTTCTCAAAAAAACTTTTGGCGTAATCTTCCAGCTTTACTTTATAGGTTTTCCAATCATCTTCTGAAATTCTATCCTCTTTAACCTCGTATGTCTTGTAAACATTTCGCTCGCTATTTGATTTAAGAACTGCTCGACCCAGAGAAGGCGCGTGAGTTAGTACCAGCTCTCCATGATATGGCTTTAATGCGCCAAGTAACTTGAACAATCCGAAGAAGTAAGTAGCAAATATCACGCTTGCAGATAGCAAAAAATCTCTTGTTTCGATATTGTTGTTCGATACTCTTGTTAAGATTACCGCCCAAGACCATATATTACAAAAAGCAATAGAGAGTGCCCCTAACTTTCTAAGCAGTCTCATTCTCTACCCTCCGTCAATTTCTGGCTTACTTTACGTTTTGTTAGTTCTTCTTTAAGTCTAAAGCTAACCACGTCCATTCCTACTCGAAGTATAAAACCAGTAACAATCACCATAGAGCCAAAACCATACTTTAACAGCCCTAACAGGGTCAATAGTGACGCTAGGACTACAACGTTCGTGAGATAAAATGCTATTGATCTCAGGCGTTTTATCTGCTCTTCTAAAGAGCCTTTTCGTGTTGCTGTAACATATACTGCCAAACAGATAGCAAACACGCAAACCATTCTTCCTTGCAGTGTATTGTTTAGAAAATTTCCTAATTCTACCATTTTTTATTTCCTTACTTTCTTTTGCAACTGGCCAATCTTTAGAGTAAATAGAGTTTCCAGTTTCTCTAAATTTTCGGTACTGGGAACAACTTTCCCACTTTCCCAAAGAGAAATGGTTTGACGAGATACACCTACCTGCTCACCTAACCAAGCCTGAGACTTACCAAAAGACTTCCTGAGAAAAGAAATAGACTCAGATAGTTCTTCTGGTAAGTTTAATTTAGGTGGTAGCTTTTGGAGAAAACGATCAATTTTATTTTTAGTTTTTGTATCTTCATCAATCTGATAATACGTTCCTGCCTCCAGTTCTTCAACAAGAGTAACATCTAGCTTCAATTTCAAAGCTAGCTCCTCTTTAGTTAACCCAAAGAGTTCTCTCTGTTTCGTTAGCGCACGCCCCATCTTTTTGCGTTCTCGTAACCTTTTGAGGTTACGTTTACCTTTTCCAGTTGAACGGTATTTCTCAGACCAGCGCTTTTGACCTTTTTTTCCTTTGTCGTTACTCATGTATTTTACTTTAGCTCGTTTTTGAGCTTCTGTTACCATAATTACCCCCTTTAATCATAGCCGAACCAGTTTTCACTTTCTGGCAATCCCTCTGAGAAATCAATCGTTGGGCCATTGCTAAATTCAATGATTTCTTTGTTTAGAAGTCCTTTCCAAAAGTCCTTAATCATTTCATTTTGAACGTAATCAGCTTTTGGGTGCTCAATATAGTTCGTTGCATAATAAAGTTCCACATAATCAAGATAGATATTGTAGATTTCCCTGATTGTATAGTTTCCATACAATTCAATAATTTTTTTATTACGTTCAGGACTAATACGCTTTGAAAACTCAATCATTGTCATAGCTTCGTAAACCGTCCACCAGAACATATCAGTTTGAGACTCTTTTGCCCCCTCCTCTAACACAGCTTCACGCCATTGTTTTTCAGTGGCCAATTCCCAGATACCCTCATGGAATTTTTCCATCATATCCTCAAACTTCTCTGGTTCGTCCTCGTATTTCTTTTCCCAGAAATCCATATTCATCGCTTCGGAAAGTTCCTCCTCTACTCTATCCGAGATAGGATAGGCAGATATTCCATAAGGATTATTATTGATTTCTCCCTCGATCTCGCTGGTAGCGTCTTGATAGCTACTAGCATAGAAATAAAGGTCTGTTGTTCTTCGATTTACGTGCCACGTAAACTTAATTACTTTATTAGTTTTCATTGTTTTTACCCTTACCGTTTTGACGGTTCTTTCTTTGTTTCTTTATACTTATACTATATACCTGATTTCATTTTTTGTCAAGTTTTGAAACAAAAAAAGGCAAGTTTTTCTTGCCTTAATTTATTTTAAAAAGGGAGGTCATCATCTGAAATATCTAGTGGGTTAGCATTGCCAAAAGGACTTTCATCACAACCAAAGTTTGGGGTGTTTCCTGTCATACCACCACCAAACGAACCTCCAGCATTATCATTGTTTCCAAACGCCCCTGACGTATTCCCTAGATTGTTGTCGAAACCTCCTGAGCTATTACCCTCACGACTAGCACGACTTTCCAACATCTGGAAGTTGTCAGCAACCACTTCTGTCACATAGACACGTTGACCTTGTTGATTTTCGTAGTTGCGCGTTTGAATACGCCCTGTAATTCCGATCAATGCCCCTTTTTTAGCCCAATTTGCTAAATTTTCGGCTTGCTGTCTCCAGATAACACAGTTAATGAAGTCAGCTTCACGCTCACCGTTAGACCCCTTAAAACTACGGTTTACAGCAAGGTTAAATGTTGCTACTGCAACATTACTCGGTGTATAGCGCAACTCTGGGTCACGTGTCACACGCCCTACTAATACTACATTGTTAATCATTCCTTACTCCTTTTGTTCTTTTTTTGTAAAAGCTATTATATCCCACGCACCTTGAAAAAGAAACACGGTATCACGCCCTTTTTAAATCGTGCCAACGTGACCCCTTGCTAACATAAGTTGTCTTTCCGTTGACATTAGTAAGCGCCCACCCATTCTTTGTTGTGCGAATTGAGACGTTCTTTCTGTAGCCTTTCCACGGTGTTTCAGTAACTTTAAATTCGTTGATAACACCGTCTGCAAGCCATTTGTGATAATCGTGTCTTTCCTTGCGTTTATTCGCCACAGTTTCAGCTTCTTCCTTGCTGTCGTAGTAGCGATAACGGTTGTTTTCGTTGTATGAACCATAGTTGAAATATACAGCATAATACACGCCCAAGACTTTAAGAGCTTGTTCATGCTCGCTTCGTAGCAAAGGAACTTCTTTATATTTCAAAGACGAACTTTGATAGGTTTCTGGAATGGGTTGCAACTCAATGCTATAAGTCACATTTTCGTCCCATTGTTTACAGAAAAGATAGGCTACTCCATCTTTTTCCAAAACTATTTCAGAGTCATTTTTCCCCTTATAATTAAATAAGGCCACATAGCCCTCTTGGAGCAATTCCATTAAGCAACGTGAATAAATGCTATCCACTTCAAATTCAGTCAATTCCATGATTGATCCTCCCTTTGTTTTGTTTTATCTTTATATTTATATTATACATAAAAGGGAAGAAAAAGTCAACACTTTTAGTCAACTTTTTTTACACTTTTTTCAATCAAATCGCGTAGCAAGTATTCATCTGCTTCATCTGAACTGACTCCGTGGTTCGCCAACTCTTCCTCAACGTAATTACGAATAGCTTGAACAGGGTACTTAAACTCTACGATTTTAGCCACCATTTCATCTTCATAGCCTAGTTTATTTGCGTATTCTTTCAAACGCTCCTCAGACAAATAGACTGCCCCTCGCTCCGTTTGTCGGATTGTTGCTACTGGTACTCCAGTTTTTTCGGACGCTTGGGTTTGCGATAGACCTAAATCAGTTCTTAGCGCCTTAACTGCTCCAGCATAGCCCTCACGTGTTAGGATAGCGATTTTTGCAGTAGTACGCTTTTGCGCCTCTTTCCACTTGTCGGTCTTACGATATTTTTCAGAAGACTTTTGAACACTCTCAGGGTTATTAGCTAGCCATTTTTTTCTAGTTTCTTTTCCCTTTTCTGATTTTTGGTAATTAGCATTGCTTTTCTGCCTATTCTTTTTACCATCATCAGTCTGATTGTAGTCTCTCATGTAGTCTCGCATATAAGCTGTTCGATCAAATTTATTCTTTTTTTCTTCCTTGGTCATCGTCTTTTCTCCATTTCTATTTTTGTTTTACTCTCTGTATTATTATAGCACTATGTTAGGAAACATAGTGCTTATTTCTCATTTTAAGTCAAAGAACTACATCAGGCGCGTGCTGTGTCTCATACGAGAGCGTTCCTCCACTGCTTTTTCCAAAGCATGATACATAATACTAGAACCCTCGACAGCAACTAACACGATTAGACCTGTAATAAGTAAATCAGCACCGTAGGCATAAAGTAGCACTGACAACACCATCAAAATTTTTCCAATTTTCATTTCACAATCCCTCATAAATCAGCTTCTTATGGTATCACTAATAAGCATAGTCAAGGGTGATAAACACCCCCTTTCTGCTTCTGTTCTCTTCTTATCTTCTCCTCTAAACTAGAGGAACTTCTAAATCATAATAGAGCCAGCCACTTGCTTCTGCAAGATTTTTAGCCCTCTCGTCCGCCTCAGTTAAACTTTTGGCGTTCAAACTGTAAGGGAAATCTTTCCCATTCTTGTCTTTCATGTGTGCGATATACTTCATATCGTCACCCCCCTTTTTTATGTTTTATCTTTATGTCTATATTATACATCTTTTGTTTGACCTTTGCAATAGATTTTATGTATTTTTTTAAATATTTTTTTATTTACAAAAAAGTCTAGCATTACGCTAGACTGTCTTATCTTTTATGAAATGGAAATGAGGGAAAGTTGTTGATTAGTCTTCTTTACGTTTAGCACCTGCAATGCCTACAGCTGAGAATGCCATGAGCATACCTGCGATGATTGAAAGTCCAGTTTCTGCGTCTCCTGTCTTTGGCAATGCTGGAGCTTGATTTGCTGGTTTTGGTGCTTCTGGTGTGTAAACTACTGGTGTAGTTGGTGTTTTTTCTCCAGTTGGTGTTACTGGTTTTGGTTTTTCTGGTGTGTGTGTCACGACTGTTTTTGAAATAACAGTTTTATCGTTGACAACTTGCACCACATCGTTATAAGCGTCACCTGACGCAATGCGTTTTGCTTTCAATTTAACATCAAGATCAAATGCGCTCTTACGGTCAAGTTTAGCAAAGAACGTTTGTGGCAAGTCGAGTTCCCACTTGTGATTTTCTGCATTGTAAGTAACGTTAGCATTTTTTACAATGTCGTCCACGGTAACTGCTGAACCGTCAGCATATTTAACACCTTTGATTGAGTCTGCGATTGGTTCCCAACCTAAATACTCGTCATGTTCGCCATCGAGGTAGTCAATCAATTTCCATTTCTTGATAGCTTCTGCTGATTGGTTTTCAATGCGTGCGCCATTAAGAATATAGGCAATTTCTTGACCTACTTGAACAGTACCATTGTTGATGTCTTTACCATCAGCGTCCACTACTTGTTTAGAAACTGAAATTGGTTTCTTAACATTATCTTTGTGCCATGAAACAGAGGCAACTGCTGGCGCTGTTGGTGCTGTGTTTTTGTTTTGAATACGGAAGTAAAGCTGACCAAATGTGTCTTCAATCCATGTGTCATCAATCTTCAAGAAGTTGACCCAAGGAGTGTATTCACCTGCTTTGACATTGAATGTTTGGTTGAGTGCAAATGATTTGTTGATAGCGTTATCTTTTGACTCAAGACCATTGTGGCTCCATGCAAACCATTCTGTTCCGTCTGGAGATTTCGCTACATAGCGAATATCCTTATTAACTGCTGTGTTTGGCCCTGTAACGTTGAGATTGTAGCTGTTCAAATCTACAGTTGATACTGTGATTTTTTCGCTACCATCACCATTATTAGACACTGTGTAGTTGATTTTTCCTGAGAGTGTTCCTTGTGCAAATGATGAAACACCGTCGTTTAGATCGTGTGTGCTTGTGAAAGTACCATCATTGTTGACGGTAACTTTTTGCCAAGTCTTGTATTGCCCTTGGTCTTGGGTAGTCTGAGACTCCCCTTTACCCTCAGTTGCTACATCTGTAGCTTTGTTGTAGGCTTCAACTTCTTTGTTATAAGCCTCTGTTGCTTTTTGATAATCTTGTGTAGCTTTATCAATAGCTACTGCCTGCTTGTCATAATCATTTTGAGCTGTTTTGTCACTATCAACGGTTGTCGCTGATGTTTCATTGACCGTCACACCTGCATTTTTGGCGCTAGAAACAGCTTCATTAAGTTTTGTAGTCGTAGGAACTTCCGTATTAAACGTAGCGTCTTTTGAGACTTCAACTTTTTCAGTTGTGTTTACTGGCGACACCTGAGTGGTGTTCGCTGTATTAGTGTTAGCTGGAGTTGCCACTTCATCTGCCGAAGCACTTCCTACTCCTAGAACAACAAGGACAGCACCAGCCATGATAGCACCAACCAAATTACGGAATTTACGAGATTTACGAACTGAGAATACTTGATTATTTTTAAACATTTTAATATAATACTCCATGCAAGGTTAAAGTTTCAAACCTTGTTCAAATTTTTTTACTTTTCAATTAGCGACCTATTGCCGACCTATTGCTTTAGGTCGCTTTTTTATTGACATTATTTAAGATTGGTCTTTTTCTTGCCGAACAATGACAAGGCAAAACCGACAACGATTGCACCGATAGCAGTCAAAACTCCTGTTGATACTTCGCCAGTTTCAGGGAGTGTTTCTTTCTCGCCACGGTTATTAGTGACAGTATATGTACGGTCACTATTTTTTGTTGCTCCAAGATCAACTAGATTAGCTTGTTCGCCAGTTGAAAGTGTAGCAACACCATTTTGAATGTTTGTGATTGTGTCCCCTTTATCAGTAACGACTGGGTTTGATGGGGTTACATCACGAACTACTTGCCCTGTTACAGATTGAGTCCCAACTTGGCTTTGACCATTTTGGTTAGCTTCGGCTGTAGATACTGTTGGAGGCGCTGGCTGTACTGGTGTTTCAACTGGTGTAGTTGGCTTAGCTTCTGCTTTATCAACTTTATCAGTCTTATCAGTTTTATCAGCTTTATCTTCCTTGTTAGTATCTGCCTTATCTTTCTTATCCTTACCAGTTGTTGTACTTACTGATGGGACAGATGGCTCAGTTGGTTTGTTAGCGTCTGTTGATGTCTTAGTTTCATTACCACTGCTTACTGTCTCAACACTTGGAACACTTGGCTTATCTGTGTTTCCACTACTTACTGAGTCAGTGCTTGGTGCAACACTCGGTGTAGTGCTTGGAGATGGCTTTTCAGCATTACCACTACTTACCGTATCAACACTTGGTGTTGTCGGTGTTTCAACTTTACCACTGCTCACTGAGTCGGTACTTGGTGTCGTTGGTTGTGTTGGAGTTGTAGGCTCCGTTGGTGTTGTTGGAGTAGTCGGTGCTACTGGTTCAACTGGAGTCACTGGAGTTTCAGTAACCGTTGTATCAACACTTGGTGTTGCTGGTTTCTCTGGGACTGTTGGCTCAGTTGGAGTAGCTGGAGCTACTGGCTCAACTGGAGCTGTCGGCGTAACAGGTGTTGTTGTACCTGAATCGCTTGTTCCATTATCTTTTGGAACATCTGTTGTCGGTGTAGATACTGTTGAAGAACCAACATTATCTACCGATGGTGTTGTGGGTGCAACTGATGTGTTACCAGTTGTCACCGAGTCTGTAGATGGTGTGCTTGGTGTCGCTGTCGGTTGGGTCGTTGGAGCTGTTACACCTGACTCAACCGTGTTGACATCCACACCATCTGCATAAGCTGTAGTACCTGCCAAAAGTGTTGCAGCAAGAACCACAGTAGCCAGCCTAGTTGCTGTCTCTGGTTTGAATTTCATTACTTTTCAACTTCCTTTCTACTTTTTCCGAAAAAGTGCGATAGTAGCGAAAATGGATCTTTGAGCCTTGCTTTCCTTTGGTAATTTCATGGACTCCCAAGTTTTTCAGACCTATTGTATTGCCTTTAGAAAGTTCTCTTTCAAAAACCTCTAGCTGGAAGCCCTGAACAGCTTTCGCTTGCTTGGGACTTATTTTCCCTTTTGACGCTTCGGAAACAAGTCTCGCAAAATCATTTTCGCCAATCCTCAAGGTTTTACCCTCCTTTCTTTGTTACAAGAAATATATTACACCAAAACAACGTCTTTGTAAAGGGTTTTTTACAAAAAATATGCAAAATAAAAAATAAGCTCAAATATTGAGCTTATTGACTTTACACTAATATTCACTATGCATATTTTTCCCAGACAACATACTGTCCAAATGTTGGAACATTTCCTCGAAATTTGTACCATTAGCAAGTGATCGCAACGTATTGAATTCCTCTTCAAATGTAACTTCTGGGTTATAGCTATTAACTTTATCATCGAGAGAATTACGAAGTTGGCGAAGAGTCTCTTGGCGTTCCTCAATTTGCCCAAAAATTTTGTCTCTTGATATGTATTTGAAGTTGTCGCTACTCCGAACCATATCTAGTTCGTCATTGATTCTTTTTAATTCTTCATCAATTTTTTGGCGAATACTATTAGCGTAACGCTCTATTTCTTCTCTGTAATCTGCGTATTCTACATTGTCCACTAGCTCACCATTCTTTCTAATTTATCCATGTAATCGTTATAAAGTTCGTTGTTCATTTCTCCTACTTGTAAAATTCGTTGGAGCGCATTGATAGTCTTGTGCATTTCAGAAATAGACTTATTCAGTTCATCTCTCATAGCGTATAGGTCGCTAGCTTTTTTTACTTTTACAGGATAACTTTCAACGATAGCGATGTCTTTTTCCACCTCTTTTAAAAGACTGTAAAACGTATTTAATACTTCTTCCATAGCCCCTCCTAGACCTTAACCTGTTCTTCTACCTTGTTGTGGTTTCTATCCATAAATTTCTGGTTAGTCCGTGGTAATGTTGCTTTCAGGAACGAATGATTATCTGGATTGTTCAGATCCAGTCTTGTTTGAATATGATTTTGAGAGAACTCTAAAATTTTGTTTCCCTCTAGGTCATAATTTTTTTCAAAATCAAAATCTCGTTGTTCATCTTTAGCAATCTCAGCTTTTTTTCTGAGACTTCTTTGAACCATAACTAAAAGGTTCTTTGGCGCAACATCTTCCACTCTCAAAATCGTTGCTATATCAGAATACGATGGTATGCCATAAGACAATTTTTCTAGCTTCGCCTCACGTCCTGATAGATTTTCCCTTATGATAGTTTCTGGTGCAAATCGCTTAAACTCGACTACAGCCAACACTAGAGGTTCAAGTTTTTCCAAACTCTTTTTATCTTTCCCCTCTCGATTGAGAACATTTCTTGCGTACCGTGTTAAGGTCTGATCCATTTTTGATTTACATTCAATGCAATAGGTCACAGCCTTTTTAACTGAAATCATTCCAGCCTGCAAAGCCTCGGTACAACCTACTAGGTCTTCCATGTGTAGTTTTATTTCTGCAACCCTAGCTTCTCCCCATTGTTGAGGATAGTCCATGTCCAGATTTTCAATTTCTTTTTCTACAGCGTTTAAATAATGCTGTAATTTATTCTTAATAAATCTCAGTGTGATAGCATACGATTGATTTTCTTTAAGAGTAATCATCTTTTCGACTCCTCCCTAGATTTCTTTTAGGGCTTGCTCCCCTGCTAGTTTTTTGTACTCCTCAATTTCTTCAATGGAGTTGAAAGCCTTTGGATCATTAGGGTCAAGCAGATACTTTCCATCTACGAAATTCAACCCCTCAATCTCACGCGCTTCCATTTTCATACTATATTCCAATTTTTCGTATATTTTCATTATACACCTTTTCTCTTTTTTGTTTAATAGGTATTATACAACTTTTTTATTTTCTGTTCAACACCCTAATTTTACTTCCCTTGTTTGTAACCTTTTTTCATGCTATGATTAGATTATCTAAATAAACGTTTAAAATTTAAAGGAGTGACTTATGGACTTAAAAAGACTTACCCAAAAAGAAAAAACAGTCCTTGGGATTGCTGTGTTGGCCATTATAGTTGTTGTGGTGGTTGTGGTCACATCTATGTCTAGCCCTAGTAAAAGCAACACCACAAACACCAGCGATGTAGTAGCTGAAAAACCACACAAGGTCAAGGAAGAGAAGATTGATATGCACATTCAAAGCGACCTCTCAGACGCTTTTGATAAATTGCGTAGCTATGTAGCAAGCACCGATATGCTGAATATCAATCCTAATGATACAGGGGCAACTAAAGGTATGAAGCAACGTGACCTAGAAATGCTCAAAGCCTTTACATCAACCAAAAAATTTGAAATCGTGCCAGATACCCTTGGAACAGATGAAAACTACAGTGGCAATACAGCTAACTTCTCCTTTGAGTTGAAACGCCAGTCAGATAATCAGGTAGTTGAAGTCAGTGGCAAATTCAACGTAGATAGTGACCAAATCACAGAACTTTCTTTCGACAAGGACTTAAACGAGGTATGATATGCGACTATCAAACCTTGAAAGAGCCATGCTCGAAACAGATAAATACTACCAACGCTTTTTCAGAGCTTGCTACTTCTCGCTAGTAAATACAGGTCGTCAAGATTACTCAAAGTTAAACCCTGACAGTGTTATCTTCTTAGCTTTTCAACGAAAATTCCAAAGCAAGGCTTTGGCCAAGGAAACAAAAAAGCTCCTCAAACGCATGAATGACAGCGAGGAGCAAAATAAAATAGCTGAATTGATCTTGAATTATACTATGCCATATTATATTTCTAAAGCTATTAAACCGATAGAGCTAACCAAGATTACTACAGGTCAGAAAGTCACCATCGAAATATCAGACTTAACCGTTCGCCTTTACGGTGAAAACCCAGAGTCATATAGGCGAAAACGTGGACTCAATCTCTTCACAGGAGAGCTTGAAGAGTTTAGAGAGACGCTACTTCCAAGATTGAAGTGGGAAGTCATCGAGACCATGCCTGCAACCAATAAGCGAAAATTCTATGACAGCATAGTTATCTGGATTGAAGAACATTAAAAGACACGAACCGTTTGGCGCGTGTCTTTTGTATTATCCAAGAGCTTTCGCTTTGCTTGTCACTTTATACCCTTTTTCAGATGGGTTTGTGTAGTGATAGTTATTAACTTTTTGGCTTGCTTTCGTGATGTAAGAGTAAGACCATGAGTAAGACTCACCGTTACCCTCACCAGAATAACCTAATACGTTCTGTTCACAAAGTAGAATATCACCATTCTCGAAAACATGGCTTACAATCGCAACGTGGTTAGGTGTCATAGAAACCATGTCACCACTTGTTGGGTCTTTGCTATCTTTGGTTCCCATCGTTTCCACGACTTGACCAACCATTGCTACACCATGACCTCTAGCACCGTGGGCGCTTCCTAGAGCTTTTCCATCTTTTTCCCACAATGCACCGAACAAGGCGGCCGCAAGTGTTGTACACTGGTTGGTAATACCGTTACTAAGATAAGGGCCAGCACCGTCCCAACCTTTGGAGTCATGCCATGCCATACCTACACTTTCAGGATCAATCGCATACTGTTTCAACTCTTTTGGTAGATCTCCACGTTTCCAGTACATATCAGAGGTATAGCCAGAGTTTCCTCCAGCTTTTTGCCAACCATCTCCTCCAGAAGATTTGTAGTTAGTTTCACATGATACATCACTAGACTTGTCTTTGTCGCCATCTTTAGAGCTTGAACTTCCCTTATCGTCACCTTTAGCCTTTTCTTTGCTGAAAGGTTTATCGCCATATTTAGAAATGGCTTTCTCGTCTAGCCATTTATACTGACTTCCGTAGGTATCATAAAGCTCGTTTAGTTTTGTTTTATAACTTGGGTCGGTAGCCCAACCACCATCAGCAATAGCGTCTAGGGTTTTCTTACCGTCCGTGTTGTTGATTGCCCCATCGTATAGTGACTGGTTCGCCATGAACTCAGCCTTACCAACGATACCAGCGTCATAAGATTTGAAGTAGGCGTAAGAACCACCTGTATTATCTCCAACGCTTGTTCCGGGGCCACTTCCAGAAACAGCGTCATTACCGTATAGTTTCTTAGTAGCTGAATACTCTTGTCCAGAGAATTTCACACCACCCATGTTGTGGGCTTGACCAAAACTAGGTACGCTCTCACTAAAGCTGGTTTCAGCAATCGTTTGAACGATGGACGCACTAGGTAAGAAACCACCTGCTTTCCAAGATAGGATATAGGCTTCTTCGTGTTCTTTGACAAATTTATCAATCGTTTCGCTCAAACTACCAGCACCAGCAGAACTTGTTTTGTTGCTAGAGTTAGTGTTAGTTGAGTCTAACGTGTTTTTACCGTCATCACACTTAGGCGCACAGCTAGTTTCTTTTGGTGAAGCTGAACTTTCGCTCTTAGAAGACTTATCAGACTTGCTTTCAGTCTTATTGTCTTTGCTATCCTTGTTGTCCTTTTTATCTTTTTTGTCTTTTTTGGACTTCTTGGTCTTTGCTTTTGGTTTAGCATTTTTAGAGCGATAGATGTAAACGTAATCGTCCTTGTGGGGTGTGCTAGCTTTATACTCTAGGTATTCATTTTCAGCAATCCCCTCGTTTCGTTTACTACAGTGAATAACCGTTTCATCGTCCACGAATATTCCAGTATGACCACCAGAACCAGAAGACTTACCGATTTCTCCCCAGATGAAGATGTCTCCCTCTTGGAACTCGGTTTTATCTGTGTCTCGTCCCTCGGCTATCAAGTCATAGCCATTGTCTTTGAGCCATTTATGTTCTGTTTCGGTTGATACTGCATAACCGTTATCCGTAGCGCCTGCTTCACGCAAGGCGTAGTAAAGTGAACTTGAACAGTCATAGGAGCTTGGGCCATCTCGAACCTCTTGGGAGTAGGAAACTTTTCCCTCATGATCGTGATACCACTTTAAAGCCCCCTCGGTAAAATCAGTATTGCTGGTGCTTTTACTTGCACCACTTGAAGATGTTTTTGAGCTAGTTGAAGTGTCTTTCTTTTTGTCAGATAGACTGGTAACAACTGGCTTACAATCTTCGTCTGTCGGAGCATAAGAATAATAAGTTTCGGCTAGGACATAGGCTTTATTTACAGCACTAGGTAAAACACCAGTGTCCATGAGAACAGGGCTTAACGTAATAAAGACCCCAGCAATCGCTAGAGCCTTTTTGAGTTTCAATTTCATTACTGTTGTACCCCCTCAAAGCTACCTTGGACAGTTGAAAACTGAACTTGGTTAGTGTCTGTATTGAGATTACCTGTTACAGTCACCTTTTTGTCACCGTTCAAAAAGTCAATGATGAACTGGTGGACGTTATTGCTGTTGCTTTGATAAACTTTCAGTGAAGTTTCATCAGGAGTATAACCAAACGAATACGCCTGCTTTAGCGACTCAATCATCTGGGTCGTGGTAATGCCATAGAAACTGCCATAACTTGGCTCAGTGTTCTCGGAATTTTTAATAGCGTCTAAAGCATACACAATCTTGATTTTAGCAATGTTGAAGTCTTTTTCAGAGACTTCTTTGTTGCTTTCAAGCGTTGATTTTGCTTGTTTTGTTGAGTCGTCATAATAGACTTCTTCGCTAGATGACGATTTACTTGTTTGGGTATCGGTGTCTTGGCTTGGTTTGGCTTTTTCGAGCTTGAAGCTGGGGGCGTTTTGTGTGGTAGCGATATAATACGCCCCTCCAACAATCAAGACACCTAAACAAGCACAGCCTCCGATGATAGCAAGTTGCTTCTTAGAGAACTTCATCAAACACCTGTTTTTTCCGTAGCGCTACCACCATCGCCACTATAACGACTAACAAGAGAGGCAACCCACTTGTCAGAAAGAGTCACTGGAGTTCCAGTTTTTAAGTTGTCCTTATTTGGAGCTTCGGTTGTCTCAACCGTGAAGAGTTGTCCTGTCTCACGTTCGTATCGGATCACAGTATAATATTTTTCGTTTGCTACGAAATATCCTGAAATTCCTTTTGACTTGTCAGCCTTTAGGGTGTCCAGATTTTTTGTAAGAATTTGGACATTGTGCTTGAAGTCACGTTCGCTCAGTTTATTGCTGTTCTCAGCAACTTTGGCTACGCTAGACTGATACTCAGACATACTAGATTTGACATACTCCAGAGTTTGTTGAGCCTTTGCTTTGTGACCGTTGGTAACAACTGTTGTTGTCCCTATGGTTACTAATGCAAGTGCCAAACTTCCTCCGATGACCAACCAGTTCTTGTTGATACTAAATTTAGGTGTATCACCTTGAACTTTCTTCTTGGTCTCCTTTGGAGTTTCGGCTGGTGTGTTAAGAAATGCGTCAAAATTTGGTTGACCCATAATAAATACCCCCTACTTAATCTATTTTTTTGCAATAATAACAAAAAGTATTGTGCTTTGTCAATCACTATTGACGAAAGTGTTAGGCGCGTGATAAAATAATGACGTTGTGATTTAGCCCCTACTTAATCTATTTCAGGCTAAATTTATAACACAGAACGTCTGCTTTTGCAGGCGTTTTTTTGGTATAATAAGGCGTACACAAAAATAGCGTGTGCGCTTGAACAATTTGAAAAGGACTTCTGACTTTTATCAGGAGTCTTTTTTGATTAGCGATAAAATGAAATATCTGAAAAAATTGATTGAATTAGATTTCTCCTTTCTTTTCTCTTCTTCTACTCTTAATAATAATAATAATAATAATAGACGAGTTATCCACAGGCTTAAACCCTTGATTTTATTGACTTTTTTTTTAATAGAATACCAGCCAGTTGCAAATAGAATACCAGCCAGTTGCAAATAGAATACCAGCCAGTTGCAAAAAAATAGAATACCAGCCAGTTGCAATAGGATACCAGCCAGTTGCAATAGGATACCAACCAGTTGCAATAGGATACCAACCAGTTGCAATTGAATACCAGCCAGTTGCAATAGGATACCAAACAGTTGCAAATACGTAAAAAAACACTTAGAAAGCCATAAAGTTTTAAAATTATAAAAGTGTGGTATTGTATTTTTGAAAACGTTATGATAGAATATATGCGAAAGGTAAAAAAATATGAAAAAAAATGAAATGATAACCGACTTTGAGATAAGCCGAAAAAATATATTGGCTATCTCAAATATTGCAACTGGTCTAGGTGTATCTCGTTTGAGAAACCTAGAGGATTTATCAGAGGAACAACTAAAAAAAGCTCTGGAAAAACCCACAGTGAAATACATTAGCGAAGAAATCTATAGAGGCTATGTGACAGCTCTACTACACTATGATAAAGAGCAAAATGTTTCTGTATTCAGTGTGAGAGACATAGAAAAGTTATTTGGTGTAAGATTGAATAAAGCAGGTGTTGTTAGGCTTAAAGAGGGTCTCCAAAACCTTAAATTTATTTTTTCTAACGAAGAATATTTAGATTTTGAAAGCCTGAATGGGGAAAGTGTAACTTATGCTATAATTCCAAATTTAGGCTATAAAGAGGGAATTTTTTTCTGTGAGTGGTCAAACAATATGCCTGATTGGGTTGGTGAAAATGGAATAGACTTCACCACGGTAGATTACAGTATGGCTAGAAATCTCAAAGCAAGAAGTTTCTCGTTGTACGAAAGTATAAAGACTTCTCTTGAAGATGGCCAATACACAGTAAACTTTTCTTTGGAAGAAATCAGGAAAATTTTGAAAGTGGCAGATAATACCTCGTATGGTCGATTAAATGCAAGGGTTTTATCTGACATTCAAGGCGATTTAGCGAAGAACTCCGATATTATTATTTCTTCTTCCCCAGTGAAAGAGGGGAGAAAGACTGTTGGCGTTGAAATTTCAATCGCTAAGAACAAAAATTTTGAGGGTGCAATTACTGAGTCTCAGTACAATGTGTTGTCATCAATCAAGGCACAGTATGAGAACCTATTACAAAATGCTGGTTCTGAGTCACAACAAGAATATCTTAAAGAAAAGCTGTCACGATTGAAAAACCTAAATTACATGACTAAACTTAGCGCTCAAAAACTGATCTCAGAGCTAAGTAATACAAAACTTCCTAAACAACTCAGCGATAAAATGCAGGAAGAACAAGCTGGACTTGAAAAAACAAGAAACAACTATGACGATGTTCTGGAGAAGCGCTGGTCAGGGAATGTTTTGCCAGAAATAAAAATCAATCTGGAAAACCTACTCTTCACATTTTCCGAGTCTGAACGTAGAGCGATTTTAGAGTATGCTTTAAAAGTGGCGAAAGAAAATAATGCTCAGACTTTAGGTTATGTTATCTCAATCATGAGTGAATGGAGTAAAAATGAGTTGAAGACAGTTGAAGATGTAAAAAGGTTTAAACAAACCAAATACGGTGAAGACAAACCTACTTACACTCCCCCAACGAAAGATTTCATGGACGGTATAAATGCTGCTCGTGAACTTTGGGGTAAATAACCTTAAATTACCTATTGACAAAAACAATAATTCTAGTTTATGATATAACCATCAAGTATGTTTTTACCTTTCTTTTTTTGTTTTATCTTATACAGGCTAAAAATATACTACTCAGAAGCTCTTGCTAACGCAGGAGCTTTTTTTGTGTTTTCTTCAAGTATTTATATAAATATAAAAATAAATAAAATAACACATAAAAAAGTATTTACAAAAATAAATATATAATATATAATAAAAGTACAAGAAAGCAAATAAAGAAAGGTAAATAATATGGTTAAACCAAAGATAGTGACATTCGCAACTTCAAAAGGAGGGTCTATTAAGACCACAGCCACAATAACTGTTGCAGAGGATTTAGCTAAACAAAATAAAAAAGTTCTATTGTGGGACAAAGATGAACAATGCAATCTTACACATTTTTATGATGTTTACGAAGATGAAGGAACTGTCGCAGAAGTTTACAAAGATGAAAAAAATGGAGAAGTTAAAGTAATCAATGTAGCGCCAAATATCGACCTGATTGCAGGGTCAATGATTTTAGATGAATACGAAAGCAAATTAGCAAACGACAAGCAACAAGATTTAAAATTTTATACATGGCTACAAAACAATGCAGGGAAAGTCGATTTCGGTAAATATGATTATATACTGATTGATTGCCACCCAGATTTCGGTATAGCAACACGCAATGCGATAGTAGTTTCTCATGTAGTTATTACTCCAGTAGTTCCGGGGGATTTTTCTATAGAGGGAGTTACCAGTTTTAAAATTCGCTTTGAAAAGTTCAAAGAGCAAACAATAGATAAAACAACGAAAGAAACTTTAGTTACAGCGAAGCACTATTTTCTACCTAGTAAGATTGCAAGAAATAGATCATCAAGAAAATTACTGGAATTTCTCGATACAGAAGAGAATACAATTAAAGGTGTTGTTCCTTATAAAGTGTTGTTTGAAGAAATGAACAAAGATAACACCATCATTGACATGATGGAAAAAATGGGAAAATGGAAAAGTCAGAAAAAGTTTTTTGACACACTTAGAAATACATTGGATCAAGTAGAAAAATTGATTGACGAAGCATAGGAGAAAAAAATGGCATTTGATTTCGGAAATGAAGAAAAGAAAAACAAATTGACGGACTCGTTAAAAAAGACATTAGATGAAGGCAGGGCTAAAAGCTCAAATAAAGCTAGCGCCAAAGTCGGACGACCAAAAGGGCGTACAAAAGTGACAGTCACTTTTTCATTGAAACCATCAACAAGGGATAAATTGCGTAAGATTGCTAATGACAATGGTTATCCAGCAATGTCAGAATTTCTTGAAAATCTTATCAACGATGAAAGTTTTCGTTCTGATATTGTTTGGGAAAGCGAAACAGAAAAATAAAAACAAGTGTTTAAACACTTGTTTTTATATTTATTTTTATATTTATTTTAATATTTATTGACAACATAGATAATTTAAGTCATAATAAAGAAAAATCAAAAAGGAGATTTAAAAATGAGAAAAGGGTTAGTGAATTTATATATCGCTTACGCAATACTAAAACCTATCCTGAAATGGTACTTTAAAATGCTAAAAGCATTGATATTATTGGTTTTTAAAGGTGTCAGAATATTTATAAATGCAGTAAAAGGTTGAACACCTTTTATTTTTTTTGTATAATTGAGGTATAGAAAATGAGAGAGGGGTTTAATGAATAATTCAGAGAAATCAATCCTCCATTATATGGAAAGTTTAGGGGAGGAAACCACGACTAGAGAAATCAATGAGAGCTTGATGATAGCTAACATTCAGACTACTAGAAAATACGTGGGCAATCTTAAAAAGCTAGGTTTTATCAAAGAAAGAGTTGTAGGTAACTACCATCATCTTTCTTTGACTGAGAAAGGAAAAAAATGGCGAAAAAAAATAAACGAAAGATAAAAGAGATTATCAGTGCTGGTCGTTCTAAGCTAGAAGAAGCAAGAGAACATGAACGACAAGAAAAAGAGCTGATACAAGAACAAATTAAAAACAATCCTAAAGCAAAGTGGTACAAACGCTTGTTTGCCCTTGATACTTTTCATGGGAAAGTTATTGTTATTGGTGGTGTGGCCATATTAAGCATGACTGCTGGATATTCAGCAAGTAATTTTTATCTCAGTGGTAATGTCAATGGTGGTACGGTAGCAACTTACAAAGGTGGTTCTATTGAGTCCTCAGAACTGTATAATCAACTCAAAAACAACCTTGATGGTTCTAATCTCGTATTAAAAACATTGCTGTTTAAGTCTTTCGGAGAAATCTACGGAGATAAGATCAGCAATGAAGATGTTAAAAAAGCCTATCCGAACTACCTTAATGCAGGTCTATCTATCATTGGTAACAAGGGTACAAATGAAAAAGACCTAAAAGAACTTGTTAAGCAACAGCTTGCTCTACAGTATGGATTGAAAGAATATATCAAAGTAGAGGATAGCGAACTTAATGAGTGGTGGAAGAGTTATCACCCAGATGTGACAATCAAAGTTATGCAAATGACCAGTGAAGAAAAAGCTAACTCAGCAGTTGCACGTCTTCAATCAGGAGACAGCTTCTCAGATGTTGCTAAAGAATATGATGACTCAGGTTTGGGAGGCAAAGATGTTGTAGTTTCTTCTGATACCAAACAATGGTCTGCTGATGAATTGAATACTATCTATGGAATGACAGATGGTGAGGTTAAGATTATGACACAGCAAGCACCATCGGTTACAGGTGAACCAACAACCTACTATTATGTGGTCAAAATGGTTGAAAATGTCGCTAAAGGTGATGATATGAGTAAATGGAAAAGCGATATGTCAGACCAAATCAAAGACTACAAAATTATGGCAGGTCTTGGGGAAGTGAATATCTCTGACACAGATAAGGCTAAAGAATACAATGCTATGGTTAAGAATGGAATTAAGAAAGTATTCAAGAAAGCTAACGTTAGAGTGACTGATGTGTATATGCGTAAAGCGTTGAATGAATATTTGGAGGATTGATATGTGGCACCCTATTAAGCGAGTAAAAAAAGGCATAAGCGACACTTTCGATGACGAGAAAATTAAGGAAAGTGTTGATAGAGGAAGTATCGAACGAGGTTCATTTGTTTATGCTATCCGTTCCGTAGGTAGTGCTATATGGAAATTCACAGTAAGTTCAATCATGGGCATTGGAAATTACGCTCAGAAATTGAGGAATAAGAGGAGGTAGGTAATAAATGGCAGAAGAACAAGAAGTCAGCGCTAACTGGCAAGGTCGTAGCCTGAAATTCAATCGTGCAAACTCATATATCTATTACCCTTGGATGAAGTACATTGTTGGTGAGAAGCCAGTAAAATTATACGCTTTTGTATCTGGAGTAGTTGCAGGGCCTATCGTTGGTGCGGTTGCTGGTTCTATTGCTTACAAAATGACCAGTTCTGTGTCTATCCTAACAGGTGCAATGTCAGCTTTTTTGGCAACATCAACCGTGGTCACAGGTGCGCTACTTCTAATGAGACCATCAAGAAATACAAATTTACTTTTTGATAGTATGAAGTCTTTGGTCAGCTTTGTTATTCCTAAAACATTTGTAAAAACAGGTGAAATCAAAGAGATACAAGAGGAAAAAATTTATTTCAAAGATGGTCGTGTTGGAATGATGTTTCTAGTATCTGGAACAGTTAGTCCTACAACATTAAATAGACACCTTGCTATAACAGCAGACGCTAATTCCGAAACTAGAGCAACGCTAGGAAAAGTAAAGTGTTGGAAATTTGAATCTACAGAAAGCGTTGATTTTGAAGAAGCTAAGGCTGATTATCGTAACAAAATGAGAGATAAAACAGTTAGCCCTCTAACTCGAAACATCGCCATGATCCAAAATAGACACATCATTGATAGTTTAAATGGTGAGGTTGCTAAAAAGACCGTTGAATTACAAGTAGTTGATAAAGAAGAAGATTTATATAAAATCACTGATTACTACGAGCAAGCTAAAAATAAGTCGGTGATTTCAGATTATATCGTACTTACTGGAGATAGACTAAAAAGGGGGTTGGATAACCTTTGAAAAGTAACAAGAGAAATACTATTTATGAGTATTATGAGAATGGAGTATATCATCTGAAAATGCCTATCTTTACACCTTATGGACGTGGAAGGCATATGTTGACAGACGATATATACAATTTAAAAAACCCACCTACTTTAGTGGATTGTAATTTTAAGTTTATTTCGGTAGATGATTTAGTCAGTCCAGCTAGCTACCAAAAAGCTATTCCGAGGTTGAGACCAGTTAATAAGAACGTATCAGAAGACTTGGACTCTAACGGTTTGCAAGGTGCGATTAAAATTTCAACAGCAGAAGATGTAACTGAGTATCTGGGAGATGAAAACGATGATAATAAACCAGCAATCACCTACACGTGGATAGCTCATATAACAGCTCCTACAAGGGAATTATTGTATAAGCAAAAACGTATTATTCTTGATAGGTGGAATGGTAAAGATGGTTATATCCAGAAGCGATTGGATATGAGCAATAACAAAAAATCAAGTCCTATTCAGTGGTTTGAGTTTGATGACAGTATTGGTATTAGTGGGAGATTGACTAACAGTTTGCTAGGGCCTACCTATAACGAGGACTTGGGAAATTTTTCAACCATTGAAAATTACGGACTGTTAAGCTATTATCCGAAATCTACCTTGCAAGATGAATTTGGCACAGAGTTTGGGATTGACCTAGTAAACAATGGTAGGTATCAGGAAGATGGAACACCTAGACGACCTAAAGTAGTTATTGACGCTTATCATAGATTGGAAAGTCAAGCGATTATTGCACAGGATAGGTCAATGTCACCTAAAAGCTATTGCTTTAAAAAAGGGGAAAAACGAGGTAAGGCTCAATCACAGTCTAGTTGTATGGCTCAAGCAGTGGCTAACCAGTTTCTTTATAAAGAAAAACGTGTTATTCACTTAGTCTTGAATGACTTTAATTATTTTAATTTAGAAACTAAGTATGGTTCTGAAAGTCAGGACTTAATCGGAATAATCAAAGAGGGTAGCGAGGAAATAGATGTAACTCGTATCTCTATCAATCCATTTCAACCTTTTGAAACCGAAGATGGTTTTGAAAAGATAAACCATACGCTAGCCTATGAAAGTGCAATATCTAAGGTAGTTGCATTATCGAGTTTGACAGCGAATTTTGGTATTACACCAACAGTTAAAAAGCGTTTGAGAAGAGCATTTGAAACAACGCTAAAAAATGCAGACATCAACATGGTTGGTACAGATAAATATTGGGAAAGAAGACGATATTTGAATCGTGGTAACGATTACTATCCTACAATGGATAGTTATATCACTATGGTTGGAATGCAGGAAAGAGAAGCAAGAAAGTCAGGAAATAAAGATACAGCCGATGGTTTGGAGTCAGTGGGACTTGGTTTATCTGATGTTCTGGGTTCTCGCAGAATGATCTTGGGTAATAACACTAACTTTGAAATTGATAGGAGTAAAAGGCAACACTATTTCTACTTTGAGCAACTAGGAAAGAATGCTGAAACTTTGGTAAATGCAGAATTTGTTAATTTACTTGATTATTGTCAGTATCAATTAGATACAGGGGATTTGTTAGTTATTCATGGAATGGAGAATATTGACCCACGACTTTACGAAGAATATGTTGGAAAGAAATTTGAAGAGTTCCGAAGTAAAGGAATTAAACTACTCTACTCTTTTGATGTAACGGATACTTTAGAAAAAGGAAGTAAAAGTAACTTGCAGAAAGCAACGTTTTATGATTTGAAGAACAATCTATATAAAGAGTTTTCGACAGAAATAGATTTCGTATTCCAAGGGATTGTATCTGACATTTCAAACTTCGTAACTCTGGTGAAAAGTAACGTTAACGAGTTGACGCAAGGACTTATAGAGAGCAGACGAACAGAGGGGCGTTTCATTTTCTTTTCAGATAGAACTAGAGACACAGCACTGCTAGGGGGGAGGCCGTTTATATAATGGTATTTGGAGATTTAAAATACATTCAAAAGCACATTAGGAATATCACAACAGGCGCTCTATTCTCAGCTTTACTTTTGGGTTCTACAAGCTATGTTGTTTATCACGCTGTGACGGATAGACAAGCAGTTCAAGAGTCTCAGACACCTATCAACGAAGTTAAGACCTTTCAAGTCTCAGGGGTAGATGTCAGGATAAAAGGTGAAATGACTGATAAGAAAAAAGATGTTCTTATCTTAACACTAGAAGTCAATGAGAATGGACGGAAGTTGCCATACGGTGCAGAAAATTATTGGGTTGTAACCACTTCTGATATTTCTGGTGAGAGCATTCCTTGTTTCTTTGGACGCATGAGTACAGATGGAGATATGTTCCTGATTATTCCTTATCCTGATAAGGAAATGACATACAATATTGGTATCTATAATACAGCTTCAACAGCAAGCCAAAACAAGAACAATGATAGTTCTTCTATCCGTGTAGATAAAGGTACACAGGCTAAAGTTATTTCAGATATTACAAGTGATATTAGTCCTGAGAAGAGCAATAATTTTATCGAAAGGAAAGAAACGGATACGATTGGTTTTAATGCAACGCTAGAAAGCAAAATCAAAGGAAAAAACTATCAGATCACTACACTAGATGTAGATAGTCTCTTAATTGAAAAAGGCGATGTGGTTTCGTTTGATTTTAAGACATTCTATGAGTTGGCTTATAGAAAAGTTGCAGTAGATGAAGCTCAGTCAACCGTTGATAAACTGGAAACAGACCTAGAGAATAAGAATAAAGACTTATTACAGGTTCAAAAAATTCTTGATAAAGAGCCAGAAGACGAAGAAGCACAGTCTCAGTTATCAAGTCTAAACTCTAGCATACAGAGTATTACCGATGACTTAACCGAAGCTAACGCTACACTAAATGAAGTTAGAAAGATGAAGTACAAAGCCAGTGATTTTGATAATTACACGACTAAAATGTACAAAATTGATTAGGAGGTAATTTTATGGCGATTGGGGTTAAGCCCAAAGTAAAGAAGAAATTAAAAGCTAATATTCAGGTCGTTAAACCTATTGAATACGTGTTTGGTATGAATGCCAGTCTACACGTCAAGCGTTTAAATGAGTTCAAAAAACTTCTTGACAAAGAAGACCAAGACCAAAACATTGAAGCTCTAAGAAATAATAATGATTTTATGGCTGAATTTAACGGTCTTGATGAAAAGTGGGGTGGGAAAGTTATGCAATTTCTACCTCGCTATAATGGTGTTTTTGAGGGTCGAGAAGAAAACCTAGAGGCTCTATTAGACACTGTTTCAGACTTAAACCTCCCAACTAATATTGTCATTGGTGAAGCTGGTATGGGTAAAACTACGCTAGTGCGCCACTTTCTAAGATTAGTAAATGAGGGCGAGTTGACTTGTAAGATGGGTTTTGAACTTGTCGGTATTGAGGTTTCGCTGGTATCAGCTTATAAAAACGGTAATAATGACTTCATTGGTATTCTTGGTGACATCATTCCAGCAGTCAAAGAACTGGAAAGAAAGGCTCAAAAAGAGCTGAACAAACCTAATTTACGTTTTGTTCTATTCATCGATGAAATTCACGGTATTTCTAAAATGGTACAACTTTCAGACGGTGAAAGTGTGGGGGTCGATGTCATTAAACCAGCAATCTATCCTAACATTGATGGGTTGATTATCATAGGTGCCACCACTAGCGAGGAATATGACCGCTATATCTTTAGGAATGCACCTTTTACAGAACGTTTTGCACGAAAGACAACGTTACAACCGTTCGACAAAGAAACTTTATTCAAGATTGATTTGGGTCATTGGAACTATCTGCGAGATGTACGAGGATTGGAAGGTGGGCTTGATAAAAATTTAGTCAACTATATCATAAATGTACTTTCTGAGTATGATCCACAGCACGCAGAACCTCGAAAATCTAAAGACTTTATCTCTATGTTAGAGTCTCACTCTTTTAATAAGGGAGTAGAACCAGACTTAAAAATGGTTCAGTACCTATTCAAGAGGGATAAAGGTTTCACTCCAGATAAACGTTTGAATGTCAATAAAATCATGACTACACTAAGAAACGGTCTCTTTGGTCAGTTTATGGCGAAAGAAATGTTTGAAGTGGGGCTACGTGGGCGTGCTGGAGCAATGGACGGTGATAGAGGTAAAACTCTATTTTCTGCCTTGCTAGTTGGCCCTACAGGGGTCGGAAAGACGGAAGCTGGCAAACTAATTGCTAAAGCTGTCTATGGCGAAGCGTTAGAGCCTATCGTGGTCAGAGTCAATGTTTATGCTAGTCAGAGTGATGGCGTAAATAACATGATGAAATTTATCGCCAAAGAGCTGACTGTCAACGCTGATAGACCTATCATTTTGGACGAAATTGAAAAAGGGTTTATTTCAAAGAAACGCCCAGAAGTTAAGTCACCTATGGCAGACGCCATGATGACAATTTTGGGAGATGGTGTAATTCAATGGATAGATGAATATGGTTCTGAACAGTTCAAGTCAATCAAACAAAACCTTGTATTTGCTACAACCAACGCTGGTTTCGGAGTCTATTCAAATAAAGATAGTAATAGTGCTAAAAAGCGAATTACTAAAGATACGCCTAAAAACAAAATGCGCTATCAAATCAATGCTTTGACACAAGAGATTGAAACGGTTATCAAAAAAGAAGATGGTTTCACACCAGAATTGATAGGGCGTTTTGATAGTACAATCTGTTATGAAGCGTTGACTCAGTTAGACGCTATAGGAATTGTCCAACGTAAGCTAGACGCTTACAGCGAATTTTTGGGTAATAAATACCAGATTGAAGTAGGGTTTGGTAAAACTCAACAATACAAAGGTACACGGATTGATGGGTTGGAAAAAGGAACAACCATAAAGATCATTCAAGGAGGAAAAACAGAGGAACTAGAAACAAAGGAAGAAGAAACAGGTGTGGTAGAGACTTATCCTGTAACTGTTGCTTTGGCGACTGTATTTGCTGATATGACCGACAGTGAAAAGAAAGGTGCTCGTCAGGTTCATGAAGTCTTTAGAAATAACATCAACCGTCTGGGGTCTGAATTAGAAGACGAGGAAGAGGGTTATGTTGCAGGTGATAAGGTTGAATTTTATGTTCAAGCTATTGACCGAGAAACTGGTGACGACATAGATAGTGAAGAAGCACCAGAGCTAACTAAAAGTGTAGAAGCAATGGAAGAAGATTATGGAAAGGAGGTGATCAGAATTGCACTTCGGGAAATGGCAAGTTAAACTTGCTAAAACATCAGCAGTCGCCTTGCTCAGTGTAGGATTGCTAAACGGAAGTTTGGACATGATTGCTACGGTTCAAGGTCAGCCTAATATTGCCTATGCTGATAGTAAAACTGTTAAGAAAAACAAGGTTACTATCAGCGCAAACAATACAGCAGACGCAACAAAAACAGGATATATTGCAAGTAGTGGTTCCGTATTGGTTGACAATATCCACGATAGTAAGAAAAATGGTGAAATTTACTATGGTGTAAGTAGTAAAAATAGTAAGTCTGGGAAAGCATATCATTTCAGTAATTCCTCTGGTCAAGAGAATAGGGCAATTTCTGGAGTTGGTGCAAAGTCCACAGATTACCTACAAGATATATCAGCTAGTAAAGATACAACTACGATGTTTAGGGGTTCTGATGGCTTTTACTACAAGAAAGATGGTAAAGACCAACAAGCCTATTATGCTTGGGAAGCTGGCGAAGTGGAGGACAACGCTCTTGCTAGTACATATTCTTATAATCAATCCCAGACAAAAAGTACAGGTAATGATGTTATCTATTTTATTCCTGTAAAAGTAGTAAAGGATAGCAAGCCTAAAGAAAAAGTTATTGCAGATGTTTCTAAAAACAAAAAGGGAACACCAGCAAATACAGGTAAAGTCGATAAATCAACTTATGCTAACCTTGGCGATGAACCTACAACAAATGTTCTGTTAGCTGAAATTATGTACACTTACGGAGGAGCAGACGGAACAGCTATCAAAGATGGCAAGTTAGAGTATAACAATATCCGTAAGTACCCAGCACCGACTAAAAATATTCAAACAGATAGTGAGGTTTACGAAAAAGAGAATAAGAGTATCAACTATTACTCTGATGGAAAACTAGGAGCGTACATTCCTAACCAACTTACCATGAGTTCTAGTAACACGATAGCAGGGAATACGCTTGCTAATATGCTGAGAATTTTGGGTGGTTGGGGCTTCCTCCAAGTGGACGCAACAGCTACCAGCACCAACACAACTACAAATAATACTTATTTGAATACGGTAGGTCAATTATGGAATTTTGGTTCTGGTTGGGCTACGATTGGGGCTAATTCAGTTATCTTATTGGTATCACCGATAATCGCTTTGGCGGCTGAATTTTTCGACCTCGTAAATGAGTTGTTAAGAATGATACTATCCTTGATTATCTATGTTGGTGAGTTGGTCGGAAACCCACTAGCTTGGTTTGGACTTGTCGGAGGTCAAAGTGTAGAGGCGCCTAACTGGCTAGCCGAAGTGGTTGGGTCGGTCAGAGAGCAATTTTTGTCTAACGATATGGCGAAAACGGTCATGGACGACCTTATTGCCTTGGTAAAATGGATTTCTGTAGTAACCTTGATTGTTGCTATTGTAGTTTTCATCTTCCGACTAACCTTTAGAAAAAAAGGGAAACTTCGAGTTTTCTCTACAACATTCTTTAAACTTACAGCTTGGATCCCATTGGTAGTAGGTGCTTATATCCTTACAGGAGCAGGAGGGAATGGTCAAGTAGCTGGAGGAGATAGTACGGTGGTATCTAGCACTAAAATAGATATTCTTGAGCTTTTCTTAGCCACAAATGGAGACCTATCAAAAGTATATACAGATGATGGAACTCTATCTCAAATTATTGGTACCAACTCTATCAATATTGATGATTTTGAGCTGACTAACAAACAAATTACGCAAGTCAATGAGTACATTAGAAGTGTTCTAGGAGACCAACTGAAAGCTGATTTAGATACCTATTCAGACGCTAGCACAGCAACCTTTAATGTAAATGATTATCTGGAGGCTACGAAACTAGCTAGCAAATCAACGAATAAAGCACTTATCCCAGCTACTCAGTTGCCTAAAGATATTCCGATTTCTTGGAATAACAATGGAACGCTTTATGTAAAAGGTTCACCGATGTTGTTTGTATCAGGAGTAGCTAATACACATCAATCAGCTAATCTTTTGCCTAACGGTTATGAGTTTAACGGTACAGCTTATATGTTCACTAAGAACTACAGTGGTGGTGAAGAGTCTGAGTCTAGCGATGATGACGAAACACAATATGCTTACTTCTCAACAAAAGCCCCAACTAAGAAAAACTTGGAAAGTGGATTGGCGTATAAAAAATATTCTATCCCTTACAATTCATCTTATTGGAATAAACAGGCAGTATCTTTGGACGTTCCTTGGACATATCTTTACGGAGCTAACCCAAACAATAACAGGGTAACAGAAGACCCACGAACATATACTTTTGGAACGAATGGTAACTTCCTTATTCAGAACTTGAAAAGCGAGGCAGGAGATAGCTTCACTTACGACAGTGACGATGATACACCAGACACAATCACAAGTGAAGACGCTGTAAGTTATCAAAACATTCAAGCTAATAAAGAGAGTGACCACAAATACCCTCATTATTGGAAATACGTTAACGCCTACAATATTGCGTTGTTGAATAAATATCAGGGTACTAACTCAGTTTCTAATTCAAGTATGCAGTTGTCAAACCAGTCTATGGTCTTCCTACTTCAAAGTAATTTGACCGAGACAGGGCTAGACTTCTATGCGACTAATACAAACAACTCAGAAAGTGCCAAAGGTAAGTCACGTTCTGCAACTGATTACAAGTACAGACGCTTGATAAGTCCACAGAAACAAGAAACACAGGCAGTGCTTCAAATCAACGGAGCTTTCCAAACGTTTGCATTTACAATGTTACTTGTAGCCTATATTAGACGACTTTCAACAATGACTGTAGTTGATTATATTGGTGGACGTTATAAAGCACTAGGAAGTGTAGGACTAGGTTCTTGGTCTAATGCAATCTACTATAATGTGTTGACATACTTCTGGGCGTTAATCACAATCTACGTTCCTCGTTCGTTCGATCTTGCTACTAACATTATGAACACAGCTTCTCAAAAAGCCTCTACAAGTGATAGCTTTGGAGGAAGTTATGGGGCGCTTGGTGTTGGTATTGTAGCGCTAGGTATCGCATGGGTATTCTCTAAACAGTTTGGAGGAGGAAATGGTAATGTATCATTCAGTCTTGTATCATCTGTTGTAGATATTCTTGACGCAATACGTATCGCAATTAAGAGTTTCTTATTTGGTAAATGGGGGCCTGATAGTCTCCTCTATGGTAGAGAAATTGGTCTTGTCGGTGGTCTTCTTGATGGTGATGGGGGCAGAAGTGGTTCTACTAACTTTACTCCAGTTACGATGGTTGACGCAGATGGCAACAAAAATGTACCAGAGACAGAAGAAGAAAAAGAAGGAACTGAACAAGGTGGCTCTGGACAAAGTGGTTCTGCCAAGGAAACAAGTGAAGAAAACGGAAAAGGCGCAACTGAAACGACTGAAAAAGCAGTTGAACAAGCGCCAGCGAAAGAACGTATTAAAGGAATGGCTTCAAACGGTTCAGGTAGATCATTACCTTTACCAACGCCAGTACCAACTCCGTCATCTTCTCCAACTCCAACTCCAACTGGTTTCAGAGGCAAAGTTGCTGAAAAAGCTGGCGCACTTAAAGATAAAGCTCTTGATGGTATGCAACAACTTAAAACAGCAAACCCTTATGTTGCAGCTGCTAAATTAGCTGGAAAAGCTACTGTTGGAACAACTAAAGCTATTTCTAACTTCACTGGTTTAACTGACCTTAAAAATGATGTTGTTGGAGCTGGGCCAAAATACATTACCAACCCAGCAAGAGCAGTTACAGATACAGTTAAAACAAAAACTTCACAAGTGGTTGATAAGCTAAGAAATAGCGATACCCAAACTAAAGACAGTAAACCAACAAATGCACCAAAATCTCAACCTCAGAAGAAGTTTGAGGGAAATAAATTTAATAATTTAGAACGTAGAACATTACCAAAACTTCCAGAAGAGGGTTGAGCAGTTTTTAAAAACAGTGTATAATAGATTAAAAAGTAAAGGAGAATTTAATGTTAAATACAGTACGCTATCTGGCAGACTCCCCAGAGGTTAATACTAACCTAAATGATATGTATGGCGATTTAAAAGATAAAACTCAGGTTGACAAAGCAGGAGATACAGTTGGAACTGATATTGTCAATGTTGCGAAGTGGGCGTTGCTCATTGGGGGTGTTATTGCTATCGTCAGAGGCTTCATAAAAATGGTTCACAAAGGAGACAAAAAAGCTGGAGGCTTCATGATTTTTGGTGGAGTTCTAATGTGTATCATTGGTACAGTTATCTTTGTCACAAGTAAATAAAAAAGAGGGTTTTCCCCTCTTTTTTTGTGTAAAAAAAGCTGACATTCTGTAAAAAAAGTGATACAATTTTAATATCTCTTATGAAAGGGAAAGTTGATGAAAAATAAATTAAAAGAGATATTGTATGACAAGAGAGTGAAGGTGGCACAACTCTCACGAGAAACAGGAATACCTAGACCCTCTATTTACAATATCATGAAGTCTGGGAGTTCTATAAAGACAGACTCCCTATTTGCAATATGCGAAGCGTTACATATCAGTCCAAATGATTTTTACGGTTGGAAAGAAAGGAAAAAACATGGCAAAGAAGAACACTGAGACAATCAATTATCAAGAGGCTTTATCAATTCAAGCTAACCTTAACGACAAGAAATTAGGTGAAGTTGTAGAGCGTTATAACGATTTTATTGAACAATATGAACAATTTGAGAATAATACAGCATTCTCTAACCTCACTTTCGCAGAAGCATCTCTATGTGCTTTTGATTACGCAGTAAAATTGGATAAAGAAAATGAAACAGGTGGTTTCTATCAAAACTTATTTAGAAAATGGATCGAAGAGTTTGCTTGGGGTGAAAAAAAGTCAGGTAAGTTTGGTCTTTGGTCTGGGAAAGTACGTGACCTCTTAGAAAAAGGTCTTGTCCTAATGTTTAATATTACAGATGAAAATGGCGAAGAAATTGGAGAATATTTCCGTCCTGCCATCTATGGTACAAACGACTTGGATCAGATGACTAACCTCGAAGTTGGGAAAGGATATTTGAAGAAAAATGACCTTAAAGGGTTGGAGTACATCGTTGAGACGGTTCAATCTGTTCAGTTTCCACGTCTCACTCAGGAAGAATTTGAGTTGAGAGAGGAATTTGAATATTACCGTAAGCGTCATGGTAGCTACGAACGTTATCAAAATTATGTTCAGACTTACGACTTTACTCAAATTTCGTGGTGGAAAAATGCCTTGAATAAGGACTATGACTACACTTATCTCAAAACAAAGAAAATTACATCAACAGAGGAAGCCTATAATACTTCGCTGTGGATTGAAAAAATTCTAAATGGTATTGAAGATGATATTGGAAGCGAATTGACAGCATTAGAAAATATTATCAAACTCTATAAATGGCTAGAGGACTACAAGAATAAGGAGCAAGCGATAAATGACTTTAATAACTGGCTCAAAGTTACAGGGTACACTGCTTAAAGTATCTACAGGGGTGTTATTGCTTACGGTTGGTATGGCTGGAATTGCCTACGCCAAAGATGATAATAACAACACTAATTTAAGTGATCAAAAATATAACGAGTATGTAGATGGACTTAAAAAGGTAGGTCTCTATCAAAATTCAGATGGAACCATTGGAGGTGTCTTTGAAATGGTAGATGGTACAACAATCCGTGTTACTGGTCTTGACAAAGATGGTGGATTGATGGGAGCTGTCCAAGAGGATAAAAACACCTACGTTATGAAAAGGTTTAGCTATAAAGAAATGCAAAAACTGATAGAAAGGAAAGAGGCAGTCAATGAAAAAGGAACAATTAAAAAAGAGTAGTCCATCGTTATACATGAGATTGAACACTCAGGACATGGGAACAAGGGAAGAAAAAAACCTGATTAAGATTGTCTCGAAGTTTAGACGCAGGGAAGAAGATTACTATATTTATATCAGCCTAGATGATTTTGGAAAGATTGAAGCAGAATTAGTTTTCAACCCTTTAAAATATGAGGGCTTGGCGCTTGATGTGTACGCACTAAGTGGACAGGTTCAAATGGGAGGAAAGTTAGGTACTAAAGATTGTAATAACCTACTTTCTAAACTACCTAGAGAAGATAAATTATTCAAAGAGGGGGCGTTAGATATTATATGATGAATTTTGACGATATTAAGGAAAAGATGGAACAGGTGGATTGGTCAGATGTTCTTTTAAAGAGTGCAACACCAGCTTTAATAACTTTTGGTATTGGCTTTGTAATGGCTTATTCACTTCAAAAAGACAATGGCCCTACTATTCAAACCTACACAGAGGCAAAAGCTAGTGAAATTCTATCAACACAAGATTTGCCTACTCAAATTGCTGACCTAACAAAAAGTCAGGTAAATGTGTTAGAAAATCAAATCGCTAACTTAGGTATCACTTCTGACGAGAACACTGACGCTGAAAAAGAGGACAATCTAGCCAAAGGATTGTCTCAGGTCAATGCTGATAACAGCTTCAATGACTTCTTTAAGGCTTACTTGTCAGCAGACTATACAAATAAAGCAAGCACAGCCTATCAAGCTATCAAGACTTATCTAGCAGAGACTTACGACAGCAAAGAAGAAGACCCAGAAGATACAGGGTATCAGATCCAACAGAATTTCTATAATCTATGGAATGGTAATTCATGGGCGAAATCTCAAAAAAGTCAAACAGCTCTTGCAGGGAACGTTACTACAAGCATTTTGACAGGGACAACCAACAGCAACCGTTACTATCAAGTAATGGTGCCAGCTACCAACATGAACCGTGAATTTGCCTTGTTGAACTTCATTGTCAAAGCAGATGATAAGAACAAAATTATTGCTGTGTCTTATGTAGGGCCAGTTAATAATGGTGACATCAACACTTACTATAATCAACTATCCGACTTGCTCAAAAACACGACAACTGAAACAGATGTCAAAACAGCACTTCCTCAACAGTCAAACGATAAAAAGGAGGAATAATCAATGCCTAATAATCAACAGCGAAAAAAAGCGTTTTTTAATAATAAAAAGGAACAGGTGCATGTTCTAGTTGGTGGGACAAAAGGAGGAAAATTGGTAGCTGTAGATAGTGCTTTTTTAAAAAATATACAATCTCATGCAACACCACCTCAACAAATTCCAAGCAATGGAGATATTCACAATAACGCCAACACTTTAATGTTATATGTGGCGGATTTAATGGATCGTCGTTATAAAATGTTAGCCAAAGTAGGGCTTAAAAACATCGGTGCAACACTTCCTCAACTGTCGAATGACAAAAGGGGGAAGTAATCAATGGCAAATAACCAACAGCGAAAAAAAGCGTACCTAAAAAAGAGAAAACGGTCTTTAAAAACAACAAAAGAGGCTCTTAGAAAAGTACAACGCAAAATTTATCCGTGGGTTTCGGTAAAACCTCCAGAGTTTGATGATTTTAGGAAGTTTAAGAAAGACAATCCAGTTTTACCAGATAATAGACCATCTATTCCAGATGACTATGTTCGCACACCTTTAGTAAACTGGGAATATGCCTTTGGTGATAAAAAGCCAGATATTTCTAAACACTGGTTTAAAGACGATAAGCCCAAAATTCCTATTAAGAACATCAATAAAGAACATGATAACAGTGTCAACCTTTATGACTTAATAGCTGATAAAAAGGCAGTTTCAAACTTGCCAAATAATACGGTCTTCTATTCACAAAATGACACTTCTTATCAGTTAGTAGCTAAACTTACGGCTGGAAGTCGCAAGCGATTTGCACGCTATGATGAAGCTAAAGAGCAGAAACTTAGAAAATCAGTTAGATCACGCTCACGCATTACCCCTCTAATTGTGGAGGACAAAAGTGGTAAAGAAATGGCTTCGTCTAATTCAAAAGAGTTTGGTCGATTTGGTGACGGCTTGGACGCAACCCACCTCATTCCTTTTGGTTATCACGGTTCAGAAAGTGACACGCGCCTATTAGTGATGTTTCCAAGCTCTTACAATCGTGTAGCTATGAGAAAAGCAGAGGATAAAGCAAGTAACTGGAAAAATGATGTGATTTGGTTTGTCTCTATTGAGCAAAAATTCTACTATGATGAATATGTAGAGGAAGAAAGCCCTATTTATGACGAGAAAAATAATTTTACTGGTGAGACAGAAACAAGGACTGTTCACAAACAAATTGGGCGCTACCTAGACTGGCACTACTATATTACCGATAGCAAGACAGGAGAAGTAGTAGTCGATGAACACTATATCGTGGATAGTTCCGATAAGTGGGGAGGTACAGGGTCAGGTAAATTCACTAACTTAGATATTGATTGGAATATTGGGGCAGATGAAGCTCAGAATACACGTCCAGAGTCACAAGTTGAAAAAGATAATTTGGACTGGACGAATGGTGTCAATCCTTGTCTGCTTCAAGATAAGTCTAAATGGAAATATTCTTATAAGGATATTCTTACAATCAAGACTAAAGCTAAATTACCTACCTCGACTATCTTTGGAATGACGGAAGATGATGAACCATTTGTGTATTCACTAGAAGAAATGGTGCATTTGCTGGTTGCAGGGACGACAGGTTCAGGGAAATCGGTAGCTGTAGATAGTGCAGTTTTTAAGAACGTACAATCTCATGCGACACCTGATGAAGTTAGGTATTTAGCCATTGACCCTAAAGCTGTAGAGTATGGACAACATATAGGATCGCCTTATTTTTCACTACCACCCCAACAAATTCCAAATGCTGGAGATATGCACGATAACTCATACGCTTTAATGCTATATGTAGCAGACTTAATGGATTGTCGCTATAAAATGCTAGCAGAGGTAGAGTGTAAAAACCTCAGTGAGTACAATGATTGGGTCATAAATAACCCAGAGGAAGCAGAGGCTAAAGGTTTACCTTATATGCCACGCTTGATTGTTCCTATTGATGAGTACGCAGACCTTATCAATGTCGTAGGTGAAGAAATTGAAACTGTCATTGGTCGTCTAGGGCAAAAAGGTCGTGCTTGTGGAGTAATTCTGGTTGTTACCACTCAACGCCCTACAGCAGACGTTATTAGTACCACTTTACGTTCTAACTTACCAAGTCGCTGGTGTTTGACTGTTACTGACTCTATCACAAGTAACATTGCTCTTGGAGAAGATGGAGCAGAGAACCTAAATAGTAAAGGTGATGGTTATATCAAGTTACAAGGACAAGATAAAGTCAGGGTACAGTCTTGGTATTACAACCCTGTAGAAACAAAAAGCATCAAAGATTACTTCAAGAACGAGTTTCCACCCCAAGAAGACGAACCAGTCTTTAACTATATCGTTTATGCGAAATATGGAGAGTACATGACACCAGTAAACGAGGAAACCTTAGAGGCTGACAAAAAAGTTAGACTCTATCCAGAAAAAGAAAGAGGAAAGAGGGCTAGTTAATGGCTAAGTCAAAAGAAGAGCAAGAAGATAAAGCGATTGTGTCCTTAGATTTTGAGGAAAAGGAGTTAAATAACAATAACTTTGCCGAAGCAGAGACTAAATATGGTCTGGTAGGTTACAATTTTCCTCTAGCGCGTGAGGGCAAGGGTATTTTAGGAACTTCCATAACGCTCTTAATTATGAGCTTCTTTATTCATTTTGCAATAGCGCTTGTTAATCGTCTAGTGCCTACAATGACAGCTTACCCTTTGCACTACATCTATCAAGGCTGTTATGCTATGGTTGGTATTTTGGTAATCTATTACCTAGTGCTTTATGTGAAGCGTTCCAGCAAGTATTGGGAGCGTAATGTCCTATGGAATGACCTGAGAGGTCTTACTGGTAAGCGTAAGATTTTGAAGAACTTTAACTATTCTCAAAAACTAGAAAAGGCTAGAAAGGACAATGATAAGAACCGAGTCAAAGCACTTGAATTGATCGGCCAAAGTCGTTTCTATATTTTCACACGTCAAAAGCCACAGGGTCTTGGAAAACGTAGGGAAGTGGCTACTTACTTTAACCTAGATATTGATGACTCAAAAAACGTAGATATTCACAAAATCTTAGATGAAGAGCTTAAAGTTTTCCCAGCTATGCTATTCAATATCTTTGATAAAAAGATGATTTTTGAAGCGAATATTGCCAGTCGTACCGATAAAGGAAATCGCCATATTCTCTTTACAATGGGTGAGAACTCAAAAACAGTTTATGATAAGTACGATTGGGAAAAAGAATGGGAAGAGAACTACTATTGGCGTAGAGCTTACGACCTAGAGCATTGTTTCCCTTATCGAAAAGACGGAGAATATGCTGGACTATCTGATCCAACAGAAGAAAATCAAAAGCGTAAGACACTAGGGCAATCATGGGCGCATACACAAATACAAGCAGTCAAGAGAGCTATTCAAGCAGAGGGCTACCAAACTAATGAGGTGACTGTCAAAGTCGGAACACACTCAGCAGTTTATCGTTCTACCGTTTCAGCAGAAACATCTAAAATCAATAAGGACGCAAGTCAACGCCTAGCAGAAGCAGTTCAACGTGAGCTATCAACCTTGGATAACGTAGTTAAAGGTGTCACAGCAGAGGTTAGTATGCGTGGTATTCGAGTTAATCTTCCTTTGCCAAACGGAACTAAAAAGGGAGAAAAGGAAATCGAAAAAATTCCTTACATCGATACAACGGTTCCTGATTACACACAGCTCGTAGATAAAGAGAAAATTCTTAGAGAGGTATTTGGATAATGAAAAAACAAAAGCTCATTATAGGGCTTGCAGGGGGTCTAATAGCTGTTCTAATCGTGGGTGGTGTTATTCTATTCAATCATTCAAAAGAAGCTAGTAACAAGAGAAATATCACGTTACAGACAGCTCAGAAAGTGAAAGAAGATGAAGACGACACAAAAACGACTACCAAGGACAAGCCAGCTTTGGAAACTGCCGAAGATACCCTTGAAAAGCCTGACAAAAAATTGGAAGATGATAAGGCTACTCCAGTGAAACAAGCCCTGACAGCAATGTTTAATTGGATTGGTCAGACTGAGGAAGTGAATATCATTCCTAACCGAGACTCTAAAACTCTTTTAAGTAAGCAAGAAGACCTAAAAACGATTAAAGGGTATCTCAACGATGGCTATACTTATTCTGAAAATGATGTGACTTGCTACTACTCAGATAGCAAGAATGTCTATCAGTTTGTTGTGTTGCTTAAAAAGGATAAGCAAGAGGTCGCTATTACTGGAAACTGGCAAACAGAGGTTGAACAAATTCAGATTGGGGTGTTTAAGAAGTGATTGACTTTATTGTTGATTGGATAGTTACTCATGCTATCTGGTTGTTTAATGCCTTGTTTAGTACCAGTTTAGGATTGTTGGATAGTATCTTGCCCAAAATTATGACAGGATTGGTTTTTTGGGGTATATGGTACTTCATCACAGAAATGATAGATTAAGGGGGATTGATAACAATGTTGGATATGTCAGAAAGAGTCCAAGAAGTGATGTTGGAGGACGCTTACGACCATTACAAGAAAGTCGATAAAATGGTTAAGTCAGAAAGAGAAAACCTCTTGGCTTTGATTGGGCGTTTACCTAATGAACTCGAAAAAATCTATGAGGGTGTCGATTTGATCGCTATTGAGGATAGTGACAAAACACTTCTCAATAGTGTCAGCAATAAGCTGGTAACAGACACTCCAGTTCTAAAAGGAAGAATTGCAAACATACCAGAGGACACTAAAGTATTGGTGTCTGCTAGGGATAATGTAGAGAGTGGTCTTTCAGCTCTAACTAACCTCGTTACGTGGATAGAAGAAAATACCCCTAAAAAGGGTGACGAAGACGAAGAGGGGCGTTCTGAGCGTGTTAAACGCCTATTGCTTAACCTTTTAGAGAATGTAGAAAGCTATAAAAAGAGCTTGAAAGATTTGAAGTTCATTATAGAAAATACACTCACTATTACGGAATATATTAAAAAATGAGAAAAACCACACGGAAAGTGTGGAAACCAGACTTAAAGTGTGGTAAAATACACCTTAGAAATGAGGTGTATTTTTTGTTGTCAGAAAACATAAAACGCCATAGGAAAGAAGCAGGTCTTACAAATAGACAGTTAGCTAATGTGCTGGGAGTGACAGTCTCCAGCGTTGAAAAGTGGCAAGATGGAACTCGCACACCAAGGTCAGCTAAATTGCTGTTACTATCAGAGGTATTAGGTGTTAGTTTAGACGAGTTGATGAAAGGGGAAAAAGAATGAGTACATTGACTGTACCTAACTTTGAAGAACGCCTAGAGGAAATCACGTCAGAGGTAGAAAAGAACAAGCTAAAGCGCTACTATCAAGCAATTAAAGAAAATCACCCGCGTGGTATTGCCCAAGCGTTCCTAGAATTATACTATCAAGAAGCAGATAAGGAAGATCGCACAGGACTTAGAAAAGACCTTAAAGGTGTATTGTTAAATAAATTGGTTGAGAATGGTAGTTTTGGCTCTATTGTAGAGCAACAAAAACTCTTGGAAAGGGCCAAGGAGCTGGAGGGACTTCCTTTCAAAGACCGTATCATTCAAGGGGAAACAAGTAAGATTTTTGGGTGTGGCTATCTGGTCAATCCAGCAGAACCAGACTTGTTAGAACCTTATGTGACTATGTTTGACGGTAATAACATGAGGCACACGAAGTTAAGTCAAGAGGTTCGAGATGTTATCAATAACCTTGCTAGTGTAGCAGGTGTCGATTTGAGTGTTACGCTCAAACTAGACCTAGAACCTGATAAGGAGCTTCACTTAGAAAAACCACTCTATCCATTGTCTGTCAACGACCTAGCTATGGCACTTTTGCAACAGGAAGAACTACAATCAGGAAAGTATCAGTTTAAAGTAGTTATTGATAGTGCTGATAAGAACAAAGCCAAAGTCAAGTATGGTATTCAGGAGGCAGAAGAATGAAGTATCTAGTAGAAAAATACACCCTGCCAAGACAAGAAGAAGCAACTTTTTTAGCCAAGGCAGAGGAACAAAAAGCTAAAGTAATCAAGACTTTCAAGACTGATGATTACTCTATCTTTATCACGATCAATAAGGTTGTAGGCTACGAGGGAGAGAACGCCTATATTGAAACCAAGGGTAATCTTGATACTGTGGAAGTTTTCAGAGCGCCATTTACTTTGAAACCATTGACAATCAAAGAAATGCTAGGGTTAAGCCTTGATATTATTCCTGATGATGTTGCTAAGCTAGAACCGTTAGAACAGCTCTTGTTTCAAGATAGGATTGCAGAGCTGGAGGCAGAGCTAACCACTCACCAAGAAGATATATCAGACTATCGACAAGATTTGTTAGAGGGGCTTGCGCCAGCACTATCTGAGGCTAGCGAACTTGAAGTCTTTATTGAGGCTAGCAAGAGTAGTGAAGAAAAAGCAGAGCACAACCAAGGAAAAATTAAAGAACTTAATGGACGCTTAGAGGAGCTAAAGAAAGAATACGAGGATAACCTTTTGTATATCGAGGACGAGAGCGAAAGGGAAGAACTCAATAACACTTATCAAGCCTCTAAACTAGCCTATGAAGATGAAATCAAAGCCTTAACAGAACCAGATAAAGGCGTTCTGGAAGATACAAAGGTATCAGGGCGAATTGTAGAAGCAGTAAGAAAAGTCTCTCAAAACTATGAGTCAGTATATAAGCTCTTAGCCGATGTATCAGAACTCAAACAGTTGTTAGCTTATGAGCTGGACGAACCTTACTTACAAGAGGAGCTATCATCACTTGAATTTGCGACTTTATTGAACGAAGCAACAGAAAAAGCAAAGGTACAAGCACAAGAAGAAATGGTAGAACTTGATAGCGAGGAAACGGACGAAGAAACTTCACAAGGGGTTCCTGAATTGGACGACCCAGACGACAACTGGGACGATGAAGAAACTGAACAAGCTGACGATGTAGAGAGTCAGTCTGAGGGTGGTTCTAAAGCCCTAGCAAACTTCTATGAAGCTATTGGGCAAGAGTATGACGAAGACGATGGAAAGGACGATACAGAGGACGTGCAAGACAAAAAAGATATTAAACTTGAAGAAGTGACGGAAGAAACTCCAAAACAAGAGGAGCAAGTGTTCTCACTTGATGACTTAGAAAACTCGGAAAACGCAGAGTCAAGCGACACTGAGGAAGAAAAGCCAAGTAAGAAGACCAAAGGTAAGAAAGCCAAAAAAGATAAGAAAGACAAGGATAAAGAAAAAGAGGGTCTAACTTTTAAATCTAGTATCTGTATTGGTGCTTTAGTAGTAACAGCAGGTGTGATCGCTTCGGCTTTCATTTACTACAACAACAACAGCAAGACCAAACAGATTGAAAGCCAAGCCTTAAAAACTTATCAGAAATTGCCACAAAAAGGTGAAGAAGATAAGGGAATGTCTAAAAAAACCTATAATGAACTTGTTAAAGACTTATCAGAATGGTATCCTAATCTTACCGAAAACAAAACAACTGGTGTAACAGGGTTCTTTAACTACAAGAAGAAAACTTATATCGTGAAGCAGTTTGCGCGTGATAAAGGAGTTTTAGAAACCTACACGGTTGACGGTAAACAAGTTGACTTTAACGAAAAAGAGATCAACAGCATTATCGAAAGTGGGAAAGGATAAGTAATGAAGAAATACTTGAATAAAGATAATCTTGATTATCTGATTTTAGCGTTAGGGGTTGTATTGATTTTTGTATCAATCCCCCTAAATGTGGTAGTGAACCACTATATGCACAGCTTGTATGTGCCAGTGGCTATTATCGTGGTATGTTATGGTATTTATGTAATTGCCAAGCGCTCTATGGACGCTATAAAGTGGCAAAACTGGTATAAATGGGTAGGGTTTGGTGTAGGCTTATTGTTGGTGGTGGTCTGGGCGTTAAGTTTGAAACAACCGTCTCAACGAGCTTACTTAGGAACTGGAGCTATTGTTGTTAAAAGTGAAAACGATATAAAACAGGTTGAGATTTCAAGTGATGTTGAGGGTTATCCATATATTCTATTTTTCAACCCAAATTGTGAGACTTGCCAAGACACTATCCCTGAACTCCTAAAAGGACTCGATAAAGATATTTACAAGAAAAATATCACTTTCGTTGATACCACTCAGGAATACGGAAAAAAACTTGCAAGCAAAAATGGTGTAGAAACAGTGCCATCATACCTATACAATGATGGATATGGAGAACCAGTTAAATTAGCCTACCACACTGACGAGGGAACTAAATTCCTGAACAAGAAAATTGGCTATTTGCGAGAAAGCATTAAACATAAAATCTATTAAAAATAGGCGATTTATTCGCTTATTTTTTTATTTCCTCTTGTCTTAATTTATAAATTAAGATATAATATAGATAGATAAAACAGAAAAGAGTGAGGGCATATTGAAATAACAATCTAGTGAGGCGAGATTACTATGGCTAAGACCAGAAAGGAAGTGAATGCTGATTACTACCAAAAAAATAAGGAGAAGCAATCAGCTACAAGAAATGCTCAAAATGCAGTCTGGAGAGCGAATAATGCCGAGAAAAATAGAAAATCAGTAGCTAAGAGTCATACGAAAAAATTTATACTGACACTGGCAGATGAAGACGATCTCGCATTTGTTTTGGACTTGCTGGAGCAACGGAGGAAGAAAGATAATGAATAGCACAATGATGGGGAGTGTGAGTGCCGAGGGAAAAGAAGAACGTATCTTCAAGGTGTTCGCCTATCTCAATACCAAAGACGATTTTGAACCTCTAAAAGTAATTGAGAGGGTAAATGCAGGAGCAAAGAAACCAGTCGAACCAAAGACTATTTACAGCTATCTATTAGCCATTATTGAGGCAAACACTATAGATATACGTTACCGCCTGAGACTAAGAAAGCCATTTGAAAAGAGCTTCTTAGGGGCGCTGGAGGGGCCTTACGTTGAAAAAGGTAAGGCAGAGTATGATAAGTGGCAAAAGCTGGCGAGAAAAGCAAGTGAAATGCCAGAGCAGAAGAAACAACAACTAACACAGTATATTATTACTGATAACAAATACCACAGCAGACAGGAGATATACGACAGGTTAGAGCAAGCCACGTTTTACTTGTCTCTGGTGTAGGCAAAAGCTAACAAGGAGGAAACCATGAAAGCATTAGTAGCAGATTTTGAGTCAACGGTCTATAATGGGAAAGATGACAAGACCCATGTATGGCTTGCTGGCTATAAGGACTATGATGTGCCAGATGAATATGTCTTAACAGAAAGCATTGAAGACTTTGTAGAAAGCACTAAACAGCACCCTTACGCAAATATCTTCATGCACGAATTGAAACGTATTCACTACTCTTTCTTGTTAGCTTATTGGAGACGTGAGGGCTTCCAAATCAACATGGATAGTACAGAACCACGCCACAACGCTAAACTTGTGAGTGTTTCTCATGACGGAAGTTATATCACTGTCTATTACGATTGGGATAATAAGATTGTCCATAACTACATCGATACAATGAAATTCACAGTTGGTTCAATCGAAGAGTTTGGGAAACGCCTTGGAAAAGAGATTGGCAAAGTGCCTGAAATTCCAGAGGGGAGCAAGCACCAAGTTTCTAAATTTGATAAGCGTTATATCAAGCGTAAACTCACTATTTTAGCAGGTGCGATGGGTGAGTTTAACACAGTGACAAACTATGAAAATGGTATTTCTTCATACTCACAGCTAGCGATCCAGTTCATGCTTTATGATGGTAAGTTGAACATTGACCGAGTAGAGGGCTTTAAACCCCACAATTACTATGCAGGTCATGGCTTTGAGGAACACCCTTATAAAATTCAAAGCCCACGCCTAACAAAGCGTAAAACACACAATAATAAGCCTGTATCACGCCCTAAAGGACTTCCAAAACTTGATGGACGTAGAAAACCAACTCAGGAAATGGTAGATGAAGCGCTGGAATATGCTAAGATGGTCAATGATATGCCAGAGGTGTCAGAAAAGGACGTACAGCGTGCCTATGACTACTATGGCTATCTCAATCGCAGACACCGTGGATTGATTGCGAATAAGAATGCACGTAAGGCGTTTAGAGGGCCTTGGTTCTATCAAAACCCAGACTTTAAGGGTGGTGAGGTGAAAGCATTAGGGGCAACCGTGGATAATAATGGCTTGCACTCGTATATGTATATGACCCAGAAGTTGCCACGTGATCTAATTGGTACAGTGACCAAAAGAGAAGACGCACTCAGCTTCCTTGATGGCAAAGAGACCTTGTATATTGCTACTTTTTGGCGTTTGGAAGCAACTGTAAAGCCTAATTCATTCCCTATCCTCCAGCCACGTGAGGACGATGACCGAAACCAGCGTTTAAACAAATACCAACGCTATCCTGAAACAATCATCTTGGAAAACTCAGCTTTGGCACAACCTGACTACGAGTATCTTTTGAAACACTACGACATTAAGGAAGTCAAGGGCTTGATGTTTGAAGTTTACAGCGTTGATTTTGAGTTGATGAAGAAACTAAGAGCGCATGGCTTGTACTGGACATCACAAAAGAACGAGGCTCGCAGACGTGGAGACTTGTTCATGTATGACCAGTCTAAATTGATGTTAAATGGCCCTATTGGATATTTTGGAGTAAATAAGGAAAACGAGACAAGAAGTGATGTCGCTAAAGCTACCTTTATTTATTCCTATGGTCGTTGCTACACAGCCGAGACAGCAAACGGAATAGGACGTGATTTCATGTGTTATGCGTCAGCCGATAGCTTACACTTCATTCAGCCACCTAAAGCGCTCAAAAGGGGTAAATATGATGTTGATACCCTTATCAAGTATATGCACTCTATTGGCGCTCAAATTGACCCAGTAAAACCGGGGGCTTGGAAAATTGAACGTATCTGGCAATCAGCAAGATATATCAAGATTTCAACGTATGGTGAGGAAACCTTGGACGGTAAGTGGCACTCTAAACACGCTGGTTTCAGCATGGATATTCCAAAAGAAGAATTTGTTGCAGGAAACACACTCACACAACTTCTTAAAACTGAAGTTGATGGCGGTGTGGTGTTGAAAGAAGTAACGTACCGTCTATAATGATTGGAGGTAGTGATGTTAGAAAAAAGAGATCTTATGAAAGAGAGAGAAAGCCTTATTGATAAGAAGTTGCCAGAAGAATATATCAAAGATATAAGCGAATTGAACGACTTATCAAAAAAAGTGGCTGAAATTTCATCGAATATACTTCATCAAGAGACACTTCTTTCATTATCAAAAGCTGTAAATCAGTATGACGAAAAGGTTATAGAAATGAAAAAGAAGTATGGGAAGAAAGATGAAACAATGGAGTGGATAGATGGCTAAGAAGAAAAATAGAAAGAAACTTTTACGTCACAAACTAGGGTACAAAGCCCCCAAGACTGTAAGTGTAACAAGAAGTAGTTCATCAACTCAAAAAGGAACATCATCAGCCCCAACACAGGCGTTTGAGTCATGGGTTAAGTCGTTTAAGAACAGGTTAAAAAGAACAGAAAAGGCTATAAATGCAGAGTTAGACGAAATAGTAGATAAAAATGCTACGGTAAGGGCTAACGAACGTTTAGAAGTCGAAGTCGCACAATTAAAGACGATGGAAGAACAAAACAAAGAATTTCTACCATTGGACAAATACGCTAAAGGAATAAGAAGGCTTGGTCTCAGCGTTTCAGATGAAGATTTACAAGTTTATCCGAATATGGACTTGGTAAGTCGTTTTGTCCATAAGGCAGAAGAAATTTATTTGGATCAACTGGAGGGTGTGTCACAGGTAGGGCGTAACCGAGGAAAACGATACACACAATACAAGGTACAAACTATCACAGATGAATTGACGCATACAGATATTTATAGTCGTATGACTAAGTATTTCATCGAAAATCAATTTAACTACGACGCTTTAATCAACGTAGAACAGTTCATCAAAGATGACTTAATGAGACAGATTGAAGCCTATGAGGCTGCAACTCAGATTAGGGACATCAATAACCTAGAAGAACGAGAGGAAATGTTGAATGAATGGCGTGATACTTATGGACATTATTAAAACAGCCCAGCAAAGCTAGGCTGTTTTTTGTAAAAATAATTGACACTTTTTCTTTAAAAAAGGTTGTCAACCGACAACGAAAGAGGTATAATATAATCAATAAAAAAGAAAGAATGGTAAAAAGAAATGCTTGAAAAATACACTAAAGTTAGGTTAACTGACGAGAATGGTTTAAATGCAGAGACAGCTTGGGCGTTTGGACACTGTGAGTCCAAGACTATGAGAACTCCAGATAATCTATATCTGATTTTAGATAACAACACAGAATACTTCCCAGCAGGTACAGAGATTATTTTGTCAGATGATGGCTATAACGTAGATATGGAAGCTACACGCGCATTGTATATGGCCCATCAAATAATCGAGAAATATCATGGCATTACAAGACGTGATTATTGGGACGCAACTACAAGGACAGCGAAGAAACTAATTGATAAGTTCAATCTAACGCCTTTTATCGGTAAAAAGATTGAGGTTTCTGGTGGAGAGGTTGTCTTTACTGAGTTGAAAGAGACTAAACACGGCCTTTTTCTAGTTGGTAAGAACCAAACAACTGGAGACGAAAAACTTTATAACGATTTGGAGTGGCTAGCTCGAAAATTAGGCTACTCAAAAGAGGAGTTGGATCGTATCACTATCTAGGGAGTTCGCATGAAAATTGATGTTGACAAGGTAAAAAGTGTACTGCTTGATAAAACAGTGCCAGCAAGCCTTTTAGAAAAGACAATAGGCGTGAATAAAGGCAATATCAGTAAACTCCGAAATGGCAAAAGAAATTTCGAGAATTTGACTATAGAAACTGCCATGAAAGTCCAGAAATGGATTGATGAAAACCACGAAATCATTATCACGGTTGTAGAGTTAAAGCAGTTGAAAGACGAGGGAAAAGTTATTGTCAATAGTCCTGTGTTTAGATATACAGATAACCAAGGAATGTTGATTTTGTCAGATGATAAACAAGTGGCAAGAAATGACTACATAGCTTTGAGTAACAACGATGTTTTAAAATTGGAAAAAGAGAAGCGCCAAGATGTTCAGTTTACAGATTTAAAGACTGGAAAACAAAAATGGCTTGTTATTAAAGTGAAAATGACGGAGAAAAAATATGAATACTTATAAAAATGAAAAAGACTTCTTTCCTTGTAAAAAAGATGGATCTGAATTGAATATCGTGGAAAAAATTGGGTTCGTAGCTATGAGTATTGTTGTTCTACTTGGATATGTAGCGTTTAGAATGTTTATAGGGGTTGCTGTTGTAGCCTTTATGTGTGCATTAGCTCTTCATGGTTTTTTTCCAAAATCTATGGACACTACCGAGGCGTTCTTAATTGCAATTCGTGATGTCAGAGTTATCTTATGTGGTGTAGTAGTAGGGTGTCTTTTCTGGTTAGGGGAAAACTAATGATATTAAGTGTAAATTGAATATCGTGGAAAGAAGTAGAATATGAGTAGTAATAAATTAACTAAGATAGCTTATGACGTTTATATTTGGCTGGTTGTTATCGCTGTTTCTTTAGGGAGTTTAGCTTTTTGGATAGCTATTGGGATTTTAGTTTTAGCTTTTTTGAGTGCCTCTATTTATTCTGACTTTATGTATGGGCAGACTGTCTTTTGGAAGACGTTCTGTGACATGATTTGTGATGGTAGAGTTATCCTCATTGGATCAGCTTTAGGTTGTGTATCAGGCTGGGTGTTGCAGAAAGCTATGTATGTAAGACGTATGAAGTGAGGTTTTTTGGAAGACGGTGAGTAGTCTTCTTTGATTAAAAGGTTAGGAAACAGATATTAAGATTGACGAAGAATAGGAATGAGGAAAAAGTAATGGTATTAAGTACAAAACCAGAAAAAGTATCGCAATATTGCATGATTAGTTCAGTTACATTCAAAAAAACCAAGACTGATAAAGAATATGCAGAATTGACCTTATCGGATAAAACTGCAACTATTCCAGCTTGCAAAGTGTGGGACGTTACAGAAGAAATTAAAGAGACATTGAAGAATAATGATGTCCTCTATATTGATGGAGAAGCTGATAACTTTGGTGGTGTTTATAAGGTTACAATCAAAGAGGTTTCTCTTCCAAGCGGAGAAGTACCTCTTTCAGAATTAGTGCCAAGTGAGCCTATTGATGTAGATGGTATCTATTCCAGCATTAAGTCAGAAGTAGAGTCTTTCAAAAATGAGTTGCTGAAAAAGGCAACTCTAGGGCTACTAGAAGAGTATGGAGAAGCCCTGAAAAGCATTTCAGCAGCCAAACACGTCCACCACTATAAACGTGGAGGTTTGTTGCGACACGTTCAAGAAATGCTTAATCTAGCTCTCTATATGCAGAAAATGTACCCAGTTGCTAATAGAGAATTGTTGATCTCAGGTATCATTTTTCATGATATTATGAAAGCCAAAGAATACACTTATAATCATGGTATTGCAGGGGATTTTACTGCTGATGGTGTTCTCTTTGGGCATATTTTCCTTGGTGCTGAACTACCTAAACGCTATGTCAGTCAAGAAGAAGCTGAGTCGGAAGAAATTAAAATGCTACAGCATATTATTCTATCTCACCACGGAATTAAAGAGTGGGGAAGTCCAGTCGAACCAGCGATTATTGAAGCAGTTATTATCCATCATGTAGATAATCTTGACGCTAAGACCTATGGCTTTGCAGATGAACTCAGTAGCATGGAAATGGGCGAGGTTCGCAAATCAAGAAATATTTTTGCGACAGTTTATAAGCATGAACTGGGAAATTATGAAGAGTAAGGAGTGTTACAATGGCTTATTTAACAAAAATATCTGATTTAGACCCAGCATTGGTGAATGCAGATCCTGAACAAATTTATATTCCTAAAGTCCTATTAGAGCATAATGATTTTAAGGGACTCAAGTTTAAAGCAAAAGTGCTCTACTCATTTTTATTAAATAGATTGAGAGAGCCACTTGATTTTATCCATAAAGGCTATGATGACAATGGAGCCACTTATATTCACTTTAAGGTTGAGGAGTTGTGTAAATTGCTTAATCTGGGTAAGAGTACCGTTGTTTCTCTGAAAAAACAGTTAGCTCAATATGGTTTGATTGAAGAAGTGCAGGTGGGCAGTGGCCAGCCAAACCGTTTCTATTTAACCGATAAATTGGTTCCGTATGTCGAGGAATACACTATTTAATTTGTTTTTTCTTGGGCGCGTGGTGTCTAAGTCGGAGGTCTTAAAATGGTAGTATCACATAACCGAAACCGTAGAGTTAGATTGGCATTGAAGCGTGAGTTGCGCTTAAAAGACCAAGAACTAAAGGGCATGAAGAGTAAAAGAGTGCCGAAACAAGAATACATCAACCCTAGAGTCATTTTACCTAAGAGAATTTCACAAGAAGAAGTGTTCTATCTTACTCTTGTGATCGATTATGCAAATAGAAAGGTCGAATTTCTAGCTTGCAAGACTAATCTAAATAGTATTCCTTGGCCAGATATTGCTTTAGTTACCAAAACGCCCTTTAATAGACGTATTCCTTTAAGTGAAATAAAGAGGACAAGACGAAAGTTTCTTACTTTATCTGTTCCCAAAAAGGACTGGTTGACCACTGATGAAGAGGGAAAAGTCGAACTTTTAAAAAGGTTATATCCTAGACTAATGGCTCCAGATTTCGATAGAAAACCTATACAAACTAACGATACAAAGGCTACAAAGAAAAAGGCTAAAAAAGCTAAAAAAAGACACACCCCCCACTAGTCCCCCCACTAATGAGGGGTTATTTTTTTTAGTAAAGTTTCCGCCCAGCGAGGTAAGGCTTGCGTTAGTTGAGTAAAGGTGTTAGAATAATACCCT
>ERZ773263.133-NODE-133-length-56635-cov-4.093266_pt1 | contig 56635 bp, 79 predicted proteins | sample MGYA00511076_ERZ773263 | MGnify/ENA primary metagenome ERZ773263 (study PRJEB29015, sample SAMEA2738155) | human oral metagenome | biome: human oral; feature: human-associated habitat; material: saliva | place: China | collected 2195 ... | reverse complement strand
ATTGGTCGTGGAGGAAACATGTTTGGGGATGAGGCTTCTGACATCTCACCTATTGCCCTTGGTCACATGGGTCGTAGAGAATTTGAGTCAGATGATGGTCGTAAGTTGATTATGTACCTAATCTCCAACCCTCGGTCATTGAATAGCTTTTATGACTTCATGGTCAATGAGGATCTTGCTGATGATGAATTTGTTATGTGGCTGGATGTGGTTACAGCAATGGAGGAGGGAAGCATCAGGTACACCAAAGATGAGCTGATGAGATCTCAGTTCACAATTACAGAAGACTCTATTCGAGAAAACCTTCTGTGTGAGTTCCCTACTGAGAGATCTTCATTCTTTGATGCCTCACCTGATATTCTTGATGATTTTGACATGAAAGCAGAAGGCTTGGAGTTCTTCCTTGGAGTGGATAGTGCCTATAAAGGTGCGGACTCTATCCAGGTCACTATCTCTTCTGTGGACAAGTCTAATCACTTCACAGCTATTGATACAATGGACATTAAGCCTAAAGAGTGGATTGATGGTGTCACAGCTATTGAAATTGTCAATAAGATTGTGACCATTGCCAATCAACTCAATGTGAAAGCTATCGGCATAGATGCTGGTGGTGGAGCACATATTGTACAGCCTCTCAAGATGAGAAGGTTATCAGGACAGCTTAAATGCCCTGTGTATGACATTAACTTTGGTGGTAAACCTACTGAGATCAAGATTATTGGTAAAGATCCTAGTGCTGAATATGCTTTCAACAGAAGGGCTGAAATGCACCTAATGTTGAGAGGTATGATGGAAGCACAAAGGGTTTCATTTGTGAGAAAAGTGTGGGATGCTATTTCAAGGCAGATGTCATTTGTGTCTGAGGTTCAAAGACCTGAGGACAGGAAAGTTAAGATCAGACCTAAGGCAGAGATCAAGAAACTACTCAGACAGTCTCCTGACGAACTGGATAGTGTATTGCTTTCTCTACATGTGGCTGAATTGTATTATCTAGGAGGGTCATAATGACTTGTGGAAAGTGTAAGAAAGATGACTGTGGTGGTCAATGTGCAATGGATAGGCACTTCCTTGCTGACTACAAGGATAGATTGATCTATTCAAGTACAGGATTCAGAGGAACATCTATCAATGAAAATCTAGAAGAGATTGAGCAACTGGCTCTTGATCTTCCTGATGTTGATTACATCCTAGATAACATTGTTAATTACATGTTCACTAACTCCCTTACTACTGATGACTTCAGTAAGGATGAGGAGTTGAAAAAATTCCTTTATGGTCATAATTTCAATGGACAACGAAACTATGATGTATTAAAGCAAGTAGCTAAAGGGTATAGAAAATATGGTTACTATGGTATCCTAAACACAAAAGAAGGTCTTGTAGGTATTCATCCCAAGGATATTCTCGCTTGTGTGATTGACTACCCTAAGATGCCTGTGTTAAGACAGAACTTGACTTATCTTATCAAGAAAGGTGACTACTACAGAACACCCTATGTACAGAAAACAGGAAACCCTAGAGTAGCTACTGACTACTCAGAGGATGACATCAAAGAAATCCTTAAAGATCCTGAAAAGTACAAGAATGATGTAATGGTAGTTACTAGTGATGAGTTTGCTTGTGTCAGACTAGATACATCACAGGTATTCTGTATGAGTCCTTTGCTTAAGGATAGAAAGCGTGTAGAGCTTATTCTGAATATCCTTAACCGTATGAATTATGATATTTCAAGAAATGGTATTGGTACTATTGCTTTACAAGCTAAAGATACCCTGGAAGAACAGATTGAGGAAAGTGTAGAGCAAGGTTCTGCTTTCTCTAGCGGAGAGCTACTTGACATGGGTAGAACTGCTAAGGCAGAACGTACTCAGAAGATTGTTGAGGATATGAATGCTTTTGCTGAGAAACTTTCTGAGACTGAGTTCAATGATGCTATTGTATATTCAGGAAACTTCCAAAACCTTGAGCAACTAGAGCGTGATACTAAAGCAACTGACTTCCTGGACTACCTTTCACAGTATGTTCCAGCTATTATCTGTCAGATGTTTGGAGTTCCAGCTAGACTGTTTGACTTGAATAAAACAGTATCAAACATTGGTACTTACAGCATCATTGACAACGCTATGAAGAACACAATCATTCCAATGCGAGATCACTTCCTTGGACAAATTGTGCATCTCCTTCAAAAGTCTACAGGATTAAAAGAGCATATTAAGTTTGATAGTTATGAGTTCGCTAACAGCTACAACTATAATAATGATATTTACATCCTTGATGTGTATGAACGCTTGAAGAATATTGACCAACGAATGGCTGATGCTTATTTAGCCAAAAACTTAATTGTGTAGGAGTATAAAATGTCAGACAAGATTATGACGATTGAAGAGCTTGCTAAAATGCAGGAGAAAGTTATTGATGCAACTAAATCAGATGCACCAGTAGCTATTGAAACACCAACTACTAGCATTGTGAATGGTGATCCATCTAAGGTTCAATCTATTGAGCCTAAGAACTACACAGTGGAGTTATGGCTTCCTGTGACAAGTGAAACACCTACAACTGCTGAGCGTGTTATGGGTGGTACTGCTTACAAACAGCTTATCAATGCAGATCAGAAGTTTATCACTGCACGTATTGCACGTAAAGTACGTAACTATGCTTCTACAATCACTCTAGCATTTACGAACTTCAAAGAGGATGGAGACTCAGAGATCTACACTGTGGATGATCTGCTTAAAGTCTATGAAGTCTTTGATGATGATGTTATTGATGCTTGTGAGAAGCTTGTGGGTACTGTGTTAGGTATTCCTGACCACTTGATGCAATACATCACTGATACTTCACTGATGGACACTTGTACAAAGATTATTCAGAACAACCCTTCATTTTTTCAAGCTGGTTAGTTATCTAGTACGATATAACTGGGCTTGGGTTAATGGAAAGATAAAAGAGAAAGATGACTACCGTGGACTAGCTTATGAGGACATGGTAGCTATCAATCTTGATGACATAGAGGAAAAAGTCCTTGCTGTGGTTAAAGAGTACAGGATGGACTACCAGTATGTAGCAGATCAGATGTACTACCCTGATGTGACTGTTTATTATGCCAAGATGGTCAACAATAATGCTTTCAAGAGCTACAATGACTATCTTAACCTTGATGAAGAGTCAAAAGGTAAGTATGTTACTGATTGGGGAGTTCCTGAGCCTTATGCTTATGAACTTCTAACACCTGAGAAACAACAAAAGGCTATTGAAGCTAAAGATAAGCCTAGTACAAATTCCCTTAAGGACATGTACAGGCATGGAGGAAGATTAAATGACTGAAGTACTTGGTGATGTACTTGGATTCTTAGATACTAAGCGTAAAGAAATTATGCCTGAGTATGTACGCAATGGCAAACCTGTGTACACACTACGTAAATATGCAGACTTGACTGACCTTGATGCAGAAGTGCTTATCAATGGTGGTACAGAAAACGTAGCACAAAAGATCCCTACTATTGGGGTATCAGGTAATATGCTTCGTACCCCACGTACATCATATGCTGTGAATGTTGAAATCGCTTTTGACAATCGTGTGAAAGTATCTGACCAAGATTTAGGTGATGGTAAGACTGAAAAGGTTTACACCTTTGTGGTTGACCAACGTGCTCTTATGGAACAATCTACTGGTCACATCTATGCAAACTACATTGTAGGCTTTGTGATTGGTAAAGGTAAAGGTGGTAAGCCTGAGGTTCGTGGTACTGTACACATCAAGGAAGATGAGTTCATCAATGACTTTGATGCTACATTCGATCCATTTGAGATGGAAGCTATCATGGACTTGATTAACCATTACAAGCTTGAGCATGGTACAGCCAAGGTTATTGATACTATCAAGTTTTAATTTAGTTGTGGTAGGGTTGACTCCCTACCTCTTTTTGTTATAATGTGAATATAATTATGCAAGGAAGGAGCACGTTTAATGGCTACTATTAAAGTTCCTAAAATGAACCTCAAGATTGAAGTTGATGGGGAAACTAAAACTTTCAAGTCACCTTTGGCTGAAACAATCTTGGCTCAAGTAAGACGAGTAGTTGTAGGGCATGAACAGATTCAATACTATGATGTTGATGAAAACAAGTTCAAGTCATTCACTTATTGCTGTGGTGATAAGTATGAATTTAACTATGAGCTTGAAGAAGTTCCACTTAAAGACACTGAAGTTGACTGTTATGGATTCCCTATCACTTATGCAGGAGATAAATAATGACAGAAGTAAAAACCGTAGGACAAACCTACCAAGAGTACTTGCGTGAAGTACGTGCAATACAGTTTGGTAGAGAGTCTGAAGTTATTTCTTCTATCACTGAAGGCACAACTGTTAAAGCTGTGGAGGCTGAGAAGCCTAATAAACAAACAAAGAAGAAGGTAGATAAGTAGTGAGTAAATTTAGAGTATCAAGATTCCTGAAGCGTGACCTAGTTGCTAGAGTAAGTTTCTTGAATGATAAAGGTATTATCCAAAACTCACGAAAGTTCTTTGAATTTTATCCTGGTGACAACCAAGAGAGCGAAGGTTGGTATGAAACTACTGATGAAGTTCTCTTGGCTAGTCTAAAGGAGCAAACAGAACAGCTACCTTATTCACCTGAGACTGAGGCAGGACTCAAACAAGACAATGTTGAGTATGAGTATGCCTACTGTGCCTCATGTGGTGGTAAGAAAGTAAGAAAACTTAAATATAATTTGTTTGAGGTTATTGAATAATGCACATCAAGACACAGATTGCAGGAAAGATCATGAATGAGATCAATGACTACCTTGAAAGAAAAGATAGCCTTGATAACATCTTGAACTTATCCCAAGAAAGCACTGAAAAAGAGTGCCTATCTGTGAATAAGGTTGAGAACAGTGAAGGTTACATGACCTTGTTATCTGAAGGTTCTGTGCTCTATCAGGATGGTACTATTAGACTTTACTTGTGTAAGGGTACACTCAAGAACTGGTATGATAGCATTGATGAAACTTTTGAAGGTTATGTATCAACTGGTCACAGAGATCTAAATAGTTATCCTGTTAGAGAAGGTTATTTCAGAAAGAATGACCTTAAATTGGTTCAGGATGACAATGGTAGATATGATCTACTGGTTAAACCTCATGTCAATACACAACTAAGCAATGTTAAGGATATTATTCTTCAAGATGAGCCTTTTGCAATCTCATCTGAGTTCCTATGGTATCACAAAGATATTGGGGATGATGATATTGAAGAATATGCAAAACTCATTGCTTATAATGTGGAACATGGCGGTGATATTGATGTACCTATCACAGATAAGGTAGAGATTACTGGTTTCTCTTTTGTAGGGAATCCTGGTAATGCTAAGAGTGGTGGATATGATCCATCCTTACTAGTAAGAAATGAGGAAGAACACTTGAAGAATAAAGAAATTCTTGAAAAAGTACTTGCTCACCTTTCTGCTCAAGTAGAACCTGAGGAAGTTAAAGAGGATGAAGTCCTTGAAGAAGCTCCTGTGGTTGAAGAAGAGCCTAAAGCTGAAGAAGCTGAAGAAAAGGTAGAGGAAGCTACTGAAGAGCCTAAAGAAGAAGAGGCTAAATCAGAAGAGTCTCAAGCATTGGCACAAGCTATTGAAGCTATTGAGGCATTGACTGCTGAAAATGAAGCTCTTAAAGCTGAAATTGCTACTAAAGATGCTATTATTGCAGAAAAAGAAGCTAATGAAAGTGTTGTAGAAGGACAACTTTCTAAACTAGCTGTGTTGCTTGACAAAGCAAACCCTGTGGTAGAGAAAGCTTCTAAAGTAGAAGAAGAACAACCTAAGAACCGTTTTGGACGAGTTCGTTTTGGAGGACAATAAATTGACTAAAGTAAATTTTGATATTTTGCTTGGTGAAGCTATTGATAACTTGTATGAGCGTACTAAAGCTCAACTAGCTAACAAAGAAAACTTCACTAATGAAGATGGTAAGATTCCTTTTGGTATCTCACGTGACTGGTCTAAAGCTCAACCTTCACTTCGTGAAGTTGGTATGGATGATGAATTGGTAAATGATATTCTTAAACGTTTTGAACAATCATCTTTCGGAGCTTTGCGTCAAGCTAAAAATGGTGACTGGATCATGGAAGGTATCACTTGGGGTACTAAAGCACCAGACTTTGCTAATGATACTTCAGATGCCTGCTGTTTCACTGAAAAATTCACTATGCAAGCAACTGGTGATGCTACTCCTGTACGTTACCTCTGTTTCAAAGACTGTGAAACTAGACTTGACCGCTTGATGAAAGACAAAATGCACTTCAAACAAGGAGATCTTATCAACATCTTCCAACGTTTGGGTATGTCTTATGAAGAAGCTGAACAATTCATGGCTTGGTACACATTTGCCTTTATCGTTCAACGTCATATCGTTCAAGGTATGTTGAACTTCCAAGGTCAAGGTCTTCGTCCATTCGCAGGTGTGGCTGAAATGATGTCTCACCCAGGTGTTACTCCTATTGATGCTTCAGGATCTATCATTGGTGCTTTCCGTCAAGTAGCTTGCTACCTAGATGTATTGAACAACCAATCTGCACGTTACAAGATCTATGTTCACCCACTTACACTTCGTGGAATCAAATCTGAAATCGTTCCTGGTAAAGATGGTAAACTTCCTCAAGGATGGTCTGTGAACGGTGAGTCTATCTCATTCCGTGGTATTCCATTCGGTGTATCTTACCACTTGCCTTATGACCTTGAAAAGACCATGACTGGTGAAGCTTATGTGATTGACTTGTCTAGAGTTGAAGCTTTGACTCAATATGACTTGTTCGTACCACAATCTTCTATCTACACTCAACGTACAGAAGATACAACTAAACCAGGATGTGAAGTGATCTGTGATAAGTATGAAAACTTTGGTTTGGTACATACTAACTCACCTATCTCTCACTTGTTGATTGCCAACATTCCATTGGATCAAACTTGCCCTGCTGTGGTATTCGAACGTATCCAAGGTCTTCTTACAGGTCTCAATCCATTCCCTATGGCTACTATCCCTGCAAAATAAGGAGTTAAGATATGCAACCTGAATTGGAGTTAATGAAGATTACACAGAAGCTTCAAGATAGGTGTGGCTGTTTTGACTGTGATGATGGAGCAACTATGCAACGGTACATGGAGAGCTTTCTCCGTGTACTTGCTAGATTGTTCTGTTGGACTGATGGTGAATGTGATACTATCTTAAGAGCTAAAAGACATGAAGTCATTGAAGTGAAAGACTTCGACATCTGTGGATGTGATGCAATGGTTGAGATTAAGCCCTATTACTTTAAAGGTTTTGATCCTTCAACACTTAAGGTATATATGCACAAGAGAAAAGGTCTAGAGCGTGAGGAGTATGAAATTACTCCTGATAAGTACAACTGGTCTTTTGTTGATGGGACTATCCTAATCAACGTTACTGAAGAGTTAAGCCCATGTTGTAGATGCTGTGATCCTTGCTCCTGTGAGGCTGAGTACAAGATTATTCTTGATTATGAAGCTGGTTATACTTCTGCCAGCCTACCTGACTGCATCTTTGAAGCAATGTGTCACTTCATGAATATCTTTGTGGCTTATCAGAATAAATGTGGTACACTTGATGAGTGTGCTAACATGGATAGACTTGCTGTAGGAGCTGTTCTAGAGCAAAAATCAGTAGACTACATTGTTCGTAAATGGACTGTAGACAAAACAAGTCTAGAAACAATCTATGTTAAGCTCATCAATACATGGGCACTTAAGACACTTAGTTCACTATCCCTGTGTAAGAGAGTTTACACAGAAAATATGTACTTAGCTATTGGGAGAAGAAAAGAATGTTAGTAAAATACAATGGAGAGTATGCTAGAGAGCAACGCTCTTATGGCTGTTCCAAGTGTGGTACTGGTCGCTCAATTAGTGGAGTAGAAACTTATAGAACTGTGTATAGAACTTACTACAGTGGAAGACTTTACATCTTTGAACAAGGTAAAACCTATCCTGTGGATGACATCTTAGGTAAGTATCTAACTAACTTAAGATACACAGATAAGGAAGGTGTAATCAGAAATACTTTCTCTGAAGTACCTGATAACACAGAGGCTACCTATGTAAGAAATGTAGAGGAAACTGAGTTTCATATCCCTGAAGAGCCAAAACCTACAGAAGAAGCTCCTAGATCAGATGTAACACCTAATGAACCATTAGACCATCTTGGATAGGAGGTCGTAGATGCCACTACCTAGAACTAATAGAGAGATCCTTGTGTTAAGGCAAGGCACAGCAACACCTACTTATGATGAGAACTCTAGGCAGGTCATGAAGTGCTTGTGGGAAGAGGTTGAGCATTTATACTGTGTAGACCACATGCCTACATCTAGGGGTTCTGAGAGTGATGCGACTACAACCCACACTCTTGAAGGATCTAGACAACTAGAGACTTTCTACTTTTCACTACACAACCAACATCACTCCTGTGATTTTGATATTAAGCATGGGTACTACATCCTACAAAGAATATCTACCAAGTGTAACTATTGGGAATGTCCTGAGGATGCTGGTTATATGTTTTGGAAGGTAGTAGCATGTCGCACGTATGAGATTATGCCTGGGTGCTGGGATATAAAGATGACAGGTGAAAGACTGTCTCCACGTGAGAGTGAACAGAAAGTACTTGAGTGTGCCCCTTATATCAAACAGTTACAGGGGGTGATTACTCGTGACCACGACTGATATTCATGACTGGAAAGGTACTGAGTTTGTGGAAGAGTTTACCGACTTTGTTCTTACTGGTACTTTGGAAGCTAAGGCTATTGCTTCTAAGCAAACAGGTAGAATGGTAAACTCAGTTAAAATAAGAAAAGTCAGTGATGGCTTTGAGGTGTATAGTGATCGTAATGACTTCCCTCCTACTAAGCGAGGTAAAGTTAGATACTATACCAAAGTTTATGTTGAGAGAGGCTATCCTAATTATCCTCCATTTGACTTCCTTATGGAAGGTTTCCTAAATGTAGGAGAGGGAGAACTTGTGAAAGGTGGGGTAGGTCAGTACTCTGCTAAGCACCCTTCAGGTAGACGGGGATCAGGTACAGCAATTCTAACTCAGAGCGATAAGTCTGCTGTGACTGCATATAGAGAAAGAGCTGAAAGTAGATTGGCTATTAAGATTCCTAAGAGGCTACAGAAATGAATAGTGCAATATACATAAACATTAAGAAATGGCTTCAAATGTATGGAGCTGGTGTTCTAGATTACTTCATTCAACCTGACCATCCTGAAGAGCTAGACCCTAGAAAACGTTATGATAACTTTGATGTGCAGTTCAACCAACACGTAGGGACTACTGAGCACTTCCAACTTAACCAAGGAGCTGAGTTTCCATTCTTGGCAATAGATGTTTCTTGTGATAATTCTTCTAAGTGCTTTCCTAGATTCTATGTAACATTCTCTGTATATTACTCATCTGTGTCTCCCCCTACTAGTAGGGTATGTATTGAGAACACTCCTGAGGGTAAACTTGAGTACAGAGAAGAAGTGCACTGTCAAATAAAAAATATGTTGGTTCATCAAGTTAAAACCCCTAAAGGTATACAGAGAAAGACATTCGCTCAGGATGTAGCTTCATTGGATAATTGGTACTTACCTATCAATGCTAAAGTGCTTGATGTGGGATGTCCATTAGACTTCTCTAATGAGCTTGTAGATGAGGTTGAAATGTTCTCATTCCCTGCTACCTTATCAATATATACATGTTAAGAAGGAGAGAGAACATGGCTGTGGAAAAACCACTAAATGTAGATGAGTTCTTCATGTCTCGTAATGAGATTGCAAACCGTCACGGTAGCCGTCTTGAGCTTCAAGCAATGGCACGTGTCCGTGAACACATGGTTGAAGAAGCTAATAAACCAAAACCTTCAGTGCAAGCTGATAACAAGAAAAAGGAGAAATAAATGTCTAACTGTTTTGTAGATATGTCTCATCCTATGTACGGTTACAATACCCAAGATAAAGACAATAAAATTATTGTTGCTATCAATGAGGAAATCCGTCCTTGTGTTCGCTGGAAAGCTAACAAACAAGTACAAATTCCTACTGGTACTTTAGTACAATACGTACGTAAGGATGTGCCTGAAGATCAACTAAACTGTACACCTTTGAAATGCTTCAACACAGGTACACTTTATGTTAAAGCTGTAGATAAAGCTATCAAGGTAAACTACCAAGTACGTTCAGATGCTGATGACTATGCACTTGGTTTCAACATGGTATATGTAAACGTTCCTAAAGCTGGTACTTACCAACTTAAAGTAGCTGTAGCAGACTTTACAGATCTTGCTCAAGCTAACTCATACGTGTACACATACAACTTTGAAACTCATGCACCTGGATTCGTACTCCGTACCATTGACCTTGCTGATACAAAAGCAATGACTCAAACAGGTACAGGATGGAAACCTTCTGACCACGGTGTAGTAATCTCTTATGAAGTTACTTACACAGGTACAGATGACTTTGATGGTCAAATTGGTCTTTCATCTCCAATGATCGTTAATGATCGTGCTGAGTTGCGTAAATTCTCTAATGTGTTGCTTTCATGTTTGACTTCATTCACACACAACATTTCAGTACCTACTACAGATGCTAGATGTTTTGGACGTCAATATGACAAATCACAAATTGAGATCACTAAAGAAATCACAGCTACTACAACTTCTTGTAATGACTACTGGTTGAACCCTCTTCAATCTATGTCTAAGAAACTTACAAGTGGTATCCCTGTGACAGACAGCTTCACAGTAGAACGACTTGAAGTAGATGGTAAAGAATATGGATCACTTGTTATCCCTGACCTTTACTATGAAGATTGTAATACAATCATTATCTCTTCTGACCGCTGTGACTGTACTTACCTTTCATCAATGCCAATCTCTGCTGGTGTAGGACTTGAGGATGATGAGTTTATTGCTCTTACTCAAACACACCATGGATTGGATCGTGGTACAGTTCTTGTGAACCCAATGTACATTGGTGAAAAACTTCTTGTGACTTACAATGCTGAGCGTGATGTTGAGCTTATCGTAGCTAATGACAAACGCTTGAGAAACACTCACTTCCGTGTTACTCAAATGGTTGAAAACACAAGAGGAATCAGAGAATACTATGTATTCAACAATGTCCTTATCACAGAAAACTCAAGAGAGTTCGGTACAGATGGAGAAATCACTTTGTCATTGACATTCACTGTAAGTCGTGATGAAAATGGTAACTTCTATGAAATCCGTAGAAACATTGAGGATGTAGCTTAAGTAGGAGAGTTTTAATGTCAGTACGTACTATAAGTGTTACAATTAATGGTCTTAACGATATTGAGGCTAAGACAAAATTATTGAATAACATGAAAGCGACTGTGCTTGATATTGAACGTATGATTAAGAAGATGGGCAGGTCTAATAACCTGCCCTCTATTAATTTAAAGCTCAATATTGATACTTCTGATATCCAAAGACAGATCAATAATGTAAACGCTCTTGTGAGCAAGGCATCAGGATCTAGTGTTGGTGGAAGTAGCAAGGTAAAAAGTCAAGCAGTAGAGGTCACTAACTTAGCTGAGTCTTGGAAAAACGTAGGATCTGCTATGTCTATAGCTGATAGAGCACTTACTAGTCTGACATCAAACATGATTAAGCTAGGAGCTATCAATCCTGCTAAAACCATGCTCAGTGGTCTCAGATCAGTCTCATCTGAGCTTTTAAATGTACAGAAGTCATTTACATCATTAGTTAATGGAAAGCTTACCAGTGGCTTCCAAGGCATCATTTCATCCGCTGTGACTACCTTGAGACAAGGTGTTGCTGGAATGGTATCTGAGTCACAAAAAGTAGGGGATGCTATGCAGATCTATAGGGTCAACATGTCATCTCTAGGCTTTAATGAGAAGGATGTAAACAAGTCTCTCAAGAGACTAGGAGATTATGGTAAAGCTTCTGTGTATGATGCTTCTGACTTGCTCAACCAAGCATCAACTTACTATGCTTATAACCGTAAAGACTCTGAGGATATTGTAAAAGCCTTTGCTGGGCTTATTGCACAAACTCAAAACCCTGTGCAAGGTCTTAAGACAGCAGGAGAGCAAACAGCTCAAATGCTTGCTAATGGTTACCTTAACCAACAAGACTTCAAGTTCACAAGAGAAAGATTCTCTGCTCTTGGGGCTTCTGAAGTAAATAAACGACTCTTAGAACTTGCTCAGGCTAAGGGTTATAAGTCTATTATTGAAGCTACTCAGAAGAAGGGTATCACTGCTGATGAATATCTAGATGTTATCAAGGAAGTAGGTAACAGTCCTAAGTTCCAAAGTCTAGTTACTTCTATCCTTACTCCTAAGCAAGCTATTGAGAACTTGAAAGAAACACTTTCAAACCTCCTTGTGTTTGACAAAGTGGATGAAGATGGTAATACTACCCCAGGTGCACTTAACAAGGTGTATGTGGCTACAAGAGACTTCATTAAGAACATCACAGATCTGGTAGGTAGTGCTAAATTTGAAGGTTATGTAAGATCACTAGGCAATGCTATTGGTACAGGCATTGAGAATATCAATAAGTTCTCAAGAGCTATTACCCTTATGTTTGGTGATAACCTAATTAAATCAATGGAGAAGTTTGGTAAGAACTTTGCATCTAACTTAGACACAAATGTCATGAAGAACTTCCAAGGATTGATGCAATCTGTGATAAACTTCTTCAATGAGTCAGGAAGTGCTATTGGTCGCTTTGTAGGTGAAGCTGGTAATGCTTATATCAAATATCTTACCTCTTGGATTGATATTGGTAGATCATTAATCAGTGGGGGTATCCTAGATGCTATCACTAATACCATTGAGGTTATCACTAATCTACAAACCCTTGCTGTTGACAGTGGTGCTGTAAAAGGACTAGCTGAGTTCCTTAAGGGTATGTCAGATGTATTAAAAACACTGACAGGTGATGGTAAGTATAGATCCTACGCAACTACAGTAGTTACATCTATTAGAGGTTTTGCAGAAGAGCTAGTTAAAACATTAGATTTTCTAGTTAAGAAAACACCTATAATTGAAGTGGCATCCAAGTTAATCTCTTCTGTGTTTGACTTCTTCTCAAACTTTGTGAAACTCACAAGACAAGGAATTGATAATGATGGCTTCAGAAATGGACTTAAGAACTTAGGTAATGTTGTAAAAGACTTACTTGATTACTTAGCTCCTGTGCTTGCTAGGATCACTTCTAGTGCTCTTAATGCCCTTACATCTGACACAGGTGTGAGATTCTTTAAAGCACTCTCAAACTTTGTTAAAGCTGTTGTGACAGCTATTGAGAATGTTATCAAGTCCTTTGGTGGTGGTAACCTTCAAAAAGGCTTTGAAAAGATCTTAAACACTCTAACTGTAATGGTAGAGATGTTTGCTAAGGTTGCTGAAATACTTGGTCATGTAGGTAAGTACCTAATCATTGGAGCACTTATTGGAAAAGCCACTTCTCTTGTGTCTAACATTGTGTCATTCATTGGTACAACTGTTAATAGCTTGGGTCAACTAAGCAACTTTGCTCTTCCAGGAAAGGTTAAGCAAGGAGTAGCTGGTGGACTTACAGGAGGTCAAAGCCTTCTTACTGGTGGTGGTTTAATTTCAGGCTTCCTTAACAAGAGAGCTGATAAGTACTACTCTAAGAAGAGTCAGAGAGCTTTCCTTGCTGATGATCCTGAAATGGGAAGCTACTATGCAGGTTTAGCCCTACAAGCTAGAAATAACACTAAAGAGCAACTTAAGCTCAGTAAAGTGTTTAAAGATTCTGCTCAAGCTTATAAGAATGTTAGAGCCAATGGTGGAACATTCAGACAGGCTATTGGAGCAGGTTTTGATAAGGCTGGTAACTTAGGTCAAGCACTTAAGACATCAGGACTAGCTATTGGTACAATGTTTGGTGGAGTTGCACTAGACGGTATCAATAATGCTGTTCAAAGTAGTAAGCTCTCTTCAGGAATGAAACAGGCTTCTACTGTGATAACAAGTACTGCTTCAGGTGCTTTAGCTGGTGCTGGTATTGGTTCTATGTTCACTCCTATCGGTACAGCTATTGGTGCTGGTATTGGTGGTTTTGTAGGACTTATCCAAGGTATGTTCACAAATGATGCTGAAAACCAAGCTAAGAAGGAACAAGCTAAGTTAGAAGCTGAAGCTGAGAAACAAAAAGAAGAGCAGAATAAGGCTATTAGAAGTGCCAAAGTTGATGCTCTCAAACAAGAAGCTAAACAGTATGGTGATCTGATGAGAAACTTCTACAAGTCAGTCACTAATGACTCTTCTGTGCAATCTGATATCTCTAATGCCCTAGCTCTTGTGTCAGGTAACGCTGGTAAGTTTGGTGGTGACCTAAGTAAAGGTGGGGCTAACCTTGGACTTGCTACTGAGTACCTTCCTAAAGATGTTGACAAGTACAGTGTTAACATTGGTGGTCAAGAGAAGACTTGGGCACAGTGGAAAGAAGAGCTTGGTGTTACTGACATTGAGCTTATGAAGTCACTACAGGCTTTATATGCACAGTATGGTCAAAGATATGTTGAGCTTAAGAATACCACAGATGGTACTGTAGAAGTTATCAAGACCCTATCTGATACTGAGTACAAGAGACAAGAATCTTCTTCTAAGAACTTCACGGATGCCTTCAATGCTCTTGGAATTGCTACTCAGAAGATTCCTGAGATTCCATTCAAGAAGATTGCTGAAGTCAAAGAGCAATTAGACTATGCACTTAAAGGAGGGAACTTCAGTAATAAGGAAGACCAAGACTCCGCTGTGCAAAAAGTCTTAATGGACATGGGAGCTAGCGAGGAAAAGGTCATTAATGCTTCCAAGGAAGATCTCTATAGATGGGCTAGAACACTTCAGGAGTCTGCTACAGCAAATTCTAAGAGTAATGATGAAGTCCATGCTACAGCAACAGATGAACTTAGAAAAGTAGTTGATAGTACTAAGAATAAAGTTTGGAAAGATCTTTTAGATGGCATAGTCAAGAAAAGTGAAAACTTTAACACTGAAGATCTTATTAGTCTTTCTACTGCGGGTAAAGCACTAGATGAAGCTGACTCCAAAATTATTCAGTATAAACTTCAACAGGCATCAAAAGCTACAAAAGAGAAAATCAATGAAGTTGCAGGTAAGAATGTTGATGATCTTATCCAAGAGCTTAAGATGCTAACAGGTTCTGGATTGACTGACAACTCTACTTATAAGGCTGACACTAAAGAGTTTAATACTATCCTAGAGAAAATAGGTATTATTGACCAAAAACTTAGACAAAAAGTAATTGACAAAGTACTTAAGGATGGTGAGACCATTGAAAAGGCTATCCAAGAGGTAGCTGATGATAAAGGTGCTCTTAGTGAAGAAGAACTTAGCTCACTCAAGCTTTCTGCAAACAACTTCTACAATGTTGTAGGTGAGTTGAAATCTAAAGGACAAATTAAGCTAGAGAAAGCTAATGAACTCCTTAAAGGAATCCCTATTGACCTTGTAGATGTATCTAAACTTACTCCTGAAGGACAAGCTCTTGTGGAAGAGCTTAAGACTAAGGTAGATAAGACCACAGGAAAGATCAAAGAGGCTAAGGACAAAGTTAAAGGCAATGATCCTAAGGATGTTGATACCTCTAAGATTACAGAAGAAGGTAATAAGATCCAAGAAGCCCTAAGCTCACTTGCTAACAGTGTTGCTAATGCTGTTACTAGTATCTTTAACTCTACTCCTAAGTCAGTTAAAGGTATAGGTAAAAAGGGTACAGGTGTTGTTTTAGGAGGTTTCAGATCTAATGGAGGAATCATTCCTGAATACCACTCTGATGGTGACATTATTGGAGTTGATTGGAAGCCTAAAGGAACTGATACTGTGCCTACTATGCTTACTCCTGGTGAGTATGTCTTGAGGAAGAAAGCTGTTGAGAGTCTAGGGCTAAACTTCCTAAATAATCTCAACAAATATGGCAATAAAGCCTTGCAAAGTAACTCAGGACAGACTATAATTAATAATGTATACAACACAAATAATGCTAAGATAAGTCAAAATATTGACAACAAATCTCAGTATCTAAATGGGTTGTTTGGAATTGACAGATTGATGAGGTATGTTTAATGTTTAGATGTGATGAAAACTTCACCCAACCTAAACGCTACATCCAATTTAATGACCTTGTGTTCCTTGGTAGAAAATCTATTGATGAGCAGACAGAAAGTATTAGTTTGCGTGAGAATAAAACCTCACGCACTTTTACTAATGGGTCTTATGTTGGTAACACTAGTAAGATGTCTCTTGTGGACTCTAACACAATCTCATTACAGATAGCACTCAAGACACATGACTGGTCAGAAGAGCATGTACAAGCTCACTATGACTTCATCATGGAGCAATTAATGACACCAGGAAAGCTGTGGGCTGTACAAACAGGTCTACAGCTTGTGTGGTGCAATGCTTATGTCACAAGTATCCAGAATAATAAACAGTGGGTACTCACAGATGATGACTACCTTGTGTTTAAGGTAGAGTTTGATAACCCTGATGGTGTATGGTATAAGGCTGATGAGGATAAGACATTCCTAGAGCCTTATGACAACTGTGACTTCCTTGACATGAAAGCTAGTTGCTTAGGTAAGTCAAGACACTGCTGTAATGGTCTACCTAACTGTAATAACTACTGTGAGTGTTGTGAAAGTGACTGCTGTGAGATGGATGGTATGATTGATCTATGCACAGCACAAACCAATGTAGAGTTCATGAATGACTTCTTTGAGGAATGTAACTCTAGATGGAGAGTAGTCTACAACTGCTCTAAGTGTAAAAAAGATGGTAAAGGCTTACAGTGTATGTATAAGCATGCTATCTGTGACACTTGTGTGAATGAAGTTCTCACAGGAGAGTTCCTATCTACTACAGTACTAGACAGTCACAAGTGGAGTATTGCTATTGAAGGAGACTTCAAAGACCCTATTGTGAGGATCAATGATATTGACTTCAAGATTAAAGGTGAGTACTCAGGAGTGCTTACAGCTAACTATAAAGGTGAGCTTAAGTATGCTAAATCTTGGGAATGTCTAGAGTTCAACTATCAGGATATTTCACTTTCTGTGCTTAAACTATGTGCTGAGTTACCTTACATCAAGAAAGGACTCAATACTGTGTCAGTAAGTGGTGTAGAGAGTGATACTGCTTGTATTTATATAGATTATGAGAGTGTAACAGTATGATTGGTTATATTATTAATAGTGAGGCTTCAGGAAGGAAGTCAGTAATTATTCCTAAGGATGACTTCCTTAATGATATTCAAGTACAGTTTGCCTTAATGGAAGTGCCTGCTATCACCTTGACCTTACCCTTAAAATATTCCAAGTTACTTAGTGGTAATACACACATTGTAGTCCAAACAGAGGACTGGAAGTATGAAGGTTATGTAGGAGACAAGTCAAGTGATTACCAAAATAGCACAGTAACTGTTCAGACTTCACATGTAATTGGTAGGCTGGGTAAGAGAACCCTTCCTACTAATGTTACTGTGAAAGCTAGATCAGTAGTATCTGCTGTAGAGCAGGCTATGGGATACTGGTCTAATGAACAACACAAGGATGACTTGCTCAATGAGTTCAAGATTAAGTATGTAGATGACTATGCTGAAAAGAACTTGATTGAGTATGAGTTTTCTAGAGAATCATTCCTAGAGTTCCTTACCAAAGTGTGCGAGAAGACTACTTCCCTATATTGGAGAGTAAATCGCTATGATCCTTACCTGATTGAGTTTGGTATCTTTGGTATTAAGAGAGATGTTCTCATCAATGAATACAACTACCTTGTGTCATTAGATAACATCTCAGAGAATTATGAGGATACTATAAACATTGCTGTAGCTATGTCAGATAAGTCAGACTCAGGGGCTAGTTCATTAACACTTAGAGATATCTTCTACAATCCTAAGTTCATGCTTGAAGGATTCCCTGTGATAAAGACAGGTAATAAGGTAAACTCACAGCGGTCTTATGACTATCCACAGCTTCCTGTGTTTGCTCCTGAGATCATTGGTGATGAGTTTGCTATCCTAGATGAAGAAGGTATTGCTTTAGAGGCAGGAGAGCTTTATTGGGGAACAGTTACTGATAATGACACTCAGTCAATCGCAGATGATAATAAAGAGATCACAGATGCTGATAGGCTTAGAGCCACAGAACAGCTCTATAGAACAGCTATTAGAAGACTTAAGAACTCACGCAGGAAGATAGTCTATACAATGACTGTAGAGCCTCTGAAGAAGCATACAGTACAGGCAGGAGATAGGGTATTGTTTACCCTTAATGCAGGAGTTTGGGAGCTTACAGCTTGTTCTAAGTACTATGAGAAGGTATTGAAGGAAAGTAACTGGTTCTTTGTGACCAAGATCACTGACCTTTACCAAGTAGGAAGTAACCACTTACAGCAACTAGAGCTGTCTAAATATCTATACAGTGATAGAGACATCATTGTGAATCAGTAGGAGGAGAAATGGTAGATTATCTAAATAAATTAGTAAATACTGTTAGTAGAACTAAATCTAGGGTAATTCAACAGTCTAAACAGCGTAGAGGAGGGGTAACTGACCTCTATGCTCTTGACTACGTGGATTCCCTTTCTACTGCTTCTTCCTGTGCTCCTTACTCAGATGATAGTATTGAAGGATCTGAGAGTGATGATATTGAAACAAGAGTAAAAACCTTTGCTAGAGCTATCAAGAAAGAGATTCCTGAGGCTAAGGCACAAGGTGTATCTGCTATTATTGGTTACTTTGTGAGAGAGTCTAATGTAACAGCTAGAAGATATGAGGCTGACTATGCTACAGGTAAACAATATGATAAAGTAGCACAAGAGCCTACAGCTGAGAACCTTATGGGATCATGGCAAGCCTTTGCTTCCTTGTATAAAGACCCACTTAATGAGCCTGGATACAATGTAGGAGGTAAACACTGGATTGGTCTAGGCTTAGGTCAGTGGACAGGCCCAAGGTCTAAGGCTCTTTATGAGTTTGCTAGAGCTAGAAACAGTAGCATCTTTACCTTTAACACACAAGTAGCTTTCATGATGTCTGAAGAGACACTAAAGAATGTGGTAAAAGAAGTAGCCTCTAGTGATGGTGATATTGCACAGCTTACTACACGTTTCTTAGCTGACTGGGGAGGTGTTCCAGGTAATGCCTTACAAGAGCGTATTGATGGAGCTAATAAGTACTTTGAAGTAGTCAAGAAAGCCCTTGAAAGTAAAGATGAATCACCTAAGGAAAAGAATGAATCTCCAAGTGACACTGTTGTGATTGATAGAACTAAAGGATCTGCTCAGTTTAGAGTCCTTGTGCCAAGTGACTTAGATAGATTCCAAAGATGGTTCTTAAAGTTCATTATTAAGATGGATGTATCACAGTGTGATGGTAAGAAAGTAATTCCTTTATCAGATGTACACTTAGTTGTAAGTGCTAAGAATGAGGCTACAGGAGAGCTTTCTGAGATTGAGCTTACTGAGATCTTCAGAAGACAGTGGGGATGTAACTGGATTGGTGATGATGCTAGTGGTGAAGGTATCTTCCCTAATAGTAACCCAATGGAAGGTTATGACTTAATGTATTCTGCATGGTATCTAAATGATGCTCAGAGAAGTGCCTTATTCAGTGCTGGTGAGAAGATTTTCACTGTGTATGCACTAGGTGAAGCACAGATTACTCTAAGAAACTTCCTTAAGTTTAGCCACATCAACTAGGAGAACTAATGAACATTATAGTATCAAGGCTATATAATAGATACAAGAATAAGCTTACCCAGCTACACAGCATGGAAGCTAAACAGTTTAAACTTGAAGAGCACTTAGCATCTCACCCTACTGATTACCAAAGTGTGATCCAAAATGAGATCCTAAAAAGTGATATTCAGAGGGTTGAGTATGCTCTAAAAGAGATTGAAAGAGAGATGGAGTACTATGGAGAATAAAAAGTTTCTTGTGAAACGTATGAGGAATAGAATCCTTGTGGAATCTGCTGTGGAATACTTCTTTAGACAGGTTTATAAGAACCATGACTATGGAGGAGCTAAGGAGTGGATGGATAGTGATTATCTAGAGCTTACACTGGAAAAATACTCCATCTTTTGTCGTAAAAAAGACAACATTATTACACTAGATAATGAGGAGTTTAGCTACGACTTCTCTTACATAACAGGGTTGTGCTCAAGTTTACTGAAGGATAAGATTGAGGTATAATTGATATGACAAATGCTTACCAAGTTGCACAGCGTGTAGTGGGACAATCCATTGATGTTGATGGGTTTCCTCCATCTCAACCTTATCAATGTGTAGACCTTGTGAATTGGGTAGCTCAACAATTTGGTGGATCACTTCTAGGTAATGGTAATCAAATTGGTATAGGTAATGATGTTAGTAGCTTTGCTGATGTCATTCCTTACTCTAATGAATCACAGTTACAAGTTGGTGATATTATATCCACTAATGAACCAGGATCACCTTATGGACATACTCTTGTGTATGGTGGAGGTGGAGTCAATAATGCTAGAGTTATTGAGCAAAACTTCAATGGTATCACTCATGTGATTGAGCATACAAGAACGATCACAGGATATGGAGCAACTATTCTTAGAATTGTGAGAATCAGAGGTCAGGATAACTATACTCCTGATGGATCTAGTGGTACTAGTGCTGATGCAGGTAAACCTAAGAAGAGTGGCGGAGTACAAAGAACTTTCTATGAGATTGTAGTAGATAAAGTAGAGGGCATTAAAGGTAATGGTGACAATACTGTGCTTGACACCTTCTACAAGTGTAATAAGGTTACAGGTAAGATCAGTGGTGAATGGCTTATCTATGATAAGTACAATGGTACTGTTGGCTACCTCCCTAAATCTGCTGTAAAAGAGAAAACTGAGTACTCTAAGCAAGATAAAGAGCCAGGTAAGAAGGAAGTTGAAAAGGCTAATGGCTATGATAAGTTCTCAGATAAGACTAGTGATGGACTGGATCAGTCAGGAACTCAACAGATCTACACTTTGGCTCAATTTATATCACTAGGTAGGGTAGAATATAGTGGTTATGAGTGGACTTATTCCTCAGGTAACAACTTCCCTACAAGTGTAAATGTGAATAAGAGCTATAATGCTTATGGCTTCCTTTCAGACCAAGATGGTCATATTATCCTTTCTGTGCCTTCATCTTGGGGTGATGTTAAGGGTAGACTTTATGACACTCCTTTTGGTTTTAAGGGTAAAGCCTACTTAACTAATGAGAAAACATCCATTGATGTTTATGTAAGATAGGAGAAAATATGGTATATAAATTGGCTGAAGAGGATAAGCTCTGTGGAGTTATTTATCCTACCTATGAGGGTTTTAGCCCTATTCCTAAAGCCACTTGTGAAATGCTAGAGTCTAAGTGTGAACAAACAATTATTGTTAAATGTGGTGAATCTTCTGAGGAAGACAAAAAGCCTGAGTCACAAAGTGGTAGTGCTTCTGCATCTGCTTCTGAAAGCACTTCTGTGTCAGAGTCTATTAGTGAAAGTAACTCTACCTCAGAAAGTCAAGCTTCTACTTCTGAATCAACTAGTGAATCTACATCTACAGGATCAACTAGCACAAGTGAATCTACTACACAGTCAGAGTCAACTAGTGTAAGTACTACTTTGTCTACATCAGAAAGCACATCTGTGTCTCCTAGTGAGTCTTCTAGCACAGAAAACTCTAATACACCTGAAGAACCTAAACCAACTCCTGAACCACAGCCTGAGCCTGTTCCAACACCTGTGCTCACTAATGAAGAGTTGGATACTATTGTGTTAGGTAAGTTGAGTACTAATACTACTTTAGGTAATTATATGGTTAATCAGAACAATACTATTACCTTGATTGGTGATGCTCCTCTTGAGGATATTGAAGCTTACAAGAAAGAGATCACAGATAAAGTAGGAGATATTCCTGAGCTTAAAGACTATACTGTGGAAGTATTAGTCAATAAAATTCCTGGTGATAATGTAGGAGATAAAGCTACAGGTGCACCTCTCTATACTAAGGTTGTGAAGATTACTAAGCCTAATGGTGATGTTTATCAGTCTGAACCTATGAGTATTGGTACTACTACTGAAACTAATATTGACTTGTTAGAGGCTCTTCCTAGAGTAGAAGATAAGTTCTCTAAGATTATCGCTAAAGATGGTCAAGTAGTTGAAGTTCCTGAAGTATCTAATGAGAATAAGAGAGCCTTTGAAGATAAGATTATCAATGACTTGAAGTCTAAGTTACCTGAAGGTACTGTTGTAGAAGCTGTGCTTGAAGGGCCTAAGTATGAAAAGGGTTCAGAAGTATTGAGTGGTAAGACTAACTATGTATTGAATGTAAGGACTACTCTGAATGGTGTAGTTTCAGAGCAAACTTATAATGTACCTCATACAGAAGAAGCTCCTAAGGAAGAACCTGTTGATGATGAGGAAACTAAATCATTAAAGAATGATATTGCTAATTTAGAAAACCTAGTAAGAATAGGTAATATCAACCATGATGAGTTAATTGGTTATACCTATTCAGGTATCCAAGGGTTAGCTATTGCTGAAGAAGAACTTAAAAACTTTATCAAAGAAGAGAAAGAAAAGTATCCAAGGTACGACATATCCTATACTATTATAAACCCTAAAGAAAGCCCAAGGACTACTAATGATATAGATGAAAAGTACTTATACTCAATTGAGTTTACAGTAACAAAAGGGGAAAAATCTTCCAAGGTTGTAGTGTATGTTCCATATACATATTCTGAATCAGACCACTTATAGGAGAACTAAATGGATAAATTAATTGTAAAACTCCTAGAAAACCAAGCTGTGATCTCAGGGATAACACTCTTTGTGACCACAGCTTGCGGTTGTGGAGTAGCTTGGCTTAACCACAAGAGACACCAGCTTGTAGAGCTATCTAAGGGTGCTAAACGGGCTAGCTTACGCTCAGAGTATCTTAACATCTATAACTCTACTGAGTTTACATGGCAAGAGAAGTGGGATATGACTGAACCTCTTGTGAAGGAATACTTTAATGACCTTGGTGGTAATCATTATATTCATGGACTCAATGAGAAAATGAGAAGACATGTAGAAGAGGAAATTGCAAGTGGTAAAAATAGTAATTGATCCTAGCTGTTGCAAGGGTAAAGGAGAAGGTTCATCCTATGATGATACTGAAATCCTTAAAAGACTTGCTCAACTAGAGAATAGAACTGACAACTTTGTGGATAACGTTCTTGTGTCTAGAGAAGGTAACAAAGTTAAGCTCAAATACACTAGGGTTGATGGAACTTCTAGTGAAGTAGAGTTTGATGACAAGGACACTGTTACTATTGCTTATGATGACACTGCTCTCAAAGAGAGAGTTAAAGCTTTAGAAGCAAAAGAAGACAAGGATACTGTGTATGATGACACAGAGGTGAAGAATCGCCTAACAGCCCTTGAAGCTAAAGAAGATAGTGATAAACAAACACTCACACTCACAGGAAATGAACTATCCATCTCTAATGGAAACTCTGTTACTCTTCCAGTAGGTGTAGGGAAAGAATTTGTTGTTACTAGTGATACTGAAGGTGTTGTAGTAACTAAATCTGAAGCAGATGCCACAACTACTTACAATGTGAACCTAGATGAAGCTTTAGGCAAATTCTATAAGAAAGCTGAAACTTATACTAAGCAAGAAGTAGACAAGCTTGTCAAAGATCAAGAGGATAAAGCTACAGATCTTACAGTGTATAAGGGTACTTTCACAGACAAGACTAAGGTCAAAGAAGGAGACTTTGAAGGACCTAATGCTCCTAGAATTACACTAACTTACTCAAGCTCTACTGGTGTTGGTATTCTTAAAGTAGATATGAAGGTTATGTCTCCTGTGGCTAAGAGTACTATTGTGGCTACACTACCTAATGATGCACCTGTGCCAGTAACACTTATTGAGTCTCAGGTTTGGGTAGGAGATGTGGATACTTCTATATGGGTTGATCCTAACAGTAGGTCTATTAGGATGTCTCTAACAGCTAACCCTAACATCTTCAATAAGAGAATTATTATCAATATTCCAGGAATCTTTAAGAAATAAGGAGGACTAAATGAACTTAACAAATAAACGATATGACTTATACAAAAAGCTTGTTACTGTAGTTGCACCAGCCTTAATCACTTTAATTACAGGTCTTGGTGCTTTATATAAATTTGATACAACAGCAATCACAGGCACAATTGCCTTGTTAACTACATTTGCCGGCACTGTGCTAGGTATCTCAAGCAAGAAATATAATGAATCTCAAGGAGAGTAAACATGGACTACAAAACCTTTAAGTCCAAGTGGATGAATAAGGGTACAGATGTAGATGGTGCTTATGGCTGGCAATGCTGGGATTTTTATGCACAATGGTGTAGAGAAAATGGTGTTCCCTTTGCCAACTGTACTGTGTCAGGCTATGTCAAGGATCTTTGGGAACAAAGACGAACTAATGGTATCCTTAGATACTTTGATGAAGTAGAGATTATGGAAGAAGGAGATGTAGCTGTCTTTAAAGAGGTAGCTGGATGGACTCCTGTATCTCACGTAGCATTGTTTGATAGTGATGCTGGTGGAGGTTTTGGATGGTTCTTAGGTCAAAACCAAGGAAGTCAACTTGCTAATCCTTCAGGAGGCTCTGCTGTTAATCTTATTAAACTTCCTTATTCTGCTACTTACCCTACAGCCTTCAGACTTAAGAAGAAGGCTACACAAGCTAAAACACAAGGAGGAAACACTGCTGTGGCTGTACCTGCTAAAAATATTAATGGTGAAATCTACTCAGGACTTATTACTGGTGTAGACCCTAACCCAATGAACTCTGATGGAAACCGTGTTAAGATCGACAGAATTGTTATTCACCACAATGCAACTACCAATGATGCTGTAGCTAGACATACTTGGTATGTTTCTTCAGGTCATGGTACATCTGCTCACTACCAAGTAACACCTGATAAAATTTGGGGATGTGTTGGTGAGAACTATGTTGCCTACCATGCAGGTAACTATCCAATGAACCAACGCTCTATTGGTATTGAGCACTTGAATAACACTGGTGCTCCTACATGGACTATTGCTGAGGAAACTTATAGAAACTCTGCTAAGCTCATTCGTGATATCTGTGAACGCTACAACATTCCTATTGATAGACAACACATTCTTAAGCACGGTGAAGTATCATCTACAGCGTGTCCAGGAGGAATTGACATTGATAGACTTGTAGCTATGGCTAGAGGTGCTGAGTATGTAACACCTGCTAAGGCTACACCTAGACCTTCTGCACCAGGTAAGATGCAACATGCTTACCGAGTAGATGACCTTAAATATGTCAATGGTTTGTGGCAAGTATACAGCAAAGAGCTTGTACCAGTAGCCTTTAACTGGACAGATAATGGTATTGCTGTAGAGGATATCATTATCACAGATAAGAATGGTGTTAAACTTCCTAATCAAGTGACACATGTAGGTGACTACTTTGTGTTTGACCAAACTGCAACTGGTGATACTGGTGTAGGTGGTGTAGGAGATGGAAACTACTATTGGAGAAAATTCAAGCTTAGAACTTCAGGAGAGATCTGGCTGTCTGCTTGGAACTTAAACCACTTATTGTTTGGTTAAGGGGGTGGGGTATATCCCCTCCCTATTTTTATTGGAGGAACTATGGAAGACATTTGTAAACAAAAGGACTGCTCCTGTGAGAATGTAGGTATTGGAGACTGTACCAAGCTACAAGAGCTTAATGACCTTCAAATTAGACCTAAAATGAGAGCTATTCTAAAGGCTGAATGGTGTAATCTACCTGAGGCTATCAGAAGAGGCTTCTACGGTGTGTGGTGTGTTCTTAAAAACATTATTAACCAACTGTGCTATATCCTTACTAAGCTAGAATGTCTAGAAAGCAAGGTAGACAAGCTATGCTCTATTGCTAAATGTCAGGATGAGAGAATCACAGGTCTTGTGGAACACATTAAAGGTAAAATGCTTGAGAATGTTGTCTTTGGTATGAAAGGTGTAGGTACATCTGCCAATTCTGCTGGATATGGAGACACTTTCACATCTGTGACTGTTCAACAAAATGGTGACTTTGCTATTGTGTGGAACATGGTTTATGCAGGTAGAGAAGTAGGTAGAGGTACTATCACTGGTAAGGTATCTCACATGTACACTATGAATGAAGATGGATCTGTTAAAGCCCATGTATCTAGAGTTGACTTTGACGAAGTTAAGTATGTAGGTGATGGTGGTAGCTATGGTAACAATGCTACTTTCTCTATCCAAGACACAAATGGCAGAACTGTGTGGACTAAATCTTACCAAGCAGGATCAAGCTTTACAGAGAAACCTGGATCTATTTCTATTGGTAAGGAAACAGTCCTTAGACCACAGGGGGGAAGCACAGGAGATATCTTGCTATTCAAGACACTCGACCAGTGGGATTATGACCCTACATCAAGTGATGTGAGAGCTACCTATGTAAATAACAACTCACCTCTTCCTAAAGTTGAAGGATGTGTTATTGACTGTGATAACTGCTAGGAGGCACTATGTTTGAATATTGTCCTAATTGCAGATGCAGGATAAAGTTCTATAAGGCTCATGAATGTGAGAAGATGAAGCATGACCTAGCCGACTCTGTGAAGTTGGCTGGTGATGCTATTGCCAATGGAGAAGAGTGTAAAGTAAAAGAAAATACAGCACATGGCTTCTTCAGAATATGGTGTAATATCAAGAACATTATTGAGATCATCTGTGATATAATTAAACGTATGAAGTGCTTACAGCGTAAAGCACAAAAGGTTTGTGAAGTACAGCACTGTTTAGCTGAGAGAATTGAAAGTGTCAATAGATTCATTGGTGTGTACAACTCAGATCAGGCTAGTAAACCATCTCCTGACCAATCAAATTGGGAATCTGAGAAGAGAAGACTTGAGTCTGATTATCAGGCTAGCCTAAATGGTTATAATGCTAGAAGGGCTGAATATGAAAGAGCTTTACAAGCTTACAATAACAGCAACTCAAACTATGCTTCTGCTCTTGCATCATACAATGCTAGAAAAGCTGACTATGAGAGAAGAAAGAGAGAGTATGAGGCAGGTAATAACCAGCAAGGAGGAGCTACTAAGTGGCAAGAGGCTTGGGGAACATTCCAACGTAATGGTGCTCCTCTAGATGTTGCTATGGGTGGATCACCTAATGGTAGCGTTCAAGGTATTGACCTTAGTGAAGCTCACAGAAATGGTTATGGTACAGGTATTGGTTTTACCTCTAAGAACAATGAGGGTACTATTGTAGATATCCAATTAAACCTCTTAGGATACTCCTATGAGGCTGGTGTTGGAGGAAGACTACAAGGATGGTATGTTCAATATGGTGGTACTTATGATTGGTACTTTGATGTGTATGCTTCTACTGATGGAGGAAACAACTATTCAGTAGTCCAAAAGGATATTCTACTTGCTAAGCATGCAGATACACAAAAGCTTGCTTATGAGCCTAACTGGCATCTATCAACTATTAAGTGGAATAAGACATTCACTAACTTGCCTGCTAACTTTACTCACTTGAAAGTAGAGGTAAGAGGAAGTAATCCAGGGGATAGACACCAAAATGTATACACAAGAGAGCAGATTATTAGAGCACCTTTCCCTCCATTCACTGAACAACCCCCTGTGAACAATGCTACCAAACCTAAACCATTTAATGAGCAACCTCCTAAGAAGCCTACAATTCCTCCTAAACCTGAGAAGAAAGTAGAAACTATTCCTCTCATTAAAGGTGGATGTGACCTTATGGATTGCAAGTTTGATTGCTTTATTGATGATAAATAGGAGAAATTATGTCAGATTGTATTAACTGTCAATGTGAAGAGATTGTACCAGGATCAACAGCCTGTGCATCTCTTAAAAAGCAAAATGATGACAGAATTAAACTTCATTCCCTTGTGCTAAGGGATACAACTCTTTGTGACCTACCTGAGCAAACATCTAAAGCTATGTATTCACAGTGGTGTTTTAATAAGAACATCACCTCACAGCTGTGCTGGTTGATGGATAATAGCTCAGGAGGTAAAACATACAAGGCAGGTAAGGATATCAGTATCTCAAATGATGGAGTTATCTCATTTACAGGTACTATTCCAACACCTTCTCCTGCTTATAATGATGCTGATCTTAGAGCTGAGAATACTAGACTTAAAAATGCTTTGATGAAGATCATTAACAACCTAACTGCTAGTGGAGCTTGGCAAGGAGGTCTTGAAGGAGACTTTGTACCTAGAAGAAATATCGCTACAGGTAATATCAACTTGTTCTCTAACACAGTGGATAGTGACTTCTTCATCCGTACTAATAATGGTAAAACAGAAAATGACTTGGCAGGAGGTATTAACTAATGGGATGCACAACTTGTAGTGGAAACCCTAATACATGGTGTACTCAGTGTATGCCTGCTGAGGACACTTGGGTAGCCCCTGTGGATAAACTACCTGATGTGTTTATGGGAGATAGAGATCACATGTATCTTCTTCCTAATGGAGATCTATTTATTCTTTCTCCTGATAGAACTAGATGGATCAAAGTGAATGGTCAAGGTGGTGGAGTCACTTATGATGATACCGCTGTGATTAATAGACTAAAAGCTCTAGAAGGTAAAACAGATAACTTTATCTCTTCTGTGAATGTATCAAGAAATGGTAACAAAGTAAAACTTACTTATACCCTTGTGGATGGTACTATCAAGGAAGTTGAGTTTGAGGATAAGGATACTGTAGCTTTAGCCTATGACGATTCTGCCTTGAAGGCTAGAGTTAAAGCCCTAGAGGACAAGCCTGTGACACCTACTGGTGTGAATACTTTCTTTGCTAAAGGTGATATCTCAGGTAATGGTAACTCACAGAACGTAAGGATCACAAAAGATAAGCTTGTAAACGCTGACACTATTAAAGTAGGTGACACAGTAGTAGATAGCTATTGGGATAAGAACAACTTTAATATTGGTATGTTTAAAGTGGCTTCTGTTGACGGTAATAATGTTGTACTTAATGGTATCAATGATCTTACGTATAAACAGCCTAAGCAATCTTTAACATTATCTGATAGAGTTTTATCAATCTCAGAAGGTAATTCAGTTACTTTACCTAATGATAACCAAACTCTCACACTTAATGGTCGTACTCTTAGTATCTCAAACGGTAACTCTATTGAGCTTCCTACTAGTGTAGAGCCTAAAGTATACAAGGCTAAGGGTAATGGTCTATTCTTAGATGCTGATGGAACATTCCATCTTGAGATGGCTAAAGATACTAGTAGACAAATTCCTTACAATACAAAAAATGGAGGGCTTTTCCAAAAATTAACTCCTAATAATAGGGAAGTTTTTAAACCTAGCTTTAATTATGACTCACTAGATAACCACTTCTATTTTGTTGCCAATGATGGTACAGTTCGTCGTGATGCTATACTAGAAGCAGGTTTACTTTTAGATTATGCAGGGTCTTATGACTATGGAGAGTATAACTTACATAAAAGCTTCTCTAGTGAGGGTATTAACTTAAGTGTTTTGTCTACAAGTAGTGCAGGAATATCAGGAAGTGCTAGTTTCATACAACCACAAGAATTGAAGTTTGAGGTAGGTATCTTAGCTTTTTGGGATAACAATGGCAAGGTATTCTTCAGGTTTACTCCAAAGATTGTATGGTCTATAATTACTGAGTCTACAACAGAACACTACACTCACTTCATAACTAAAGAAGAATTAGACTCAGAAGAACCTATAGAGATTGAAGTTAAGAAGAATGAGGAAGTTGTTGGTAGACTTAACATGACTATCAAGAACGCAAAATTCTACATGCAAGCTGTTCAAGGTACTGTTGTTCTAAAGAACCCTACTGACAACAAATTCTATTACTTACCGAGGTTAAACTAATGTCAAAAACAGTATATAAAATAACAGATAAGCCTACTACTACATCCTATGATGATACTCCTCTGAAGACTAGAATCACAGCGTTAGAGAACAAGCCTGATAATGATAAGCAGACTTTAACCTTTAATGCAGGTAATAGGAACTTATCTATTAGTAATGGCAACTCAGTTACTCTACCTAATGATAAGCAGACAATCTCTAAGCAAGGGAATAAGCTGATCCTATCTAATGATGGAGGTGAAGTTGAACTCCCTGTGCCTAACACTTCTGTGCCTTATGATGACACAGCGCTTAAGAAAAGAGTTAGTGACCTAGAAGCTAGACCTGATAATGATAAGCAAACTCTGACAGTTAATAATAATAATACATTATCAATTAGTGGTGGTAACTCAGTTACTCTTCCTTCACAAAGTATCCATAGGTTCTATGATGGAGATATTCCTGGTACTGCTGATACAACTAACACAGGTACTGTGCAAAAGACTAACTTAGGAATCCTGATGGTATTAAAGTAGGGGATACAGTAGAAGACTTCTATTCAGACCAAAATACTATCAACAGAGGTATTTGGAAAGTCATAGAAGTAAGTGGAAACAATGTCAAAGTTCAGGGTATTGGTAATTACAGTACTAGTCTGTGGAAAAATCTAACATTCAATGCTAATACAAGAGAGTTATCACTTAGTGGAGGTAATAAGGTAACTCTGCCTCAATATGTGTCACCTGAAGAGTTTACTACACTTAAAAATGAGTACAATAAACTCAAAGGTGCTTTTGAGAAACTTCTACAGGATCTTAAAGGTTCAGGAGCATGGAAACAAACAGGTGGAACTATCTTTGAGGGTAATCTGTACCCTGATAGACACATTGCCACAGGTAATATTAACCTCTTTGGTGGAACTGTTGATGGTAGTGCCTTTATTAGAACTAACAATGGCAAGACTGAGAATGACCTTGCAGGAGGAATTAATTAATGGCAGATCAAGCTACACTTAATCAGGAGCAGATTACTAAGGTAAGGCAAGCCCTAAGCCTTAATATCTACTCTACTGACAGTGGTACTAAGACCTATATCAGTGGGAACAGTTTTAGGATTGAAAACCCTATGCTTGTTCCTTCTGTTGATGGTGGTCAAATTGCTGTTGGTTATGTAAACACTGAAGGTAGTATCTACTATGACCTTGTGGTAGAAGGTACTAAAGTTAAAGCTAGACACACAAGAGCTGTAATCAAGTCAGTGTCCTATACTAAGACACCAGGACTTACAATTTCAGGAGCTTTTGGTAATGCCTCATATGGAATTAACACTCCACAAGGGATGATCTTCAATAAGTCCTATGACCCAGCCTTTGGTAATAACTGGACTGAGACAATCAATAAACAGTTAAATATTAATGATGTTGAGATCTCATCAAAGGTTAATGAACAAAGAGGTGATGTAGCCACTACTATTGACCAATGGCAGTTTAGTCCAACAACTGCTACTGTGTCATTCAGTTTAACTGTGCCTAACACAAGTATTCTTAATGTACCTCAAGCACCAAAAGAAGGTACACTTGTAGTCAAGTATGTTGATAATGTTACAGGAGCTACACTTACAACTGAGTCTAAAACTGTAGCTGGTGATTCAAGTCATTCACATTCTGCTCCTGAGATCTATAAGGCAACCTATAAGATAGTTGGAGACAAGACTAAGATTACTTGGGTTCCATCTGGCACTACACAAGAGCTTGTATTCAGATACAACCCTATCTATGGACAGATTGTTAAGTTCATTGATAAGGACACAGGAAGAGAGATTCAGACTCAAAGTTACACTCCTGTGACTCATGGAGATCCTTTCAGGAAAGATCCTCCTAGCATCCAAGGTTATAGACTTGTACCAGGTCAGAACCCTATCAATGTACCTAGAGTAACTGGTAATGGAAACTACACCTTCAGGTATGAGAAGATTCCCACTACTGCTAATGTTATTGTTAAGCATCTTAATAAGGCTAATAATCAACCACTACGTGGGGATGTAACTCTAAGTAATCAGACTATTGGTAGCAATGTGAACTACAATGCTCCTGCTATCACTAACTATGCCCCTGAGAAGACTACCTATACTCACACTGTGGTTGAAGGTAACAATGTCATTACTGTGTACTACACAGAAAATGCTAAGATTAGACCATGGGCTATTAGAAAGTCTAATGCTTGGAAGTCTCTTAACACTACAAGACAGTGGATGAAGATTAGAAGGACAGCTAACCAAAACTTTTGGGATACTAAGCCTAATGCTGAAATCTATGCTACTGATACTGGTAAAGAAAACTACTCACCTTCACGTATTCGTAAGGGTGGTAAGTGGAAAGCACAAGGAAAGATTGGTGACTAATGGCTATTGATGATAAAACAACTAGACTGAATGAAGCAACATTCACAAGTTATGGTGAGAATCCTAAGGATCGCTGTTGGTATGATGAATGTGACTGTGATGAAATTCCTGTTGCAGATTGTCAACGACTAGTAGATGAGAATAACAAGGGTGTAGGACGGTTTGCATGTATGGCTGAGAGTCAGAAATGCTACAATCCCAAGTTCTTCAGTTCATTCATGAAGAAGCTGGCTTGTCAACTTAACCACTACATTCAAAACATCTGTGCATTGTGGGATATGGTACAGTGTATGGCTGAGTACTTATCTAAGATGGGTGATGTAGGTGCTGTTCAAGTAAACTATGCTAGAAACTCTGCTGTGTCTTCTGCTGACTTCTATCACCCTATCACAGATGGTTATGACTTAGACCTCTACATGGACTCTACTACAGGAGTTGTAGCTGGTGAGTCTGATGATGGAAGAAGAAAGCAAACTGATAGAAAGTATCGTGTTTACATTAGATGGTGTGCTGATGGTACTACTCTTAACCCTGCTCAGGATAACACAATGGAAATTGTAGTGTATCACTCAGGAGAACAGTATACTGAAGACCTTAGAAAGAACCGTGGAGTACACTGGCAGATGACTGGTATCTCAGATGGTGCTATGGAGATGTCTGATAGTATTATTGTTCCTGCTGGACAGCACGTTAAGGTGAGAGTAGAGCCTGCTAACTCTTCATCAGGTGTCTTCCGTGTGCACCAATTCAAACTAGAGTACACTCCTATCATGGATGCACAAGATACTCCTGAATGTCTTAAACTTACAGAACTTCCTAAGGATGACTGTAATTGTCCAAAATAAAAAGAGAGCTTAATTGCTCTCTTTATTTTTTCTTGTGCTTCTTGAGTCTCTTATACAGCGCTTGAGGTGTAGATAACCCTAGCACAGTCTGAGTGTACTCAATGTAACCTGAGTAAAGCATTTGATAGTAAAGAAGGTTCTGTTGTTCACGGATCTTCTTTTTTCTTGCTCGCATAGCTTTTCTTTCTCTTGTGCTATGTGAAAGCTTAATTGCTTCAGTAAGCTTATCAAACTCTCTTTCTAGCTTGATGTACTCATCAGATGCCTTAGCAGATGATGACTTAGGCTCTTCTGCTAACTTAACCTTTTCAATATCAACATTCATACGACCATAACTCCTCTCCACAGTTCTTTATATAAATAGTTATATCACCTTTTTGAACTCTAGTAATCTGATCATCTCCTGACCATTTCTTAATGAACTTCTGTCTCTTCTTAAAGCCACAGATAGTTTCATCATAGTAACAATTACCAAGCTCATCAATCAGTTTCACTTGGTACACCTTTATAAAATTCATACATACTCCTTGATATTACCAAGTCACTGACCTTAGCCCTAGTCTTCTTAGGGTATCTAATCTTGCACATACCTCTTGTGAGCTTATAGTAAGCTACAAGCATGTGTCCTACATCATTAGGGGTAATGATCCTCTCTTTGCTATCTGCAAAAGGCTGATCTAGATACCACTTCATAAAGTCAATAGCAAACTTCTTATACTCCTGTGCATTAAACCTATCCTTCTCAACAATTTCAAGGTACATTTTTCTCATGCTAGGTGAGCATCCATTAATAAAGTCTAGTTCAATGTGTAGCTCATTAATGTAAGCTAGGTCAGTAGCTAGGTTATAAGCTGTGAACTTACTCAGTCCATACACATCACACTTCTTATTATAGTATCTATAGATCTCACTACACTTCCATCCATAGAATAGATCATCAGGAAGCTTGTCAATGAAATCTGCACAGGAAGCAAGAAACCTTTCTCCTCTATTAAGCTCTCTAGTCATTACCTGAATAGCAGGAGACTTGTAGTTAGGAGAAAGTTTAGCCTTAGCTGAGTTAAGCTTAGTCGCTAACTTCTCTAGTTGATGTATTGTGATTACATCATGTTCATTAGTACATCTTCTGACATACTTTTCATGACCTATGTAACGATACACATACACAGTAAGAAGCTTATCCCTAAGGGGTACTCTAGCTGTGTTTAGTGTTCTAATAAACATTTGAGACATGTCATCAAGGTATTTTAGATTGTTAGGAAGATCATATCTGTAAAGATCTCCCACAGTCTTGTTACCTATTCTGTACTTGTGCTCAAAGGCATCTCTACGCTTTAACACATAGAGCTTAAACTCTTCAAGTTTATTCATTCATATTTACTCCTTTAAGAAGCCTAGTTAGTTGGGTAATAGAAGCGAAATCAAAAAATATAAATAGGAACATAAATTGTGAGAATAACTTTGGGTGTAGAAATATCTATGGAAAGTCTTTTTGTACTAACTAGGCTTGTTAAAAAAGTAAATACCTTACAGAGAGTAGCTAGTGTGGGAATCACAAGTGCTGGCAATCGAAATAAAAATGTAATCTATAAGGAGATCCTAGCTACTCCGTGTAAGGTATCCACTAGGGATACCACTTAATTATTCTGCATCTTCCCAATCATCATCTGCATCCGAGTCTGTTGAGTCTTCTTCATCTTCGTCTTCTTCATCAAGGGCAAAGATGTCACGTACATTGAATTGACGTTTACCTTGGTATGGGTCACCTTCTTTGATCTCAACTCCCATGTACTTACCTACAATATCATCTGTGTCAATATCATCTGAGTTAGGATCAAGACCTACAGCTTCAATGATCTTGTAGAGTTGTTCTTGTCCATAAGTGTTATCACGTACAAACAAGTTGAACATAGTAAGGTTTTCACCAAAGTTACCACGAAGCACAAACTTGTAGAAAAGTGCTCCTGTGTTTTGGTTAGTTCCTTGCTCTACAGCCTCCACAAGTACTTCATATCGTCCTGGTGTGTAAATAAATTCACGGACTTCAGGTGCTTTTGCTTTAAATGATAGTTTTGACATAGTTATTCTCCTTTAGCTTCTTCTTTTGTTTCTTTTGCTTTAGCTTCTTTAGCTTGTGTTGTTCCATCTGTGTAGCCTACAATTATTTCCCAAGTAGGGTTAGTCACAGTTTCAGGAATTGGTAGTCCAGGTTTACGAGTTACCTTCAAGTTGTATGCAGGGTTTCCTGACAAACGTACTTGGTAGAAATCTTTAGACTTCTTAACACCCTTAACTACTTTAGACTTGAGTACTCGCTCAGTGTGTCCAATAACACGACTTGATGCTGTAAGGTATTTACCAACACTTTCCATTAAGTTAGGGACGATAGATGCTGGAATGTTTTCATCAACTACATCCTCAAGGTTGACTGATTTTTGCTGGCAGATAACATACACATTCTTACCTGCATAGGATATAGCCACAAGTTCATCAATAAGTCCTTTGAGGATAGTTGATGCTTCACCATAAAGATTAAGTGACATCTGTTTAGCATTTTTCTTAGCCATTAAATCCTTGTACAAAAGCTCTTGCACTCCTGTGAAGTGATCCACAGCAATGCTATCAAAGCCTTTAGCAAAGTTCATAGCTTCCACTACATCATCCCATGTGTGACATTCTGCTACAGCAAAACGATCATCAGGAGCTACTGAAGCCAATCCACGGTCAGTATCAATCACCAATACTTTTCCTGGGAGTGTATTGATGAAGGTAGTTTTACCTGATCCAGGTTCACCATAGAATGTTGTCAGTGTGTGTAATTTAATTTTAGTTAGTTTTTGTAATTTCATTTGTTATTCTCCATTATTTATATAGAATTGTCACAAATATCAACATTTCATACTCTTCAGGGTATTCAGAAGAAGTAACTTTAATGTCAATAACCTCTTTATCATCAAGAGCTGTATTAATACAATCAGTAATGTAGTCTTGGTCATCATAATATGTATTAAATTTTAGACATTCAACTTTCATTTGTTCCTACTTTCCTGTGCTTCCATAACCACCACGGTTTTCATTACCTAAGTGGTCAACTTCTTTAAAATGAATATTAGGTTGGTTTTCAATAATTCTGAATTGACACAAGCGCTGTCCTTCTTCAATAAGTCCATCACATGTAGCATAGAACTTAGCTCCCCAATAATCTTCATCACCACAGTAAGAGTTATCAATAACACCTACTCCATTAGTGAGAAGCAATCCTGTGTTCTGGAATAGGCTAGATCGTGGAGCAATGTGAGCTTCATAGCCTTCAGGAAGATCCATAGCTACCCCAAAATCAACCTGAACTAGATCACCTTTCTTGTAAACTATACTTTTAGGTGAAGCTAGATCAATCCAATCACCTTTTGTGAAATCCACAAGGTGAGGAGCATTATCTTTGTACTTAATCTTAACTGTCTTAAGTGTTTTACTTCTAACGATAAGATAAAGACCAATGATAATGTTATAAGTCATAACAATAATCAATAAAATTAGTAGTATGTTAGTCACTTAATTCTCCATATTCTGTTTTAATCAAGTAGTTAATAGCAATTTCCATATCACTAATAGCTACCTTATATAATTCTTCATGTGTTGTTTGCACAGATGTGTTTACAATGAATCTCTGAATGTCACTCATGTTTTCAAGTAAATCATCTGAAGCAAAGAACTCAGTTTCAGTAAAGTATAGCATCTCCTTAGGTGTGTTCTTCATTTTATCCAAGAACACAATAGCCTTCTTAAGATCCTCTACACCATTCTTTTCTTTATATCGCCACACATACTTGACAGCAGAGGCTACTAGTGGATTTAGTCCAGCTAAGAGCCAGAAATCCCAGCACTCTAGCTTATTACCTGTGTAACGCTTTGGGTTAATAATATCTTCTTTCATCTTTTACCATGACATAATGAAATTCCACACAATAGCTATAAGCTTAATTGTTATAGCTAGTAAAGCTACTGACACTACAGCACATCCCATTAGAGACACTAGGTCTTTAAGTTCCTTTAGGAGTTTCATCTGCAAACCTCTTAATAGCTAGTTTTAGCTCATTGCACTCTTCCTCTTTTGTGAGTAATTCAACATAACGGATAGGAGTAAGCTGTACTGATGTAACTCCATCAATACCTTCAATGAGTTTTAGTTTTGTACCTTTTATAGTTGCATGTTTATCTTCTTTATCCCATTTTCCAATAAAGTAGCAAATAACCCCTGTTAGAAATGAACATACAATACATAGAAAGATACAAACATCTTGTGTTACCATCATTTCACCTTATAATGTTTCACTGTGAAACCATCACCTTTCATTGTAACTACTACATTCTCCTCAGTGAGCTTATCCACTAGACCCTTATAGTAAGTGTCTCCTTCATACTCACCTTCAACTGTGCTTACCACAGCTTCCTCACACCAAGGCTCAAAAGTCTTATAAGTCATAGCTCCACCAATGATCCAAAGATCTAGGCTAGAGTTCTCATAGATCTCAATGACTTCCTCTGCTGTGTGAGCAATGTAGACATTCTCTTGGTCATAACCTTTAATGTCATCCTCTTTTGTCAGGATAATGTTATGACGATTCTTAAGTGGTTTGCATCCTAGAGAGAACCAAGTCCTGCTTCCCATGACTACAATGCCACCTGTTGTCTGATTCTTGAAGTAGTTAAGATCATCTCGATTGTACCAAGGTATCTTTCCTTTACTTCCAATCAAACCATTAGCATCCTGTGCCCAAATGAACCTAATCATTTGATTCCTCCTTATTAGTGTATTGCTGGATAACCCAACAAAGCTATTCTATCATTTTTGGGTTGGACTGTCAACCCTTTTTTGAAAATTTTTCTCAATAAATTCATCTAAGTCTTCCATCATTTCACCAATGTAGACTTTATAGAGGTAATCATAGGCATCAGGCTTATGCCCACTCTTTCCTGGAATGTAAAGCTTAAACTCAGGATCAGACTCAATTAGGTCTACAAGATGTACAAACTGGTCAAAGAAGTCTTTGGTACGGTATTCATTATACACAAGGCGGATTGTCTTACGTTTGTAGTTTCTTCCTGTGAGCTTAATCTTAGGGTTTACACAGTCAAAGATCATATCACGTACATTGTAGCCTAGCTGTGTATACACATACATATACAAGTTACCCTGAAGGCTGTAACGGTATTCATCATCTGTGGGAGCTGTAGAGTGAGTCTTATAGTCAACAATGGTCACAGTTCCATCATCATTCTGAATAACAGCATCAATTATACCTGTGAACTCATGTCCATTAGGTAGGTCATAGTAGACTTGATGTTCAGTTTCAATGATTTTCTCAAAGTCTACAGGCTCACCTTCTGAAAGGTAGCGATCAATAGCAAGCTCTCCTGAAAGTTTAGCTTCCTCTAGGAATCCTGATTCTGCATAGATCTCACGTAACTTAGCATATAACTCTTCCTGAGGCATTTTACCCTTACTTTGTGCTAAAAGCTCCATGCCTCTATGGAAGTATGTTCCACGATCCATGTACTGTGTTACTTCAGGATCTTGCTTTTCCTTGTAGCCTGCTAGGTATTTACACCAATGCTTCCAAGGATTTTCCAAAAATGTCTTTACTCGACTTACACTATAAGTTGTCATTATCCACCTCTACTTACTCCATTTTCTAAATAATAAACCATATCTTTGAATCTCATGTCAAGCGAATAGACCTTGCTATTAAGCTCCTCATGACTCTGTTTCAACTCACCCTTAAGTTTCCCCACCTGATACTCTAAACGCTCAATTTGAGCCTTCTGTGAGGTCACAGTTGCATAACAGCAAAGAGTCAACAATAGAAAACCAAAGATGAGAGCATAATTAATAATTTTTTCTTGCATCTCGAATTACAAAACCTTTCTTTTTAGGTTTAAGGTTAAACTTCTTATTTTTCTCCCCTTGTGGCTTAAAGCTCACAACATTAAGAGGCTCTTGTACAATAAAGTCTTCATACTCAGGGTATTGTTTAAGTAATTCCTCTTTACTACTTCCTACCACAGTGTTTGCATTTTGCACAAGAGACCATCCAGTAGATCCATCAATCATTTTTGTTAGGTAGTGACCACTAGGAAGCTTAATCATATATGGTACATCCTCTTCAATTAACTTCCAGTTACCTTTCAGGATAGCGTTTACCATACGCTCTAACTGATCCACAGTTTCCTCTTCTGTGTTAGATCCATTTTTTGTAAGCTCTTGTCTCCAATAATGGTTTTTGTTTGCTTTTGTGCTATTTAGAACATAGTTTAGGTAGGAGATACGGTTAACCTTATCAGGGAAAGTATCAATAGGTGCATCAAGGATGAAGCCTTCTTCAGTCTTAGAAATTGAGATAACCTCTTCATCCTCAGTTTCACATGAAACCATGTTGACAATCTTAGTTTTTACCATGTCAGGTACTTCCTCACCTTGGAGTATTTTATCAAGGTAGTACTGTGAGATACCTAGCTCATTGCAAAGTTTAGATTTACTTTTTGTTTTTAAAAAATCTTCAATAATTTCTTTATAGTTCATAATTTTCCTCACAGGATGGGAATTATTTCCCATCCTCTTTTAATTGATCTGTTAAGCAAGCACTACATGGAGTAACTTCATAACCTAAAAAGATAGCTAAAACTTGGTTTGCTACACGTGACTGCTCAAGGAAAGCAAACTTAACCTTATCATTGGCTAGGTCTACTTGCCAAGCCTCAAACGCTGTAATAGTTGCCACAAGAACGTGTTTAAGGAGACACCACATGTCAGGGTTTCCTTCCTCATTAGCCTGTGACTTAAGCAATTCCATAGCTTTTCTACGCTGTTCAGTAGTAGTCTGAAGAAGCTGTGTAATTTGATACACCTTGTCTTTTGTGTCATATATAGCTACTTTATCTTCCTCAGTCTGAAACTCAGGATTGTCTAGGTTATACCAAAACTTAATCTGATCCTCATATTTACGGATAAGGATCTCTAAGTGGTACTCACTAGCTCCCAAGTGCATGATGTTTGTGATAATATCCTCAGTAATCCCTACTGAGCTACTTTTGTTTACCATTATTCCTCCTAGAATACATTGTTTAAATCCATCTTATAGCGAATGAAGTAGGTGCTTTTAGTCTTTTTATGCATCTCTTCATGGAACTTTTCAGCCTCTTCATAAGTATCAAACTTGTGTACTTTCTTAAGCTGGCTATCAAAGAACTCTAATACATTATAAGTCATTCTGCATAACCATTATCAATGATTGAAATGATCTTTTCCCTTAACCACAGAGGAACAGTTCTATCAATCACAGGATAATGAACAATCCTCCTTTCTATCCTTTCAGGCTCATCAATGACCACATGAGAGAAGCAACATGTCTGTGAAATGTAGTCAGTCACAGTCTTGTAGGCATTACTGAATCTACGGTACATGTAGTCAATCTCCTCAGGTAGTCCATGCTTAGTCTTAAAGATTAGGTCAAAGCTACTCATCTTAGACACAGGTTGACCATAGTGCTTTCTAATATATCTGAGACCATTAAAGAAGTCATCCATTACATACACAGTGCCTCTGATTGAGATTGTGTATAAGTCTTCCCAATCATTCTGTTTGTCTATGTAGTGCTCAGGGTCAATCTTGAAAAACCTGCGATTAGCCTCTCTGATCTCTTTGTATTCATCAAGCCTATAAGCAGGCTTATCTAAGATTATCATTCTTATCCTCCCCATGCCTTTCCAACTTCTGAGTCAGCAATGATTGGTATTGGAATATCAATACCTTCAATGATAGAAGGTTTCTCCATTATTCTATTAATGATAGGAGATACTTCATCAACATAGTCATCTCTAATTTCAAAGAGAATAGCATCATGCACAGAACCTAGTACAATACATCTATCATGGTCAATCTCATCACTGAAAACAATATCAGCTAGAGCACTTGTACACATGTCTGAGGCGAATCCTTGCACTCCTGAGTTTATGGATTGTCTTTCAGCCTGACCTCTAGCTCTAAAGTTACTAGAATTAATGTCAGGAAGGAAACGTTTACGACCTATAGGAGACCATGTATATCCGTTTGCTCTTGCATAATTTTTACAATCCTCATGCCACTGTAGCAATGTAGGGTAAGCCTTAAAGAAGTTGTTACGAAAGCCTTCTGATTGTTCTTCAGTAATATTCAATCCATAACCTTTCGCATAGTCTACGAATGTTTTTGCACTCATTCCATATAAAAACCCAAAGTTCATAGATTTTGCTTCCGTCCGCTTCCTCTTCTGTTCCTGAGGACTAAGGCTGGAAGTATCACCAAAAAGCAATTCAGTAGTCTTACTGTGCAAGTCACTTCCTGATATATAAGCATGTTGCATATTCTCATCTCCTGAGAACATAGAAGCTACACGAAGCTCAATTTGTGAGTAATCTTGCTCTTTTATGACCCATCCAGGTCTAGCTTCAATCAAATTTCTTACATTCTTATCTTGTGGGATTTGTTGTCACTTTGTTACCCTAGAGGCTCTTTATCCTCTAGTTCTTACAGTTTATCATCCTGTAAGGTCGGACTATATCTTCATCCTAGCAAGCTAGGAGCTGTGCGCTCGTGGGTATTTCATCTGTTCTAGACTACTTTACCTAGTCTCTTGACCTTCCTTGTATCCCTACAAGGCTTGGATCAGGATTGCCCACTTAGTGAAGGGTTTCCCTGAGTTCACACAGTTTTTTTTGACACCTTACGGTGAAAGAACACTCAACATTTGTCAATGTTCGGATTAGAGCATGTAGTTCTTCCTGTTCTAGCTGTAATATTAAAGCTAGGGTATATTCTATCATTAACTTGAATTTCTTCCCAAGATTTAATAAATGTTTCTAGCTTAGTAAGCCTACGGTACTCTAACAGATCATCCACTACAGGATTGCCAAAGTAGTTAGCCAATACATCACTGCTTACTGATGGTACTCCCTTAGCTGTCTTCTCAATAGCCTTAAGCCCTACACCATAGCCAATAATCACAGGATTGTAGTTATGTTTAAGCTTAACTTCAATATCATACAGATGGGGGTTCTCTTCCTTATACTCATTCATGAATTGTGTAGCTTCACTACGTGTGCTAAACTCACCTCTCAGCATAATATCATTCATGAAGGAGTACTCAAGTACTTGATAAGTGTTAGGAAGCTTCTCACCTTTTTCATCATACACAGGAACACCCTTCTCTGTGAAAAGCACTTTAGCTACCTGTGCTGTAGAGTTCCAGTTAATATTACCTACTGTGAGTAGTCTTTCAAGGATAGGCTTATACTGTTCCTGAAGCTTCTTAGCTATCTCATGTCTTCTAGGACTGATAGGCATACCATTCTTCTCAACTTCAAGGTAAGCACTGTAGGCTCTCATTTCATGCTTGTAGACTTTCTCAAGGCTATAGATCTTAAGCTTCTTCTTAAAGATCTTAACCAGCTCCATAGGATAGTACACATCATCCAAGCCATAAGCTTTAAACTTCTCTGTGATCTGTCCTGTCTTAGCTTCTTTTGAGATATCATAGTCTACCTTAAAGTACTTCTTAACTAAAGGCTTAAGTCCTAGCTCTTCCTCTCCACAAACGTGAGCCATTACTAGGGTATCAACCCACAGCTTCAGCTCAATCCCTGTCTTAACATAAAGGAAGAGTAAGTCAAACTTTCCATTGTGTGTGACTAGCTTAGCATCCTTAAGCTTAGTAAGAAGCATTAAAGCACGTTTCATTCCCAATTTCTTCCAATCGAAGAACCTACGCACATATTTTCCTTGGTCTACATTTGTAAACCCAATCTGAATTGAAGTGATATCATCCCTAAACCTATCAAGACCTGTTGTTTCAATATCCAAGCACACAGGATATTTTAGATCAATAGTATTTATCAATATTCATCACTCTTTCTTTAATAATTTCTGTATAGGTAACATTCCTTGTGTTGATTACCTTTTTATCAAAGATAAGTAGACCTCCTAAATCAAAGGTATTTAGACTAGAATAATACATTTCTTTATCTGTGTACTCACAGTCAACAGTTTCACCACCTATAAAGTGATATCTTACAACTACTTCCTCACTCATTTTTCTCTCCTTTCATGCAAGATATGTATAGAGCAACTACAGTACCTACCATACCTGAAAACCATATAAAACCTAAGGCTACATATAAAAAATCAAGCATTTAATTTCTCCAAATAGCTATAAAAATTATACATGCCTCTAATCTCTTCAAAGAAAGGAGCATTATAGATATGAGTGAAGTAGTAAGGATCTTTAAAGTCCTTTAACACTACTTTTACACACCATTTATCTCCAAGCTTATCTTCTGTAACAAGGGTGATCTGAGAAGCATCTATAATAAATTCTTCAATGTCAGTACCACTAACAAGTAAACCAAGTCTTAGAAATTTCATTTTACTTCTCCTGTGACTTCATTTCTTTCAACACGTAACTTAAAGCACCCATTATCATATCTTAATGTAGATACTTCCACAGACCACTGACTTCTTGTGTAAGGGTATCTTCTAGGTCTACCATTCATTATCTATACCTTCAACTTTCTTTTCAACTTCATCAAACTTACTTCTCATAAATTTAGGTTTAATATCACCATAAAAGCCAAGGAAGTAATGTCTGTAGCAACTATCAGCATAGTCATAGGTATTGTTGATTTTCAACTTTTCTTTAGTATATCTTCTAAGTTTCCTTTTTGTGAATATGTTATCCATACCAAAAGTTTTGATTGTGAAAGTTATTAAAGAATATCTAAAGTGCTTTCTTTTCTGTCTAAGATTCATGTTTACTCCTTATTCATATCCTTAAGGGTATCCCACATACCTCTATGCAGGTTTGTGACATTTTTCATATACTTACTCCTTACTGGTATGCTCTTAAACTCCCACCACTCAGATCCATCATACTCAGCTCTTTCAATCCACCAATCATCTCCAACTAACACAAGGTCTGTGGCAACATGTTGAGCACCAAAGCCTGAGTCATAATCTGTCTTCTTAGCTACAATTTCAAAGTTTTCTTTTGTTACCTTGAAGTCTTCACCTTGGATAAAAAGTACATCTTCAAAAGTTTTACCATTTTCTTTCAAAAACTCAATAGTTTCTTCCCACAAATTACTCATTATTCTTCTCCTCTACTTCAAACAGTGAGCTGTCAAACACTTCTTCAAACCCTGCTTCTATAAGCTCTTCTTTAGTATGATGCAAACGTACTGCAATATTTTCACCCTTCATACCAAAATACCATTTCTTAACAATACAATCATACTTAAGGAATGATGAGTCCTTTATGATATTTTTAAATTTTACAATATATTTCTCCTCTTCCTTAACTTTATAACCATGCAACCAAGCAATAGCGAAAGTGTTACTCTCTTTCCTACACCATCTAACACATTTTCTAATATCTCCTCTAAAGGTTTCACCTGCTAAGTCTTCAAAACCTCCTACTGGATCAAAACACCCAAATAATGTGAAGCCATGCTTCTTACAATACTCAAGCCATTCTGCAATAAACTTTGGAATTATAACTTCTTTCTTATCCATCATTCTACCTCTTCCAATTTAATTCCAGGACAATCAAATACCCACTCAAGATTTAATTCTTCAAGTTTATCTTTTGTGTAGTTATAATAATTAAAAGCTGTAAAGTAAGTTTCTCCTGAAAGATCTGTATAAAGATATTGACCACCATAAATCAGCTTAACAAGATACTTTTTCTCTTCCTTAATCTTATAGCCAAATTGGTGCATATTGATAATAGTTTGAAAAGCATCTTTTGAATTATTTACCCATTTTTTGAAATTATCCTCTTCTGTATCTTCCCAATCCATAATGAAATTCCACAAGTTATAGTCTAGATTATCCTTATTCTCTTCATACCAGTCAGCTACATACTGAGGTACTTCAGGTACAAGCTCTTTATTAAAGAAATTCTCAGTACGTTTGAAAACCTCACTTATACCCTCATTGATCCAGTTTTCCTTTAAGCAAGGGTTATTAATCATTAGCCCATTAATTTTATCAAAAAGCTTTTCTTTTTTATTATACTCCATCTTTACTTCCAAGTAGCCTTCAATTCACCATAAGGAATACTCTTGTGTAGTCTTCCTTCAGCAATTTCAATAGCTAGTGCCCTTTCTAAAATCTCTTTACGATTCATTTCTTTTCTTAATTTTTCTTTCTGTGATAGCTTCCTAACTGAAACCTTTTCCTCTTCATTAGAGGTCACAAAACAGTCTTCAAAAATTGCAGGTATTTCAGGAGATTGTCTCCCTTCATACTTATCATAGTAGCTTGCTAGGAGCTGTGATCTTCTTACATCTCCTTTTTTAGTATTCACATAGTACCAGCAAAGATATTCACGCTCTTTCTTGCTAAACACTTCCACCATGTTATCCACAAGGTAAGGAAACAGGATTCGCTTCCCTTCTGCTACTTTCTTCACAGAATAGTAAGCTCCCCCATTCTTGATTTCCTTACCTGTGGCTCTCTTGTGTAGCTCACTTAGGTAAGCACTGATAGACATATCTACACGTCTAAGGTAGGCATCTATCATACTAAAGAATACTCCTGAAAGGTCTTCCCTCTTGCTTGCCTCATCTAGCCAAGTACAGGATCTGTACCATCCACCATTACTCATTTCTTTTTACCTTTTAGATTGTACTCAGCATTGAGCTTGTTAATGATAACATCCTGAGCCTTATTCTGCTCAGCAAGCTTCTTAATGTGCTCACCTTGCTTAACTACAATTTGCTTCCATTCATTTTGTGTGTCATCTAGCTTTTTGTAAAGAAGTCCTCCAAAGAGTACCAATACAATGTAGATAGAGATTACCATTGTTTCAATAAAGTTCTCTCTCTTCATTTCACTTCTCCCTGTTTCTAACACATTTATACACAAGTACTGACCAGTATGTAGTCCACATCAAGCTTGATAAAGATCCAAGGAATTGTTCCACTGTCATTCCTCTACCTCCAAAAGTTCTGGATTTTCATAAATGTTACCTTGTAGGTACACATTACAATTTTCAATACAGTCAAACAGGCTATCCCATACTTCCTCTCCTGTTTTTATATTAATTAATTTGAACACACCTTCTTTAAAGATAATCTTTGCTTTTCCACTGTCTTCAAATTCATCACAGTATGTCCAAAGAATGATATCATTTTCAAAGAGTTCATCCCCTAATTCATCCTTGAATTCTGTGGATTTAGTGAAAATAACATCTTCAAAATCAAAGCAGTCACTTTCACAGATTCCTCCCCAACACAAATCAATTTCTTTCGAGTAATATCGAATTGTTTCAATGTAGTCTGCAAAACATTTTTCTTCTTTTATCCACGCTCTATACTTTGGAATCATTCCTCTACCTTCTCAACCTTAAATCCTTTATTGTTAAACACATAAGCCATACCATATCTAGTTAACTCTTCTTTTGTGAACTCATATTTTTTGTGTTGTGTAGTGTTGTAAATATCAACAAATTTTGCACCCTCATCACTCTTATAAAGGATCTGTTTTGTTTCAACAACTTTTACATTGTACTTAATTTCCTCTTTCACTTTGTAGCCATACAGCTTCATTTTTACCAAAGTTTCCACAGGCTTGTTATTACAGTTATTCAACCACAGGTGGAACTGTTTATTTACTCCTTCTCCTCTCTCTAGGCATCTCATCCAAGCCCAAATATTATATTCAAGATTACCTTTATATTTTTCATACCAGTCAACTACAAATTGAGGGACATCTTTAGGTTTGTAAATATCCTCTAACTTCTGTAGATCCTCCAAAACCTCTTCAACTGGAACATACTCAAGGCACATTTCTTTATATTCTTTAATTAATTTATTTAATACCATCTTAAATTCTCCAAAATTTTAAAGTCAAGGGGAATTTCACCCCTTGTAATTAGTTTTCTTTTTTCTTAAACGCTACTGTGAGGCTCAAAACTGTCAAACCTAACACAGAAAGGGCTACACCAGCTTCTGATCCTGTTTGAGGAAGCATAGGTGCTTTATAAGTTTCTACAGGTGTTTCATGTGAAACTTCACCTTTGTTTTCTACTTTCACTTCTTCCTTCTTAGGCTCTACCTTAGGACTTTCTGAAGGTACTTTTGGTTTATCTTCAGGAGTCACAGGAGGAGTCTTAGGATCTTCATGAGGTTTAACTGGTTCTTCAGGAATATGAAGCTCAGGAATTTCCACAATTGGTGCAGGAGGAAGAACAGGAACATCTTCAATTGGAAGGTAAGGTTTCTCAAGGATAGGAGCAGGAGGCATCATTGGAATATCTTCAATGTTGATCTCAGGCTTATCCAAGATAGGTGCATCATTAGGGATAGTTCCAATAGGTTCAGTGTATTCAGGTTTCACACGTTCTTCAGGAATACCTGGAATACCTCCATGCCATTCAGGTTTTTCATACTTAGGTGCTTCATTAGGAATTTCAAAGGTAGGTGTAGGTTTATTTTCACCTGAAGCATCACCTTTTCCTCCCACAAGCTGTACATAGCTGTATGAGGTAGATCCATCATTTTCAGCTTTCAACTCAATCTTGTTTGTAGGATTAACACTATCCTTAACATCATTAACAAGTTTAGTCTTATAATTGATGTAAAGCATGTGATCCAAGCGATCCATCTTGATAGTAAATCCATGATCTGACTTACTAATTGACTTAACTAGATCCATAGCATCACCCTTGTCAATCCAAGGATCTAGACTTTCAATGTTCTTGATCTCAAAGTAGTTATCAACTAACTTTTGATTTTCACTCATTTCATCAATGATAGTCACATAATTAAGCACACGCTTAGCATAGTTAATACGAGCTGTCCAGTTAATAACTGTTGGATCATCTTTATCTTGACTTCCCCACTTAGCTACCAACTCATCTTTACCAATTACTTGTTCTTTTCCAATGTTAGCAGTAACAACTGTACCATTAAAATTCACAGAAACAGGTTTTCCTGACTCTACTTTGTCAGTCCATTTTGCATCAAGTTTGAGACTCATTTGTTTGTTCAATGGATGGTTTGTAAAGTAGTCATTAAACACAGTGGTTACTGTGCGATCTTCAGGATTAGTAGAAGCCTTACCTACTACAGCATCTTCAGGGTTTTTAACATCAAATTCATACTTAGTTTGAAAGTTAAGCTCTTCAGGGAAAGTCATTGTTACTTTATCACCTGCATTAATAGGCATATCATCAGCAAATTTGATATTTTTGTACTCTACAGTAAATTCTTGATACTTTCCTTCACCCTTAGATTGGTCAATAACAACTTCAGGATTTTTTACAGTGATCTCTGTGCCTTCTTTAGTGATCTCTGTGGGCTGTTTAGCCTCAGTGGTATTATTACCCTCTGGATTAGTTACAAGAGCTGTAGAAGCTTCCTGTGAGCTTACAGGGCTATCCTGAGCATCAGCTTTAGCATTATTAGCAAGTGCAAGTGTAGCAAGTGTAGCTACTGTTAAGATTGTTACTTTATTGGTTTTCATTTTCAAAAATTTCCTTTTCTTTTTTAGTGAGTCTAGTTAGTTCCATTTTGTCAGGCTCATATCCTGAGTCATCATTTCTCTTATAAGCTTTACAACCCATGTTATCATCAACCACAAGATCATAAACATCTCCTGATTTATGGTTTCTAAAGTAAGTAACCATCCTTGATGAATTATTAGATTGTCGCTGTAGAAGAATCATTGACTCATACCATCCCTCAATAAATGCAGAACCATACATATCTGAGGTTTGAATCTTAGCACCCCTTTCAAGTTTCCTTGAGTGGTGTACTAACATGATTGAGCAGTTAGTTTTTTTGCTCAGTGTTGATAACATTTCAAGCCTTAGAACAATATCCTTATGCTTGTTTATATCTCCTGAACCAAAAAGTAGATACATAGGATCAATAATTAGGAGCTTAACCCCTAACTCTAGGATGCTATCCTTGAGCTTGTAAATATGATCCATAGTGATATTGTCATCTACAAAGTAGATAGGCAACTCAGTTTCACCAGTGATTGAATATATCTTGTGCTGTTCCATAGAGAGGTTATTCTCACCTTGAATGATTAATACAGCACCTTGTTTCACTTCCCTTCCATCAAAAGGTTTTCCTGTAGCTACAGCACAGGCAAGGTTAAGAGTAAGAGTTGACTTAAAGGACTTAGAAGGTGCTCCAATAACACCTACTGAATTGTTTTCCCACAGATCTTCAATTAACCAAAAGTCCGTAGGATCAAAAGGCTCAATCTCATCCACACGCTTGATATTAACTTTACCCTTGTGTGGCTTCTTACCTCTTAACTCAGTATCTTCAAGTCTTACAATTCCCTTAGGAGCTTTACTTAACCGCTTCAGTGAGGCTCTATCTTCAAGCTCTTCCTCAATCTCTTTAGCTTCATCCTCAACCTTAGCATAAACTCTATTTACTTCAGAATCTACATTCTTCTCTGTAAACTTAGCCATTGAATCAGGAGCATTTAGAAGCACAAATTTCACTTCTTCCTTGCTTGCCCCATTGATGAACATTTTGCTTTCAATGTTCCAAGCCCACTCTGACCTATCTGATCCTAAAGTGTTATTGAACTCTTGCTTCACAGAATATTCAAGCAGTAGTTCCTCTAGGTCATATTCTTTGTACTCTATAGGCTCATTATTAACTACCATGCTTTCTGTGATATCTACATCTTTCAGATGCTTGATAATTTCACGCTTCCTGTACACTGTACCTTTGCCTTGCATACCTGAGACTTTGAAAGTACTAGCATACTTGTGATTACATGTTCCTGGAATACGGTATAAATGCACAATGTCAGAACCACAAGGATCAAAGTCATATTTCTTTATCAGTTTTTTACAAATGATTTCTTGCTCTTGTGGAGTTACTTTATTATCTAAAACCCAAACTCCTTGGAACTTTCCTGGGCTTGTTTCCCAATAATAGCTAGGGGGAAGATCTTCAGGAATAGGTACTCCATCAATGTCTTGTGCAATAATAAAGCTATCTTTTGCCTTAACTTTTTTACGATCTCCTTCTTCACAAGGGGTAAAACAGATATATAGATCATATTTATCCCTTAAGGCTTTCACCTGTGAAGGAATAAGTTTAATTTTATAGTGAAATTGCTCAAAATCTCTAGCAAACACATTCTCAGGATGCTTTTGATTGTAAAATGTTTTATTTACAGCAAAAGGAATCAGGTCATCTTCTGTAAAATTTCTTCTCAGAAGATCTAAAAATTCTTTGCTCATTTACTCAAGTAACCTCCAATTTATCACAGGTTTGAATTTAAACCTTTCAGGCATGTACCCTAACATAGCATTATAAGCATCCCAATAAACATCACCCAATCTTGAGGAGGCTTCATTTAGGTAACTCATTATTGATTTAATGAATCTTTTAGACTTTCCTTTTACAATTTCTAAAAGTTTCATATTCACATTATAGATAGAATCATCAAGATCCTCTACAGAATTACACAAACACTTATCTTTATTAACCTCAATCAGTCTAAAGTATCTTTCATCTGATGCTTTCTCAGTGATGAACCCTAGCACAGAAAGTTGATCAAGTGCTTTATAGATAGTTCTACGATCTTTAATGCTTGTCATCTCCATTACATTTACTGTGTTCAAATACTGTTGTTTAGGCATACCTAGATATATATAACTTGACCACAGAAAAGCAAGTACTAGGGCTGTTTTTAAGCTCATTCCATAAAGCATAACCCATCCAAGGTTAAGGTTTAGGTAGTCTTTAGCTTTTCCATTTTCATCATAATTAAAACTATCATAGTAAAGGCTAGTATTTACTTTGTAGTTTCTTTTCTTTGAAAATTTCAATCCATCATATCCTAGAAGGTAGCTTTTATTCTCAGCAATTCCTAGATCCACTAAATTAGTTAGATATCTTGTAAGCTGTGATGAAGACACAGGAAAAACCTCTTGCAATTTCTCAGTACTGTAATTGAATGTCATTGTTTCATCCTCTGTGTGACTAGCACAGAAAGCATAGAATAGACACTCATTGATTGAGTTGAAAGGATTATCGTGCAAAAGGTTTATAGGAATTTTAATATACATAAATATTTTATCTCTCTTTCTTTTTTCTTTCTTATATCCTGTTGCTTTTTGGCATCCTCATTAGTGTATAACCCTATTTTAGCACAAAGGTTTCATAAAAGCAATACTTTTCTTCAAAAATTTTAAATTTATTTTCCTAGTTTCCTAGTAGTTATATACTTAGTAGTTAAGTAACTATATATTATATAAATTAAGTATTATTATATATATAGATCTTTAATGCTCAGATAAAATAAGGTTAGTAAAACCCATCTATGCTCAGATAAAGAATTTCAATTAAATACCACATAATTGTAATTTTTAGGTTTAACCTATTGACAATTTCACAACCTATGATATAATGTATTATAGTTCTTAACAAAGGACTATTTTGATACATGTTGATCTTTCGATCTTTTTGATCTTTCGATCTCCTGTGTATCCTATTTAGTGTGTTAGAGAAAGATCTCCTTTCCATTCTTAGGAGGTCTTTTTCTTTTTACTTAACCTCCTAAAATATGAAAGCAATCATCTGCATCAAGATACAGTCCTGAAAGAATCTCTGCTGTACCAAATTTCTTGTATCTACTATCCTGTGAGGTATTGGCATAGAAATTAATGTTTGCAAGATCTAGTTCATCTGTCTTAACATTCATACCCTTTATTTCTTTAAAATCTTCAAACTTTTTATCAAAGATAAAACACATAATAGCTTTTGTGAAAGAGTAACCACTCTTAGCCATCTCTCCACTACCAAAATTTGTGTAAGTTCCTGAAAAAGCTATATCTTCACCTTCCTGATAGTAGTAAATACGAGCAGAAGGCACAAGTTGACCATCTTCACCTAAACAATAGAATTTTAGCATTTTATAGCCTATAGCATCTAAAATTTTAGGTGTTTGCCATCCTGACTTGCCTTTTTTGTGACAAGATCCACAGAAAGCCCACTCTTCAGAAATATTTTCAATTTTATCATCAAAATAATCATAAATTAAGGCTCTATAGTGATAGCCCTTATGAAAATTAGGTTCACCTGTGTAGTAGTTTTCAAACCATGCTTTCACTTCTCCCCAAGTGATAAGATCTTCATCTTTAAAGGCTATATTTTGGCTTCTAAGCTGTTTTTTAAGGCTTGGGGTGTTATCCCCTTCACTATACCTAAAACCTGTGTAGTAGTCCTCTAAAAGTACCCTAAACGTGATATTTTCATATCTATCTATCTTGTATTGGCTTCTAAAGAAATGGTCTGATTTATCTTCAGCTTCAATTCTTTTATATTCTTCCAGCTGTGTCTTAATATCAAGAATAGGACTAAAGTGGACAAGATTAGGGTAAATAACATCTTTTCCATAATCTTTTAATATTTCATTTGTGTATTTATCCTCAATGAATCGGCTTACTTCAATATAAGAATATTTTAAAGCGTCTATAGTACCTTCATCCTTAACTTTACCTACTAATCTATTTTTTATCAGAAAGTCACAAATAGGATCTATATAAGGCTTTCCTAGTGACTCTTTTAAGGCTCTTTTCTGTATCTCCTGTAAGGGTTTAAAGTATTTATAACCTTTCAACTCATCAGGATTTAGATTTTCCTGTAAGTATTTCAGCGTTTCTGAATAACTTCCCTTGATTTTAACTTTATTCATATAGACTTAACCCCCTAACTCCTACTAGGGCATTATCTAAATAGAATTTTCTTCCTGTGATTAGTACCCCTTTAGTGATCCCTTTTTTCTTTAATGCTTCTGCTGTGATCTTGCTTACAATGATATATTGATTATTTTCAATTAGGCTTTTAATCACAGGTAAGGGGTCTGTGATAGTATAATCAATAATATCAATAGGTACTCCCTCAAGTTCCTTGATAGTTTTGTAGCTTGTATATGCTCTTAAGGTAAGTTTACTTTTTGGAATAATCTTGTAAACGTCACCCTTATGATCACATATATTGATATTGTGACCTGTTAAGTTAATCATCTAATCCTCCTAGATAAAATTTTAAGTTTTCAGGAATAAGAAGAGGCTGGAAAGTACCTGCATTAATGTATTTCAACCTTACCTCTCCTCCTAGTTTATTCAAGATAAAATAATCATGACTATTTTCATAGGCTCTTATCAAAATAACCTTGTCACCTTTCTCTAACCAATCCCAAGACTCCCCAAGGGTGTATACCCCTAGGAAGTCAAGATAAGGAGCATGAAAGTAGTTATTTTGCTCAATGAATTGTATAACCTTATCTACTGTTTCCTGTATCATAGCTTGTGAGCCTCACTTGTGATATCAACAAAAGTCCATAGAACATATACAGCACAGTAGAAGAGAAGGAACAAGCGAAAAGAGTAGTCTAGCACAGGATGTAAGGCAATGGAAAAGATAACAAAGACATTTGAGTAGTAAATAAATAGTTTTTTAAAGTTTAATTTGCGTTTTTTAGTGTTTTTCATTTTAGTTTTCTCCTTAATAATCAGTTTCACCAATTTTTTCAAAGTTTTCCTTATTTAACTGGAATAGCTTACAAGCTTCATTCAAAATTTCATCATCTGAATCCATTTCTTCCATATAGTAAAATTCTGTTGAGTGATCCTGGTTCAGTGGATCTTCATAGTATTCAATAATGCACTTTTCATACCAATTAGTAGGGTATTCAGGATTTAAGTTTTTAACAAAATAGAGTCTTTCTCCTGTTTCAAGATTTTCAAATATAGGGTAAGTCATTTTAATTCTCCTTGATTAGTTTTTCAATTAGTTTTGCTGTTTCCCACTTATCAGTTGTACTATAAAATTTTCCTTTATGGTAAAATCCCCCATAACCATCCCAAAAACGGGAATTAAGTGTAAATGTAAGGTATGTGAAAATTTCTACCAAACTTTCAGTCTTATATAGTGTAAGGATAGCTTCCTTAGTACCTCCCACAAGGTAAATACAAGCTTTCTTTTTATAAATAACTAATTTTAACATTTTAAATTTCTCCAATGATTTTAATTTATTGTATCTTTATCAGTGTAGTAAATATCACCTATTTTATAAAGGTCATAATCACTTGGGTGTACATGTATTTTGTGTTCTTTTTGTGTTTGAGAATCCCACAAAATGAATTGTAAGTATTCTCCGTCATCAGTCTTCCCTACAATCTCACAGTCTGAAGGATTAGGGTTTTTCACTATAGTTTCTTGTTTTTCTTTCTCTAATCTATCATAAATATTAGATAGATCATTCCCAGCCTTGAAAATGAACATTATAGCGAATGTACTGAAGAAAATTCCTATGTATAAGATATTCAGTAAAATCCTGTTAAATCTTTCCATGATATACCTTCCCAATTATAGATAACTTCCAAACATTTTCGGCTACTGTAATAACTAACTTGCTCTTTTTGGCTTCTGACCAAATAACAAGCTTGTGATCCCCATTTTCAATATAAGCATCTAGAATCTGCTTGTCTTTAAGCGTGTAGTTTTGTACAAATTCCTGCTTTTCTTGCTCTTTAGCTGTAAAAGTGGTTACTTTAGCAAGTGTGTAGATATTTAAACCTAACACACAAGCTAGTAGAATAGTAAATAATGCTTTTTTCATTGTTTTTCTCCTTAAATGATATAATCTTCTAATGTTTTCTTACCTACAAATTGGGCTTTTGTGTAAAATTCATCTTTTGATGGGCGATAGCTAACATGGAAGTCATTTCTTCCACAGTAGTTGAATAATTGAACAAGTGCATCACGGTCACTTTTACTTTGTCCATAGATATGGGCTACTAGTGGGAAAGTACTGAATTGTTCTAATATAACAATATTAGTTCCCCAATGATCCAATTCAAAGATATCCTTTTCTTTGTTGTAACGTGCTTGCCATTGACTTTCTAATTCACCGTAGTCATAACCTAGCCACATACGGGCATTTTTATTTGCAAATCCTGTTTTATGTGCTTTTTCAATGATTGTTTGAAGTTGTTTTGACATTTTTATTTCTCCTAGATTTTAAAATTTAAATTAAAGTGTAACCGTTGTTTCCAAGTTACCAAGGCGATTTAGTATTTTATCAAATTATGTTATACCATTCCTCATCAGTCATTTCATGGTAGCCTCTAGACTCCATTTGATCTCTCATTTTTCGGATATCTCTTTGTAGCATATTCATTGAGTGGATGTACTCAGCCTTGTGAAGACTTACAACAGTGCTATGAGATTGTCCATAGAAGTAAGTACCATTCTCATGGTCAATCATGATAAACAAACGGTAACCATATACTGACATTTTAGAAGCAAATAGTTCTGCATTTTTGTAATTGAATTTATAGGTCATTTTACCTATCTCCTTTGGATTTTAATAGTGAGATCTTTGCTTTTGGCTTGTCTCACAAGTCCTATGCTCCTTATCCTAAGAAGGTAGTAACTTGAATCTTGATAGCTCCTAGGTTGTATCTCTCTCAACCTTATGTAACTATTATATCAGGTCTGAAAGAAAAAGTCAACCCTTTTTTAACAAAATTTTTAATTTATTTTAAAATTTTTTAGCTTTTTAGTAATTATATTTTTAATTTTATCTATTCATAATTAGAAAGTAAGTGAGCAAGAAAGAGGAAGAAAGAAAGAAGAAAAGAAAGAAAGATAATGCTTGTAAAGTAAACCCCTTTTTGATATAATATAGATAGGAAGTAAATCATTAAGGAGAATTATAATAATGGTAAAGATAATAGAGATATCTAATAATCACAATCAATCAATAAGGATTGAAGGAAACAAGCTTACATATAAAGAAGGTAGAAAGAAAAGAACCTCTGTATTTTATTCTTATATGGTAGATGAAGAAGACCTTATACTAATCACAGGAGGTAACAGCTATCAAGTTATTATTGATAATGCTCCTATGTACAGTAGACATATCAAACAGGCTCTTCGTGGACTAGAGGGGGATAAGGTAGTGATATTCAGTGAGTGGGCTATAGCTAAGAGATGGAGAGACTAAGGCAATCATTTATGGTTGCTTTTTTGTATGGTGTAATGGAAGGGTAGATAGTACAGTTAGGTAATGGAGGTTAAGGTGGGTTAAGAAATAAATTAAGGTGGGTTAATTTTTTTGTTAAGCTATGTTAATTTTTTCTAATTTCCCCTCCATTGTTACAAAGAGGGTTGGTTTTGTTGCAAGTAAAAATGGAAAAATGTTAGGTCGATTAAAAAATGAGGAGGCAGGGAGGGAGGCTGGATTTACCCATTCACCAATACATTTTTATCCTTAAAAAATGGGTTAGGT
>ERZ773263.129-NODE-129-length-56891-cov-9.806408_pt1 | contig 56891 bp, 47 predicted proteins | sample MGYA00511076_ERZ773263 | MGnify/ENA primary metagenome ERZ773263 (study PRJEB29015, sample SAMEA2738155) | human oral metagenome | biome: human oral; feature: human-associated habitat; material: saliva | place: China | collected 2195 ... | reverse complement strand
ACCCGCCACAGCCCGACAAACCACGCCATTCAATACGGTAAGAAATGCAGCACAGTGGAATAATACATATGTAAATTAGCTTGGAGGGGAAAAACATGAGCTCTTGGATGATTCGTGCGGGCAGAGGAGGCATATACGCGGCGGATTGGCTCAACCGCGGACTTGTGGGCATCGGTTGGGACTTTGGCGCCACCGATATCGCTTCCATGAGCCGGGAACAGATTCGTTCCGGTTACGCAATCAAACATCCCAACGACAGCACGAACAATTGGCCGCCGCAGTGGGACAGATCTACCGTTTTGCTCATGATATGGAACAAGGATCGACCGTCGTCATGTATGACCCGGCGACACGCCTTTACCATATCGGCACCATCGCAGGCCCTTGCAAACCTGCCACCGATATCGAAGAAGCAACCTTCACGCGAGCGGTTAAATGGAAGCAGACCGCCCAACGCGATGCGCTCACAACATCGTCTAAGAACTCCCTTGGCGGCATCCAGACCATCTTCTCCATATCGGATGAAGTCGTAGCGGACCTTAAATCAGCATCAAAGAGTGAAACGAGCAGCCAACCCGACGAAACCGAGGACGATGCAGCAGATGACGATGCCCGTGCCGCCACTTACGATAACGGCATCGAACTCATCAAGGATCGTGTAAACCAAGTCGGTTGGGAAGATATGGAGCGCCTGGTAGCAGGTCTGCTCAAGGCCATGGGCTACTGTGCACGTGTCACGCCCAAAGGCCCCGATGGCGGCCGCGACGTAGTGGCATCGCCTGACGCGCTGGGATTGGAATCTCCACGCATCGTGGCCGAAGTCAAACACCGCAAAGGTGCCATGGGCGCTCCAGCGGTACGCTCGTTCATTGGCGGACTTCGAGCCGGGGATCGCGGCCTGTATGTGTCTACCGGCGGATTTACCAAGGAAGCCCGCTACGAAGCCGACCGAGCCACCATCCCCATACGTCTGCTCGATCTTGACTCGTTCGTACGCCACTATGTTGAAGTCTACGACAAAGCCGACGAAGAAACCCGCTCAATCCTTCCGCTCACCCGCATCTGGTGGCCGGCATAACCACTATTGGAACGCCCTGAGCCATTCACGCAAGCATGCCGTTCCACATGTTCACGAAATCCGGTAGTGGCTACGTTATGAACCTGAATTCCCTTGATGCGCAGGCCCAGCATGGCGGCAAACGTAGCCATACGATGGTCGGCATAGGTTTCCATTTCAGACGGTTTGAGGTTTTCGCTACTCACCGGAACAATTTCCAACCCGTCAGACAGCTCACGGGCTTCTCCTCCTATGCGCTTGATTTCATTGACCAGCGCTTCCAAACGGTTGGTCTCATGGCCACGCAGGTGCCCGATACCCAACATGCGGGTCGGCTCATCAGCAAACACCAACACTGCGGCAAGCGACGGTGCGATTTCACCGGCTGCAGTCAAATCAAAATCGCCAAGGCCTTTGATATGGCCGTCTCCCCTCACTTCACAGTAGCGGATTCCGTTCTCCGAAGGGAACGACACCTTCGCCCCCATACGCTCCAAATATCCGGGAAGCAGTCCACCAGGCTGCGTGGTGTTTTCAGGCCAATGCGGCACACGAACCGTTCCACCCGCAATCAGTGCAGCTCCTAGGAATGGCGCGGCGTTTGACAAGTCAGGTTCGACGGTCACCGCATTCGGCAACTGTACGGCGCCTGGTCGCACGGTCCATACACGTGCCTCTTCGTCAGCCTGAACGCTCACGCCGGAACCTCGAAGATCAGCGACCGTCATGCGGATGTGCGGCAGGCTTGGGGTCTTCTCCCCCGTGTGATGCAACTCAAGACCGCCCGGTACACGCGAGCCAACCAGTAGCAAACCGGAGATAAACTGCGACGAGCCGGACGAATCGATGGAGACCACGCTCGGCGTCGCCCGTGCGGCCGGGTCAACCGTAGGTGGGGTGATCGTGAACGGTAGACGGCCTTCCTCACCGTGGTATTCGATGGTCGCACCTAACTGTTGCAGACCATCCAACACCGGCTTCATCGGACGGGCGTACGCCTGCTCGTCGCCATCAAAGTCGACGGGACCGTCGGCGAACATCGCAAGCCCTGGCACGAAGCGCATCACCGTACCCGCAAGACCGCAGAATACTTTTGTATTGCCTCGGAACCGATCATTCGCAGGCGGAACGACCGTAACCGTAGTATCGGTAGCGGCATCGATCTCGCAACGTACGCCAAGCGCACGCAACGCGTCCATCATCAGCTCGGTGTCACGCGAGCGCAGCAAGCCGACCAGACGGACGGGTGCGGATCCAAGCGCCGCGAGAATGAGATAACGATTCGACAGTGATTTGCTGCCCGGCACCACTACGGTGGCGTTCAGGGGCTTGCCGGCGAACAGTGCCGGCCACAGGTTCTCTTGAGGTGCGTTCATGTCCCCCATCGTAGCCAAAGCCCGCGGAAAACATCGTGTTCGTCTCGCCTTGGATGACATAGTGAACGAGATCGGTGCGTTCCGCGAGCGCGGAACGGATGACTGCAATCGAGGAGGTTGCACGGTCACTGTGTCCCATTGTGTCCGGGAACGGTGAAGCCTGAAATTCCATGTGGTGAAATCGCTGGAATTCCGGGCTTTCGGTCGGGCTGACAGGATTTGAACCTGCGACATTCTGCTCCCAAAGCAGACGCGCTACCAAGCTGCGCTACAGCCCGAATGTTTACATATGCAAACAACCCTTACACTATAGCGCACGCCCGCGAACAACATGCTGGATCCCGGGGATTCCTACATACCCCCGCATCAGTACAATGGAATCGACAATCGAAGAATACTTTAAGATAAGAATTGCAGAGATAATATAAATGGGACAGAATCAGCGGTCTGAAACAGCGGGCCTTATTGCGGGGCTTTTCTCCATGCTGCTGTCGGCGCTTCTCATGTCGATATTTTTAGACAATGCTCCCGCGGTCTGGCTTGTTGCAGGGCGCCGCCGGCTTGTCGGTTCTGCTATAGTCGCGGTTTTCAGCAGTATTGCGTTTGTGGTCGGGTATGCGCGGCATTCTCGGTCGTGGGACCTCAGGAGCGGATGGTGGGTGCCTGTCCGCCGTCTGCTGGAGATCATTTCATTGACGGTAGTCTATGCTACGACGATCTTCTTCATTGTCCTTGCTGCTCTGACAACTATCAGCAATATTTTCGGCGCTGAGTTCGGGCAGTATCTGGTTTGGCTTGTAGGCGGGCTGGCTGCCGTCAGCGGGTATATTGTTTTTGTCCAGGGAAGCCAGCTGAGTGCGAAAACAGTCGCATCGCTTCTCCCGTTCTTCGTTGTGTCCGGGGTGACGACCGCAGGGATGACGTCAGACGACCCGGTCTGGTGGCGCAATAACTTTTCCCAGCTGGGCGACAGGACTACTTTTGCGGCCACGCTTTTCAACTATACGATCGTTATGGCCGGGATATGCATTATCATCATCAGCTACTTCTCCCTGTCAGAGCTGATTACCAATTACAGGCTTTCGCTGGCGCATCCCCAGCTGATGGCCGGCAAACCGGCTGAGGATGTACAGGGCAAAGATAATGCAGGTGATGATAATACCGGCAGTAGCGGCGGCACTTCCCGGGGGGCAAAGCTGAAGATGTCACTGGGCAGGCTTGCAGAACCACGCCGTGTAGAGCTTCCTATCAGGCATTTTATGGCCCGCATCATCATTATGGGAGTGCTTCTTATCCTTACCGCGCTGTGTTTCATGAGCGTCGGGCTTTTCCGGTATACGCCCCATCCGATCCTGCATAATGTAGGTGCCCGGGGGCTTGCATTTCCTCTGACTGCGCTGATGGTTTTCCTGCCGTGGCTTGCCCCGCAGCTTTCCAAAACGATCTATGTTGTTTCCGATCTGATAATTATTGTTATATCGGCTTCTGCGATCGACTGGGTGCGCGGAGGCACTACATTCACTAATGTTGAAGCTCTGGCTGTATTCCTTTTCATGGCGTGGTTCGTCATCTTCTCGCGGCAGATCGCTGCAATGGAAGCTGACAGGCTGCAGTCAGAAATGCTTATGTATTCAAGCATGTATGCTAACGGTTCGCAGGAGATAGCTTCCCGTCTCAGCCCGGCAACGTAGCGGAGGGTTCTGTACCATCCTCAGCCTGTTCTGTGGGGCTGGATGTTTCCGCGCCGGTATCTGGTGCCGGACTGTTATCCTGGCCATCCTGAGGCTTCTCAATGACCTTGATTTCCTGGACCTGATGCGTTGTACCGGAGATATCGTCCTCATCGCTTACCAGAAGCATGAAGCTGCGGGCCTGGGCCATGATACCGAAGTTCGCTTCAAAAGCAAGCTCCGGGGAGAACTGGTCATGGGTATCTACCAGCAGGCGCCATTTCCTGCCGTATTTCTCTCCGGGGAGCCTGAACATCATAGGCTCATAATAGGCGTTGAAAATAAGGATGAAATCGTTATCTTTGATCTGGTTCCCGTTGACATCGGCTTCAGGTATGGCATGGCCGTTGAGGAAGACCATAAGTGTCAGGGCATTGGTATTGTCCCAGTCTTCCTGGTCCATAACGGAACCCGTATGGTCGAACCATTCTACCTGCGGCGCATTATTGCCTTCGGCTTCCGCGTCAAAGAACTTGCGGCGGTGGAGTACGGGATGCCTCAGCCGCAGATGGATCATCTTCTGTGTAAAATCGTGAAGCTGCTGGCGCCTCTCATCGAGATCCCAATGTGTCCATGATATGGGGTTGTCCTGGCAATAAGCGTTGTTGTTGCCCTGCTGCGTGCGCATGATCTCATCGCCGCCGTCGAGCATGGGGATGCCCTGGCTGACCATCATAGTTGAAATGAAATTCCTCATCTGCTGGGCCCTGAGCTCATTGACGTCAGTCACGTCTGTAGGGCCTTCCACACCGCAGTTCCATGAACGGTTGTTGTTATCGCCGTCGCGGTTGTCTTCACCGTTAGCCTCATTATGCTTATCGTTATAGCTGACGAGGTCGTTCATAGTAAAGCCGTCGTGGGCTGTAATAAAGTTGATGGATGCAACGGGGCGGCGCCCGTCTGCGCGGTACAGGTCGGAGCTGCCCATAATGCGGCTTGCAAACTCAGGGAGTTTGGAGGGCTGTGATCTCCAGAAATCGCGCACAGTATCGCGGTACATGCCGTTCCACTCGCTCCACAGCGGAGGGAACCCGCCTACCTGGTATCCTCCGGAACCGATATCCCAGGGCTCGGCAATAAGCTTGACGTGGGAAATGACCGGATCCTGCTGGATAATATCGAAGAAGGCAGAGAGCTTGTCAACTTCAGAGAACTGGCGGGCAAGCGTGGCGGCCAGGTCGAACCGGAACCCATCAACATGCATTTCGGAGACCCAGTACCGCAGCGAATCCATGATCAGCTGAAGGGTATGGGGGGAGCGCATAAGCAGGGAATTCCCGGTCCCCGTAGTGTCGAAATAGTGGCGTTCATTGCCGTCAACGAGGCGGTAGTACGACCGGTTGTCGATCCCCTTGAAGCTCAGCGTGGGGCCCATATTATTGCCTTCCGCTGTGTGGTTATAAACCACGTCAAGGATGATCTCAATACCTGCGTCATGGTATGCCCGCACCATGGACTTGAACTCATTGACCTGCTCGCCGCGCTGTCCGGAGCTTGAATATGCATTATGAGGCGCAAAAAAGCCGATCGTGTTATATCCCCAGTAATTGCTCAGGCCTTTTGCCTGCAGGAAAGAATCGTTGATGAACTGGTGGACGGGCATCAGCTCCAGCGCGGTGATCCCCAGGTCTTTCAGATACTTCACCACACTGGGGTGGGCAAGGCCTGCATATGTGCCGCGGATCTCAGGGGGGACCTCCTCATTGAGGTTAGTTATACCGCGTACATGGGCTTCGTAGATAACACTGTCATGGTAAGCGATCTGCGGGTGCCTGTCATTACCCCAGTCAAAAAACGGATTGATGACCACTGATTTCATTGTATGTGCGGCGGAATCCTCAGTATTTCGGGCATCAGGGTCGTCAGGTTTCGTAATATCATAGGAAAACAGGCTGGCGTCTGAGTCTATCATTCCTTCTATCGCCTTGGCATAGGGGTCAAGGAGGAGCTTTGAGGGGTCACATCGCAGCCCGCTGTCGGGATCGTAAGCTCCATACACCCTGTAGCCGTAGCGCTGCCCGGGCTGTATCCCTACTATGTAAACGTGCCATACAAAAGTATTGCACTCGGTAATTTCTATACGTGTTTCACGGTTATTGTCGTCAAACAAGCATAATTCCACGCGCGTAGCCGCGGAGGAATAAAGAGCAAAATTAACGCCTGCGCCATCAAAAGTTGAGCCCAGCGGATACATAGAACCAGGTCTGATTTGCATATTACTATTCTCTCATATAATACATAGATTTTGTATATCAGCGTGTGGGAAGCCGGATAGCTGCGGATACCATATTTATCAGTGATTTTGGCAGAATATCCCGCGCATGGGGCGTACCCGTCAACAAAGCATTAATATAGTCCAATGATGTTAATAATAAAATGTTCCCTACGGTGAAGGCTTCTGCTGCAAGGGCTGTGACAGGCAAGGAAGCAAAAAATAGCAGGTTTCCCGCTATACTCCTCAACCAGCGTGGATTTTATGCAGAGGCAGATGCAGGAGGGATATACGCACAGTTGCAATATTCTTCAAGGTCATCTTAGTTCGTCTCCGGGCTGCTTATGGTGGGAGCAGATATCCCGGCGGGATAATCCTTCGTCACGAAGACACCAGGATCTCCGGTTTACTGCATATCCATAGGACGCCAGGATACTATATGCTGGCCGGCAGCATGACCAGTGAAAGGGGTGGGGGACTGCGGCCTGTCTGATTCCGGCGGGTTTGTGCCTGCACTTGCAGCTATGGCCAGACTGTATATTCCGGATGTGCGGATATGCAATGCGGACATAGCGCGCAAAATGTTCTCCCGGCTTTATGCGTTTATGGGGGAGGAGGGGGCGGCTCGCCAGGTATGTCAGGGGATATATGCGATTTGGGCAGCTATGCAATCGCAGTTATGTAGCTGCTGGTGGTAAAACACGCAGATATAAAATCCGTTTCGGCGGTTTTCCACATTTTTCGTTTTTATATCTGCGTGTTTTACCACCAGAGTCAGCAGAGCGGGCAACAAAAAAATGAAGCCAGACAATAAAAAAGAGGCATGCCAGAATGGCATACCTCTAAAATCCTTATTCCAGGCCTGAAATGGGCTTATTAGCGCTTATTGCCTCTTCAGGCCTAATATGGTTTACCTTAACGCCCAAAAACATTCCCGTATGCATCGCCCTTTTCAGCGAGCTTTGCAACCTTGCGGGCAATAGCGAGTTCCTCGTTTGTCGGAATCACTGCAATGGTCACAGAGCTGTCCGGCGCGGAAATGACGCGCGGATCGCCGGAGCGAACGGCATTCTTTTCCTTGTCGAGTTTAACGCCGAAAGGTATAAGCTTATCGCATACAGCTTCGCGTACGGACGCATCATTCTCGCCGACGCCGGCAGTGAATGTGATCACGTCGCATCCGCCCATCTGTGCAGTGTATGCCCCAATGTAGCTGACAATGCGATGGATATAAATATCGAATGCCAGCTGGGCATCTTTATCACCATGGGAACGCAGGTCGTCAACATCGCGCATATCACCATGACCGGTAAGCCCCATCATGCCTGACTCCTTGTTGAACAGCGTATCAAGCTGGTCAACATCCATATGGGCGTTACGGATGAGGTGGAAAACGACAGCAGGGTCAATGTCCCCGGTCCGCCCGCCCATAACAAGGCCTTCCAGCGGGGTCAGCCCCATGGAAGTCTCTACGGGGCGGCCTGATACCTGCGCCGAAGCGGATGCCCCGTTGCCGATATGCAGCACGATCTGCCTAAGCCCCTCAGCCGGTTTGCCAACGGTCTCAGGGACAACGGAGCCGATATACTCGTGGCTTGTCCCATGCGCGCCGTAGCGGCGGATATGGTACTTTTCAGCAACTTCCTTGTTAAGGGCATATGTGCTCGAAGCTTCAGGGAGTTCAAAGAAGAAGGAGCTGTCAAAAACGAATCCCTGCGGGACATCAGGAAGCAGTCGCACCATAACTTCGGCGCCGATCGCCTCAGGGCCGTTATGGAGAGGCGCGAGCACCGCCAGATCCTTGACCTGCTGGATAGTTGCAGGGGTCACCAGCGCAGGTGTGGGGAAGATGTACCCGCCCTGGACCACGCGGTGGCCAACCGCCACAAGCTCATAATCCTTAAGGTTGGGGCCAAACTCGTCGAAGAACCCCAGGACCTTCTTAAGGCCCTGTTCGTGGTTTTCGATCTTTTCAGTGAACGTATGCTTTTCGCCGTTGAATTTATGGGTATAAATGCCATCGGCCGGTTCGCCGATCTTTTCTACGAGGCCGGAGGCCAGGCCCTCCCCGTTTTCCAGATCAACAAGCTGATACTTGATTGAGCTTGAACCTGAATTAATAACCAGAACGGTTTTCGCCATTACGGCTCCTTTGTATCATTAGTGGTGTAATTAACACTGTTTAATATACTCGTAAGCCGATACGTCTGCACAGGGATGTGAGGCGTATCGGCCTGCCGATCCGGCTGCTTCAGCCTAAATATCCAGGCTGCGTGGTTCTGCACGGTTTATATTTTCTTATTCGAGATTGCTTTGGCTTTTTGAAGTCAATCGGCCGTTGGTAAAGGTAAGTATTGCTGAACCGTTTTTAGCCCCTGTAAACCAGTACGCAGTAACAGTCCTCTGGCCGCTTACAGGCATTACATAAAAACGGCGGATATCAGTATGCCTCTTACGGAAAAGCAGCATATTGATACCCGCTTAGCAAGCTGTCTCTCAGCGTCAGCTGCTGCAGGACACGCCTATTCCTGTGCGTATACAGCGGTCAGGGCAATAGTGTTGATGATATCGGCCACCAGCGCGCCTCGCGAGAGGTCGTTGACCGGCCTGTTCAGCCCCTGGAGCACAGGCCCGATGGCGAGCGCACCGGAAGACCTCTGGACAGCTTTGTAGACGATATTCCCTACAGACAGGCTGGGGAACACGAACACATTGACGTGCCCTGCTACAGGGTTGCCTTTGGCTTTTGTAGCAGCAACTTCAGGGGACCATGCGGCATCCATCTGGATGGGCCCAACAACGGGCAGCTCCGGGGCTTTCTCTGAGACCAGTTTTGTCGCTTCTTCAACAAGGTCAACATCAGGGCCGGAACCGGAGCCGAGGGTGGAATAGCTGAGCATGCCTACCTTCGGATCTATGCCGAAAGCACGGGCTGTCTGGGAAGACTGGACAGCGATATCTGCCAGCTGCTGAGCAGTGGGGTTAAGGTTTATAGCGCAGTCTGCGAATACGGCAATATGGTCGTGGAAGCACATAATAAACGCTCCGGACACCAGCGACGCATCCGGCCTGGTCTTGATGAGCTGGAGTGCAGGGCGCACTGTGGCAGCTGTCGTGTTGACAGATCCCGATACCAGCCCGTCAGCTTTTCCAAGGACAACCAGCATGGTGCCGAAGTATGACGGGTCTTTAAGTGTTTCGCGTGCCTGTTGAGGCGTCATGCCTTTCTTTGCGCGCAGTTCGCAGAGCTTGTCTACCATTGGCCCGAGGACCAATTCATCATCCATTGCCTGGAAGTGTGCCTTTCTGAGGTTCTGCAGGCCCAGCTCCCTGCCATGGCTGAGGATTTCATCCTGCCGGCCTACGATGATAAGGTCAACGATATCCCGTTCCAGAAGGTAGTCAGCAGCCTTGAGGATACGCCCCTCTTCACCTTCCGGAAGGACGATAGTCTTTTTATCCGCTTTTGCGCGGGTAAGAAGCTCAGCCTGGAAAGCGTAGGGGGTCTCCGGACGCCGGAAATCAGACCGGTCAATGGCCGCGAGCACGTCAGCTGCAGGTGCGGCCTGCCGGAACAGTTTCAGCGCAGCAGCCGCCTCCTCATCTGTTGCGCAGCCGTGTGCGGGGATGATCCACACAGGGGCTGCTGAAGCGGAAAGCTCTTCCCTGATACCTTTAGCTTTATCGATATCATGAGGATCCCATCCGGTAATGAATATGCCGGCTACAGAGCTTCCGGCCTTAGCGGTTTCGCTGGCACATGCTGCGACTGTACGCTGGACTTCTTTCGGACTGCGGCTGATGCAGCATACAGCGAGGAAAACAGGGGCTTTCAGATCTGCGGAAACCTGTGTGTCAAGGGTAAAGCCTTCAGGGTCAAAAGTCGGGCGTTTATCCCTGCCGACGATCACTACAGCATCTGCCCCCATTTCCGGGACAAAGCTTTCCCAGCGGCGGACTATCTCATCACGGGCTGAATCATGGTCAAGGATAGCCCTGTTCGGGCATATCACGCGGGCCTGTTCCAGTGTCTCATCCGCTCCCGCTGTATGGATCAATACATCAGTGAATGCATCATGGCGGCAGGTTATTGGGTGGAAAATTGCTGTTTTCCTGTTATCCTGGGCCAGGGCCGTGGCTACTCCATTGGCCACCACATTGCGGCCGTTAGCACCTTCAGGGCTTGCAATGAATATTGTTGTCAGGGACACGGTCTGCACTCCTTTGTTCCTTTGTTTTGATTTGCTATTTGTTCCCATTACCTTGTTTCAGGCCTTTCCAGGCCCTGGCTATGCCGGATTTCGCGGCTGCTGTGTCGGTTTACCGGGCATATATCATGCGTGTATACGTGTGTATAGGCATGTATACCAGTGTAGTAGGGAACGTGCATAAATCGTATATATATAGTATTTAGGTATATATAATGTCCCCTCTGCCTTCCGGACAGAGGGGACATGCTGCTTAAGGCAGCCGGTTATGGGTTTATTTACTCATTATCTCCGGCGGTAGCGGCAGTCGCAGAAACAGCGCCGGGCTTTTCTGTCTTAACGCCCGACCATACCCAGTCAGTGTAGTCCGGGTGGTCATAGCCCTTGTCTACCGCGAACTGGAATGCTTCCTGTCGGAAGTCTTCCAGCTTCTTGATATCTTCAGCATACTTATCTGCATCAAGCATGCGGAGTGCCTCGGCAGTAAGCTCGTAACGGTCAATATCATTGACCCTGACCATGTCATACGGGGTGGTCGTAGAGCCCTGCTCCTGGTAGCCATGGATATTGAAGTTATCATGGTTCGGACGCTCGAAGATCAGGCCCTTGACCTCGCGTGCATAGGAGTGGTATGCCATGAGGACAGGTTTGTCGGCAGTAAAGAGCTCAGCGAACTCTTCGTTGCTCAGGGCATCGCTGTTTTCGCTCGGGTTCTGCAGCGACAGGAGGTCAACTACATTCACGATCTTGAACTTGATGCCGTAAGCCTTGAGCTTGTCAGCTGCAGCCATGATCTCCTGCGTCGGCACATCACCAACAGAAGCAAGGACGATCTCAGTTTCATCATTATTCTGAGCTGTGCTTGCCCACTTCCATTCAGCAGCACCCTTGTCAAGTTCTGCACGTGCCTCATCAAGGGTCAGCCATGTTGCCGCAGGCTGCTTACCGGCGATGATCGCATTGATCCTGTTAGTGGACTTGTAGGCCTTCTCACCGATAGCCAGCAGCATATTCGCATCTGTTGCGAAATAGATGCCGATAACGCGGTCGTTGTTGAAGGTCTTGTTGAGGAGCACCGATACAACGCCCGGATCCTGATGGCTGAAGCCGTTATGGTCCTGGCGCCATACATGGGAGCTGACCAGAAGGTTCACAGAAGAGATGGGCTTGCGCCATGGAATCTCGCGGACTGTAGCCTCAAGCCACTTGGCATGCTGGTTGAGCATGGAATCGATCACATGGACGAAGGATTCGTAAGAGCTCCAGATACCATGGCGGCCTGTAAGCACATAGCCTTCGATGAAGCCTTCCATCTGATGCTCAGATAGCTGCTCGGTCACCTGGCCGGTCACAGCCATATGCTCGTCTACGAGAGAAGAGAGATAGCCGTTATCCCACTGCTTATTGGTGACTTCGTATGCAGCCTGGAGGCGGTTGGAAGCGGTCTCGTCAGGCCCGAAGATGCGGAAGCTGTCAGGGTTGAGCTTAAGGACATCGCGGGTATATACGCCCAGACGGCGGGTAGCTTCAAGCTGGCCCCAGCCGTGGCCGTATTCCTGGACTTCCTTGACCTCGTAATCTTCAAGCTTTGGAAGCTTGAGCTCTTCGCGGATCACGCCGCCGTTAGCATTCGGGTTTGCACCGATGCGCAGCTCGCCTTTCGGCATGAACTCGGTGACTTCTTCGCGCAGTGCGCCGTCTGCGTCAAAGAGCTCTTCAGGCTTGTAGGAAGCAAGCCAGTTCTTGAGGATCTGGAAATGCTCTTCGGTATCGCGGGCGGAAGCCAGCGGGACCTGATGGGCACGCCATGAGCCTTCAGTCTTCTTGCCGTCAATGAACTTCGGGCAAGTCCAGCCCTTAGGGGTACGGAAGATGATCATCGGATAGAACGGACGGTCAACATCATTGGTCTCTGCCGTTGCCTTGATATCGCAGATCTCATCGAATACGGTCTCAAGCAGGTCAGCAAAGCGGCGATGGATCGACATATGGTCTTCATCATCGAAACCGGCAACGAACTCGTACGGGTTGTAGCCCATGCCGCTGAAGAAGTCATGAAGCTCTTCATCAGTGATGCGGGCGAGGATGGTCGGATTGGCGATCTTATACCCATTAAGGTGGAGGATCGGAAGGACGATGCCGTCAGTGCGCGGGTTAACAAGCTTGTTTGACTGCCACCCTGTAGCCAGAGGGCCTGTTTCCGCCTCGCCGTCACCAACGACAGCAGGGACAAAAAGGCTTGGGTTATTCATTACAGCACCATATGCATGGGACAGTGCATAACCAAGCTCGCCGCCTTCATGGATGGAGCCCGGGGTCTCAGGTGCATAATGGGAGGGGATACCGCCCGGATAGGAGAACTGGCGGAAGAACTTCTGCAGGCCAGCTTCATCCTTTGTGATCTTAGGGAAGTATTCGGTGTATGTGCCGTCAATGTAGGACTGTGAAGTGCCTGCAGGTCCGCCGTGACCTGGCCCCATGATGAACACAGTGTTCTGCTGGTGGTCTGCGATGAGGCGGTTGATATGGCCGAACAGGAAGTTCAGGCCCGGAGTTGTCCCCCAGTGGCCTACCAGACGATGCTTGACATCTTCGCGCGTGAAAGGCTCTTTCATAAGCGGGTTGCTGCGAAGGTAAATCTGACCAATGGACATGTAGTTGGCCGCGCGCCAGTATTTGTCGATGCCTTCAAGGGCGTCATCCGTCACCGGGCGGTCCAGCTTCTTCCACGGAGTTCCAATAACAGGACTTGTCATAAATACTCCTGTACTTTTGCACTTTTCAGTGCGGTTGATTATTACTGTTCAGAGACAGAGAACTGTCCCGTTTCGCTAATAATATTACGTGAGCCATTCGACTTTCACAGTGCGTGTTCAGGCGCAGAATGTTGCTTATTTCCCGGCATTTTGGGACCTGCGGTCATAAAAATGTGCCCGGCCGGCCAGCTAAATGATACTGCTCAAAGGTGTGTGTTCCGTCACATAATCAGCAATGATCTGGTATCCCTGCTTTCCGGGGTGGAAATGGTCATAGGCATAGAACTCTGGGACATCGGCGTTCACTTCAACATGTGTCAGGTTAAGGTAGGTCACGCCCTGTGCCTTGCAGATACGCTCGCTTTCAGCAGTCTGGCGGTCGCTGGCAATAAGCATGGCTTTGCGCAGCGCACGGCCCAGAGAAGGGCTGTTGTAAAGCTGTCCGGGGCTGAGGATGACGACTGCCTTTGCTCTCTCTTTTGCCTGCCTGATGACAGCGAGAAGGTCTTCACGCCATTCGGCAGTGGAACGCTGTGCCATAAGGTCATTAGACCCTGCACAAATATACATGATGTCATAATCTGTGCCGGTAACTTCCGGGAACTCGCGGAAGCGTACGCGCCTCATCGTTGCCCCGAGCCGGCCGTAAGTCTCCCATGAAACAGGCCTGTTTATACGCTGCGCAATGCCATGCGCTATCCTCGGCATCAGTCCTTCGCTCTGGTTTTCCACTCCGCATGCAGCGGCCATCGAATCCCCCAGGATCGCGGTTTTCAGATACGGCGAGGGCTGGGTAGCTCCCATATCCATGCCGTCCACGCCGATGATCCCATGGCGCCCGCCTTCAGGTTCCGGTGCCAGATGCACTGTTTTGCTTGCATACAGGCCTTCTATGCGGGCGAGGAGTTTTTCGCCGTAGCTGAGCCTGCCGGTAAGCCCGTTGGGTACGCTGGGGCTGCTGGGCTCAGAGCCGTTTTCCCTGCTGATATCCCTGCCGGCATTACTGCCGCTGTCTTTATCGTGCTGTGTCTGCTCAGAAAAAGGTGTAGGTGACGTCATATACTCCATCCTAAGCTTTTCAGTGAGACAACAGCGTTTTGCTGCGGGCATTGCAGGTGCAGCATCCGGTATGCGGATTTATACGGCGCTATGGCACTATACTGCGCACTGTTACTTGTACGGTACGTAGGTGTGCCCCGAACGTCCTGTATGCGCGGGCGGCAGTATTTCACATCCCGCGCGATGCTGTGTATATATGTAGGCGCTGCCCGGTTTCAGGTATTGAGACGCGCAGTGCAGCATGGCCCCGGTTGTCGTATTAAGCCGGGATAATGTAACGCAGATCGTTTCCATTACTGTTCTGCGCCTGGCCGCAGTATGATTTTGCTTTGGAGGGTAACGGGCATGGCTCAAGGACCGGTTCTCGTTGTTGATTTCGGCGCACAGTATGCGCAGCTTATTGCCCGGCGTGTGCGCGAGGCTAACGTGTATTCCGAGCTGGTCCCGCATTCTATGCCGGCCGATGAGATGCTGGCGAAAAACCCTCAGGCTATCATCCTGTCGGGCGGCCCTTCGTCTGTATATGAGCCTGGCGCTCCCCGCGTTGACAGGAAGATATTTGATTCAGGCGTCCCCGTGCTCGGCATCTGCTACGGCTTCCAGGTCATGGCGCATGAACTTGGGGGGGATGTTGATAAGGCTGCGCTGGGGGAGTACGGCAAAACTGAGGCAGTTGTTGACAAGGCGGAGGGCATCCTGTCCGGTTCCCCTGCGGGGCAGTCCACATGGATGAGCCATGGCGTGGCAGTGCACAGGGCTCCGGAGGGGTTTACAGTGCTGGCTCACACCGAAGGCGCCCCTGTAGCCGCTATGGAAGATAAGTCGCGGAAACTGTATGGTGTACAGTGGCATCCCGAGGTGAGGCATACCCCCTTGGGGCAGGACCTTCTTGAGAATTTTCTGCATCAGGAAGCGGGGCTCCCACGCAGCTGGGACCCTTCCGGCATTATCGATGAGCAGGTTAAGCAGATACGGGAAAAGGCCGGCAATAGCCAGGTGATCTGCGGGCTTTCCGGCGGGGTGGATTCTGCTGTTGCCGCTGCGCTTGTGCATAAAGCTATCGGCGACCGGCTGACATGCGTGTTCGTAGACCATGGTTTCCTCCGTAAAGGTGAGGCCGAACAGGTCCGGCATGATTTTGTCGAGGCGACAGGGATAAAACTGGTTGCTGTGGATGCTTCCGAGGATTTTCTTGGCGCGCTTAAAGGTGTGAGCGAGCCGGAACGTAAGCGTAAGGTCATCGGCGAGAAATTTATCCGTACTTTTGAGAAGGCCGCACGGGATATCGTTTCGCAGGCCGGCAGCGAAGGCGGGGAAGTAAAGTTCCTTGTTCAGGGGACGCTGTACCCCGATGTTGTGGAGTCCGGGGGCGGCGACGGTACGGCTAATATCAAGAGCCACCATAATGTGGGCGGACTGCCGGAAGACCTTGGTTTCGAGCTTATTGAACCGTTGCGCACCCTATTCAAGGATGAGGTGCGTGCCATTGGCACTCAGATGGGGCTGCCGGAGGAAATGGTATGGAGGCAACCGTTCCCCGGGCCGGGGCTTGCTATCAGGATCATCGGCGAGATCACGCGGGAACGCCTTGGCTTGCTGCGGGATGCTGATGCTATTGCGCGCGAGGAGCTGAGCAAAGCCGGCCTTGACAGGGATATCTGGCAGTGCCCGGTCGTCCTGCTTGCAGATGTCCATTCCGTCGGTGTCCAGGGCGATGAGCGTACCTACGGCAACCCTGTTGTGCTGCGCCCGGTCAGTTCCGAAGACGCCATGACTGCGGACTGGTCGCGCGTGCCTTACGATGTCCTCGCGGTGATCTCAACACGCATCACCAATGAATGCCGCGGCATCAACCGCGTGGTCCTTGACGTGACGTCCAAGCCTCCCGCGACTATCGAGTGGGAGTAGGGATTTAGCCCATTTCATCTAGTCTGATCCTGCACGCCTAGTCGCGGTGGCTAGCAACGAGTGCCCTCTCTTGGACAAAGCCACCGGGACTTTTGGGGAGTGATAAACGCGAGAAGGCCCCGAAATCTTCGGATTCCGGGGCCTATTTTATCGGTGTTAACCTGCTGAAATACTCTTCTATCGGCTCTCTGAGGGTGACGCGTGACTCGTTGCAAAGAGAGGCGACTAGATGCCAAAACCTGCAAAAGCGAGAAGAGTATTTTCATCGTGTTTTTCAGCCGCACGGGCGTTTCGCGCCTAACCATGTAATCACTTTGTAGTCACCCCGCTTTTTCGGCCTTCCTTTTCGCAATGCCGCAGGTAGGAACGAAGAGTGACAAATCGCCTGAAACCGCGATTTTCGGTGATTTCGAGCTGTTTTCGGGCCTTTCGAAAGGCCGTTTATCACTTTTCACACTGCATGAAATAGGTGATTTTGGGCTGTTTTTAGCCCTCGAAAACCGGCAATAGTAATGCGAGAGTGACGATTTCGGATAAAGAAAAGGGACGCCGCAGCGTCCCCGAAAGCGCTCTATTCCCTGCTCTCGCGGGATCGGGCACCACGGCCACGCCGTCGTCGGTAATGACGGGGCATGAGCCCCAGCTCCCTCTCATAGCGGAAGAGCACCTCGAGAGCGCCCCTCGCGCCGCTCACGCCTATCTCGCGTATGGAGTCTGCGGAGACATCCAGCGCTTCGGCGATGCGCCCTATCTGCTGGTCGCTGGGCGTCCTGATGTCCCGCTTGTAGTTGCGTATGGCGGACTCGGTGAGGCCCACCTCGTCAGCGAGCTCTCTCTGCGCCATGTCGCCCTCGTTGCGGTACCTGCGTAATGCGCGCGCCTATTGTCATCTTTCCTCCTGAAAACGCATGTATACAGGATATTGCAGCATGCTTCCGTGCGCAATCGATTGACAGCATGCACATGTGCTGTTACTGTCCGTGAACATACAGCACGTTAACGTGCTGTATGTTCCTATGGAATGATTATGAGGAGCGGCGTATGTCGGCGAGGATGGAGCCCAACGGAACGTGGACGGCGCAGGTGCGGTGCCGCGACTACAACGGCGACTCGCGGCACAAGATCAAGCGCGGCTGCAAGCTCGCATGTCAAGCACATCCGTATCCACGACTTGCACTACAACCACGCGTCATTTCTCATAGAGATAGGTTTCTCTGCCGTGGTCATAGTCGAGCGACTGGGCCATGAGAGCTTGGACGTGACCTTCCGTTACGTGCACCCCTTCCCTGACAAGCAGGGTGAGATGGCGTACGCTTTCGACGCGACCAGGTCGGGCATCTGATGTCGTGCCCCAACGACCGCAAGCGAAGAAAAAAGAAGATAACTGTGAGTTCGACTGCTGGTGAGGCCCTCCACCTCGGCCTCGGCAAGGTGGAGGGCCTCACCAGCAGTCGTTATGACATTGTGAGCCTTCTAGTAATCGGCTCCGAGAAGGTATTTTTGCGCCATCACAAGAAAGTCCTCAACGACAGAAGGTAGGGCCTAAAGCGGCTGCCCCGGGTCCTCGGGCTCGGGGCAGGGTAAGTTGCAAGCTATGATGACTGTCCTTCTACTTGTTGTTATCCATCTCGAGCTCCAGGCCTGAAGCGATGAGCTGACCAGGATAACGATCCTGCAAATGGTTCAGCACAGCTAGACAAGCGTGCTTTATTGCTTTATCGTCAGGCGGTTGATCTCTATCGAATATCGATGCACCATGTGACTGGTCATTGCACACCGTATAGATAAACTCACACTTACGAAGGTCGCTACATTCTTTCGCATTGAGGTAATGGAGCAAATCGGGCTCTGCGGGATTGTCAAAACGCCAAAGAGTTTCGATAACCTGCCGAATCGAATTGCCCGTAGTATGTGTCGGGCTGCTACCTTTAATTGCGACATCATACAAATCTTGCAGATGCTCACTATAAGGAGTGATATAGCGCTTGTCGCATTTGCTTATCTTGCCGTCATGTAGTGTATAGAGATCTTGGACGATTTTATTCCTCGCCAGCATGTTAAAGAAGGCGCTGTTGTGAGTCAGCAGAAGGAATCGCACTCTCAGATTACCGGATTCATCAAATAGCACATTAAAATCTCTAATGACCTGGACAACACTATAAACATAACGATAGTCGAGGCTCGAAATCGGGTCGTCGATTACGAAGAACAATTTCTTCGCGTCATCATTGCTTTCAAGCAGGCTCCATGTCGAGGCCACATAGTGGCAGAATGCAAGAACAAACTTTTCGCCATCGCTCATTATGTCTTCCGCGTCATCACCGAGCTCCGCGTCGCCGAGAGAAATAGTGAAGCCATCTGGATTGAAGACATATCTTGTGCCAAATACGCTGTGAACAAGGTTGGCGAGCATATCGGCGACAGCCTGCCTTTTAGGGCGCCGTCCTTTAGACTCGGCTTTCTTTATTTCCGCGGCAAGTGCATTGCATTGGTCTCGAATTTTCGCATGTTCCAAAATGAGCTTGTCACATTCATTGCGTACTTTATATTTTCCCTCGATGCATAGCTTATTTTTAGCATCAGACATCTCTTTCTTGAGATTACTTGTAGCCACATCGAACCGATTGAAAACCTTTTCCGCATTCGAAACGTGCTCTCGTATGCTGTCGAGCAAAGTTCTTAAGGACGCTACGCCGTCCGATGAGAGAACTATTGAGATATCCTCTTTCTTCTTGCCCAGAGCGTCATTGATTGTGTTTATTGAATTCTCCACAGCAGAGCATTCGGGAAGTTTCTCTAGTGAGACTTGCGCAACATCATCAAACCAGCTCTTTAGAGAATCGTATTTAGCCGCCCTCACCTGATAGTCGAGAAAGAAAGATTTATAGGTGCCCAAAAACTCTTTCAATGCATTAATTTGGTCATCTATAGCAGCTACAGTCTTAGCTTCTTGGCCCTTCAAATACTCCTCATACGTATGAATGAGCTGAAGGGCATTATCATTAAAGCTTCTGCCACAAAATGGACAATCATTCGCCCCAGCCTCTTTTATATATGTCAGGCCCTGTTCGATAAAAGCCCTCTTACGATGCATAGAGTCAGCAAAATCTTCTGCGAAGTTCTCCCTTGTGTACGAAGTCGCCAGAATTTCCTCAAGCGCATCAAACGATATCGCACTGTCGTCGAGAACAAGCCCAGCAAGCGTCGGGATGTCATCGGGTAGGTTCGCCAGAGCGTTAAATTTCGCAAGCGCATCGTTATATCGATTGGCACGGTTCTCTAAGGTGAGAATGTTTTCTGTCGTCAGCGTCTTATATTCGCTTAGACGGGACAGTTTATAACCCTTGAGTTCAGACTGCACTTGAACAACTGCGCTATCTATCGCATCTCGCTTGCGCTTGCCCTCTTCGCCAAGCTCGTTCAAGAGCTTCTTTTTGTCTGACACATCGATATTTTCCCTGCCAACAATATAGCCAGAAAACGCATCGCCATTGATTGCGTAATGTTGGGACTGAAGGTTATCCCTAACGTAGTCGGTATTAAAAACATGAAATATATATCCTGTACCATTCTTTACAGATGGATTAGTTCCACGGGTTTTCTTAATACACAGTGACCCAGAGGTGTTTTTTCCGGTAAATGAGAACTCAAACTCGCCACTTGAGGCAGCACGATTAATAATCGTGTCGCTAACACTGGTTGTGCAGTCTTGATTTGCAATACGAAATAGTCGACTGATACAAGTTTTGCCTTGACCATTTCCTGCATAAATAGCAACCTTTGAAGCACTGAGCTTGAGCTCAGCATTCAACTGTTCCTCGAATAATCCAAACCCCTTGAGTGCGATACCCCATGTCAGATTTGTTCCCATATCAATCACGCCGCCCTTGAATAGAAGTAATCGAAGATCTGCGCACGATATTCAGTGATGGAATCGTCCGGATAGCTTTGTTCTGGAAGCTTGTAGAGCTCGTCGCGTATGAGCGTGTCCATCTCGGCCAAGGTCTCAGGCTTCTCGGTCCAATGCGACATCTGAGAAAGACGCTTCCGGACGGTCTCGACCAGCTCCACGCAGAGACTCTTTACCTTCTTGATGTCCTCTTTCGGGAGCGTGTCCGTGGTAAGCGTTGCCATGAGGGCATCGGCAGCTTGCTCACATTCCTCGACCTCGAGCCACTCGTTCAACTCAACGAGCGCATCGACCAGATAGCGACGCAGCACCACCTCGTGGTAGCTGTTGCGTCCAAGCGTGCCGTGCTGCCCCAGCTCCTCGTTGTCGTAGGCGTAGACGAGTTCCCAACCCATCTTGTGGAGCAGCTCGCCGACAGGCTTCTGTACGGCTTCTTCCTCTGAATAGCGATTCTTTCCCATGGCAGCACCCTAAACGCTTCCTCTATATGCCCTGTCCTGCGGAATCATCTGGCTAATCCAGCCATCATGGCGGAGTGCAATCTCATATAGTGCAATGCGAGAGAGCATGTATAGCTCCTCGTCGCTGTCGTTGGCCAAATCCATAGTCACATACGGGCGGAATACAGGCTCGATTTCTTTGAGCTTGAGCCTGCCCCACGCAGCATCGCTTGGCCCGCTAGTTCCATCCAGATAGCCGATTTTCTCAAGCTGGTAGGCAAATCCGTCGAGTTCGTTGCAACGCTTGTCTGCGTAACCGAGGTTCTCAAACAGCACCCAACCACTGTCATCGCCTTCGATACCCCCGTGCTCTGGGCCCTCGCGGGACATGTCTCGCAGTACGTTCAACTGCAAGCCCAGAGCAAATCTCCAGGCATTTGCATACCTTTCTGCGGATCCATGGTTTGCAGGGTTGGATGGCTCGAACGCAACCGCCCTCTTTGCGAAGTCGTATACGAAATCATTGTTCGTGCCGAAACGTTCCGCTTCGACTTGCTTGAGACGTTCGATGAATTCGGCTTCTGGTTCATCTTCCGCTCGATCAGGAACGGGCGTATCTCGGAACTCCTGGATCTTGCTTTCCTGGAATCGCTCTAGCGCCGTGCCAATCTTGTTGAGAAGGCTATAGCGGTATTTGATATGCGCAAACACCTGGTCCATGTGGATGAAAATGTCCTCGCCCCAGCTGTTCGCGTCGTTGGTGAACGCGTTCCCATGTAAATCGCAGTGCCATACATTTTCAGGTAAGCCACCTCTAACCCACGTCACGAAGGGACAGGTGACGATATCAGCATCGTGATACATACCCTTGTATCGGTTTGTTTCTGTGGGATGCACGGCGCAGAGCGAGCGCAAGAACTCAAAATACTTCTTGTCTGTGCCTTTGCCATCGCTGCCAGGCATGTGGAAGGCGTCGATACGTGCGTTTTCTTCGCTCAAGTCCACGCCGAAGATATCCGCCAGCATGTCAATGCTGTTGAGCACAACGGAGGCATTATTGATGAAGTTTATGAAGTCGAAAGCACTTCCATGTTCCATCACACCAAGCGTTTGGTCATTTAGGTAGCCTACGGTATCTCGTATCCGGTGCACACAAGTGCAGATGCAGTCCCATGCAGGTACCCCTCGATACTTCTTGTTAGTAAACACCTTCTCTACGAAAGAAACCTGCTCGGAGATCTGTTCGTGTGCATCCAGCGTCGCGTTAAACTTTTCGATGAGATCCGGGTTGAGGTGTATCTGAAATGTCTTAGTTGCATTCATACTCAGGCCTCAATTTCTCCAGACATGAGCTTGGGGAGGAGGCGGTCACATGCTTCCCCGGCTAAATGCATAGCTTGTGCAGCATATGATTTCTCTTTATGCATTAGTCCAACTTGTTGCTCGAAAATCGCAAGCGTCTGTTCGTCTGGAATGAGAACTGCGTACTCATCAAGAAAAGTTTTCCAGTGATAATTGATGATATTTCCTGTACTACGCTTCTCGAATCTATGTAGTCCTTTAGTGTTGTATTCGTACGAGAGACACTCTGCAAGAAGAAGTGATAGCCCCGCTTTAGATCTGATTCTTTTGCAGAAACTGGCGCATATAACAGGTCTCTCAAAAGCATCTAGCTCTTCTTGCGTTACAAGCATCGATCTGCCGACACCATGCTCGCGGCTACCATCAGATACTTCAAATATTAAGTCCCCCGCTTCAAGTGTACGAGGGCTTATATTTGAAGCCTTATGCCAACGCAATGGAACTGACTCGATAGTTCTGCCCTCGATATCAGCCATGTCAGTGGCTCTAATGACATAACCAATTTCTGAGAATTCAGATGAGCTGGATTCTTGCCCCCATCCACCACCGATTTCCTCGTCTATGCATTTCCCTAGTGATCTCTCTTGCCATCCCTCTGGAACGTCATCAACAATTTCAACGTCCTCATGACCAGGGAAATTGAGGTCGATGAACCATTCCCTGTAGAGACGCTGCGTCGCTTCCTCAAGCAGCTTTATCTGCTTTCTGTTGTTCTCGATGAGGTTGTCGTACGCGTAAAGGACATCAACAATTGCATCTTGGATTTCTAAAGGCGGGCGCAGTACCTCGAAGGTAGCTGTCATTTCTTTTGTTAATGCATTTTTTGATGCACCCTTGCCGTTAGCAAATTGAAGCATGCATGACTGCATCAAGGGCGAAGCTAAATAGTAAACAAGAAACTCGGGACGGCCCCATGCATAGCGCAGGAAGATGAGGCCGAGCACCGGCATACAGTGCTGCTGGCTCGTTAGCTTCGAGTTGGTGCGCAGGTTATTCGCCGCTTCCTGCAGCTCATTCTCTAGCTTCTTGATATCTGCCACTGGCTACTGCTCCTTCTTGGTAAGCTCTTCGATCATGCACACGCAGATGAAGGCGCTGAAACTCACGCCCTTGAGGGCGGCAGCCTCCTTGCCCGAGTCGCGCAGGTTCTCAGAGAATCCTAATCGTGATGGCGGTCATGTCTCCGCCCACGAAGAACTCCTGCTTCTCTGTGTCCGTCGCACTGTTTTCGACGAGGTCTGAGTACTTCATCGCCCGGCCTTCGTATGGGTCGGAATGCAATATATTTACAAGGTACTTTATCACCGGCATGCGACAGCAATCGCAATTCGTCGGCCAAAATACGGCACATAATCGTGCTGTTTCGTGGTACAACCCAAACGGTAGCAAGCTTCCTATGCCGTACACACAAGTCACAATAGGGCTTGGGTCGGCGTCCATGCTCCACGTCAACGCCTGCGTTGCCGCGGGGAGCCGCCCCGCGACCACGTGTCGCGGCCCTCCGGCCGTCGACGCTGCGGTGCATCCCCCGCGCCCCTGCCCTGAAGATGAGGAACGACGATGAGTGGACGCTGCGAGCGCGTATACGTGAGACTCGCGCCCGGCGAGAGGGCCCGGGCGCTCAATCTCGCGTCGCGAAACGGGCTTACCGTGTCGCAGCTCGTGCGCGTGCTCATCCAGCTGCCGACAGACGCCGCGGCGGAAGGCGCCTGTACCGCGTTCTCGCTCACCTGTATAAGCGCCGCCACGTCCTAGATGGTGTAGAAGTCCTTGAGAGGAACCTGCGGCTTGATATGTTTGGCTGCTGTCATTGCTGAGTCATCCCTTCGGTTGCTCGCGGCCATGGAAGTCCCGATCAGATGTCGTTGCCCATGGCGCGGAGCGTCTCGTCTAGCTCGTCTTTCCTGACACGCAGCAGTCTCCCGATCCTTATGGCGGGGATCTTCTGCCGCTCGATGAGCTTGTAGACTGACGTCTTCGATACGCGCAGGTAATTGGCGACCTGCGGCACGTCCATGAGGCCGTCGGGCAGGTCGTTTGCTTCGGATGTCGAGGAGGCAGCAGATCCCCGTATCTCCGCCCCGGCATTCTCGCGGCTTTCCGCATCATTATCTGATATTCCCCGCTGTGCCGGGAACGCGTCGCGTGGCATCTGGAGGGTGTCGTCGGGATGGACAAACCGCCTCTCGTCTTGCATCTGGTGCCCTCGGGTCGCAAGAAGGCCCAAGGAGTCGCGTCTCTTGGACGGACAAGCAGAGAGATACCTGTTGGGAGACATGCGTACAAAGCAGCACGAGGTGCTAGGCCACGCTAGGGCTCGCTAGGTCATGAATGAACGGATATTCAGCTATCTACCGACGAGATAAAATTAGACCTGACGAATAAAAGAAAGGGTTGCTTTGGCAAAGACTACGAACAAAACGAACGGTCTCACAAACGAGGAGATCCTCGGACGCTTCGTTGTACGTGCGCGGAGAGTCGAGGACCATTCGCTAGTCAAAAGTGGGGGTATCGAGCGTTACGCCACTCCCAAGATGATGTTTAGCGTAACCGAGGCTGGCAAGGCGAGCGTTCAGCATCACGTATGCCCCGATGAGGAGGCCATAGAATCACTTGCAGCGAGACTCCGCCCCTTCATCGTCAAGAGCGAGCCGATATATCTGCCGAAGATACTCAATGCCATTTGCGCTCAAGCGCCCGGCGAATCGCTCTCGGAAAACGAGGCCGAGATTTTGCAAACCACGAGGAGCTGGTTCTCCCATCGTTACGAGAAAAAGGACAGCGAACGCTACGGGGTCCAGCTAATCGGGAAAGATGGTGAGCCCCTGACTGACCTGATTTCTGACGCGCTGCTTGCTGAGGCCTGGATTTACACGGATGCTGTGCACGCCGACCCGAAGGGGAGAGAAGGCAGAGACGCGAAAGCTTAGCTACTCTGATTGCTATAGGGCAGCTTCCTCGTACTCCTGCGAATTTGCCAGCATAATTGTAAACTTGCTCAACCTTGTTCGCTCGCTCTCGAAAAGGAATCTGCTTCAAGTGCCGGATTCTGCTTGGAGTGAACCCGTGTCTTATGCCGAAGCAGATAAAAGCGACCAAGAACAGATTGTCACGGGTTCGGCGTACATCTTCCCAATAGGGACCAAGATTCCCACAGGAGCTAATCCCGAAGACATCCCAGGCGCGCGCAAGGCGACTCTTGCAGTGCTGTACAGGCTCCAGCATCCTGAGAGCTCTGCGACCGTAATATCGTTCGATGCTAGCCAGAGGCCCACAAGCTGTTACGAGGCGATTTACGGCAGTAAAGACGGGGTTCTGATGTTTCGTATCGATGATATTGGCGACCTGATAGTTTCAAAAGAAGCTATGGCTCAAGGAGGCAGGCCAGTTGGTTCAATTTCTTTCGCAGCAAGCGAGTCGCACCAATCTGAGGTTCACGATTTCCTCGCATCAATAGCTCCGCCAAACATCCTCGGCCTTAAATTTATATTTGAGGGAAAACCGATGTTTGCGTTTTTGCAGCTGTCGAAATGCATTGAGGCAGCAATGAAATAGGATTTACTCGAACCGTGATGTAGCTTGAACAATTGGTGTAGTCACTTCATTGACTGAAAAATGTATTTCCCCAGCTTAAGGCTGTCACTCTTCACCGCAAATCGTCGCCCTTAGGTCGGCGGTTGCCCCACCCCCCTCTAACGACGCTTCTACCCATGTAGTCAGCTGCGCGCAATCGGACTGAGTTTCCGCAGGTCAAGCTTGTCATTCTTCGGTCTCGCGAAAATACTCTCACTCAAGTGACTACACGCTCTTCGCGATAGGAGAGTAGAGGAAGTCCTAGCTCACCCGCCTTGCTGACTACATGGAAACAGGCTATGCAACGATTGAGTGGGAATAGGCCGTATCCTTGCTAGTCTGTGCTGGCATGTTTGTACAGGAACCGCACTCATAGCACACTGCAAACCTTATTCATTTCTGAGCCGCCGCGTGACCCATCCACATATATCCGGTGCTGCGTCCGCCGCCGACTTTCCTGATTTTCCCGGTTTTGAGCAGGGCCGATAATACCCTCTCAATAGTGGTTATGCTGATATCAGGACAGGCATCTGCAATTTCTGATTTCGTGATCTTACCTATGCCGTTCTGCAGAACGTTCTCGACCCGCTCCGCCTTAGTCAGTTTCGCCGCGGAAACTGCTACAGCCCTGTCCTCAAAATCACGGTATGCGGCAAGGATGACCCCCAGCATATAGCGCACGAAGGAGCCCGGATCGTTTGTACCATTTTCCCAGCCTCTGGAGCTGACAGCCAGTGCATCATAGTATTCTCCCTTTGTGCGTTCGATCTCTTTCTCAAGGGAGACGTATCTGCCAATCTTATATCCTGATTTATAAAGCAGCAGCAGCGTGAGCAGCCGGCTCATACGTCCGTTGCCGTCGTTGAACGGGTGGATGCATGTGAAATCAAAAACGAATTCCAGTGATATCAGGAGCAGGTCGAGTGTTCCGGCGCTGGATCCTTCGCGAAGCGCGGCGCATAGCCGTTCCATGGCATCGGGAGTCAATACTGCGGGGACAGTTTTGAACCGTATGTATTCGGTCCCGTCGTTTCGGATGCCATGTATTTCATTATCGCCTATTTTGAAATGCCCTCCCATTGATGATGCGGTGTGGCGATACAGATTACGATGCAGCTGAAGGATAATGTTGGGTGTAACATCAATGTATTCGTAGCTTTCATGTATAGTTTTGAGCACATCACGATAGCCGGCAATTTCCTCTTCATCGCGCGACCTGAGGTCTGTATTCTCCTGCATGATTTCACGAAGCCGTTTATTGCTTGTATGGATCCCCTCAAGCCGGTTTGAGGTTTCGGTAGACTGTATTTTTGCGACCTCAACCATAGTGTCCAGGATGGCGGGCTGTGACGACAGATAAAGGTCCTGCCGGCCTTTATATTCGTGGACGGCAGAGATGAAATGCATAGTTTCTGCGGTTAAAAGGCCTTCAGGTGTTGTCGAGTAATCGAATGTCCTCATTGGCATAGGTATTCCTTTTCTGCATCATCCGAATATAAACTACCTCATATTATATACAAATGATGCAGATAAGATCAAGATGAGGCAGTTAGGAATTAGGTTAAGAATCAGAGGGGGTGCATTATAGTTACACAGGTTATTGCTGGATTTATCTCATGAGAAGGACTATAGAGAAAGGTATAACTATTTGATGGTACATAAAAGAGCAGCGAAAGAAACATCAGCATAGCAAAACTTGAGACTACCCTTCGTGAGGATTTTGATGGATTGATCAGCCGTACCGAAGGGGATATTGAAGGGCAGCATTTTCACAACTCTTGAAGACATCAGCGACTTTACTGACGGTAAAAGCTGGTTCAGCGTCCGTGTATTGGAGCGGTACAGTTTTGGGGAGAAAACCGTGCCAGCCTGAATGCGACGTTATACCGATGAGGAGAGTGGGGCTGATCCATCACTCGGATCACGGAGTTCAATACATTAGCGATATCTATCAAAACCGTTTAGAAGATTATGGGATGATAGCGTCGACTGGTTCGGTCGGTGACTCCTACGATAATGCTCTGGCGGAAACCGTGAACGGAGCATATAAGGCAGAACTCATACGCTCTCATACTCCGTTTAATGGCGTTAGCGAGTTGGAGCAAGCGACTATGCGCTGAGTTTCCTGGTGGAACACCAGCCGTCTCCACGCCTCACTAGACTATAAAACACCCAGCCAAATCGAATCCGAGTATTACAGTGCGAAACAAGAATAAAACCAGGCCGCATCATTGAGGAGATAAAAATGATAGAAAGTAGACCCGAGTTTGATCAAATTGCGACATTTGATGAATTTAATAAACACTATTGGTATCGTGAAGAACTTTCGCAGATATGTAAATCGTTAGGGCTAGAGCATAAAGGCACGAAGCAAGAACTCAATTATGCTATTGAGCAATACTTTCAAGGCAATTTAATTAGAAAATCATCATCGCCGCGAAACACAAAGAAACAAACGGGGAATATTACCTTAGATACACCATTAATTGAGTGCGGCTTCTCCTTTAATACAAAGTTTAGAGAATATTTCTCTGCTCTAACAGGTGTTACGCCATTTAAATTTACTGCTGATATGGCTACCACCTGGAGAAAAGTAAAAAGTGAAAATGATTTAAGCTTTACAATCCACGATATGCTGAAAGTTTATTCCGGAGAATTAGATTATGCGAAGTATGATAATTCTGTTTGCCAGTGGAACCAATTCTTAAAGGACTTTTGCGCAGACGAAAAAAGTTGCAACTATTCGAACAAATTAAAAGTAGCCTCTATTCTTTGGAAAGAAGTTAGGGACTCAAAAAATGAAAAGATTTATTCCAGGAATCTTTTAATTGAATATGCATATAGAATAAATGAGTACAACAAATAGACAATTCTCGGTTTGCTAGACTAACAACAAAAATACGAACAAAAACTAGGCCACATCAGTTTAGGCTGTTTCCCTTTTTACGATATAATAGTAAGTACTTATACCTTTTTGAACGTATATCAATTGATCTTAAATTTTTCCTTAGAACATTGTTTTCCGTGTATAAAAATGAGGAGGAAGCTGTCAACCAAGACTCGGAAAATGTTGTATTACGCGCATTTGAAGTTCTTAGGTCGTGGAAAATTGCTACCATCCAACTCAAAGAAAAGACTGATGAAACGCAATATAGTTTATGGATTAGTGAAACGTTGAAATTATCGGCCGAGGTTAAGTTAAAAGATGAGGCCGAGATAGATATTGGGGGAATGATTATTTTATGTACTAGGGGCTTCAAATACATTGCGGAACTTCTAAACGAAAATAGTAATATGCTGTTGGGATTCTCAACTGATTCTACTAACTCACTAGGGTCTATCTCAGAAGATGGTACTGATTCGGCTTTATATAGGATGGCAAAAGAATATGAGGTGAAGGTTGTACAGCTTGAAAAAGTGGGATTATTAAATTTTGCGAATATGGTTAGACAGATTTCTGCTAATTTTATTTTAGGTCTGATGGAGATAAAGAGAAAGAAAGTTATTCTAGTATGGAAAAAGTATGTTATAACCCTATAGAATCAGCTGCGAGCAGACACAGGCGAGTTGTTAGCGATGCAGGCTTAGAATTTAAAGTATTGGGTAGTATCCAGCAGTACTGAGCGTAAAAGCGATATACCTGGTTCGATGTAAAGCCAAAGCCAATGAAAGGGAAAATAATGAAAGTATTCGTGGCAGGGGCCTCAGGGCGGGTCGGAAACGCAGTTGTATCGGATCTTGTAAAGGCAGGGTATGAGGTGGTTGCCGGTTCGCGGCATCCGGAAGGCATCACGGAAACGGATGGGAAAGTCCGTAAAGTGGTGCTTGATTTCCATAATCCGCTCGGGCAGATCAAACCGCTTCTTGAAGGCAGCGACGCTGTTATATTTACTGCAGGGTCGCGCGGTAAGGACCTCCTGCAGACTGACCTCAATGGTGCTGTCAAAATGATGGAAGCTGCGCGGCAGCTGGGCATAAAACGGTATATCCAGCTGAGTTCAGCATATGCAACAGACCAGGATATGTGGGTGAAAGTGCCGTCTCTCGCTTCCATAACGGACTATAATATTGCCAAGTATTTTTCTGATATGTGGCTGATCAATGATTCCGGGCTTGATTACACCATTGTGCAGCCCGGGCCGATAACGGATGACCCCGGCACAGGGAAAGTCACTATCGGCGAGACAGGCAGCAACACGTATGAGGATGTGGCAGCTGTACTGGTCAGCTCACTCCGGCATGATAATACGGTCGGCAAAACCTTCCTCATGTCGAACGGGCAGACGCCGGTAGATGAGGCCGTGTCTGAAGCCTGACAGCAGTAATAGCGATAGTCGTATAAGGGCATATACTATCTGGGTCTGATTGGATCCAGCCGACAAAGGGGGGCCTAATAATGGCAAAAATAGTGCAGACAGCAGGGCGTGACAATTTGGGCGATTTCGCCCCGCAGTTCGCGCATTTCAACGATGATGTGCTTTTCGGCGAAGAATGGAACAATGAGGATATCACGGCAAAAACGCGCAGTATCATTACGATCTCTGTGTTTATGGGCCGCGGGCTTGTTGATTCGTCTCTGAAAGCGCACCTGCAGATAGGCAGGAAGAACGGCATTACCAAAAAAGAGATCACAGCTCTTATCACCCACGCGGCATTTTATGCGGGCTGGCCTGTAGCGTGGGCGGCCTTTAATATGGCTAAGGAGATTTGGGCTGATGACAGCGGCGATGCGGACAATGGGAACCCGGGATTAAGCGAATATGCAAAAACTATTTTCTTCCCTGTCGGGGAGCCGAATGATGCATATGCCCAGTATTTCGACGGGCACAGCTATCTGGCCCCTATAGAGGCTGAGGGGGTGGCTATTTCTAATGTCACTTTTGAACCGGGATGCCGCAACCACTGGCATATCCACCGCGCTTCCCAGGGCGGCGGGCAGATGCTCATAGCTGTTGGCGGACGCGGGTACTATCAGTTGGAGGGTCATGAGCCTGTAGAGATGCTTCCGGGAAATACTGCTTTCATCCCGCCGAATACCAGGCATTGGCATGGTGCTTCGCCGAACAGCTGGTTCTCGCATCTGGCATTTATGGTGCCGGGGCAGGACACCGGTAATGAATGGTTTGAACCGGTGGACGAGGAAGAATACAATTCCCTGGCCTGACGACATCGGCCAGCCGTCTGCCAAAAATAGGCCAGACCGGATTACGGTCCGGCACTAACTCAGTCTGACAGCAGAAAGATACCAAGATACGCAGATACACAGATATAACGGGTATTGTTACGATGGTACTGTTTGTTTACTTTTGAAAGCTTCTGAGCGCAGGATCTACTGCCGGATATGCCGCCGGAAGAAATCCAGCTCGTCGCGGTTGCATTTCAGGGCTTCCTTATTGCGGATATCGCATTCAAAAACGTGTTCCTGTGGATGTTTGTCTGTCCCGTATGAATGGAATTCGTGAAGGATACCTTTGCCTGTAAGGAACCCGTCAAGCCTGACACTGCAGTCGCGGATAAAATCATGGTTCGCTGTCTGTATAAACAGCGGAGGCAAGCCATCAGTCATATGGTCCTCAGTCCTGAGCATATCTGCTTTATCCCTGAAAACTTCCGGAGTGAAATAGCATTCGGCAGCCCCCGCTACCGCTTCAGGGGTATCAATAAAAGAGGCGCCGCAGTTGATGGCCGCAGCCCTGACAGTCAGGCGCGGCACTTCATAGCCGAACTTGGCCCGGAATCCCGGATCGGCAAGGGCGGTCAGATACTGGCAGGCCATCTGGCCTCCTGCGCTGTCGCCGATCACAAAAATATTATCCGCATCAAGCCCATACTGTCCGGCATGGCCTGCTACCCAATGGAAAACGCTATTTACATCGTCAAGCTCTTCAGGAAATACAGCTTCAGGGGCCAGGCGGTAATTGAAATTGACGAATGCAAAACCCTGCCGGGCAAGGCTCAGGCCGTAAAACTGGTAAGTCTCCTTTGTCCCGTAGATCCATCCGCCTCCGTGGATATTAATGATCGCAGGTACAGACCGCCTGCGTGGCGCTTCGGACGGAGAAGCAGCATTTGAGGCGCTATCCGCAGCAGAGGCAGCGGTGCCAGCGGAGACATGAGCAGAAGCAGAGGGCAGGGGATACTTGTCACCGGATGAAGTAGCCGGCACATAAATATCAAGAAGGTTCCATTTCCCCGCAGGACCGTAGCTGATATCATCGAACCGGGTAACGCCTTTAACCTCGGTGGGGAGGCCTTTATCCCGCCTGTCATCATTTTTCCTGATGAGAAGGCGCATAGCCTTTGCCGATGCTATAGATTTGACTGATGCCGGCATGATCCTCCTTACAATACTCTAATATTTTAATACTTAAAATACCTGACATTATTGCCAGTCAGGCTTCCTGCTTCCTGTGAGGCTGCCTGAATTTCTGTGCCGTTGCTGTTACGGCTCACGCCGATAGGCTATCCGCCGCTGTGGCTGCCCTTGGCATCTCTGCCGCCTGCGCTGTCCCCTGCCGTTTCTGTTTTCTGTGACGCCGCCGCGGTACCAGTTTTGTCAGCTTTGCTGTCCCTGGGAAGCACCCATGCAAGGGCAAGGGCTACGATGAAGGCAATAGCAATCGCATTATTGGCGAAAATCTGCCGGACGAGCCCAGGCGCATATTTGAATATCTCAGGGACCTGGGTAAAGCCTATCCCCATCGTCAGCGACAGGGCAACAATAGTGATGTTGCGTTCAGTAAAGCCTGCTTTTGCTATCATCTGGAAGCCGGATACGGCAATGTTCCCAAACATGACTATTGTGCAGCCGCCCAGTACAGCTGGAGGCAGCGAATTGAAAACAGCAGCAACAGGCGGGAAGAAGCTCGCCAGGACGAGGATAAGGCCGCCGGACAGGATGACGCGGCGGTTGACGACTTTAGTCATGGCAACAAGGCCAATATTCTGGGCGAAAGAGGTCAGCGGCATAACACCGAAGAAGCCTGCGACAGAAGAGATAAATCCATCGCCCGCAATGGCGCCGGCTGTTTCCCGTGCTGCCGGCTCACGGTCAAAACCCACGTCGGTCAGGGCTGCCGTGTCTCCAAGCACTTCTACTGCGGAGACCAGATACAGCAGCCCAAACGAAATGATCGCGCCCCAGTTGAATTCAGGCCTGAACGGCAGGAAATGGGGTACGGAAACAGGGGAGAGGCCCTGGAAAGATGAAGCACTGACTTTGCCCATGCACAGCGCAAGAAGGTATCCAATAACCAGCCCGAAAAGCACTGAAAGCTGTTTGGCCGTACCTTTGGCAAGGAACTGGAAAGCGAGGCAGCACAGGAGCGTAACCGTTGCAATGGTGATATTCTGCCAGCTCCCGAAATCCGCGGCCCCGTCCCCGCCGCCGAAGGATTTTGCCCCCACTGCGAGCAGGGAAAAACCTATAGAAGTCACAACAACGGCAGACACTATAGGGGGTATTATCCGCCGCCACCATGTAGCGGTAAGGCCGAGGGCCACTTCAAACAGCCCGCCGATAATAATCGCGCCGACCACTGCGCCGTAGCCTTTATCAGCGACTATCGCCGCTGCTGCTGCATAATACGTAAAGGAAATGCCGGTGACCATAGGCAGGCGGCTGCCGATGCGCCACAGAGGGAAAAGCTGGAGAATCGTGCCCAGGCCTGCAACCAGAAGACCGCCCTGGATGAGCCATTCCTTGTGGGAAGTGTCCATTTTGGCCACGCCGGCTATAAGGATCAGCGGGGTCAGGTTCGCCACGAACATGGCCATAACATGCTGCAGCCCGAAAGGTATCCCTTTCCAGAACGGGATTTTCGCATCGAATCTTTTCAGATCATCGGATATGGTATGCGTACCGGCAGGATGCGTACTGTGCGTATCTTTATCTTTCATAGCCTTTGCCTCGGATCATTGCGGCCGGGAACAGCAGGGCAGCCGGCGCGGATTGGTGTATTCAGTTTTAGTGATATTCAGTTTTAAGCAGTGTAGATATGAAAACGGGACCTGGCATCAGATCCCGATGAACATATTACTGTGCTGCTGCAGTGTGGTCTTCGCGGCTGTCCGCTGCAGGGGGCAGCGCAGGAGCACCGAATTCTATATCGCCTGTCTGCGGATCCATAGAACGCACATTGGCGAGGGATTCTACCCGGTATCCGCGTTCCCGGAGGGCATCCCCTCCGCCCTGGAACCCTTTTTCGACGGCTATCCCGAAACCTTCAACGATTACACCCGCCTCTTCGCAGATGGACAGCAGGCCGTTGAGCGCATTGCCGTTTGCAAGGAAATCATCAATAATGAGCACATGTTCCCCGGGGATGAGGAATTTTTTGGCAACAATAACGGGGAATTCCTTCTGTTTAGTAAAAGAGTATATCGATGTACAGTACTGGTCGCCGTCAAGGTTGATAGACTGTGCCTTCTTGGCGAACACAACTGGGGCATTGTTGAAATGCCGCGCAGCGCAGCAGGCAATGCCAATCCCGGAAGCTTCAATAGTGAGGATCTTGTCAACCCTGATATCATGGAAAATACGGGCCCATTCTTCGCCCATAGCATCGAACAGGGCTACATCACACTGGTGGTTGAGGAAAGAATCAACTTTTAATACATTGCCTTCCTTAACATTGCCCTGCTCCCTGATGCGGTCTTCTAACAGTTTCATAGTGCCTCGGTAATAGTCAGATCACAATAATATGTTGATTCTACAAGAGGTAAATGACCAGGTGCGGAGGTATGCGGCAAAACGCCCACATTCTGGACAAACGCTGGGAAGCTGGCGGCTCGCGAGCTTAATGCCATATGCAGTGCATGTGGTAAAAAGGTATGTCGCGTTATGATAAATAGTTAGATATATAACTGGGCGATAAATGTAATGCGGTTTTAACGGAACTGCTGCACTGGCATAATGTGTTGGATGGAGGAATATGCCTGTAAACGGACCTTTTGACGGCTTCCCTGCGCAGACAGCGGGGGCGGCTGTGCCGGATACTTCGGATTATGAGGTGGTCCGGCGCGAAGCGGCATATCTCCTTAACGGGCTTAATGAGCAGCAGTCGCAGGCGGTGCAGTATGAGGGGCCGGCGCTCCTCATTGCGGCGGGTGCAGGATCCGGCAAAACGCGTGTCCTTACAAGGCGTATTGCATGGGCTCTGAGCCAGTGGGGGGCATACCCCAGCCAGATCCTGGCCATCACGTTCACCAATAAGGCTGCCAGGGAGATGAAAGAGCGGCTTGCCGCCTTGATCGGTCCGGCTGCTGAACGCATGTGGGTCTCAACATTCCATTCGGCGTGCGTCCGCATCCTGCGCCGGCACGGCAACAAGATTGGCCTTAAAAGCGGGTTTTCGATTTATGATACAGCTGACAGCCAGCGGCTTATCAAGATCATCTGTAAGGATTTCAATATCGATTCCAAACGGTACACGCCCAGGGTGATTCTCAGCGCAATCTCCGATTGGAAAAATTCCCTGGCAGGCTGGCGGGAAAAGCTCGATGAACACGCACCGGATTTCCACCCCGGCCTGCCTGTCCGTTCCATAGGCGACCTGGGCAATGCGGACCGCGTTTTTGCTGTCGTATATGCGGAATACCAGTATCGGATGACCGCTGCTAATGCCGTTGACTTCGATGACCTTATTATGCGTACTGTTGAGCTTTTTGCCGCAAGCCCTGAAGCGCTGGCCTTTTACAGGCGCCGGTTCGCATATATCTTTGTAGATGAATACCAGGATACTAACCATGCGCAGTACCAGTTCATCCGCGCATTATCAGGTATAGATGAGGCGGGGCGTAAACCGGCAGCATCCCGGGCGGAGGCAGCTGCCGTCCAGGGGCAGCAGGCGGAACATCAGCAGGACGGCAGGCTTGCCTGGGTAACCGTTGTAGGCGATTCGGACCAGTCGATCTATGCGTTCCGCGGTGCCGATATTTCTAATATCCTTGATTTCGAAAAAGACTTCCCGCAGGCGAAAACTATCCTCCTTGAGCAGAACTACCGGTCAACGCAGAATATCCTTGACGCCGCCAATGCCGTTATCTCACAGAATGAAGGCCGCAAACCCAAAAAGCTGTGGACCGCATCAGGGCCGGGAACTGCGATCGTCGGTTTTGCTGCTGATAATGCCCAGCAGGAAGGGCAGTGGATAGCCCAGGAGATCGCACGGCTTGCCGGTGAAGAGAGCTGCAGGTATTCAGATATCGCTGTAATGTACCGGGCGAATGCCCAGTCACGTGCGCTTGAAGAGGCTTTTATCAATTCAGGCATACCATACCAACTTGTTGGCGGTACAAAATTCTACGAACGGCGGGAGATCAAAGATGCCATAGCGTACCTGCAGTGTATCGCCAATCCTGCTGACGACGTCAATACCAGGCGGATCATAAATGTGCCCAAGCGCGGGATAGGTGAACGGGCACAATCGCTCCTCAGCGGGTATGCTGCCAGGAATGAAAAGGTGGAAACATTCTGGCAGGCTGTAGAACAGGCGGAGAAGATACCAGGTATGGCTCCGCGGACCCTTAATCCAATCAAGGGGTTCAGAGACCTTATGGAGGAGCTGAGATCTTTCGCGCAGGAGAATGACGGGCACCCGTCCATGATCATTGAACAGGTCCTGGAACAGTCCCGGATGCTGGATGAGCTGCGTACATCGCTTGACCCGCAGGATATGTCGCGTGTAGATAACCTGTCCCAGCTGCAGTCAGTTGCGGCAGAATACGAGCAGACTACAGCCGATGCCACGCTGGCAGGGTTTCTGGAGACGACATCTCTGGTAGCGGACGCTGACCAGCTGCCGGATGAAGGCGAAGACCGCGGTACGGTCACACTGATGACGCTGCATACAGCTAAAGGGCTTGAATACCCTGTTGTATTCCTGACCGGGATGGAAGAAGGGACTTTCCCTCATTCCCGCAGCCTTGAAGATGTTTCTGAGCTGTCCGAAGAAAGGCGCCTGGCCTATGTGGGCATTACCCGTGCCCGCCGCAGGCTTTATGTAACGCGGGCAGCGGTCCGCGCACAGTGGGGTGAAGCCCAGGACCTGCTCCCAAGCCAGTTCCTGGACGAGATACCTTCGCAGCTTATTGAATGGGAACGTAAGGAGGCTACTTCTGAGCGGATACGGAACCGCTGGGATACTGACGGCCGGGATGCTGCTTATGACGGAGATTATGACGGTTTCGGCGATTTCTCTGATCCCGAATTTTTCAGCGGCCCAAGTTTTGGCGGTGGCTCGCGGCATTCCAGCTCTCAGCCTTACAGATCCCATAAATCTTATGGATCGCAGAAGACATATGGATACGGTAGCGCATCAGGATCAGGCAAAAACTATGGGACGCAGGGCTACGGGATAAAAAAGAAAGGCCTGGGCGGCAAAGTCACCGTAAAGCATACTTCTGTCAGGCCGTTAGGGGTTTCTGCATCGCGGTCCGGGAATACGGCATCCGGCGCGCAGGCGGGGAATACTCCCAAGGGCCACACCCTCAGTATAGAAGAGCTGCAGATCGGCGACAGGGTAGTCCATGACCAGCATGGGATGGGCACTGTGACAGAGCTCCAGGATAAGGGGAATAATTCTGTAGCAACAGTTGATTTCGGATCGAATGGTGTAAAAAGGCTCCTTCTCCGCCTGGCTCCCCTGGAAAAGCTCTGAAAAGGCAGGATCATCCCAGATGGCTAACAATAATCCGGCTGGTATTCCCATAATCGGCGGTACTACCAGTATAAAAAGGTTTGCAGCGGCCGTACTCAGCGTAGCTGCTGTCCTTTTTGCCGTCTGTTTTGTGGATAATGCCCAGGCTGCTTACGCTGATAATACGCGGACAGGGCAGGAGGCTGTGCAGGGCACGGCTGTCCGGAAACCTGTACGGATAGGTGCCAGCCATGCATATGCGGTCGAATACAGCACAGGCCGGATACTGTATGATCAGGATGGGACGAAACCGGCCGGCATTGCAAGCATGACGAAAATCATCACCCTTTACCTGGTATACAAAGCTATTGCACAGGGCGGCCTGACGTGGGATACCCGGATCCATATCTCCGACTACTCCTATCAGCTTTCCAGGAACTGGGAAACGACTACGGTACCTATGGATAAAAGGGATTACACTGTAAGGCAGCTTGTGACGGCAGCATTCACGCGGTCTGCAAACAGTGCTGCGGTCTCACTGGCGGAAAAGATAGCGGGAAGCGAACCCAAGTTTGTTGATCAGATGAAAACCCTGCTGAAAGGGTGGGGTATCACGGATGCCAGGCTGTATAACTCATCCGGCCTGAACAACAGCTATCTGGGGGATAATATATATCCGGGGTCAGCGCATGATGCTGAAAATATGATGAGCGCCAGAAGCATCGCCATAGCTACGTGGCATTTTATGCATGATTACCCCGATGTACTTGAAATGACGAAAAACGGGACAGCAGAGTTTGACGGGATGCCTTTGAAATCCACCAACCATATGCTTCCCGGGCAGGAAGATGAATACAGCGGCGTAGACGGATTCAAAACAGGGACCACCCAGATAGCCGGCGAATGCTTTACGGCAACTGCAGTACGCAACGGGATGCGTGTCATAGCAGTCGTACAGCATGCTGACCAGCCGCAGCAGACAGCCAGCGAAGGGCGTTTTGCTGCTATGAAAACTCTGCTTGATTACTGTTTTGCTGATTTCTCCCTGACCGTGGCAGTTAAAAAAGACGAATCCTATAACGGCAGCTATGTCGCGGTAGATGGCGGCATGGAACATCAGGTGAAGGCCGTTGCTGTGCGTGACCTTACAGTATGCCTTTCAGTACAGGAACGGAAGCTGCTTTCGTCGGCGGGAAAAGCTTCTTCCTCGCAGCAGGCGGGGAAGAAGGCGGGGATACTGCTGTTTGAACCTCTTAAGGGCACTGTGGCTGCCCCTGTCGCTAAAGGTATGAAACTGGGGACGGTAAGCGCTTCTAACGCACAGGGGTATCTGGGCACTGCAGGTATCCCGTCAGTGGATATGGTGGCTGAAAAAGGGATATCCCGGCAGCAGCATGACTGGTGGGGCACGGCGACCCGGGCTGTGAGCAGATGGTGGGGCAGCGTGGTCCAGACTGTCAGCGGCTGGTGGGATTCTTTTACGCGATGGGTGTCTTCCGTCTGGCGGCGGTAGCTTTTCGGTGTAGATGGGGCGGTGCGGAGGGCCTGGCGGGACTGCAGCATTACCGTGCCGCCCGTCAGTCCTGTTTATTTATCTCTGCCAGCCTTTCGCATTTTTGCTTATTCTGCTGTGTAGTGTATAGTAGTTCCCGGTGTGCCGGCAGCAGGCCGGTACATGTTCTGAAGCCATAGCCCGTCAGCGGGACCGGTACATTGGGGAAAACTTCCCGTGCACTGCACATGTGTAATGTTCGTAAGCGCTGGAGAGGCTCGGCTTAGGCAAGGCACGGTGCTTTGCCTGCGTACAGACAACGACAGATAGGAAATGAAATGACTAAAGTTCAGCGTGCACGCCGTCAGGTACGTTTATCACGTGCCCTCGGCATTGCATTGACCCCTAAAGCCCAGCGCCTTTTTGAAAAACGCCCGTATGGCCCGGGCGAGCATGGGCGTGACCGCCGCCGTGCAGAATCTGATTATGCAGTACGTCTGCGCGAAAAGCAGCGCCTGCGCGCACAGTATGGTGTGTCAGAGAAGCAGCTCCGTGCAGTTTATGAGCGTGCCACACGTGCATCCGGCCAGACCGGCAGCTCTATGCAGCTGCAGCTGGAAACACGCCTTGACGCCCTTGTGCTGCGTGCAGGTTTTGCCCGCACCACAGCCCAGGCGCGTCAGTTCGTAGTCCACCGCCATATCCTTGTTGACGGGAATGTTGTGGACCGTCCAAGCTATCGCGTAAAACCGGGCCAGACTATCCAGGTCAAGCCGAAGAGCCAGACAATGGAGCCGTTCCAGGCTGCTGCCGAAGGTGTCCACCGCGATGTCCTTCCTGCAGTACCGGGGTATCTGGATGTGAATCTCGCTTCTTTGAAGGCAACACTTACACGTATGCCTGAAGTTGAGGAGATCCCGGTCCAGATCAACATCCAGTACGTGGTTGAATACTACGCACGTTAACCTTTTAACAGTAAGCGTTGAAAATTGGCCGGCAGGGTGCTGCCGGCCTTTTGCGTATCTCCGTTAGGATTTATTGGAGACAAACTAATTTCGTATTTTAATATCTGCGCATTCTACCGCCGGCCAGAGCATACTGTCAGGCTACTCTGTGATCCCAGCTTTATCAGAGGCTCCGCAAGGCTGCAATTAGGCGCTGTACGCCGTCTTCGACCAGGCTGCGTGACGTCCCCAGGTTCATGCGCAGGAAAGTGCGCCCTGCCTCACCATAAACATGCCCCGAAGATACATAAAGGCCGGTTTCCTGGCATACGTATCCCTGCAATTTTTCGGCATCGTCGGTATAGGCGCTGCAATCGATCCACATAAGGTATGTGGCCTCGGATCGGGGGATGTGCAGGCCCGGTAGTGCATCGGACAGCGCTGCAGCTGCATGATCTTTATTCCCCTGTATATATCCGTTGAGCGCATCCAGCCATTGTGCACCGTCCTGCGAATATGCGGCAATCGTTGACTGGCAGGCTACAACGTTAGGCTCGGCAACCTCATCAGTATTGAGCCCCCGTTCCACACGATGCCGTATCCACGGTTCATCAATCATAACGTAAGCACTATGGAGCCCCGCGAGGTTGAATGCTTTTGAAGGGGAACAGCAGGTCACGGCTACACGGCGGCATGCAGGGTCTGCTGAAGCAAAAGGGATATGGGTTACAGCCGGATCCATGATATCACAGTGGATCTCATCGGAAACGACTGTGATGTGATACTTATCCGCAAGTTCTCCAACCCGGGCGAGGTCATTTCTGCTCCATGCCTTCCCAACCGGATTGTGAGGGTTGCAGAGGATCATCATAGTAGCCAGAGGGTCGCTGAAAGCCTTTTCAAGTGCTTCAAAATCCATTGAATACTCGCCACCGGTGTATGCGAGCGGGGCATCTATGACCCGCCGTCCGTTATTAATAATCGAATTATAAAAAATGTTATATACAGGCGACTGGATCACGACCTTTTCCGCAGGGTTGGTCAGGGATCTTACTGCTGAAGAAACAGCAGGGATAACACCTGTCGCAAAAATAATATTATGAGGGTCAATATCATGATCATGGCGCCTCTTCCACCATGATGAAACAGCCTGATTATACTCTTCCGGAATAAAGGAATACCCGTACGTGGGATTTTCCATACGCTGTTTAACGGCATCAATAACAGCAGGGGCGGTCGCAAAATCCATATCGGCGACCCACATGGACAGTTCCCCCGGTGCGACATCCCATTTCACAGAATTGATATGTGTGCGGTCTGCTGCGTCAAAATCAATCATGTCTCTTCCTATTCCGGTTTGTTCAATATTCTTAGATTATCCTACGAATATTTAATTACTAAATATCTTAAGATTACAACTGACATGTTTTTCCACTTCGTTTGACTATATTGGTGAGACGTGAATGTTAGTGCGGTATAACAGTCATTTTTACAACTATGTTATAGTGTAATTCTCGGAAGTTGAATCCTTGAGATTTTATTCTATTTTCCTCTAAGATGATAAAGATTTTCGTCATTGATAGCATTAAGTAGTCATGGACTAGAGTAATCTTTATAGTAGGAATATATTGATATTGAAAGGAAGGTAGTAAAGATGGAAAATCTTTTAGATAAGTATACAAAAACAGAATTGATTGAACGCGTCGATTCGACTGATATTGATGTGGAGCAAGAGAGTGAAACTGAAGTTAATAATATTAGTAATGAGCGAAGGAAATTATATGTTGATAAAGTAGATAAATCTACTTCTGACTTATTTAGAATGATTCTTGATGGAGAACTTATTTTGCAGCCAGACTATCAGAGAAAATTTGTATGGGAGAAGAAAACTATGTCAAAATTTATAGAGTCATTATTACTAGCTATTCCAATACCAACAATTTTTCTTGCTGAAAATGAGGATGATACTTTTGAGGTAATTGATGGACAGCAGCGAATTACAACAATTTTTGCTTTTATGAAATCCCAAAAACTTAATGATGATCAAAAGGAAAAGATAGAGAAATTACCTGCTGAGTTATGTGATATTGATAATTTAATTTTATCAGGACTTGAAACTTTGCGACAATATAATGGGATGAGTTTCTTTGACATGGATGATGCACAGAGAAAGTTTAATAATGTCTCTCTTCCGATTGTTATTATAAAGAAGGATTCTTCAGAGGATATTAAATATGATATTTTTGCGAGAATCAATAGCGGATCAATTAAATTAAATAATCAAGAGTTATTAAATGTTATGTACAGGGGTGAACTACTTAGGTCACTCGACGAAGTTGCAACATCTACTAAAGTTGATATAGCTTTTGGTGAAAGGCCTGTATTGAAGAAAAGATTTGGATATCATGAAATACTACTTAGGGCTATTTCAATGGAAGGGTTTATTAATAGTAACACTTGGGAATTACAGGAAGTCCCAGTAAGAAATACTCAGTGCTTAGACAAAAGGACTAAAAAGTATACGGGAAGGCTAAATTCTATAGTTCTGGATTATTTGAAGGAATTCAGGAATGATAGAGACGAGGCAGCAAGGCTTAAAACTTTTCTTGAGGATGCTATTAGTAAAGTTATGCTTGTTTTTGGCGATGAAGCTTTTAAAAGAGTGAGTAAAATAAAGTCAAATAGTATAAATAAAACTATCGCAGAATTACAAATAGTTGTCCTTTCTAAAATTGATTTGTCTGAAGTAGAAAAGAATAAAGATTTGATTCGGGATTCTTTTCATAATTTTTTGAATCAGAATGATGAGAGTATGTTTACTAGAGGGACAAATAATACTAGTAATGTTGAAAAACGATATAGATGGGGAAAAATACTTACTAAAGAATTGGAAGAGGACTAAATAATATGAATAGTACTATTCTTTTAGGAATAAAAAACGATTATGAATCATATAAGAATATTTATCAGGAAATACTTCCGACCCTCAAGGATCGAGACAATAAGGCAAAAGTATTATTAGAGAATTCGTTATATTTATCAGTTTATAACACTTTTGAAGATTTTATAAAGTTGATGATTGAAAATTATATTAATAACATTTCCCTTAAAGAAATCAAATTTACGGAACTTGAAGAGGGAATAGCTCGGAAGGTGTTTATAGAGAATAAGGGATGTATCGAAAATATCCTAAATGCAAATAAAGAAAGCATAAGTCAAAAAGCTTTCTCTAGCTATTTTAAAAATTTAAATAATAAGATTTCTAGGGAGACTTTACAGAAGTACATTCACTTTGATTATCTGCATAAGAATAAATTAAATGGATATTATAAGCATTTATTTAAAGTTTTATTGGGTGATGAAGATTTTCTAAAAAAAGTGAAGTTATCTGAAATAAATGAGGTTTTCGACGATTCTTTGAGCCAAGAAGTCAGTATTGATGCAAGTACTTTTTTAGCAGATTTTACTGAAAAAGTACGGAATAGAATAGCGCATGCGAATAATAAGTTCGAGGTTAAAAGTTATTCGTCGTTTAGTACGTTTAGTAAGATAACTGATAATTTTTATAAAATAATTTTAGAATTAGCGGGGCAATACTATAAGCATACAAGGTTTGCTCTTGACAAAAATGTAGAAAGGAATCTTTTAGAAGATGCTTTAGAGAGTTCTGATTAATTATTATCAGAGAATGGTTCTCATATGTTGAACTTAGGCATACTTCTATCAGCTCCGGAAAAGTTACGGTGCAGTGAAATAATGGAGGTATGCTTTTACATATGTACATCGTCCGCCATGGACAGACCTATTTCAACAGGTATAACAGGCTTCAGGGATGGTCCAATTCGCCTTTGACTGAAGCAGGGCTCGGGGATGCCCGGAAGGCGGGGGACAGGCTCAAAAATATTGGTTTTACTGCTGCTTTCTGTTCTGATACTACGCGCGCACAGCAGACAGCGCAGGCCATACTGGATGCCAATACTCGCTGGGCCGGCAGTACGGGTCCGCGCCCGTTCATTTCTGATGCCGCTTTCCGTGAGCAGTTCTACGGGTATTTTGAAGGGCGCGATATGGGTGAAGCATGGTGGGCTGCAGGTGCCCCGCACGGCGCGCCAGGCTATGCATCGATCGTTGAAAAATATGGGCTTGCAGCTACCCGGGATTTCCTTAAAGAGGCCGACCCTTTCCACGATGCTGAATCTGATGCTGAATATTGGGCGCGTATTGATTCCGGATTTGCACTCATCGCCCGGACGGCTGAAGAATGGGGGCTTCCAGACGGCAGCCCTGTCCTTCAGATATCGCATGGCAACACCCTGCTGAGCATGATGTCGCGTTTTGCGCCGGAAGGGTACGACCTTACCCGGCGCCCCGCCAACGGCAGCATCACGCGCTTTGATTTCGACACCAGTAAAACGCTGGACAGCGCAATCTCCGTTGCGGGATATAACGAGTAACCGAGTGCCGCCGCTGCTGGCTGCAGATTACAGTACGACCGTATATCATGGTACCCTAGAAAGGAATACATAATAGTATCTGTTAGAAGACTGGGAACATATCAGCAGCTGATACAGGTTCCGGTCTTCCTTATGGAAAGAGGTCAGGATGGATGCTGGACAAATTGCTGGTCTTATCGCAGCAATCGCATTCGCAATACTCGCTGGATTCATGATTTATCCCCTTATCAGGCTGGGCAGGCTTTTTGATCAGATCGCAACAACGGTCAAAGATGCCGGCGACCATACTATCCCGGCGCTTGATGAAGGCGTTGATACGGTCAAGAAAGTCAACCAGAGCCTTGATGATGCCAATAAGATGACCGGGGCTGTGAGCACAACGACCAATAATATTACTGCCCTGACTGATCTGTATGGTTCGATACTGGGCAAGCCGATCATCAAAGTTGCTTCGGCTTTCTATGCTGTTAAGCAGACAGCGCTTGATTTTATCAACAGCAGGCGCCATAAAAAAGATGACGATGCCGGATCGGACCAGGCTGTTACAGGTGCGCATGTAGCATCGGATGATGCGGCCGCCGGCCCGTCGTCTGCCAACGATTAAGCAGAAAAGGTGTATATCGTGTTTAAAAGGATTTTTTGGTTCAGCCTGGGATTCGTTGCCGGTGTTATGACCGTTGCTAAAGCTAATGCGTATATAAAAGACCATACTCCCAAACATGCCCGTGAATTCGTCCTGGGGCCTGACCAGGAGAACGTTGCTATGCGGACGCTGCGCGGCCTGTTTGAAGATTTCAACAGCTACAGGAAAGACCGCGAGAGCCAGCTGAATGCCGATTATATAGAGAAATATGCGTCCCGGTCTGGATCTGACAGGAAGCAGTAAAATTAGAATACTGTAGATACACAGTGACGGGTTGTTCAGGCGGGTGGTGCAGGCCACCCGCTTTTGTATATGTCCGGCTGATGCATGTAAATGGAGCCACATACCTCCGTTAGAGGGCCGGAGGATCCGGGTAGCGCAGCCAATCGGATGGCTGTGCTTCTGCTGACAGCGTCCGGTGGCATTTCATCATTGGCATGGGTTACAATTTGAATCTGTAAAAGTGCGACCAGGACCGGAGTATAGGAAAACTAAAGGAGATTCGTATGCGTACATCAGAAATTGCGAAGCGGTTTTTGGCTTATTTTGAGAAGCACGGCCATCTGGTGACGCCTTCCGCCTCTCTGATCTCCCCTAATCCGACTACGCTTTTTACGATCGCCGGTATGGTCCCTTTTATCCCTTATCTTCTCGGAGAGCAGACACCTCCGTCGCGCCGTATGGCAAGCAATCAGAAATGTGTGCGTACGCTTGATATTGATGAGGTAGGGAAGACTACACGGCACGGTACCTTTTTCCAGATGCTGGGCAATTTCTCTTTCGGCGACTACTTCAAAGAGGAGGCAATCCACTATGCATGGGATCTGCTGACCTCGCCGCAGGATCAGGGCGGGTACGGTTTCGGCAAAGATACGTTATGGGTCACCACTTATACCGATGACGATGAGGCGCGTGCATTGTGGCGTAACGAGGGCATGGACCCTGAACATATGCAGGTACTCGGTATGGAAGATAACTTCTGGACTACAGGAGGTCCGGGGCCCGGCGGGCCGTGCACGGAGATCTATGTGGACAGAGGGCCGGAGTATGGTCCGGACGGCGGCCCCATCGCTTCCGAAACACGGTATATTGAGATATGGGACCTTGTCTTTGAGAATTTTGAAGTCGATAATGTGAAGTCGAAAACTGACCTCCATATTGTTGGCGAGCTTGACAGCAAGAACATTGATACGGGTATGGGCCTTGAACGTGTGGCGTACCTTCTCCAGGGCAAGCAGAATATTTATGAGACCGATGAGATATTCCCTGTGATCGCTGAGGCAGAACGCCTGTCCGGCCTGTCCTACGGGGACGATGCCGGCCATGATGTCCGTTTCCGCGTTGTTGCAGACCATATACGGTCAGCACTGATGATTATGGGCGACGGTGTGCGGCCGAGCAATGAAGGGCGCGGATATGTCCTGCGGCGCCTTCTCAGGCGCAGTATCCGCGCAATGAAAATGCTCGGCGTAGGGCAGGAAGTCCTGCCGCATCTCCTTCCCGTATCCCAGGAACAGATGAGGCTGAGCTATCCTGAGCTGGATACCAATTTCGATTCTGTCTGTGAAACTGCGTACGGCGAGGAAGCTGCCTTCAGGCGTACCCTGGATCAGGGGTCCGTTATCCTTGATACCGCCATCCGCAAAGCGAAGCAGGATACGCAGCCGGAAAGCGCAGGGCTGCAGGAAGGCAACGGGCGGCCGGTCGTTTCCGGCAGTGATGCGTTTGCCCTGCATGATACGTATGGTTTCCCTATTGAGCTGACAACTGAGATCGCCGCAGAGCAGGGGATCGCTGTGGATACCGATAAGTTCAGGGAGCTTATGGCAGAGCAGAAATCCCGCGCGCGTGCCGATGCGCTGAAAAAACGCCATAACGTTGATTTAAGTGTGTATGACGATGTCAAGAAGGCGCTTGAAGCCCCCATCGAATTTACAGGATATAAAGAGTATTCGAGCCGCGGGCGGGTGCTTGCCATTATTGATGATGAGCGGGGGGCAGTGCAGGAAGCAGCCGGCCCTGCAACGGTAGAGATCATCCTTGACCGCACTCCATTTTATGCCGAGCAGGGCGGACAGATGGCTGATTATGGTGAAATATCCAGCGATAACGGTGCTACGGCTGAAGTCGATGATGTCCAGAAGCCTGTTAAGGATCTGTACGTGCACCATTGCCGGCTGGCTGAAGGGACACTGCATGTTGGGGATGAGGTATCATCTTCTGTTGATATCCCGCGGCGTATTGGCATGACCCATTCGCACACTGCAACGCATATACTGCATAAAGTGGTGCGTGAAGTGCTTGGCGATAAGGCGACCCAGAGCGGGTCCGTTGTTGACCCTGACCGCCTGCGTTTTGATTTCCATTGGTCAAAGGCCCTGACGCGCCCGCAGCTTGATGAGATCGAAGCCCGTGTTAACGCGCGCATCCGTGATGACCTTGAAGTGACATGGAAGAATATGCCGATCAATGACGCCATGGAGCTTGGGGCTATGCATCTTTTTGGCGATAAATACGGTGACATCGTGCGCGTAGTGACTATTGGCTCAGACGGCTGGAGCAGGGAACTGTGCGGCGGGACCCATGCCCGGCGTACGGGGACGATCGGGTCGTTCACGCTGGTGTCCGAGTCCTCGGTAGGTACAGGCCTGCGCAGGATAGAAGCACTTGTGGGGGAAAAATCTTACGAGTTCACCCACAGCCAGCATATGATGGTCAGCCGCCTTGCAGATGGGCTCAATGCGCGTCCGGATGAAATAGAAGGGCGTATTTCCCAGCTTGAGGCGAAGCTCAGGGAATCGGACACCAAGCTTGCACTGATCTATGAGCAGCAGATAGAAAGTATGGTCCCGCAGCTTGTTAAAAAGGGTGCGCAGGATGACGGCCCTGTGATTGCTGTGGCCCAGGATGTGGGTACTTTCGGCTCCGCCGATGCCCTGCGCAAGGCTGTAACTGATATCCGCGCGCAGCTTGGCAGCAGCAGGCCGGCAGCAGTGGCGCTTGCCGGGATAAGCAGTGATACAGGCAAGCCGGTCATTTTCGTTGCTGTTAATGGGCCTGCCCAGGATTCCGGTATAAAAGCCGGAGACCTTGTACGCAGCGCTTCTGTGATACTTGGCGGAGGCGGCGGCGGGAAGCCTGATTTTGCCCAGGGCGGGGGGCAGGATGCCCGGAAGATCGGCGAGGCACTGCAGGCGGTTGAGCAGCAGGTCCGCAGCCAGCAGATCAGCGAGGCCTAGGGTTTGTCTGCCGGCGGTATATGGATGGGACTGGATCCGGGCAATTCCCGTATAGGTGTTGCCCTGTCCGACCCTGAGCTTTCTTTTGCGCATCCTGACAGGAATATAGCCGTTTCGGGCGATTACTTCTATGCTCTGGATGATGTTATTGCGCTGATCGAAGATAACAATGTGCAGCACGTAGTGGTCGGGTACCCCCTGCAGCTTGACGGCAATGAAGGCCGGTCGGCAAAGAAAGCACGCCGGTTCAGCAAAGCGGTCTCCAGAAGGCTGGCTGCGGACGGGTACGATGCCAGTGTTGAGCTTAAAGACGAACGGATGACTACGGTAAGTGCCCATGCCCAGCTGCACGAAGCAGGGATGGGCATGCGCCGCCATCGGCAGGCTGTAGACCAGCAGGCTGCCGTTATTATCCTGCAGAGCGCGCTGGATTCATACAGGTCCTCAGTATCGCCGCAGGGGAGCTGAGCGGCTGAAAGCTTATGCCTAATATGATATGGTATTATTCAAAGGTCGTGCTCAGGATATTTTAAAAGAAACACGTGCAGTGATGATTGGAGGCTTCATGTCAGATAACGAAAGGGATCATGACGATTTCATGGATTTCTTCGAGAACCGTCTGAATGAAGGCAATACGCATGCCGCGCATACCGGCGGCAGGCATTCTGCACCATCTTCGCCTCCAGCCGGGCGTAAAGCGTTAAGGCATGCCCGGGAACGGGACAGACGGAATAAGGGGAGGCGCAGGGCTTCCCATGCAATACTGGCTGTACTGCTTGCGGCCGTCCTTCTTGCGGCGGGTTTTTATACTGTCAGAGGGATATCTGCAGCAAAGCGGAACACTGAATCAGCGCAAAAAATGGCAGACTGTTCAGATTATCCCGGGCCGGGCGCTGGAAGCGTAAACTTTACCATCGCCAAGGGCGAAAGTGCAAGCTCCATATCGCAGCGGCTGGAGCAGGCAGGGATAGTCAGGACCTCCTGCGCTTTCAGCAATGCCGCATCAGGAGCAGGTGCGGCCCGGTCCCTGCAGCCGGGGACTTTTGAGCTTAAGAAAGGGATGAAGGCGTCGGATGTTGTTACTGTCCTGAGCAATCCCAATAATGCAAAAAGCATCCTTAACATCGTTGCAGGGGATACGGTAAAGAAAGTAATCAGGAATGCTGCCGCAGCAGCAGATAACCTCACGGAGGCAGATTTCCGGAAAGTTATTGATAATAAAGGTGCGGGAATACTTCCTGCAGAGGCAAAAGGCAGTTTTGAAGGCTGGCTGCAGCCGGGGACGTATGATATCAAAGATGCGGCCAGTGCCGGCGATGTCCTGAAACAGATAGTGCAGGCGCGTATCAAACATCTTGATGACCTTAAAGTCCCTTCCGGAAAAGACCGGGAAACGATACTTACCAAGGCGTCGATCATTGGTGCGGAGGTCAACAGGTCAGAATATTACGGCAAAGTTGCCCGGGTGATCGAAAACAGGCTTGCCAAAGATATGCCTTTAGGCATGGATGCTATCAATGTATATGGGCTGGGGCTTGATGATGCCAGCCAGCTGACAAGCGCCCAGCTGGCAGATCCCGACGACCCTTATAATTCGCGTATACAGAAGGGGCTTCCCCCCACGCCGATCGGCAGTGCCAACGATGCTTCCATCGCAGCAGCGATCAACCCGGTCCAGGGAAACTGGCTGTATTTTGTGACTGTCAATACTGATACAGGTGAAACTAAATTCACCGATAACAGTGAGACGTTCAACCAGTATTCGCGGGAATACCACGAGTGGCTGAAAAATAAGGGCAGCAGCAAGTAGTTTTTTCCTTTTATGCCCTGCCCTTCTGCCCGGGGCTGCAGTTAAAGAGGGATCCCCGCCGCGTATGCTGCTGTAACGATAACGGCAGACAGGGTTATAAAAGGTACAAAGGGGAGGCTGCCTGTTTTTGCTTTTGTATCTATGCTGTGGGGCTGTGCTTTCCTTGCCTGTGTGATAAGCTTCATTGCCCCTAACCCTGCGAGGCCAAGTATCCCAAGGACTGTCCACCACCATACTGCTGCGGTCCATCCCAGCCAGCCTACAGCCAGCGTGATAAGCCATGTGGCTGTAGTATCTCCAAAACCGAGTGCCCCCGGCCGTACCATAGACAGTGCGAACTGGATGCCTGCACATATGAATGAGGAAATCACTGCTGAAACAAGCCTTCCCCACGGGTTATGCCCGTCGTGGAAACCGGCGGCATCACAAAGATGTGCTGTAGCTGCCGCAGCATAAGCAGCAAAAACTGACAGCTGGATGATATACCCTGTGATGACCGCAGCCCGCGGCACAGTACGCGATCTGATATCGGACACCGATAGGCAGATGCCGGCGATAATGCCAGGAACAGTCAGACATGCAGATAGATAAGCCACTACGTAATATATACCTTAGAATCGAGAATAAATAAAGGCGGCGGTAAGAGCATGTTGCGATGTCGGGCAGCCGGCGAATCCCATGGCGAAACTTCAGCAGCGCTGATAGAAGGGATGCCCGCCGGAGTGGCGGAAAACTGCTCCACGTCACATGTGAATGATATGATTAAATCCCATGGTTGATGAACATGGTGATAATAATCCACAACACGTGACAAAGCATATTTTCGTTACCGGCGGTGTTGTTTCTTCCCTTGGCAAAGGCCTTACGGCATCTTCTCTGGGACGCCTTCTGCGCAGCCGCGGCCTGCATGTTTTGCAGCAGAAGCTCGACCCTTATATCAATGTTGACCCCGGCACAATGAACCCGTTCCAGCATGGTGAAGTATATGTAACTGAGGACGGGGCTGAAACTGATCTGGATATTGGCCACTATGAGCGGTTCCTTGACGTTTTCCTCAGCCAGCGGGCTAATGTCACTACGGGCCAGATATACCAGAATGTGCTGCGTAAGGAGCGGGCGGGCGAATACCTCGGACAGTGCGTGCAGGTGATCCCGCATATCACCAACGAAATAAAAAGCCGTATGCGCGCCCAGGCTGATGACGGTGTCGATGTGATCATTACTGAGATCGGCGGTACTGTGGGCGATATCGAATCACAGCCGTTCCTTGAAGCAGCGCGCGAGGTACGCCGTGAACTCGGGTCTGACAACTGCATGTTCGTGCATGTATCGCTGGTGCCGTATATCGCGTCCGCCCATGAGCTGAAGACTAAACCTACACAACATTCTGTGATGATGCTCCGCCAGGTGGGCATCCGTCCCGATGCACTCGTCCTGCGTTCCGACCGTCCGCTGTCGGAAGGCATCAAAGACAAGATATCCCTGATGTGCGATGTGGACAGCGACGCTGTGGTCAACTGCGTAGATGTGCCGAGCATTTATGATATCCCCCGTATGCTGTATAAAGAGGGGCTTGACTCTTATGTAGTGCGTTGCCTCAGGCTCAGCAAGGCGCATGATGTGGAATGGGGCGACTGGGCAGACCTTGCCGAGCGTGTCAGCAATCCGCGTGAAGAAGTGACTATTGCTATCGTCGGCAAATATATTGACCTGCCTGATGCATACCTGTCAGTCACTGAAGCTATAAAAGCCGGCGGCTTCGGCAACTGGGCAAAAGCAAACGTGCGCTGGATAGCTGCCGATGAATGCGAGACGATGGAAGGCGCGCAGCGCAGCCTGAATGATGTGGACGGAATCGTTATCCCCGGGGGCTTCGGCATACGCGGTATTGAAGGCAAGATCGGCGCCCTCCGCTGGGCGCGTGAGAATAAAGTGCCGGTACTCGGGCTGTGCCTTGGCCTGCAGTCCATTGTTATTGAATATGCACGCAATGTTGCCGGTATTGAGCATGCCAATTCTTCAGAGTTTGACCCCCAGTGCGAAAACCCTGTTATTGCCACGATGGAAGAGCAGCGCAAATTCGTTGAGGGTTCCGGGGATATGGGGCATACTATGCGGCTGGGGGCTTACCCGGCAGTGCTGAAGCCCGGTTCCCTTGCTGCCCGGCTGTACGGAAGCGAAAACGTGTCGGAACGCCACCGCCATCGCTATGAGGTCAATGTAGCGTATAAACAGCAGCTTGAAGATGCGGGCCTGCGGATAAGCGGCACAAGCCCTGACGGTGAGCTTACCGAATTCGTTGAGCTGCCTCAGGATATCCATCCGTTCTATATCGGGACGCAGGCCCACCCGGAGTTCAAGTCGCGCCCGACGAAACCGCATCCCCTGTTCAACGGCCTTGTCAGGGCGGCGATCGAATTTAAGCGGACCCATCATCAGGGGCAGGGCTCCTTATAGGGGAGCAAATCCCTGCCCGTATGCGGGCCAGCCGGGCTGTGCGCATGCAGTGTACGGCAGACACATTGCATACCGTATGTGTATGCGCACTGCATGCATGTAACAGAGATAACTATACGCCCTCTTCCTTTTGGCCTTTTGAAGGTCTACAATAAAAAAAGTTATGCGCTACGGGAGGTGTCTGTGGCTTCAGCAGATAAGGTACAGCAGGATTCATCGGATGTGGAGATGAACCAGTATGTTGCTGACCGCGCAAATGTTAATGAGGATAAGCTCAGGCAGGATGATGAGATCATCGCCCAGTTCGGTGAATATAATTACGGCTGGCATGATTCTGATGCCGCGGGGGAAGCGGCTAAAAAAGGGATCGATGAGCAGGTAGTCCGTGATATCTCTGCCGATAAAGGCGAACCTGGGTGGATGCTCGACTACCGCCTGCGGGGATACCAGGCCTTCATCGATAAACCTATGCCTGAATGGGGCATTGACCTGAGCGGTTTCCGTGCGGAGGATTTCAAATATTACGTTAAGCCGATCGACAAGCCTGTAAGCTCGTGGGATGAGCTGCCCGATGATATCCGTAATACTTATGACCGCCTGGGCATACCCGAGGCTGAGAAAAAGCGCCTGGTCTCCGGTGTGGCGGCGCAGTATGAATCGGAAGTCATTTATAATTCTATCCGCGAAGACCTTAAAAAGCAGGGTGTTATTTTTGTTGATACCGATGCTGCTGTAAGGGATTATCCGCAGCTGGTCAAAAAATATTTTGCCACAGTTATCCCTCCGGATGATAATAAATTTGCTGCGTTGAATACTGCCGCATGGTCCGGCGGCTCTTTTGTCTACGTCCCTAAAGGGGTGCACGTCGATATCCCGCTGCAGGCATACTTCCGTATCAACACACCGGCTATGGGACAGTTTGAACGTACCCTGATCATCGCTGACGAAGGCTCCTATGTCCATTACGTTGAAGGGTGCACTGCCCCCATCTACTCGCAGGATTCCCTGCATGCCGCCAATGTGGAGATCATTGTTGAGAAAAACGCCCGTGTGCGGTATACAACAGTGCAGAACTGGTCCAATAACGTGTACAATCTGGTGACCCAGCGGGCATATGTGCGCGAAGGCGGCACTATGGAATGGGTCGATGGCAATATTGGTTCCAAGGCAACGATGAAATACCCTGCATGCATCCTTGCAGAGCCGTATGCCAAGGCTGAGACCCTGTCGCTCGGCTTTGCCGGGCGCGGCCAGTACCAGGATACCGGGGCGAAAATGATCCATTGCGCCCCTCATACAAGCTCAACGATCGTTGCGAAATCGATCTCCCGGGGAGGGGGGCGTTCAGCATACCGCGGGCTGGTGAAAATCGCTGACGGGGCATATGGCTCAAGTTCCAACGTTGTGTGCGACGCCCTGCTTGTTGATGATTTCTCGCGTTCTGACACATATCCGCATGTGGATGTGCGCGAAGATGATGTTTCTATGGCACATGAGGCTACGGTTTCCAAAGTTTCCGAAGACCAGCTCTTTTATCTGATGAGCCGGGGGCTTGAGGAGAAAGAAGCGATGGGGATGATCGTGCGGGGTTTTGTGGAACCGATCTCGCGCGAGCTGCCTATGGAGTATGCCCTTGAACTGAACCGCCTGGTCGAACTGCAAATGGAAGGATCTGTTGGTTAATATGGCATCGCATGAGCATGATAATAATGAAATAAAGGTCCCTGTGGCAGACCCCAATGATCCGTATGCCGTTCCGGCTGCTATGCCGTCCAGCGCGGATAAGGCCGTGCGGTCGTTTGACCCGGATGCTTTTGCCATGCCTTCACGCCGCCAGGACGACTGGCGTTTCACGCCTGTGGAACGGATAAAAGAGTTTTTCACAGCCTTTGAGCCGTCCTGTGCAACGGAAGTTTCCCTAGGTGCTGCCGGCGGCGGCCCGGCCCCTGCGCAGAATGCCGTACTGCGTAAAACTACCACGGAGGATGAGGACGCCGGTATCGTTTCACAGCCGAGCGATAGGGCTTCTGCGGTTCAGTGGGTGAGCGCGCATAATAATACGTATGTGCTTGAGCTTTCAGGTCAGTGGGATATTCCGGCCGTTCTGCGGATCACAGGGAAATCCCTGGCTCCTGACGCGCTTCATATTGTTATCAAAACCGCCGACTATTCACACGGCGATATAATCATTGAGCATCAGGGGGATGCGAAACTGGCTGAAGGGCTTGAGATTATAACAGGGAAGGGGTCCCATATCTGCGTGGTATCTGTCCAGGAATGGTCTGACGCAAGCAAGCACGTTGGCAGCCACCGCATCAGGGTAGGCGAAGGCGCGGTGCTGCGGCATTGTGTTGTTACCCTTGGCGGGGATGTTGTGCGGCTGCGCATGGATCAGGATTTTGCCGGGCCCGGCAGTGAACTCAATATGCTGGGGATCTATTTCGTCGATCCGGGTCAGCATATTGAACACCGTACTATGGTGGTGCATAATGAGCCGGAATGCAAATCACGGGTCATCTATAAAGGGGCCTTGGAAGGAAAAGATGCGCATTCCACATGGGTAGGCAATGCCCTGATACAGCCGTCTGCCCCGGGTACAGACTCATATGAGCTGAACCGCAATCTGGTCCTTGTCCCCGGTGCTGTTGCAGATTCCGAACCAAACCTGGAGATTGAGAACGGCAATATCATAGGGGCAGGCCATGCCAGCTCTGTCGGCCGGTTCGATGATGAAGAGCTGTTCTATCTGCAGTCCCGGGGAGTCCCTGAAACCGAAGCCCGTAAGCTTGTGGTACGGGGTTTTTTCGGTGAGCTGATCGATGAGATCGGTATTCCGGCTATTTCCAGCCATCTTATGGACGCTGTCAACAGGCGTCTGGAAAGCACTGAAAATAATTCATATCCACAGGACACCAGCCAAGACCTCAACAAGGAGTAAATTATGCCGGTACTTGATATCAAAGACCTTTATGCTTCGGTAGAGACAAAGGAAGGACGCAAACAAATCCTTAAAGGGGTCAGCCTTACCCTTAATTCTAATGAGACGCATGCGATCATGGGGCCTAACGGTTCCGGGAAATCAACTTTGGCCTATACCCTCGCCGGGCATCCAAAATATATTGTGGACAGCGGGCAGGCGTTGCTTGACGGCAGGGACCTGCTGAAAATGACGCCGGATGAGCGGGCAGTGGCCGGGCTGTTCCTGGCCATGCAGTATCCGGTGGAGGTACCGGGGGTCTCTATGACCAATTTCCTGAGGACTGCCAAAACCGCTGTTGACGGCAAGGCACCGGCTATCAGGCAGTGGACAAAGGATCTGGCTGCTTCCATGAAAAACCTGAGGATGGATCCTAAATTCGCCCAGCGTTCTGTCAATGAAGGTTTTTCTGGCGGCGAAAAAAAGCGGGCAGAAGTCCTCCAGCTTGAACTCCTGAAGCCGAAATTTGCTATTATGGATGAAACGGATTCGGGGCTTGATGTTGATGCCCTCCGTATCGTTTCTGAAGGTGTGAACCGGGCAAAGGAAAATACAGGGCTCGGCATTATGCTTATTACGCATTATACAAGGATACTCAAGTATATTAAGCCTGATATCGTGCATGTATTTGCGCAGGGCAGGGTAGTGGAAACAGCAGGGCCTGAGCTTGCTGATGAGCTTGAAGAATCAGGCTACGACAGGTTCCTTCCTGAAGGCGCCGATTCTGAATCAGCACTGGCGTAGGCGGATATGGCAGATACAGGATATATCCGTTCGCAGTTCCCTATACTTAAACAGAAGGTGCACGGGCATCCTCTGGTTTACCTGGATTCGGCTGCTACGGCGCAGAAGCCTCAGTGCGTTATTGATGCTGAGCGGGATTTTTATGAGACCGTCAATGCGGGGGTGCATCGAGGGGCGCATGAGCTTGCAGCACGCAGCACCCAGGCTTATGAGGATGCACGGACCCGTGTGGCGCATTTCGTTGGGGCGCAGTCTCAGTCGGGGGCTGAAGAAATAGTGGTGACACCCGGTGCAACAGCGGGGCTGAACCTGCTGGCTACCGCATTCGGGAATGCAAGCCTCGGGCGGGGAGGGGAACCCGCCCGGCGTTTTGCCCTCAGGCCTGGCGACGAAATAGCAGTCACGCGCGCTGAGCACCATTCGGCCCTTCTGCCTTTCCAGGAGCTTGCAGAACGTACAGGGGCAATACTTAGATGGCTTGATCTTACTGAAGACGGGCGCATCCGTACAGACAGCGAGATGCTTGGCTCGGCGATCACAGAGCGCACGAAAGCTGTTGTATTTACTCATGTTTCCAACGTAACAGGCGCAATCACCGACGCTGCGCCTGTTGTGAGGCGTGCGCACGAAGTCGGGGCGGTCACTGTGCTGGATGCATGCCAGTCAGTTCCGCATATCGGTGTCGATTTCCATGCCATGGATGTCGATTTTGCAGTATTCAGTGCGCATAAGATGTATGGTCCTACGGGGGTAGGGTTCCTGTACGGACGGCGTGAGCTTCTGGAGGCTTTGCCGCCTGCAAGTTTTGGCGGTTCCATGGTGGAGCTGGCGTGGATGAACAGGCCGGCGCAGTACATGGATCCCCCGGCACGGTTCGAAGCCGGTACCCAGCCGGTCGCAC
>ERZ773263.128-NODE-128-length-57143-cov-10.021213_pt1 | contig 57143 bp, 52 predicted proteins | sample MGYA00511076_ERZ773263 | MGnify/ENA primary metagenome ERZ773263 (study PRJEB29015, sample SAMEA2738155) | human oral metagenome | biome: human oral; feature: human-associated habitat; material: saliva | place: China | collected 2195 ... | reverse complement strand
AGCGCATCAAATTCTATGTGGGTGCCAGCGGCGTCGGATATTATGACCGCCCCGCTAAAGGTGGCGAAGGGTACGGTAACGGCGGTTCCTCTGCGGCGCTGCCCACCGAACTGGGGTCAGACGTACAGGGTAAACTGAACAGCCACAGCAATAAGGTTACGGTCTATTCGGGCTCCGGCGGCGGTTCTTCGGCAATCGTCATGGTCGATGCAAAAACTTCCCAAGAAACCGTGCTCGCCGTTGCCGGAGGCGGCGGAGGTGCAGGCGCACGAGGGTTCACACGCGCCAACCAGAACGGGGGAACCTGGATAACGGACGATCCGACTTCCTATGAAAGCTCTAATCTGCATATTGGTCGGGGAGGTTCTGCTGGCGATGATTATGTGCCTGAAGGTTTGGGGCGCTCGGGGCAGGAACGTTACTATCAGCACTACGACGCCGAGGTTTTGATTCCTTCCGGGTCGAATGGCAGCAGCGCATCTGGCGGTTCCGGCGGTGCCCTCGCCACCGTCACGGAAGATAAAGAGCTAACCTTTGCCTCTACCGCGCGAACAGAGATTCACACCGGGAACTCTGCGGGCAAATCTGGTGGCTCTGGCCCCAACGGCAATGGGGCTGACGGCGTTGTTGCCTACGGGTACGCGCTCAATGCTGCAGGCAACACGAGCGATGACCTCAACGCTACCGGGTACGTTGTTTCCGGAGGCGGTGGCGCGGGCTACGGCGGAGGCGGCTCGGGATCGGCGGTGGCTGCCGCGTCCGAAAGTCTAAAATCTGATATCGCGTTCGTGGGTGTTTCCTCCGGAGGAGGCGGTGGCGGCGGAAACTTCGTTTCGCCCGATGTACTCAACCCCTATATCAACGCCGAAGGCGGGTCATACTTGCGGGGAGAAATCAAAGACGGTGCGATCACATATTCTTTCTGCCCATCAGATCCGAATAAGCAACCCGACCCGCCTTCCCCCGAAAGCCCAGAATACTGGGAATGGCTGGCACGGAACTCGTAGCCTCAAGGCACCTACACCGCTGTGGGGCGCCCGCATCCTGTTCAGATGCGAGCGCCCCACAGGTGCATTCTGCCTCAATACTTTCGGGCGTGCCGCTGCTGTTTTACCTAAGAGTGCAGGTCTGCGGCTGTATAGTGGGTGGATGCGTATTTGGTCTGCCCACCCGTCCCTTCTTGACCGTCGCGCCCTGATCGCGTGCTGGCGTGAGAGCTTGCTTGCGCAGAAAGTGCTGCGCGGGCTCACCCGAGGGTACACGAATCATCCTCAGCTCATTCGGTTTCGTGCGCATTCTCAGCCGGTGGAGGCAATTGGGGCTTATCTGCATGGGCTCGCCGATGAGGCGCAGCTGCGCGGGTATTCCTTCAACCGTTCGCTGATTGCCACTGAGCGGGGTAAGAACCTGAGCTCTATTCCCGTGACCGAGGGCCAGCTTGCCTACGAATTGAGCTTTCTGGCACACAAAGTTGCCGGGCGAGATGTCGATTGGGAGCCTATTCTTACCGAGCGTCTCGCGAAATTCACCCAGGCCGGTAAGCCCGCGGTGCACCCCGTGTTCGAGGTAGTCCCCGGCGAAATAGAGGGTTGGGAGAAGACCAAGGAGTTCTAGTCGGAGCGCTTTATGCCGAGGCAGGAACCTCTAGCAGCGGAACCCACAGTTCCATCGTGTAGTCTGCCGCCTGCATATCGCCGCGACCGTACACCTCCAAGCCGCCTAACGGGCGGTACTGCGGATGCGACGGGAAGAACTCACGCTCAAAGCTCTCAAAACCTGCCGGAATAGACCGCGAAATCGGCCCGGTAATCTCAACCACCGCGTAGGTGCTCTCGGGAAGGTCCAGCAGACCCAGCCCAAGTTTATGCGCCGAGGCACGGTCATCAACCAAAATACCGGCCGTGTAGCGCACGAAACCGTCGGTACTGGGTTGGGTGCACACGCCAATGTACTGGGTGACCGCCAGAATATCGAGCATCGCCGGGGATGCCTTCTGATTCAGCTCATCCCACAGCGGCGTGAAATCGTCCCCCAGCTTATACACCTGGGAGACTCCCGCCACCAGCAAAGAGCCGTGTTTCTCAATGCGCGCGGGTGAAACCGTTACGGGCGCCTGTACGGACTCGCTCATGAGATACCAGCGTGGGCGCTCTGGCGGTCCACCGCGCATTCGGGCACGCAGCGGCGTTTCGCATCGTCGGTGGCGCACTCTGGGCAGAGGAGCACGAGTTCGCGGCAGCTCTCATTCGAGCAGTTCTCGAACTTATTGGACGGTGCCGAGCAGCGCTCGCACTGGCCGATCGTGACGGTATCCGGGGTGAACTCCATGTGCATGCGCTTATCGAACACGTAGAGCGAGCCCTCCCACAGGGACTTATCGCCGTACTTTTCGCCGTAGCGTACAATACCGCCGTCAATCTGGTAGATCTCTTTGAATCCGCGGTTTTTCATGAGGGCGGAGAGGATTTCGCATCGAATGCCGCCGGTGCAGTAGGTGACGACGGGCTTATCTTTCAGATCGTCATACTTACCGGATTCGATCTCACGAATAAAGTCGTGGGTGGTGCGCACATCGGGCACCACGGCGTTCTTGAACTTACCGATTTTGGCCTCGAATGCGTTGCGTCCGTCGAAGAAGACGACTTCATCGCCGCGTTCTTCCACAAGCTTGTTTACCTCTTCGGGTTTGAGGTGCACGCCGCCACCGACCACGCCGTTTTCGTCTACCTTAAGCTCGTCGGGAGCGCCGAACGCCACGATTTCATCGCGCGCTTTGACCGACAGACGGGGGAAGTCTTCGGCACCGCCCTCAGACCATTTGAATTCCATGTTCTTGAAGCCGGGGTACTGGCGGGTCTCTTTGGTATACGCCTTAACCGCGCTGATTTCGCCGCCGAGCGTGCCGTTAATGCCGTGTTTGGAAATGAGGATGCGCCCGCGCAAACCGAGCTTCTCGCACAGGGCACGCTGCCAGAGCATGACCGCCACGGGGTCGGTTATGGGGGCAAACTGGTAATACAAGATAATTCGATTCTGAGCCACCCTCCTATTTTACGCTTTCTGGGTACATTGTGTGTGCCGTGGCGGCGGTGCTCGTCCCGTACCGTGGTCGATAATCCCTGTTCTCCTGCGGGATGCGCCCACGATGATGGGTGCATGTGGTTTCTTTACCATGAGGTATATCTCGTCGTTTTTCTACCCCTATCGCACTGGCTGGTTTCGCCGTTTTCTCACGGCGAAGACCTGCCTGCCGGGGCGAGCGGAACATACCGGGCGCCCTGCGATTGCCAACGCCGGTTTACCGTACCCGAGGTTTTACAATGGTGTGATGCGTCCCGATCCCTCCCCCGATTCCCCGGCTGATGAGCACCCCGGGTTCTACCCTGCCTCGCGCCCCGACGAGAACCTTCGCGAGCAGCTGAGCAGGCTTATGCCCAAACTTCCCGGTGACGGTTCGCTGCCCCCGCAAATCACCCATGTGCACCGCATTCCCGCACGTGAAGGGCAGTATTCACCATGGCCGCACTGGCTGCACCCGCGCGTCATTGAGGCCTTCGAGTCGCTGGGCGTGCACGAACCATACGCCCACCAGGTGCAGGCGGCACAGGCAGCGCATTGCGCCTTCGATGCTGCACTCGCCGAAGATACGCACCGGCTCTCCTTCGGGCGAGCATCCGGGAAGGGGCACGATGAGTCGGACACAACGGCGCGGCACGTGATCGTGGCGACCGGGACCGCATCCGGAAAATCGCTGAGTTACCTCATGCCCGCCTTCGATGCTCTCTACCGCGGGGCGCGCCGTGAACCGCTCAGCGCCACGGCAGCAGATACGAGTTCCACAGGATTTTATCAGAGAGCGAACGTTCTATATATTTCACCGGCGCGGGCACTCTCAGCCGACCAGCTCAACGCCATCACCGCCTATCATCTTCCCGGGCTCAACGCCGCCACCTATGACGGCGACACCCCGGCGCAGGAGCGGCGGTGGGTGCGCGAACACGCTAATTTTGTGCTCACCACCCCGGATATGCTCAACTACGGGATTCTGGGCAACCACCGGCAATGGGCAAACTTCCTGCGCGGGCTGCGCTATGTGGTGCTTGACGAAGTGCACAGCTACCGCGGCGTGTTCGGCGCGCATATCGCCAATCTGCTGCGCCGCCTACGCCGAGTCTGCGCCCTGTACCGGGTGAGCCCGGTATTCTATGGGGCATCCGCCACAAGCGCGAACCCTGCCGAATCTTTCGCCAAGCTCATTGGAGTGCCCGAGGGGAACGTTGACGCGATTACCGCATCGACCGCACCCCGCGGAGAATCCACCGTCATCCTATGGGAACCGGAGTTCCTGCCCGATACGCAGGTGACCGATAAACTCGCCGCCGATGCGAGCGCCTTCGACACCCGTTCCGAGGCGGAAAAGCAGGCACCGCAGCGTATCTCCGCTATCGAACAGGGCGCTCAGATGCTCACCGACCTGGTACTCTCGCGCACCCGCACGCTTGCCTTCACCCGGTCGAGGCGCGGTGCCGAGCTGATCTCCCAGCGAGCGCAGCGCTACCTTGATGAGACCGAGGCGGGGCTGGCGCATCGGGTGGCGGCGTACCGTTCGGGGTATATGCCCGAGGAACGCCGTGAGCTTGAGCATCGGCTGCGCACCGGCGAACTGCTCGGGCTGGCAAGTACCTCTGCGCTTGAGCTGGGTATCGATATTTCCGGGCTGGATGCGGTGCTCGTGGCGGGCTGGCCCGGAACCCGCGCATCCTTTATTCAGCGGATTGGGCGTGCCGGTCGCGGTGGTCAGGATGCGCTCGCTGTGCTTATCGCCGGGGACGATCCGTTGGATACGTACCTGGTGCATCATCCGCAGGCGATTTTTGGGCAGAGCGTGGAGGCTACCGTTTTCGACCCGACGAACCCGTATGTGCTTTCGCCGCATTTGTGCGCTGCCGCGGCGGAGTCGCCGCTGCGTGCCGAGGAGCTTTCGCTATTCGGCGAACATACTGAGGCTCTGCTTAACCGGTTGGTGCAGCAGAATTATCTGCGCCGCAGGGCGGACGGCTGGTATTGGACGCACGCGGAGTCGGCGACGAATCTGGTGGATCTGCGTGCCACCGGCGGTGGTCCCTATCAGCTGATTGATGCCGAGGATGGTTCGCTGATTGGCACGATGGATTCGGCGCAGGCGATGACTCAGGGACACCCTGGTGCTATCTATATTCACCAGAACGCCCAATACTTGGTGGAGTCCTTGGATGAAGCGGCGCGCGTTATTCTGCTCTCGCGAGTGTACCCCGACTATTACACACGGGCGATTGAGGCGACCGAGGTGAAAATTCTGCAGGAAAAGGCGGGTGTGCGGTACGGGTTCGACGGCGCTCAGCCCGGTACTGCTGGGCTGACGCTGCATCGCGGGCGGGTTCAGGTGACCGATCAGGTTATGGGATTTCAACGGTTCTCGGTGTACGGCAGCGAATACTTGGGTGATGAGCCGATGGAGATGCCGCCGAGCATCCTGATGACCGAGGCTATCTGGTTTACCTTTGAACCGAGCTACCTGTTTGCCGCCGGCGTTGCCGAACCTGATGCGCCCGGCACCCTGCACGCCGCCGAACACGCCGCCATTGGCTTATTACCGCTGATTGCGACCTGCGACCGCTGGGATTTAGGCGGACTCTCCACCCTGTACCACGCCGATACGGAACGCCCCACCATCTTCGTGTACGATGCAGCACCCGGCGGAGCAGGCTTTACCCAGCGTGGGTTTGAGGCGGTTCGCACCTGGTTGGGCGCAACCCTGGACGCCATTGATTCCTGCGGATGCGAGAGTGGCTGCCCCTCCTGCGTGCAGTCCCCCAAATGCGGCAACCGCAACGAACCGCTCTCCAAGTCGGGCGCACAAAACCTGCTGCAGGCGATGCTGCGCTCACTCGATGAGGCTGGGTAGAGATCTCGTGGGTTTACCCTGTTTTTGTGGGCACTGATATGTCTACTCTTGGGTAACCCCACACCTACCGGCTAAGTTCCACTCGGTAGTGCTGGTCTAGACAACGTTATGACCGACTATGACTGGTCTTCTCGGGATGCCTTAATGGACTGTTGAACATTACGGCTCAAAAGGATCACTGCATTAACGAGGGCCCAGAAGGCCACCAGTACCCAGCCAGCAAGTCCCACCGAACTTTGCGAAATGATCAAGGCTACCGCAAAAACACCGATAGGACCTACTACCATCGATATCGAGTTCTGAAGCCCATTAATCCTTCCGCGCATATGTTCCGGGGTAACCTGCAAGGAAACTACACCGGTCACGGCTCCTACCGCTGATGATGTTATTCCGAATATAAAGCACATCACCAGGGTGTATGCCACTGAATAAAATTGCACCAGCAGTATTAAGGACACAACATTAGACACGGCGGCAAAAAGAGTCATCGACCAGGCAGGGACCTTACTTCCAACAATGGTGTAAATTATGCCGCCAATAAGAAGACCCACTCCGACTGCGGCTAAAGCGTAACCATTTGCCTCATCATGGCCCACAAGTGTCATGACCACTGGGAGTATAAGCGATTGGAGTACACTCACAAGGGCTAAACTAGCCACGTTTAAACCGGTAATCTTTCGGAGGACGGTATTATTTCGATGGAGCAAAAACGAAAGTCCATCTCGCAAAGAGCCCCAGTAGGCCATCTTTGAGCTATTTAAACCCGAGTCCTCAATAATCCCATAAGCCTTAGGCATGAAAATGCAGAGAATACCTGCCGTCAGCGATGTTGCTGCCGTGATCCAGAAAACCATCTTAGCGTCCAGAAAATTTATGAGAAGACCACAACAGGTTGGACCTAAAACAATGGCTAGCGCGCTCATGCTTTCACGTAAACCAACTAGCGCTTCCAGGGAACGTTGTGAGTCTCGTTGAACAGCATAGATCATTGCCTCCCGCGCATTCCAAGCGGGCAAGTCACCGATACCACTTAAAAATGCACACGTTAAAAACCAGGCGGGAGATAACTGCCCAAAGGTACCTACAACAGCAAGCAGTCCAATACTAGATGCTGAAACGAAATCTCCTATCGCCGCCACTATGCGCCGGTCATAATGGTCGATCACCGGACCAGAAAGGAGCCCGAACACAAATGTACTTGCCCCGCTTACTAGAGCAGCGAGACCCGCCACGATGACCTGACCAGTCGAGACAAGAATCAAGACAGGTAAGACAACATTTGCGATAGAGTTTCCCAAGAGGGAAATGAAAAAGGACCCGAAATAAGCAGTAATTTTCATGTATCACTCCACGTATCATGACCTGCTAGCTTGGATTTTCTTGATTGGCCAAAGTGGCTTTCCCTTTTCCGGAGTTATTTTGAACATAATTTACTAGTTCAATAAGACTATCAAGATCGTCATGGTCGGGGCTTTATTAGAGCGCGCAGGTAACCGACACTAACACTTCCTTTGGGCTCATCAGTCGGATTTTATGGGCTTCCCGGCTCTTCAGCGGCTCGATCGGAGGGGGCGTTCTCGGGGATCTCGTCGCTGGATAATCCCTCATCGGGTGCACCCGCCCCAGAGTCCGGATGCGGCGCCCCGGCACGCGATGTACCTTGCGCATCGCCGAGGAAAGCAAACGGTCCGTGCACAGCAGAGCTCACCCGAATATCCACGGTTTCAGGGCGGTCCGCGAGGGCGCACCCCACCAGATTGGCGTTATTATCGCGCGCTACCTGGGCGGCAATATCGCAAGGGTCCCCAGGGGTGATACCGCGCAGCGCATCCGCCGCGGCGAGCGCCGCCAGGTCTGCCGCCTGCGCCGCCCGCCGATTCGCCGTGCTTACCCCGGCAAAACCGATGATGACGGTTGCCAGGATCAGCAAGGCGGCGATGATGCCTACCGCGAGTACGGTGCCGCTCCCCTCCTCAGGGTTTTCGGTCGGCTGCGGTCGATCAACCGCCTCACACTGCGGCTTGGCAAACGGCGGGCATGCGTTCCAGATGAAACCGGGCGTAACCATGTTTATTCGCCGCCAGCCGTCGTGGCGTTATCCGAGTTACCCTCAACCCGTGCGGTCGCGGTGGCCTGCAGCTTCCAGCCGGTTACCGAGCCGATAACCCCCGGTGCCGCACGCTCCACCTGAACCCGCACCTGCCGCGCCCCCGATGTTTCTTCTACGGTCTGCACCTGCAGGTTAATGCTGGGGTCTATCCGCGAAACTTCATGCTGCACGGCGGCGAGGTTGTCTCCCCGCGCGAAGGCACGCGCCGCGACTCGCGAGGATTCTTCGAGCCGCGACTGGGCTATTCCCACCGCTGCCGCTGAGAGACAGAGCGCAAGCACCGCGATCACGGCGGGCAGAGCGACCGCGAATTCGGCAGTCACGGCGCCTTCATCACGTGCGCGTAACCGCCAGGCGCGCATCATGCGGTGTATAAGCCTCATAGGTCTTCCTTTCGCCAGGTTTCGGGCAACTTTCACGGTTTTTACCGGGTAATACCGGGTTTAGAAAAGCCCAAAGGTCAGCCCAGAACCGCCCGTTGCAAGGGCATTCTTGACCATATCTACGAGCATGCCGCGAATCTCGTCGGACTTGAGAATGGCGACCAGCAGACCGGCAAAACCGACGGCGGCAAGCATTACGATGCCGTATTCGGCGGTGCTGGCGCCCTCCTCCGGGTCGTTTTCGTCTGCATATTCAGCCTCGTCGGTAGGCGAGGTCATCTCATGCAGTTCGGCAGCTTCATCCGTGCGAATTCCCGCGAAGAGTTCCTCGTGTTCGCTCAGGGAACGGCATTCTGCGGCGCATTTATCGAGGGTGCAGCCGGCGGCAAGCGCCTGCGCTAGCTGTTGGGCAAGATGCGGTTCAAGCTGCTGCAGGTATATGTTCGTGTATTCGTCGAGTGCCTGCCCTAAAAGTACGGGGTTCTCTTCCGTGCGGGCATAGGCCTCAAGGCATTCCTGAGTGCTCCGGTGCGCGGTGTGCAGAGCGGGAGCAGAGTGTACAACAGTCATCGTTGTTTCCTTTCATATAGTGTTATTTGATAATTTTTGTGGGTAGATTTTGGTGTAACGTGCCCCGGGGTGAAGTCCACCGGTTTTATGCCAACAGTCCCGGTAGAAGCGAGATCACAATCGGTATGATTCCGCAGCAGATAAAGGCCGGAAGCGAGCACAGTCCCAGCGGAAGAACCAGCGCCACGGCAAGTTTTGCGGATGCGCGCTCTGCCGCCCGGCGCTCTTCAAGCCGGTAGGTTGCCGCGCAGTGCCGCAGCAGTGCCGCGCTGGGCGTTCCCGCCGAATACGCCGGTGCCAGAATCCGTGCCAATTCCCGCAGAAGCGGATGGTCATACCCATCCCAGGCGGCCTGCCAATCGGCGCTTACCGTCAGGGTCAAGGTGATGTGCTCTAGCGCATCGCTTATCGCTCGTTCTTCATGCGCGAGTGCCCGGCCAAGAGTCTGTAAGGCGCCGGTCAGACCGAGACCCGCACGCAATTGTGCGGCAAGAAGCTCAAGCATCAGCGCCGGATCCAGCGGCTCAGTCTCTGCAGAACCGCTAAACCCTGCCGGTTCTTTCTGCGGTTTCTTTTCTCTTCGGCGCCGCCTAGTTCCGTGAGCGCGGGCATTCTTCGGCGTGGGATCCTCAGCCAGCACGGAGCTGCGTTCGGCTCGATGCACAAGCCGAGCCGTCCAGCGCCTCCCAAGAAGCGCCAGCGTGATGCCGAAAAAACCAGTCAACAAGCCGGCCAACGAACCAGTCAGCGCACCGACGGGATCCGTTCCCATCAGCCAGCCCATCGCCAACCCGATAAACGGCAGCCACGACAGTATCTTGCCGGTCGTTTTCGGCCCCGTCAGCGCACTTTCTCGCCCGAGAAGAGCATCCAGATGTTCTTCAGCGTGTTCGGCCGCAGCCCGTAGGGTCTGAGCCAGTGGCGCGCCGGTGGTTTCGTTCATACGTAAGCACAGGCCGAGTTCGCGGATGCGCTCCCGGCTGTGTGCTCGCCGCGCGCTAAGGGCGCCCAGGGTTGTTCCCGCCGCGAAACCAAGCTGTTCTTCACGGGCCAAAGTGTCTAATAGCTCGTCAATATCGTCTTGGGTTTGCCGGTATGCCCGTTCGCGTCTGCTGCCCGTCAGCCGGTGCAGCGCCCGGCGAAGGAGCGAGGATTTTTCGGGTCCGTTCCCATCAGCGTTCCCCGTTTCCCGACTTTGTGCTGCGGAACCGTGAACCGTAAAGCCGTCAGCGCCAGGCGGATGCCGGGTACGGTTTTCAGCCGTTGCTTCACGCAGGCTCAGGCCCGCATCCAGGGTTGCAGATATACCGCGCAACGCTTGCGGCCATAGACGCATCTCGGTTGAGGTTGGTGGAGTCGGCGGGATAAGCCTTTGAAACCGTGTCTTTAGCCGAGGCTGTGTTGTGGCGGGCAGATACTCGCCAAATGCCATGCTGTCGCCCGCGTTTTTATGCGCCGTTCTCTGAGACGAACCGGCGGCGCGCGTCTTATGATGCACCATCAGGCTCATAGTTCCTCTCCTTCCTGGCTACTACGGTCGGTTTGTTCCCGTGGTACAGCTGTATAGGGCGCGGCAGAATCGGTGCGAACCCCCGGGTCGTATCCATAGGTACATGCGGTCGGTGTAGTCTGCGTTTCGGGGGTTGCGCCGCGGTGTTCGTGTGCGGGATGCGCGGTTGCCGAGCGTGCATGGGCAGCGTGCCTATCCGGTGAAATAGCGTCCGTGGGAGAGCTCGGCGGTAAGTTTTCCCCGTTACCCTCAGGTAGGGTGCCGCCCGCCGAATTGTCTGCCGTTGAACCTCCGTCTGCCAAGAGTTCACCCGCAGGCTCTGGCCCACACGGCGTTACCACCAGCGCATCCTGGCGCAGGTCAAGCCGGTAAATTCCAGCGATCCGCCGCACGCCCTGCACCTGTTCCAGGTGAATAATGCGGTCAAATGCGGTAGAAGCGTGCAGGGCAACGGTGCGTTCATCCAAACCGGCGAGCGCACCCAGCGCGGCAAGACGATGCGGCACAGCGAACGCGGAATTCGCATGCAGCGTTGTACCTGCGCCCTGGTGCCCGGTGTTCATGGCGTTAAGCAGGTGCAGGATTTCAGAGCCGCGGCACTCCCCCACCATGAGTCGATCGGGTGCCATGCGCAGGGCTTGCACCAGCAGGTCTCCCAGCGTGATCTCTCCGGCGCCTTCGGCGTTCGCGGCACGGGTTTTGAGGCTCACCGTATGCGGATGCTGCGGGCTCAGTTCCGGGGTATCTTCCAGGATCATGAGGCGTTCCCAGGCTTCGCATTCGCCCAAAAGCGCGTTGAGAAGCGTGGTTTTTCCGGTACCGGTTCCCCCGCTGACGACAAAGTTCTGCCGCCGCGCAACCATGGTGCGCAGGGCTTGCTCGGTCGCCGCATCAAACATGCCGCTTTCGCGGAGCGCGGTAAGTGTCAAACAGCTTTGGGCGGGCAGACGAATAGACAGGTGCGTGTTCTCGACCAGCGGCGGAATGACCGCGTGGATACGCCGCCCGGAGTCATCGTGCACGTCGTCCGCGGGATGCGCCGCATCGAGCCTGCCGCCGTGCGCCCTAATGAGACGGTTGGCGAGTTGGCGTACCTGCGCCTCGGTCTCAAAGGTGAGGGTTACCGGTTGGGTTTGTCCGTGCGCCTGAACCCACACATCCTGCGGGGAATTCACGTAAATATCGGTGATTCCGGGAATATGTGTGAGGGTTTCAAGCGCGCCCAGACCGTAAAGTTCGGCGTGCAGGCAGGATAACGCACGCGATACGAGGTCGGGCTCGTGCCCGACGGGAAACTCGTGGTTTTCGTCCCCGTACATGTCCTCTTCACAGGCCTGCTGCACCGCCAACGTTAGGTCTTTACTCGACCACAATCGGGGATTTTCGCCATCTGCCGAAGCAGCGGGTGAAGCTTGATCGGTCTCGGCGTGCGGGCTGGGTGGGCGCGCCAGCAGGTAGGTGAGGGCATGCCGGGCGATGCGCCGCGCGCGGTGATCCTCAAACACCGGAATAGGCGTGAGCCCCAGGCGTTCTCTCGTCTCGGCTGAAAAATCGGGTGCCATCAGCTCTTGAGGCGGCATGCAGGTGCCAACAATCGAGAGGGTTTCAGGTGGGGCATAGTTTCCGCAGGTGACGAAGTCTTTTTGCTCGGGGGCAACGTCGGTGCCTGCTGTCTCGGCGCTATTCGATCTATAAGCGCTGTCGGCACCGCGAGAGAATGCTCGGAAAACGCCGTGTTCTGCCGTTTGGGTGCGAAATACTGCCTGGGGTGAAGGAGGTAAAGCTGCCATACCCCTATTTCACAGGTTTTCGCGCATGCGCACGGCAGCCGAGCAGCAGACTGTGGATAACTTCGCCCTATGGGACACTTTTACGGGGTATCCACAGGGCAGGAGGCCATTCCCGTACCATCTCTCCGCCCGCCCAGCGTGCACACCGCGCTTTTATGTCGCTCTATGACGCGCCGCGCACAGCATAACCCGGTACACAGGTTCGTTCACCGTCACCTTCGCATATTCGGGGTTCTCTCACCGATAATGGGAGTGTGTACATTCTCGTTGTTCCCCTTGATGCGCCTGCCAGCGGTTCGGTCATTCCGCTGGATGCGCATCCCGCGCGCGCCCACACGGGCACGGGAACATCGGGGCATGGTTCCCCATCCTCCCCCGCTTTTTGGGGAGTTTTTCACGTCGAATCCCTCGCCCCGGCGCAGCTGACCGGCACGCACACGAAGCTCAATATTCTGCGCGCCGACCGCGTGAGTACCGGGAATCTGCCCGCCTATGTGCGCGAAGTCGAACGTCGCTCTGACCCGCGCATTAACCCCGAGTCGAAGCAACCGCACGCACGCTGGATATGGGCTGACACCCGCACGATTGCACCTATTCTGCTGCGCAAAGGGGTGCGGGTTCAGCTGTGCCACGATATGCGCCTGGTACAGCGCATTCTGCTCACCGCGAGTACTCACCCGAGCGGGCATGTTCGTTATGAACCCGTTCTCGACCTGGCGCAGGATACTGTCGAAAAACCTGCGGGTAAGCTGCCCGTCGCACGCCAAATTGCCGGTCAGGGCGAGCTTTTCGGGGACGACTTTTTGACAGCGGCGGAAGAAAATACTGCGTCCGGTCATGAGGTAGCACCACCAACACTGACATCGGCAGATACCGAGCTGGTGCACCGGCATCTTGACGAATTTACCGCGCAGCTGCGGGCGATCGCCACCGGTGCGCATCCCGAAAGGCTGCGGTTATTGGCGGCGGCGGAATCGGCAGGATCCCTGGTCGCGGCAGAAATCGAATACTACGGAATTCCCTTTGACACCGCCGCGCATGATGCCCATTTGACTGAGATTTTGGGCCCGCGCCCGCCTGAAGGCGAGCATCCCGCCAAGCTGATGGAGCTTGCCGAGCAGATTCGTGCCGACCTTTTCGCGCCCCATCTGAATCCAGATTCCCCGCAGGAACTTTTACGCGCACTTCACGCCGCCGGGGTGAACGTGCCCAGTACCCGCTCCTATGTGCTCAAGGGCTGGGCTGAGGAGACTGCCACGCAGCGGGAACGGCGGTGGGCGCTCATCGAGCCCATCCTCAGGTACAAGAAGCTGTACCGCATCTTTACGGCGAACGGGTGGTCTTGGGCGGATTCCTGGGTGCGCAACGGTCGTTTTCGCCCGCATCTTGAAGTTGGAGGCGCCGCGACCGGGCGGTGGGGCGCATCCGGCGGCGGGGCTCTGCAGCTTCCCGCCGAGATCCGTTCGGCAATTCTAGCCCCCGAAGGCGAAGTTTTTCTCGTTTCTGACGGTTCGCAGATTGAGCCGCGCATCCTGGCGGCGCTCAGCCACGACGAGGCGCTGGCATCGGCGGGCCGCGGCACCGATATGTATGCGGGAATCGCCGAACTCGCCCGGCTTGAGGGCGTGGCACTCACCGAACGCGCACAGGCTAAGGTGGGGCTTCTCGCCATTATGTACGGCGGACGCAGCGGAGAAATTGGGGCGCTGCTGCCGCATGTCGCCAAGCTTTTCCCGCGTGCGATGGAGTTTACGGAACGTGCGGCGCGCATCGGCGAGGTGGGCGGGCAGGTCACCACCTTTTTGGGGCGCACCTCACCCGCGCCAGATGAACGTTTCAAACGGACGGTTGCAGATCGTTCTACCCCTGCGGCTGAGTCGCGTGCTGTCTCCCTTTCGCGCTCTTACGGGCGTATGACCCGCAATTTTGTGGTGCAGGGAACGGCTGCGGAATGGGCGCTGTGCTGGATGGGCAGGGTGCGTTCGCGTCTGCTGACCGAGACGGTTTTCGGCATGCCCATGCGCACCAAAATTGTCTATTTTCTGCACGATGAGCTGCTGCTGTGCGGCCCCAAGCTTGAGGCGGAGCGTGTCGAGAGGATTCTGCGGGAGTCTGCTGCAGAGGCGGCGCGCCTGCTCTTCGGGACGGTGCCGGTGGAGTTCCCGGTCTCGGTGACGGTCACAACCAACTATGCCGAAGGTAAATAGATCCACGCCACCTACGCTCGTTTCTCTTCCCTCCCGCGAGCCTTTAGACACCCGCCAACGGCTGCTTACCCAGATGTGGGCGCAGGTTTAAGCACCGAATCATCCCACGGTACCGTCCAGGTGAGCGCATCAAAAATCTTATCGAGCACGATCGCGGTGAACCCCCACACGGTGAACTCGACCCGCGCATCGCCGCTAGAGTGCGCAACCTCAAACGCCGGGGTTTTATGGGTTATGCGCCCGCGCTTCACATATGCCGTATGCCGGTTGGCGGGATTGAGCAAATCTCGCACGGGCACCCGCGCAATCAGGGCAGACTCGTTCGTATCGACCACGCCAACCCGCGTGGGTGAAGCCCACCACCCCAGCACCGGGGTCACCCTGAAATCGCTCACGGCAAGCGGCAGGGTCGGCAGCTCCCCCAGAATTTCAACACCCGCAGGGTCAAGCCCGGTCTCTTCCACGGCCTCGCGCAGGGCGGCGATGCGCCCTACCGGAACTCCCTGCTGGCGCGCCAGTTCGTAATCCTCGGGGTCGATTTTGCCGCCCGGGAATGCAGGCTGACCGGCGTGTGAGCGCAGAGTATCCGCCCGCACCAGAAGCAGAACGTCCAGGTTCTCGCCCACACACTCTGGGCATCCGTCAAAGTCTGCGGATGCGCTCGGTTCATCATCGAGTACTCCGAAGAGAACGAGCACTGCTGCCTCTTTGGAGAGTGTACTGGTGGGCGCGTACCGCATGAGGGAGTCTATCTTGAAATCGAGTTTTCCTGCGGCAAGGTTCGCGAGTGCATCGCGGGCTTGTTCGGCGGCGGTGTTCAGGGTGTTAGGCACTCAGCGGGTATCCTTCGGCGTGCAGTTGGCGGCGTGTGGCACCGGTGAGGAAGCGCAGGTGCAGGCGTTCACGACCGGGTGCCATTTCATATTTCATGAGTTTACGCGCTTTGATTTCGTTCGTCTCGCCTTCACCCCAGGATGGGCACAGGTCGGCGATGGGGCAGACTCCGCAGGCGGGTTTGCGGGCGTGGCAGATGCGCCGCCCGTGGTAGACCATGCGGTGTGAGAAGTCGGTCCATTCGCGCGGTTCGATAAGCTCGGCAACGTCGTGTTCGACTTTGACGGGATCGTCTTCGGTGGTGAATCCCATGCGGCGTGCGAGCCTGCCGAAATGGGTATCGACGGTCAGCCCGGGTACCCCGAAAGCGTTGCCGAGTACCACGTTTGCGGTTTTGCGCCCGACTCCTGCCAGTTTCACCAGTTTATCGAGTGTTCCGGGCACTTCTCCGTCGTAGTCGTCGGTGAGCTGGCGGGCGAGTTTGACGATAGATTTCGCTTTGGCGCGGTAGAATCCGAGGGATTGAATATAGGGTTCGACCTCTTCTTCGGTGGCGGCGGCGAGGGCAGGCGCATCCGGGTAGCGGGCGAAGAGCGCCGGGGTTACCTGATTGACGCGCACATCGGTAGTTTGCGCCGAGAGCACCGTGGCGATCAGCAGTTCAAAGGCGTTCGTGAAGTCGAGTTCAGCCACGGCGTAGGGGTAGGTTTCACCCAGGATACGGTTGATTTTGCGGGCGCGGCGCACGGTGGCAAGGTGACTTTCGGGGGCTTTGGCGAGTGCTTTCGCGCGGCGGCGTGCCGCTTGTGCCGCCTCAAACTCGGGCACGGTGCGAATGCTTAGCAGCTCACGTTCTTCCTCGGTGAGCTGTAGATCTGGGGTTGTGTCGGTGGTGCTTTTCGGTGCGGATGCGCTCATAGCGCGAGCCTACCGTTTTTTGTCTGCTTTTCCCAGCTAGGGGTACCGAAGTTCGCCGTTACCGCACGGTTTCTGCCGCTTTTGAGCGGGTAAATATGCCACACTAGGGGTATGTCTGCAACGATTTTTGTTCTGAACGGCCCTAATCTGAATCTGCTGGGGCAGCGTCGCCCCGAGGTGTACGGGTACACAACCCTGCACGATATTGAACTGATGGTGCGCGAGCGCGCCGCCCTGCACGGCTTCGATATTGAGTTTATGCAGTCCAATCATGAGGGTGTGCTGGTGGATGAGATTCAGCGTGCACGCACCCGTGGCGCGGCGATTATTATCAACCCGGCGGCGTACACGCACACGTCGGTGGCGCTTCACGATGCGCTGGAGGCCGCCGAGCTGCCCGTCGTCGAGGTTCACCTCTCGAATGTGCACCGACGCGAGGAGTTTAGGCACCATTCGTATGTGTCCCCGCAGGCAACAGCGGTGATCGCCGGGGCAGGCGCCTACGGGTACGTGATGGCGGTAGATTTCTTGGCACAGCATCTAGAGTCGGAGTAGACTTCTGCGTTAATTGAAGCACCCCAGATGGGTTACGTTCTGTTCTAGGGGTAGCTACGATTAACCAATCTACATTTTTCGATTCCACAGCGGGAAGGTGTATCCACCCCTGAAGGACTTCTTAAGGAGGACACATGAAGATCGCTCTTGTAGGTGCCACCGGAACAGCTGGTCGCGCCACCGCTCACGCCGCCCAGCAAGCAGGTCACGAGGTCATTGCTCTCTCTCGTGCCACAGGCGTTGATCTGCATACCGGAGAAGGACTAGCTGAGGCTCTGAACGGCGCCCAGGTGGTCATCGACACGTCCAATGCTTTTCCTGCAGACCCCGCGGCCAGCCTGGTTGATACTTTTTCAGACGTTACCAAAACCCTGGAGAAAGCCTGCCAGCATGCTGGGGTACAGCATCTGGTTCACCTTTCCATCTGCAATATTGACCACCCCGCATTCGACGATTTTGACTACTATCTCGCCAAGCGAGCGCAGGAGAAGGTTTTAGAGAACAGTTCCCTTCCGCACTCCATCGTCCGTTCTGCGCAGTGGATGGAGTTCGCTCTTAACCCTGCAGCCGTCACACAGACCGAGACCAACGTAAAGGTTCAAAACTGGCTGATTCAACCCATCGCTGTGGAGACTGTGGCAAAGGTACTCGTTCAAACTGCGACCGAAAGCCCGCGCAACCGGCAGATCGCTGGGCCCGAGCAAATTTGGCTTCCAGAACTGACCCAAACCTACCTGCACGCCATAGGTGATCGTCGAGAAGTAAGCGTTGTAGATCCTGTCTTAGATGCGCTCGCTGAGGGTGTTCTGCTTGCCCCCAAGAATGCAGAGTTACTTGGGCCCACGGTCGCTCAGTGGGCAGAGGAGCAGATACCCACAAACAGGTGACGTATTGGCACAGCATCTAGAGTCTGAGTAGAACCGAGAAGGTTCGTCGTAGAGCCTCAGCGCCGAGCGGTGGGGCGGGTACACAAAGGTGCCTCACGCATCCAATGGTAAGGATACGTGAGGCACCTTATATCTTGGTTGTCATCGCACGGTTACCCAGCGATAACATTATGCGTTTATCGTGTTACAGCAGTTAGTTCTTGCAGGTTCCGGTCGCCACGGAAGCGGTGTTGCTGCCGCCAGCCTCAAGCGCCTGCTTCAGGGTGGATGCGGTTATCGCATAGCCGGTCTGCCCCGTGCTGCTTTCACCGTCGGGAGCTTTACCGAAGACCACGCCCACAACGCTACCGTTCTCGTCAAGAACAGGCCCGCCGGAGTTACCGTGCTGCACATCTGCGGCAAGCTGGTAGACCTGGCGCATCGGGTTAGGCTTACCGGTTTCTACGTCAATGGTCTGGGTATTGCCCACACCCTGCACGGTCGCAGGGAGCGCCTTGAACGGTCCACCCTGGGGGTAACCCATGAAGGTTACGGTCTCGCCAGGATTAGCGTTCCTGCCGATCGGCAGCGGATCCAGGTTCATCCCGGGCACGCGGATAAAGGCAAGATCCTGGGCGGTATCCATATAGACCACCTCGCCCTGCCAGGTGCGCCCGCGCTGATCCCTCACCATAGGCGAGTTCACGCCCGAAAGCACGTGTGCGTTCGTTGCGATAAGCCCATGATCCACCACGAACCCGGAACCGGTTGAAGTGTATCCGCACTGTTCGGCGGCGCCAAGAATCTGCACAACAGAGGCAGAGGCGTTATCGAGCGCCTCCGTCTCTACGCCCTGGGTTGGTGCGCTGGTTTCCGGGGCGATCAGCTGGCGCACCTCGGGAATAGTGCCGGATGCGAGCACATCGTTACGAATATTTTCGATACCGTTGCGCAGACCATCCGGGGTGTTCTCGACCATCCATGAGAGGGTCTTTGAGTTGTTCAACGCGGCGTTGAACTGCGGCAGGGGTACGGTGCGCATCGTGAGCGTCAAAACCACGAGCACAAGCGCGCAGGCGGCAACATTGAGCACGCCGCCAAAGAAACGTTCCACGCCTTTAAGCGGGGTTATATCTGTGACGCGGCGCAGGCTGCGGCCGCCAATGAGTCCCAACCACTGCCCCAGCGTTAGGCAGAGGATCAGGATACCGATAGCGGTAATCAGCCCCCATTTAGATCCCACAGCCGCAACGGCAAGCGGGATGAGCCACGCGGCGGCGCATACACCTAGAGCAAGACCGATGAAGGTGCCTAGCGTGGTGAAGAAGCCACTACGCAGACCGGCAATGAAATAAAGCACGAGAATGACAGGAATAATAATGTCAAGGGGGCTAAAAGTTGCTGGCATGAGCGTCCTCCTTGGTGAATACATAAAATGCGGTGAATCCGCACGGCGCGTCCGGAAGGCACGCCTGAGCATGAGAGAAGTCGAAGAGTTCGTGCGCTGCTCAAAGCCCTCTCACACTGTACATGCTGATGCTAGAGTGCGAAGCTGTGAATTTCTTAAGTTTTCCCCGTAAGCGCAGAAAACTTTTCCTCCTGGATGTTGTTTTTTAGATGCGGAAATAAAAAATATGAGGTACGCTCAGTATTAGTATTAGTTGAATATGTCACACACCAGCGATGCGGTTCACATCGTATCCGTCTCGCAGATGCGACCGTGTGACGCACAGATTTTCGAGCGAAAGAATCGCCCGCTATCCCACTCAAGGAGTAACTATGGATCTCGATATCCTTCGTCGTTCCCCGCTTTTCGCGACTCTCGATGACGCCGCGTTCAGGCTGCTTACAGACGATATCCAAGAAATTGATTTGTCCCGCAACGCTGTGCTCTTCTACGAGGGCGATCAGGGCGACCAGCTCTTCGCTGTGCTCTCCGGCAAGGTCAAGCTCGGGCGCACCGCCGCAGATGGGCGCGAAAACATGGTTGCACTCATGGGACCCGGTGACGTCTTCGGCGAGATGGCGCTCTTCGACCCCTCCCCCCGCTCCACCAATGCCGTAGCGGTCTCCGAAACACGCCTGGCTGCTATCAAGCACGAATCCTTCAAACGTGCACAGCGACAGGACCCCAGCATCTCCGACCAGGTTATCAAAACCCTGGCACGCCGCCTGCGCCATTCCAACGAAGCGCTGGCAGACCTTGTCTTCTCCGACGTCCCCGGTCGCCTCGCTAAGGCTCTCCTCGACCTTGCAGACCGCTTTGGGCGCCCCGCAACCGACGGCATCCTCGTTGCCCACGAACTCACCCAGGAAGAGCTGGCACAGCTTGTCGGTGCATCCCGCGAGACCGTTAATAAGGCACTGGCAGAGTTCGTTTCCCGCGGTTGGATTCGCCTAGAGGCTCGCGCAGTCGTGATCCTCGATTTGCCGCGACTGCGCCAGCGCTCGCGCTAAGCTCTCTGACAGCGCGCAAAGTCTTTACAGAAAACCGCATCCGATACGTCGTGTTATTCAACGATTTCGGATGCGGTTTTTGCGTGCTCTGCATCGAATCAGTTCCAAGGCTCAGGAGGATACTCCACACTCGCTTGACAAGGCGACCAGTCATCCCCGGTGCCGCTTCGCTTTGCCGTGGATGACAGCCTTAGGCGCTCGTTGCGGATATCCTCCTGAGCCCAAGCAAGAGTGCGGGAAGCCAAACGTTCCCGATGGGATACTCGTCATAAGCGCCTAAGGGTGGATCGCCTCCAGGCGATACGGGTCCCCTTGTAAAGCGAATGATGAGTATCCCACCGGGATAAACGTTTTCCCTGTGTTCACGTGCCCAGACGGTTCTTCGCGAGGTATCTCCTAGTTAGCAACGTAGACGTGCTGCCGGTTCAGATCCTCACGTTCGGCAATATCGAGCAACGCAGTCGCCATATCCGCTGGAGTAATCATCCAGCCGCGTCGAAGCGGCATGTTGGCATCTAGCCGATAAGAGCCTTTAGCTTTCATCGGCTGAATGCGAGGGGCACGCACCGCCGTCCACTGCGCGGTGCTTTCCCACAACACCACGTCCATACGCCGCATATCATCGTAGGTTGCACCCAAAAAGTGCTGCAGCAGCGGCAACACCACCCAGAGCTTGAAGAGCCCTTGATGAGCCCAATGTTCGGCGACCTCCGAAGAGATCACGACCAAACGTGATACCCCATGCTCTTGCATGGCGTCCAGAAGATTCTTTGTCCCGGCAGAGTAAAGGGTTGTCGGCGTTTTTGAGGTGCCAATCCCTACGGTACTGATGACCGCATCTACGCCTTGGAGCCAGGGTTTGAGGGCCTGAGCATCAAGAATATCTACAGCGCCCGTGGTTAGGTTCGGGTGCTCAAGCTGAAGATTCTGCGGATTCCGGGCAAGTGCAACTACCTCATGACCACGCGCAAGCGCCTGTTCCACGACCAAACGACCCACGTTTCCGGTAGCACCAGATACTAAAATTTTCATAGTTTTCGACTTTTGTTAGGGAATAGTGACCACAAGTTTACCGCGCACATGCCCCGTGCCCAGTTCCTTATAACCGTCACGGATGGAATCAAGCTTGAAGGGGTACACATGCGCTAAGGTCACGTCAATATCTCCCGATGCCACCAGATCGGCGACTTCTTTCAGGTCACCGGGCTGCGCATGCCGCGCCCCCGTAAACTGTGCGCCCTTCATCATCGCCTTCGGTGTAGGAATCAGCGTGCCCATCGCGGGCCCTTTCAGTCCGAGCTCTGCCCCTAACGGAATGTATTCCCCGCCGTAGCAGTCAAGCATTTTCGTAACCGGGGTCGGTGCTGCCTTGAGAATACGCTCCTTCAAACCGTCACCGTATGCAACCGGAATAGCCCCCAGAGAGCGCACAAACTCTGCGTTTTTCTCCGATGCGATACCGATAACTGTTGCTCCCCGATGCACCGCAAGCTGAACCGCCACGGCTCCCACACCGCCGGATGCGGCACTGATAACCAGCACATCCTCGGGTTTCAAATCGATTGCACGGAACGCCCCGCATGCGCTCTCCCCGGCGACGCCCAAGGCTGCGGCAACCTCAAAGTTCAGGTTCTCAGGTTTCGCAACAATATTCTGGGCAGAAGTCACCAGCTTCTCAGCCAGGGAGCCTTCCGTCACGCCGGAGCCGGGAGCGCTGCGCAGGGTTCCCAGTACCGCGTCCCCCACAGCAACATTGTTCACACCGGGGCCGAGGGCATCTATCACGCCTGAAAAATCACGCCCCACACCCTTCGGAAAACGTGCGGGACCGCGGCCAAACCACCAGGACGGGTGACGCAAACGGTTGCTCGTCTCTGCGACACGAAGCGGCTTATACCCCTCAAAGGTTTTCAGATCTATGGGGTTCAGTCCAACCGCTTTGACCGTCACACGGACTTCACCTTCGCCCGGCGTAGGCTCATCTGTCTCAACCATTTCTAGGACGCTGGGATCGCCATAGGCGTTGTACTGAATTTTGCGAATCATGAGATTTTTCCTTTCACTGTGACTATCTGCCTACAACAAAGGCCGGATTCTCCACACAATGCGGAAAATCCGGCCTTCCAAGTCTTATGAGGGGGCAACAGAGGCCGACTTGAGTGGACCGACTGTGCCAAGCGTTCCTGTTTTAGATGACACCGGCACAACTTCAGTAAACGAAAGCATACACGCGCCGTCATTCTTCACGAGCACGGGCTTCTTCACCTCAACGGTACGACGCTTTGCCAGCCACGATACCCCGGTTTCTGAGGCGGCGAGCGACTCAAGCATGCACATCACGGCGGGAGTCACCAGTTCCTCAAGGGTCTTACCCACCGTATTCGGCTGCCCGATACGATCCCCCAGTTCCGAGGTATCCCTACTCTCCATGAGCGTGCGCACATTCACCCAGCTGCCCCACACACCCTTGCCTTCCAGCAGCTTGGCGTTCTGCCCCACAGGAACAACCGTGGTGAAATAGGCGATGTCGTAGCGTTTATGGAAGAAGTCTGGCGACTGCCAACGCGATACCGGGCGCAACAGGTCTGTGCGTAGTTTCAGCCCGCATGAGGTTAAGAACTGCCCGAAGCTCTTGTCTTGATCGGCGATTGCCTCACGCTGACTCATCTGTTCTTCACCCGCGCCGCTTTCGGCGACGTTCTGCCCGTCCTCACCGGCAAGAAGCAGACCGGTCTCTTCAAAGGACTCGCGAATAGCAGCGATCACGGTGCGGCGCGCGCAGGTTACATTTTTGAATTTGAACTTGGCAGACCATTCATCGGGGGTCGGACCATACCAGGGGGTTGCGTCGTCATCGCCGGGGGTCACGGTACCGCCCGGAAAAGCGACAACGCCCAAGGGTGAGGACCCCGGACGGTAGGTCAGAATGGTTTCAAGACCGTCTTCGCCGTCACGCACAAAGATGACTGACGCCGCTTGGCGGAGCGAGCATGCCCCCGCATCCTCACCGCCTTCGGATACCCATGTTTCGGCGGCGGTGCGCATAAACTCCGGGATTTTATAAAGACGCTGAATCTGCTCGGTGCGTGCGGCAGGTGCAGAAGACCGCCCGGTAAAGATGCGCGGCTTCCGTTCTTCACCAACCACCGGAACTACTCCGGTGTACAGCTTCTGAAAAGGTGTCGTAGTCATGATCCTGAGAATATTAGACGTACTCGACGATGATTTCAACCTCAACGGGAGAGTCCAGCGGAAGCACCGGAACACCGACCGCCGAGCGGGCGTGCGTACCAGCCTCACCAAAGATCTCACCCAACAGCTCAGAGGCGCCATTGATCACCCCGGGCTGACCGGTAAATTCCGGGTCTGATGCCACGAACCCCACAACTTTCACGACCTTCTTCACCCGATCAAGATCGCCGATAACGGACTTCACAGCGGCAAGCGCATTCAGCACTGCAATGGCGGCGTACTTCTTGGCATCCTGAGGGGTCACGAATGTTGAGTCACCCGAATCCGAGACTTTACCGGTGGCGGGCAGCTGACCGCTGACGAATGGAAGCTGCCCGGAGGTATACACATAGTTCCCGCTCACCACGGCGGGTACATAGGCGGCGACAGGGGCTGCGACTTCGGGAAGTTGGTAGCCAAGTTCACGAATGCTCAGTTCGTAACGGGATTCAGTCATGGGGTTCTCCAGGGATGTGGTTGGTGGCACGTGCGCCGCATATATGTAGTGTTGTGTAGAAGCATATCGCAAAAGGAACGCTAAACCCGGCAACCGGAGGATTCAGGTTACCGGGCGTGGTGCAAGGCTTTAGCCTTCAACTTTCTCGCGCTTGAGGTAGGCGATGGGGTTACCCTGGGTGGGTGCCACCATGTTGCCTGCGGGGTTCGGTCCGCTGGGTGCGGGTGCGCCGGGCAGAACCGCAACGAGTTCCCACCCTTCCTCACCGTAGTTATCAAGGATTGCCTTGGTGGTGTGCACGATCAACGGCACAGTCAAATATTCCCATTTCTTCATAGCTCTAGGGTAGTCCTGTTCCCCGGCTCGAACAAGGTCATTGCGCTCTATTGCAGGTTCAACGCTCTAGGCGTAACAAAGGGGCAGAACGTGACGCCGAACGGTCACCTCGTGCACCGGGTACGCCGGTCAGCCCCGCACAGAGTACATAACCCGCGAGATACCGCGGATTTTCGGGGCATAGACCCGGTGTTTTCACGATATAACCAAGGATGCGCATCCGGCGCGTTGCCCGCGAAGACGGGAAACCGGCAAGTTAAACCTAGAGTTTAACCCTTTTGAGGGATGCGTTCTCAGGTGTATCCGCTAAACTGAATGAATGGCTTCACGAAAAAAATCGCGCGCGCAACGGCGTCGCCCCAGTGACTTTTTGCAGTTTGTGGCGTTCAGTATCATTGCCGGGTTCTTGGTAGCAATTATTGTGGTACCCCCGGCGGTAGGTGTTGGCATGGTCGCTAATGCCTCAATGGCGTGGTTCCAGGATCTTCCGGAAGATATTTCAGAAGGTCCTTTCTCACGCCCATCGATTCTGTACGCCTCTGATGGTAAGACCGAGCTCGCGACCTTCTTCGAGGAAAACCGCACAGAGGTTAAGCTCGATCAGATGTCACCGCATATGCGTAATGCCATTATCTCGGTGGAAGACCGCGACTTCTACAACCACGGCGCCGTATCAGCTATCGGCATTGGTCGTGCGTTCGCGAATAACTTCCTGAACCCGAAGAAGCGCCAGGGTGCATCGACACTCACGCAGCAGTACGTGAACAACCTGATCGTTGATTCCGATGTGCAGCGCGGCGCAGACCCCACAACCCTGGGCGGGAATAAAGGCTATCTCGATAAGATCAAAGAGATGAAGCTCGCTATCTCGATGGAGCAGAACAAGTCTAAAGACGAGATTCTTGAGGGCTACCTGAACATCGTGAACTTGGGCGGCACCAACTACGGTGTTGAGGCGGCAGCCCAATACTACTGGGGTATTTCCGCGAAGGATCTTTCGGTAGCCCAATCGGCCCTTCTCGCGGGTCTGGTGCAGTCACCGAACACCTATGATCCAACGACTCACCCCGATTTGGCGCGTGAACGCCGCGATGTGGTGCTTGGCACCATGCTTCGTGACGGTAAGATTTCACAGCAAGAATACGATGAAGCCATTGCATCGCCTATTAAGCTCAATGTTCATCCGCCTGAGAAGGGCTGCTCTGTTGCGGGCGAAAGCTCATTCTTCTGTAACTACGTGGTGAACTATGTTGCGCTTGACGAATCTTTCGGGGCAACTCCTGAGGAGCGTTTGAACCTGCTCAACCGCGGCGGTTTTAAGCTTGTGAGTACTCTGAACCCCGAAGCGCAGAAGATCGCTAAACAGTCTGTGGAGGCTGTTCAGCCCGGTTCCACCAACACCAACAACGTGAACGCCGCTTTGACCAGTGTGGAGCCTGGCAGCGGTCGCGTAGTAGCGATGGCCCAGAACGCCGAATGGGGTAAACCCAAGGATGCGAACGACCACTCGCAAACCCAGTTCAACTTCAACGTAGATTCGCTCTATGGCGGCACCCCCGGATTCCAGCCGGGCTCAACCTTCAAGCCCGTGGTGCTGTCCCAGTGGATTAACTCTGGTCGAGGTGTGAACGCCCAAATCGATGGTACGGCCCTATCCTACCCAAGCAACTTTGGGTGGAACGCCCGCTGTGTGGAGGGCGGTAAGTACTACTACCGCGACTCCGCTAACGGCTGGTCCTTCAAGAACGCGGTTCAGGGGTACCAGAGCTGGGGTACGGTCGCCTACGGTATTCGCGTTTCGGCTAACTCCTACCTGTACTCGATGGTCAGTAAGCTCGACCTCTGCGATATCAGCGATATGGCGAATAAGCTGCACCTGCACGACGGTCTGGGTCAGCAGCTGTACGATCCGGGTCTGCTCAGTGCCAACATTGGTGGTACCAGGTACGGTGCTACCCCGCTGACCATGGCGAGTGCATACGCAACTTTCGCGAGCGAAGGTAAGTACTGTGAGCCGCGCCCACTTGAGAAGATTACTAAGAGTGACGGTTCGCCCATGAAGACTTACGAGTCTAAGTGTGAGCAGGCGATCAGCCCGGATATTGCTAACGGTGTGAGCTACGTGCTCAAGGGCGTGCTTGCCTCCGGAGGTTCAGCGCCTAAGCGCGCTATCGGTCTGCCGGATGCTTCCGCCGCGAAGACCGGTACGAACGATAACTCCTCGCAGACCTGGATGGTCGGTTACACCCGCGGCCTGGCAACTGCTTCGTGGGTGGGCAGTAACGACTTGGGTTACCGCTCGATGAACGGTATTGCGATTAACGGTCGCGTGCTGGAGTACGTGGACGGTGCGACCTATGCGGGTGCCCAGTGGCAGCAGTTCATGCAGGCCATGGCACCGAAGTACAATACCGAGAAGTTTACTGAGCCCCCGGCATCGGTGACGTCAACAAACGTCAACGGTAAATAAGAGGGCGTACTAAAGAAAGGCACACGATGTGTGAGAGCGCATCCGGTGCCCGCGCATCCGTGGCGGCTTCTGAAGCGGCACGTAGTTCGCACTTCACACAGAGTATGGTGAAGTTTGCGGCTGCGGGGCTTGCTTTGGGGGTCGCCACGGCGGCGTATGGGCGCTTCGTCGAATTGAATAATTTTCAGGTGCGCGAGGAAACTCTCGCGGTGCTTCCAGTGGGGTCGCCGAACTTTAGGATTCTGCATATTTCGGATATGCATATGATTCCGGGGCAGCGGGCGAAGACCGAGTTTATGCATTCATTGGCGGGCCTGAACCCGGATTTGGTGGTGAATACGGGCGATAACCTTTCGCATGTGGGCGGGCTTGACCCTCTCTTGGAGGCACTTGACCCTCTCCTGGATTTTCCGGGGGTTTTCGTGCCTGGCTCGAACTGCTATTTTGCCCCGGTGCTGAAGAATCCTGCACGGTATCTGTGGCAAGCGCGCACGCCTCAGGAGATTGAGGAAGGGTCGCGTATGCCGCTTCCGATTGAGCGTATGCATAACGCTTTTGAGTCGCGAGGATGGACGGGGCTTATTAACCGGTACGACGGCATTACGTTGAACGGGTTGCGCCTGGAATTTTCGGGGGTGGATGATCCGCATCTGCGTTATGATGCTCATCCGGGGTTCTCACCGCAGGCGTTTGAGTCTTCGGATGCGCCGAGTATTCGTGTGGGTGTTGCCCATGCACCGTATATGCGCACTCTGCACAGATTTGTGCAGGATGGTGCCGAACTTATTTTTGCCGGTCACACGCACGGCGGGCAGGTGTGTCTGCCGGGCGGTCGTGCGCTCGTGAGTAACTGTGATTTGCCGCCTTCGCGTGCGAAGGGTGTGAGCTATCAGGGCGATGTTCCGGTGCAGGTTTCGGCGGGGCTGGGGACCTCACGGTTCGCGCCGGTGCGACTCTTCTGTCCCCCGGAGGCGGTGCTCGTCACCCTCACGGCAAAGAACGGGTAGATTTTCTTCCCCTTTATATTCCGCGAGCAGGTGGTTTTTGGTCGAGCAGGTAGTATTTTCCTACCTGCTCGACCAAAAGCTACCTGCTCGCGTGTAGAGTAAATACCGAAAAGCTTTCTCTGCATCAGTATTTATTACTACTGCATACCACATATTCCAGATACCTCTAGGTGCATACTCCGTTTACAATCTATACAAACCGAAACCTGGCTCTGTTACCCCTCTAGCACTACGACTTTCGTTTGCAAACGAAAAATACTGTAAACTAGGGAGAAATCCCCAAGTATGTATGAGTTAGGAGGTAGCAGTCATGACTGCCCAGCACACTCGAACTTTTGCGGCTGAGCCTCTGCAAGAACAGATTATTCCGTTATCAGAAGAGTTCATCCAAAGCCTCACGGTTCAGGGGACTCTGCCGAATGGGCAAAAGGTTCAAGCCCCTGAACCCGTTGCCGACTTTGTTCGTGCACAATTTCAAGCTATTCTTGCTCACCACGATGTTTCCGTGCAGTTCAGCCCAGAAATTTTAACGACCAGCGAGGCAGCCGCAATCCTGGGACTGTCCCGCCCCACTCTTGCCAAGTGGGCTGATGAAGGACGGATACCTTCGCATAAAGCTGGCACTCACCGCAGGTTCAAACGCGAGGATGTTCTTGCTTTTCGCGAGCAGCGACGTATCGAGAAGAAGCAAGCGCTGCATGATCTCCTTGACTTTCAGAGTGCGCATCCTGAGCTTGATGAGGGCTAGGTTCAATTCGCCATGTTGTATAAGCTACGCCCATCTCAGCGAGTCTTAGTAGATGCGAATATCTTTTTTAGCCAGACTCTAACCGATTGGCTATTCTTCCTACATACCTATCTTCCCGAGTCTTTTACAATTCTATGCACTGAAGATATTCTCGCAGAAGTTCGGTATCACCTGCGCAGACGTCACCCTACTGCCAGCAGCAAAATCATTAAGACTAAAATTTCTAAAATCAGAATGTGCATAGATGATTTTGTTGAATTCTCGGGGTCTTCTTCGGGGGTACCTGATATCTACGATCTACACGTACACTCCGCAGCCCTAGACGGACATATTGATGTTCTACTGACCGAAAACGTTAAAGATTTTCCTTCTCCCTCTAAGTACAACGTTTCTACAGCCGACGATTTTTTCATAAAAATTGTTACTGATACACAAGGTTATAAAGAGGTTCTTGAAATCATACAGATGCAAAGAGAATACATGAGGCGAAGACATAAAAGTCTAGATCTAAGCGCATACCTTGAAAGAGCTAACTGCCCCAAATTTGCATCCCTAATTAGAGACCTACAAAGAGATCATCTATCTTCAACACAGGACAAATAGATTTACATTCGTTGCTACCCAGCAGGTTAAACACATCCCATAACCTGCTCGCGTGTAGAGTAAATACCGGAAGACCCTCTTCCCTACTACTGCAATGCATTGGAAAGGCCCATGCGATATAACGACTACCAGCAACCTATCGGCGATGCCCTGCCCGACTACCGCGCGGGCGAGACTCCCAGCATTGATTGTTTACAGGGGCGCTACTGCCGCCTCGAAAAACTTGATGCAAAACGCCACGGCAACGACCTGTACGAGGTCTACGGTCCTGAAGCTCCCGAACAGAGTTTCACTTATTTGTCCTTGAACCCTGTTGCTGACCGGGCAGAGTTAGGGACCCTCCTCAAGCGCATGGAGGAATCCACCGACCCGTACTATCTGGCTGTGATAGATCAGGATGGGCGTGCGGTTGGCACTTTAGCGCTCATGCGCATCAACCCCGCCCACCGTGTTATCGAGGTGGGCAGCGTGACGTATGGCGAACGTCTAAAACGCACTCGCGCCGCCACGGAGGTGCAGTACCTTCTGGCGCAATACGTGTTTGAGACGCTGCGCTATCGCCGCTACGAGTGGAAATGCGATGCACTGAATGAGCCTTCACGCCGCGCAGCCGAGCGCCTAGGCTTCACCTATGAGGGGACGTTCCGCCAAGCCGTCGTGTATAAAGACCGCAACCGCGATACGGCGTGGTATTCAATGCTGGATACCGAATGGGAGCAGCGTAAACACCGGTTGCTGCAATGGCTGGATCCGAAGAATTTTGATGCGCACGGTCAGCAGCGCACCTCCTTGCGAGAGATCGCTTTATAGCCATTAGCCGAAAGGGTACTCTGAGGTATTGTCAGAGCCAAACGGCATAGATACCATGGTATTTTCTCAAGTCGAGCGGAAGGGAATACCATGAAAACCCTTGTGATTGTCACGCATCCTAATATCCATGATTCTATGGTCAGCAAAACCTGGGTTCACATGCTGCGCCAGCATCCGGATCGGTTTACCGTGCATGAGCTGTACAGCGAGTACCCCGACGGCGTGATTGATGTAGAGCGCGAGCAGGCTCTCGTGGAAGAGCACCAGAACATTGTGCTTCAGTTCCCGGTGTACTGGTTTAACTGCCCGCCGCTTCTGAAACAGTGGTGCGACGAGGTGCTGACGTACGGGTGGACCTATGGCTCGAAGGGTAAGGCGTTCGAGAATAAGAAACTCGGCATTGCCGTCTCGCTGGGCGCTCCCGCCCCAGAGTACAGTGCGGAAGGTTCCGTCGTTGGGTATACCGTCGCCGAAACCCTGCGTCCCTTCGAGCTGACGGCCAACTATATCAGCGCCGATTATCAGCCTCTCTTCGCGTTCCACACAATCGACACCTATGAGAGCTACGATGAAGCCGCTGCCCAGCAAGTGGCAGACAGCGCGGATGACTACCTGGCGCATCTGAACACCTATTACGCCTAAGCTATGGTCGCGTAGCTTGCGGTATCTGAGAATAACACTCACCGGGGGAGAAAAATTATGTTCATCGTATCGTTGAATTACGTCAAAGACCTGGCCGACATTGAAGCACACCTGTCTGACCATGTTGCCTATCTCGACCGCTATTATCGTCAAGGCGTGTTCCTCATGTCGGGGCGTAAACAGCCACGCACAGGCGGCATTATTGTGATGCAGGCAGAGAGCGTGGAGCAGGTGGAACGTATTATCTCTGAAGACCCTTTTCACCGCGCTAAAGTGGCGGAATATCAGATAATCGAGTTCATCCCCACCAAAACCGCAGAAGACTTAGCTCAGTACCGTAAGACACTCTAAGTTACTGTATCCGCGAGCAGGTGGTTTTTGGTCGAGCAGGTAGGAAAATACTACCTGCTCGGTCAAAAGCTGCCTGCTCGCGTGCTAGGAGAAGAGGAAACGGGTTAAGCTCACCGATAAGAACGGGACGCTCAGGGCAGAACCGTAGGGGGCGCATCCGGGATGCCGCTCTATAATTAAGAGCACTAACGCTCACACCTTGTAGAAACGTTGAACCGCATCTAAGCAGGAGGAATCGAGCACGACCCGCACACACGCCCCCGGCACTTCTCGACGACGCAATCCCTTCCTGGAAACCGCCCCGGAACCTATTCCCGCACCCGTAAATTACGATGCGGGCGAGCGCGCGCCCCTCAAGTTCCTACCGTATATTGCCCCGATTCGGTGGCGCTGGACTATCGGCATGCTGGTTGCTATTGGCGCGGCGATTCTCGAAATTTCTATTCCGCAGATGCTTCGGTTCATTGTCGATGAGCTTGTGCAGAATACGACCGAAGCGGGCATCTGGATTGGCGGCGGACTAGTACTTTTGATCGGCGCGGGGAACGCATCGTTGGCGTATTGGCGGCGGTGGCTGATCGTGGATCCTACCTCCACGCTTGAAATCCGCATGCGCATGAACTTTTTTGACCGGATTTTGCGGGCGCCGCTGAGCGTTCTTGACCGGTGGTCTTCCGGGCAGCTGCTCACCCGTTCCATGAGCGATTTGAGTACGATTCGCCGGTGGCTTTCGTTTGCGCTGGTGCAGATGACCTCGGTTGTGGTCATGTTCGTAACGGGCGGGTATTTTATGGTGACCGCGTCCGCCCCGCTTGCGGTTATTTTTGGGGTGGCTATTCCGGTGCTGGTGCTCTCGCTCATCAGCTATGTGCGCAAATATGAGGCTTATACCCGCGAGATTCAGCGGCTTACCAGTGATCTTTCGACCCGTATTGAGGAGTCTGTGCGCGGTATTCGGGTGGTTAAGGCGCTGGGCCGCTCCCCCGAGCAGATTACCGAGTACACCCGCGATGCCGAACATTTGAATGAGGTGGAGCATCGCCGTGCCATGTTGGTGGCGCGCGTGGGGTTTTATCAGCGCGTGATTGTGGGGGCGGTGACGATGCTCGCCCTGCTGGTGGGCGCGCCGCAGGTGGCATCGGGTAGTCTTTCTTTAGGCGCGATGACCGCCTACTTTGCGGTGCTGACGGTGGTGTTGGGGCATGTGCTCCGTTCGACCGCGCTGATGGCATCATATTTGAATTACCGGGTGGCGTTTGAGCGTCACGTTGAGGTGATGTCGGAACCCGGCGATGAACAGGTACGACTAGTTGAGGAGGAGACCGTGGCCTATCCTTCGGGTGGCGCAATTTCTGTGGCGTGTGAGGCGGTGAGCTTCAGCTATGCCGAGCAGGCGAGCGCTGTAGATTCTGACTCTGGTTCGGTGGCACGCGCACACGAAGATTCCGCTGATACTCAGGCGCGCACGGCTAAGGTTCCTGAGGAGCATTCCGGGCAGGATGGGGCTTCAACGGATCACGCCGAGCAGAGCGGTTTGGGCGGTTTTCTGGCGAAGATTCTAGGTTTTGCCAAGGGCTCGCAGGATCACCAGGACAGTGCCGGTTCCGCGCAGGAGGCGGACCCCGATCCTGCGGCGTTCCCGGAGTTACAGGCTGATATGCAGGAGCCAAGCCCCGAGCCTACGGAGCAGGAACGCGAGTTTGCGCGTGCTCAGCAGAAGGCTGCAACCTCCAAAACCCCGTCGGTACTTCACGATATTACGTTTAAAGCTTTTGCGGGCGAGATTCTGGCGCTCGTGGGGGCTACCGGCAGCGGGAAATCAACAATTCTCAACCTGATTCCGCGGTTCTATGAGCCCTCGTCAGGAAAGATTCTGCTGGGCGGTCGCGATGCCGCCGATATGCCGCTGCCTGAGGTACGCGCGCAAATGGCCTCTGTTTTTGAGGAGGCCGTGCTGTTCTCGGGGTCGGTGCGTGAGAACGTCCTATTAGGGGTGCACGATCTTAGCTCTTCTGAGGAGGCGGATCAGCGTGTGCGCGCCGCCCTCACGATCGCAGCCTGCGATTTCGTGGACGACCTTCCCGAAGGGGTCAATACCATTATTGGCGAAGAGGGGTTGAGCCTCTCGGGTGGTCAGCGGCAGCGGCTTTCTTTGGCGCGTGCCCTGGCGGTTCGCCCGAGCGTGCTGCTGCTTGATGATCCGTTCTCGGCGCTGGACGTTCACACGGAAGAGAAGATTATTGAGGCGCTGCGCACCGGCCACGAAGGACTGGGCGGGGCTACCACTCTGTTAACCGCGCATCGTCCTTCAACGGTGGCGCTTGCCGACCGGGTTCTGCTGCTGGAGGATGGCCGTATTACCGCCCAAGGCACCCACACCGAGCTTATGAAGCTGCCGCAGTATCGCCGCCTAATGAGTGTGCAGGACGAGGATTAATGCCCAAGCGTCTCGTGCCGAATTCCGACGAACGCACGAACCTGACCCCCGAAGAGCGGCGGCAGGCTCGGAAACGTTCGTACCGTCTACTGCGCGAGATTTTGCGCCCGCACCGGCTGTCCCTAGCGATTTCGGTGGCGGCGGTAATACTCGGGGCGATCGCATCCGCCGTGCAGCCCTGGTTGATTGCGCGCGTGCTCGATACCGCGATTGAACCGCTCACCCGCGGCGACAGCGCACCGCTTATATTCTTTGTGGTGCTCTTTGGGGCAACCGTGCTCGCTAACGGCACCCTGACCTGGGTGAATGTGGTGTATACGGTGAAGGTTTCGCTGGGTGTGCTGTTGAGCCTGCGCACGCGCGTGTTCCAACATTCGCAGTCGCTGAGCGTCTCGTTCCACGAGTCATATACGTCAGGCCGCGTAATTTCTCGGCTGACAAGCGATATTGATACGATCCGCACCTTCTTAGACAGCGGTATCAGTCAGCTTGCCACAACCCTGCTGGGGATTGCGTTCTCGGTAATCGCCATTTTCCTGTTGGATTGGCGCATCGGTCTGCTTCTGGTGGCTATGACGGTTCCCATCTGGCTGATAACCCGCTGGTTCCGCACCCGCTCAGAGACCGCATTCCGTGCCATGCGTAACGAATCTGCCCAGCTGACAAGCCGTTTTGTTGAAACCTACACCGGTATTCGAGCCATCAAGGGTTTCGGTGCAGAGGCGGATGCGCGCGCATCGTACGCACGCAACGCCGAGCGGTACCGGGTGGCGGTCATGGATTCCATCAAACTCTTCGGCATCTACTCCCCCGTGCTGATTCTGCTGGGCAATATTTTTGTGGCGGCGGCGCTTGTGATTGGTGGGTATGCGGTGCTCGGCGGCACCATGCAGGTGGGCACCCTGCTTGCGCTCATTATTTATGCGAACCGGGTGTTTGAGCCGATTATGATGCTCTCCGAGTTTTATAACGTACTCCAGTCGGCGTTTTCGGCGTTGGAGAAGGTTTCCGGGTTCTTAGCGGAGAAGCCGCAGATTCAAGACCCGCAGCATCCGGTAAGCCTGCCGCAGTCCCCCGCTGCGCCGGTGGGCACCGAGAGCTCGGCAGAGGCAGCCCCGCTGGGTGAGATCGTTCTTGAGGATGCCGCATTCGGTTACACTGCGGGTCAGCACGCGCTCATGCCTACGTCGCTGAGGATTGCACCGGGGCAGACGGTGGCACTCGTGGGTGAAACCGGTGCCGGAAAGTCTACGATTGCCAAATTAATTGCCCGTTTCTATGACGTTGATACCGGCAGGGTGCTTCTCGACGGCGTAGATGTGCGTTCCCTGACCGACCGGGAGCTGCGCCGAAACGTCGTCATGCTCACCCAGGAAGTCTTTCTGTTCTCAGCCTCGATTGCCGAGAACATTCGTTTGGGGAACCCGCAGGCGACCGACGACCAGGTGCGCCGGGCGGCGCAGGCTGTCGGCGCGGATGAGTTTATTCAGACCCTCCCGCAGGGGTACGGCACGATGCTCGGGCGCGGCGGTGTGAACCTTTCAACCGGGCAGCGTCAGCTTGTGTCTTTTGCCCGCGTTTTCTTGGCAAATCCGCGGGTACTGATTTTGGATGAGGCCACCGCATCCCTCGATATTCCCAGCGAACGTGCGGTGCAGCGGGCGCTCAATGCCCTGTTGGCGGGGCGTACCGCCGTGGTGATTGCGCATCGTCTTTCGACCGTGCTGAGTGCGGACCGGGTGCTGGTTGTTTCTGCGGGGTCTATTGTTGAGGATGGTTCACCGCAGGAGCTGATTGCCGCCGGTGGCGAGTTTGCCGCAATGTACACCTCGTGGGAGGATGCGCGGCAAGATTCAGGCTCCCCCAGTGCCTAACTCTTATGCGCACGTTTACCTATTGTGATACGTGCATGAGAGCCCTAAACGTCATAGTTCTTAGCTGTAACCGCCCAAGTAGACACGGCAAAATTTTTTGTGGATGATAAAGGTATCTTGCCGCTTCGTAGAGCGTGCAGATACTCATTCACTTAAACCCTTATAACCTCATGGAGGAAAATATGTCACGCAATGATGCGAGGAAGTTTCTGGCTCAGGGCACCGCTTCTGCACTCACTCTTGCTCTTGGCCTGACCTTTGCCGCTCAGCCTGCTTTTGCGGAAACTGCGAAGGCGGCGGATCCTGCGCCGAGCGCATCCGCAGCCCCCAGTGCACCGGCAGCTGAGACGAACCCCGGACTTTCGGTAGATCCGACTCCTGCGGCGCCTGTAGTCGCACCGGCTCCGAGTGACGGCCCGTCTCCGGAGGCTCCCGCACCCGCACCGAGCGAAAAGCCAGCGGCGGTAGTCTTCAAGGATGTGCCCCAGACCCACATGTTCTATCAGGAGATCACCTGGCTGGGACAGACCGGTATTTCGACGGGCTGGCCCGATGGCACCTTCCGCCCGTCCCAGAATATTGAGCGCGCCGCAATTGCCGCATACTTCTACCGGATGGCTGGCTCACCCGATGTTGTTCTACCCAAGCAGTCGCCGTTCACCGACGTTGCTCCGAGCGATCCCTTCTACAAGGAGATCGTGTGGATGCAGCAGCAGCACATCACGACCGGCTGGTCGGATGGCACCTTCCGCCCGCACGATTCCGTTACTCGTGAGGCTCTGGCGGCGTTCTTCTACCGTGCCGCTAATATGAACGACGATGCGGCACCGGCTCAGGATCCCTTTACGGATGTGACCTCGGCGAACCCGTTCTACCGCGAAATCGCATGGTTTAAGACTCAGAAGATCACAACCGGCTGGCCCGACGGCACCTTCCGCCCGCATGAGCCCGTTACTCGTGAGGCGACTGCCGCGTTTGTGTTCCGCTTCGCCAAAATCTAGGCGAGTAATCTTGTACAGCCGCTGCGGGAAACACTAAGCATTTCTCTCAGGCGTCGCGTGTGCTTCCGCGTTTTTAGTGCATCAAGCAGAAGGCGGAAGCACACGCACAGGACACCGCGCCTATTCCCCTGGAAATGCAGGGTTTACAGGTTTTTGAGAGGGCTTATTCGTGTTGCTTTCCCCGGGCTCTTCGGCTATTATTGATGAGTTGCCTGCGGGTTGTCCGACAGGTTAACACCGGGATGTGGCGCAGCTTGGTAGCGCGCGTCGTTCGGGACGACGAGGTCGCAGGTTCAAATCCTGTCATCCCGACCAAAAAATTCCTCTCAGAACCATATGTATCTGAGAGGAATTTTTATATTATTTTCACTTACTTTATTCTTACCTTCCATAGTTGTTTCACTTAGAGCATAATCTCTGAATGATAACATCACCTCCACAATTCTGACGTGCCATAATTTATCTATGGCAAATGTAACTCTACTAGTCACTGCAGAAGTAGCTGAAGAACGACTCAACGACCTAATCACTGAGGGCTATACCTTGCGTGAAAAACTATCTTCTCTAGATTTACCTACAGCATGGAATGAATGGCAAAATTGGACTGAAAAGACAAAAAATGCATTAGAAAATATGTATAAAAAGAATGGAGGATTTTTCTCTCAATCCCCTAGCGAACAGTTCACCGCTTCCTTAAATACAATACTTCTTTCTGCAAAATTATCTGGAATCAAGAAATTAAATGATACAGACCAAGAAGAACTCAGAATAAATCTACCCGACGAACTGTCCGAGCGAATTAGGCGCCTTGAATCATTCCGTAGCCAACTCTCAGATTATGCATTAAATTATCAATTAAAAGAAGAAAATACTGAAATTGAGCACACTCAAGATAGTATATTTATCGTTCATGGACGTAATGATACACGCCGCTTAGAGGTTAGGAATTTTATTGATTCCCACACGGATCTGCAGCCAATTACACTAAGTGATCAGCCAAATAAAGGCCTTGATCTCCTTGGTAAATTTGTTGAAAATGCTCAGAAAGCACGTTTTGCAGTAGTCATAGTTACAGGTGACGATGAAGGAAGAATAAAAGGAGGCAAAGATCTGAAGCCCAGGGCTCGACAAAATGTGATTTTTGAGCTCGGATACTTTATTGGATTACTAGGACGCGATAAAGTCGCAGTATTATATGAAGATAATACCGAGTTACCAAGCGACTTTGGCGGCATCGTTTATATACCGTTATCTCGCGACTGGAAAATTCAGCTTGGACGCGAGTTAAAAAATGCAGGTATCCAGGTAGATCTGAATAAGTCTCTATCAACAAACTAAATAAAAATCTAAAAGTGATCTTCAGGGGGTTTGCTGTATATACCTTCTGCTCGGGTCACCCACTGAGCCGAGTCGAAAGTCTAAATATCCAATGTACGCAGCAGTTCGCGCGGCGGAATCACGCCGTCCTCAATGTAGGCGCGGAAGATAGGCGCCGCCTGCTCACCCGTGAAAACCTCTTCGGGGTGCACTTGAACGGGCATACGGTTACTAACCCATGTGATGGTTGTCCACGCATCGGGGTCGGTCACGGGTTTGCGGGCCACCGTGTACTGTTCGTACGAACCATCTTCGGCAGTCACCCTAATTTCCACCGTCATCGCATGCGTAGAACCGGCACACTGTATATAGTTGCCGTGCGCCACCGAATCCTGGGGAACGTCATCAACATGGTTCACGCCTTCAGGCAGAGCCCACACCACGAGGGCAAAGCGTTTGTCACCCTCCAAAAAGTCGGGATCAGTGAGGCGCTGCTCGGTATCGTCGGCGAAAGACTGCGGAGTCTGGGGGACATCAAATCCGTTATATTCAGTCTTCCCCACCACCATGTACGCAAAGTACTTCACGGACTTATTCCTCTCTCACGTGTTCTTCAGTAGGCACCAGAGTATCGAAGAGAAACCGTGCGTGCCAGCATATTCGTCACTTCGCCGGGCTAACCCCGCCCACTCATGAGGGCGAGCGCCTATGCGCAGCACGCGGTGACCCCACTGAGAGCCTCGTTCCGACGCTGGAGTATCTGCGTGACAAGCATGCCCTGAGCGGCGACACCAAATGCAACAGTTTGATCTATCGTTGGTAGACTGCGTCTACTTGCGGCAGAGCAGAGTTGAACTGGAAGGCTTGGGGAGACCCCAGTGTGTTGGCGACTTTAAAGTGCTGGGTTGCCTCAGTTGCCGAGAAGTCGGTGGGCGAGCACGCTCACCACCTCGTCAGGGTTGACAGTTTCATCCACAGGAACGGTGAGATGGTCAAGAAGCAGTCCGTCGAGGGCGTAGTGGAAAAGCGTGATGTCCGCAGGCCGACCGGGTAGGCCCATCTTCTCGTTGAACTCGATATCGGCTTGAAGTCCTGCCCGCCGCCAGGTGGTGAGCGCCTCCGCGACGCGCGGGCGGCGGGTGGCTTCGAGCCGCAGCTCGAAGAGCGCTATCGCAGCATCACGGTTATCTGTCAGCCGGTGGACAATGTCGCGCAAGTACTCGGTGAATAGCTCAACACTGGGAGGTCGCTGGGCAAGGTCAGCGTGGATGTCGGGGTCCGGCTGCAGACGTTCACTGATGCGAAGCAGGATCGCATCGATGATTTCATCGCGCGAGGCAAAGTAGTTCGAGGTTGTACCTCTGGGCGCTTTCGCCTCGGCGTCGATCGCCCGATGCGTCAGACCGCGTGAGCCTTGTTGAGCGAGTACCCGTACAGCGGCGTCGGCGAGCAGTGTGCGTCGTTCAGCATTACGGACCATGTGATCATGCTATCGCATGTACTACTGATATCGTGGTAAAGTCATGTTAACCACGACAAAAGTAGTGATTGGAGATATGATGCGTGAACTGGTTTACTACGTCGCCGTGTCTATCGATGGCTACATCGCCGCACCGGACGGCAGTTACGACGCCTTCCCCGTTGAAGGGGATCACATGGCTGTCTACTTGAGTGACTTCGCCGATGCGCTCCCCGCCCATGTACTCGCGGCACTCGATATGCATCCGCCGGGTAATCGCTTCGACACGGTCATTCAAGGGCGGGCAAGTTATGACATTGCGCGGGCGGCCGGCATTGAACGACCCTATGCGCACCTGAGCGAGTTCGTCGCAACACGCTCGGAGACAACCCCGCCAGCCGGCGTGACATTCACCGCTGACGCACTCACGACTGTGCGTGAGCTGAAGCAGCAAGAGGGGCTTGCGATCTATCTCTGCGGTGGTGGAAATCTTGCAGGAGAGCTGCTGCCCGAGATTGACCGCCTCATTCTCAAACGCAATCCCGTCGTCCTTGGTGATGGTGTCCGACTGTTCGGTAATGCTGGTGCCGTCGTGCAGAACTTTGATCTGGTGAGTTGTCGAAGCTTTGAATCCGGCGTTGTGATAGAGGAATACGCCCGCACTATCCGGCAGTAGTCCGTTACGTGCCTATCCGTTGCTGGGTTCGGGAACTTTCCAGCCGTTCACGAATCCGGAAGTGGTTCGGAGAGGGAGGAGGTAGAATCATTCTGCTTCTTGCGATACAGGTTGCCGGTGCAGCAGATCAGCCAGCGCAGTGAGACATCACAATCAGGAGTGGTGAGATCTGCTATTGGATCCATAAGCCAGCGTGAATAGCCCACATTCCATGTGTCATTGGTTGCCCAGAAGCAGGCGTCGTTGATGTTTCGCCTGCGGGGAAAACTCACAAGCCCTTTGTTACCGTGAACGTGAATCTCAGCCTCACGCAAGGATGTGATCAACCTGCTAAGATAATCCGTCATCTCCTATCAAAGTTTTCATGCATTTACAGCTTTGGCGATTGTGGCTGAAGTCTTGGGAAAGCAGATTTCTATGAGGGTCGTCCTTGTGACTTAATCTCGCGGAATACCGAGTTCGGGAATATGAAGATTCATGTCCCCGGAATCGTGCTCCAATTCTGGTGTTCTGCCGGGGTAGCGCCAGGCCTGATATGTGAACTTCCCCATGCCGACCTACTGAAGAAGCCCAAGAAGGCACGCCGAAGCCGAGCATTCTAGGACTGTGAGGCGAAAACGCCTGACTCATGACGCTTAGTGTGCGGAGTGCGCGGTGTTTCTCGGACCGGGGGAGTTTTTCTTCCCCGGAGTCGGCATGTTGACGCCTCCTCGTCGTAGCCACAGGACACCGGTAACCAGCACCATTAGCATGATGAACAGCCCGATCGCGAAACTGGTTACCATCCCCCAGTCGGTGGCACGGTGCACGACGTCGGCAAGAAGGCTGCGCCCGGCACCGGGAGCACTAGCCGTCGTACGCAGTCCCTGTCCTGAGCGCACGCTGCTGACAAGCTCCTGCGCACCCACCGGCCACTGATCACGCACCACGTACTCGCTCGCGCCACCGAACCCCACGCCGGAGACAGCCACGCCGAGTACCACGCCGATCTGCCTCATCGCAGCGGACAGCCCAGAGGCCGCACCTGCGTCATCACCCTCGAAGGAGGCAACCGCCAGCTCGTTGACTACGGTCCCGGCAGCGCCAACCGCAATGCCTGCCAGGATCAGACCCGGCAGGAGCGCCACCCAGGTCGATGAGCCGTACAACAGTACCCATGACATCAGCGCCGCGCACCCGACGACAAGGATCCCCAGCAGCCTGGCCGACGGCGCCCAGCGCCTATTACCGCCACGAAACAGCCACGCCCCCGCGATGGCACAGAGACTGAACGGGAGGAAGCAGAGTCCGGCCTGCAGGGGTGACAACAGGTAGATATTCTGCGCATACAGCGACAGCCAGGGCATCTGCCCCACCAGACCAGCCTGGACGGCAAAGCCGGTCAGGATACTCACCACATAGAGCCGGTCAGTCAGCAGGCGTCCCGGAACCATAGGTGAGTCCGAGCGCCGCTCGACGGCCATGAACAAACCCATCGCGGCCAGTCCGACGGCAACGCCACCAAGTGTGCGCGCACTGGTCCACCCCCATGCCGACCCCTCCAGCAGGACGACCGTCACGCCCCCTGTGGCAAGGACTGCCAGCAGCGTTCCGGGCCAGTCCATGTCTGAACCTCTGCGATCCGCGCCGTGATCCTTCACATACCACGACGCCAGCCAGGACACCACCCCCACAGGGACGTTGATCCAAAAGATAGAACGCCACCCGGCGACTAGGACCAGACCGCCGCCTGCCAGTGGCCCCACTGCGATAGCCACCCCTGAGATGAGCCCGTAAATCCCGGTAGCTCGTGCCCGCTCGCGTCCGGCGGCGTAGCGATCAGAGATCATCGGCACACCGACGCCCAAGAAGATCGCCCCACCGACCGCCTGAAGAGCCCGGAAAACGTTGAGTACGACCATCGAAGAGGCCAACGCGCACACGGCCGACCCCACCGTGAACAGGACCAGCCCCCATCGGAACAATCGCAGCCGCCCCAGACTTCCGCTCAAAGTCGCCGCTGACATCAGCAACGCTCCCAACGGCAGCGTGTAAGCGTCCACTACCCACTGCAACTCACTCTGCGACCCACCAAGACTCTGCCCGATATCACTCAGTGCCACCGACACCACCGTGATATCCAGGACGTTCATGAAACTCACCGTGCAGACGAGCACAAGCGCTAGAACGCGGCTATCCCTTAAATCTGTAATTTCGCGACTACCGGACTCTACTGCAGTTCCCATATACCATCAACTCACTCGTCGTTCTCTCCAACGTCTAACCGACTGATTAGGTCCTCCAAACCTGTCCGGACAATCTTTCCAGAGACAGTCGTCGGCAAGCTGCCCGCCGGAACCACCCGCATATCAGCAACATACAAACCATATCTTTGCGCCACGCTACGCGCGATTCCGGATCGCAACATGCTGCCAACCTCATCATCACTGTCCCGAACAAGACCTGGAACACCCGTGCTATCGCCTATCTCAATCACCTCCTCCACGAAGCAATAGATAAGGTCCTCCGTATTTTGGAACACGGCAAACCGCCGCCCACGCAGGATTGGCAAGTCCCTTCGCAAAGACTTCTCAATATCGTTCGGGAAATAGTTCTTCCCCCTCACAATCATCATATCTTTGATGCGCCCAGTCACATACAGCTGCCCCCCCCCGCAGCCTCAGCCTTCTCGGCTTTCTTCCTAGCCCGACGCTCCCACTTCTCCGCCTCCTTGTGATAAGCAGCCGCCTTGACCGCCATCCACCCCGGAACCCACTGCGGATCCCGAGGAAACTGATCCAAACTCAAACGCAGCATCCTTTTCACTGCAAGGACGAGACCCTATGATTGGTTCGCGCATCCAGCCACACTCCTGATGCAGCACCCCGTCAGCAGCCTCCATCCACAAGTGCGACCACAACCACGCACCCCACTTCGACGCATCAAGCAGTCCCGTGCCATCGAGCAGATGCAGCGCGATGCCACCGACCGTACTGTCGAGGAACGTCACCGCCACCTCCAATCCTCGCGCGCCCTGACTCAAGACCGCGACCCACGCTATGGCGGGTCGTCCCTGGACAGGTGACCGCAGCACCAGTGTGCTCGTAGATTCCGAACTCATAGGTGCATAGTCATATAGGTGTGTGGTAGACTATGTGACATGGAGTTGAAGCACGCGATCCTTGGGCTGCTGTCGATCCGTTCCGCAAGTGGTTACGACCTGGCACGTGCGTTCGCAAGTTCGGTAGCGCACTTCTGGCACGCCGACCGATCGCAGATCTATCGGACGCTGGATCGGCTGAGCGGGGCGGGGGCGATCACGACAGAGGTGGTGCGACAGGACGGCAAGCCCGACCGCAAGGTGCACTCCCTGACCGACGCCGGGCGCGCGGAGCTGACGGACTGGCTGTCGTCTCCGGTGGAGGAGGACCTTCCCAAGGAGCCGTTCCTCGCCCGGCTGTTCTTTGCCGCCCTGATCGGCCGGGAAGGGGTGGAGAGGATGCTCGATGAGCGGGAGCGTCAGATGAACGAGGCGTTGACCACATTGTCCTCGATCACGATCAGGTCCGATGACCTGATGGGGCTGTTGCAGACGGCGACCCTGCGCAATGGCCTGGTTCACGCCGAGGCCGAACGGGAGTGGCTGCGCGAGACGCGCCAGCTGCTCGGACTCGCCGAGCCGACCGAGAACTCTCAGGAGTAACCGTGACCAGGAAGAGCCCTACCAGCACGTACTCGACCGAGCATAGCCCACGATCTGAGGAGCGAATGATGGATACCGCAACTCCGCCTTTGACTGTCGATGCCCGGCACCTGGTCAAGCGGTACAGGAGCAAGACGGCGGTCAACCCTGGACCGCGGAATCCGCGCGCATGTGCTCGCAATGCAGAGGCTCGGCGAGAGGAAACCGCATGACCGCCATCGCTCTTGTCGTCGCGCTCGCGCTGCTGGCGGCGCTCGCCATCATGCAGATCCTCGCCGCGTCGGGCCTCCCCTTAGGTCATTTCGGGTGGGGCGGCCAGCACCGCGTTCTGACGCGCGGGCTCCGCGTCGCCAGTGCGGCGTCGGTGCTGGTATACGCGGGGTTGGCGGCCCTGCTGCTCAGCCGTGCGGGCGTTCTCCCGGCTGGAGACAGTACAGCGGTGATCGTCTTGACCTGGGTGGTGTTCGCGTTCTTCGCCGCGAGCGTGGCGCTCAACGCGATCTCGCGCAGCCCCGCCGAACGCTGGACGATGGCACCGACCAGCCTCCTGCTGGCAGCAGCAACGCTCGTCATCGCCCTGGGCGGAGGGTAACGATGTGCTCGTAGTGGCCTCGCTGTATGGGGGTCCATCCAGATGAATCGAGGCGTTCGGTGTCTTGTGGGTCAAGGGCGCGTGTGGTCAGTCTGTGCGAACGAGGCTGAGGTCGTCGGGGTCTGGGCTGAAGATCTTCTCCTCGATCGGTGCATCGAACACTGCCGATAACCGCATGGCGGTCTTCAGTGTCGGCTCGTATCGACCGTTCTCTAGTGAGACGATCGTCTGCCGTGACACGTTGATACATTCGGCGAGGTCGGCTTGGCTCCAGCGACCCACCAAACTGATGACCACCATTACACTTAGTGCCGTATTGCTCTGCCAGATCCTTAGCATTTGGTTCACCCTTACCTCATTTTTTATCGTTGAGGCAGCGAGTGTCTTTCGGGCCTGTCCGCGCTGCGATGCGAGGACGAGATCTTCGGGACTGTAGCCACCGAGTCCAGGCCCTATCCCCGCCCACTCATGAGGGCGAGCGCCATTTCGAGGGGGCCGCGCTGCTGAATTTTCTCCCACAGGGTGCACAGCATCATCGCCAGCACCCACCATATGAGCAGGAATCCGAACCATAGCGCATAACTATAGACGCTCCCCTGCTGCGGGGCGCGATAACCTTCACCGGCGACCATCGTCACGAGCCGCCCGCCACCGTAGAATGCCAGCCCCAGCATCACAATGGATGCGCTCAGCGACATTCGACCCAGCCGCGCGAACGGTTCCAGCACACCTTTTCCGGCGCTGAGCCGCGCAAATTCGCCCCAGGTGCAGACGGTTCCCACCACTCCCACGATGGTGAGTACGATCGGCCACGTGAGCGGTCCCAGTTGGGCATGCGGATACACCCACAGGTAGATGCTCACGGCAAGAGAACCCAGCGCCACCGGTATGCCCAGGCGTGCGCCGAGTTTTTCGTATCCTCGCCACAGCACCATGCCCAAGCCCATAAGCCAAATGAGTTTGAACCCATCCTGAAACATGGTTCCCGCGCTCTCGTTCACGATTGCTGGGATTGTGCGATGCAGCCAGTCGTCGGCAGTCCACCCGCCCACGCTCAGCCGCTCGTAAGTGAACGGCACGGCGGGGCTGGCGAGCACGGTCACGGCAAGCTGCACCCAAAACGGCATGTACACCAGCCCGATGCTCAGCAGAGTCAGCACAGCTAGGGGCAGAAGCATATCGAAACGGATGGGGAAGTCTTTCCACCCGGAAAAAGCTTGATCCGCAAAGGCACTGTGTGGAAGTTGGGCGAGAACCCAGCCGAGCACGCAGAACGCCAGAAAACGCACGATACTGCTCGCAAAAAACTGCGGAAAAGCCACCTTGCGGGAGTATAAATATGCAGCCGCGCCCAGAATCACGGCAAACAGGTTCAACGCCTGCGGAAGCACCTGTGAAAGCCAGCTCAGATGTTTGCCGGGCACCAGGTTAAGGCTTACGCTCACAGGAATGAGCATGAGCAGAAGCGCAAAAGCGCGAGCGCTGTCTAACCCGGTATCTCGCCGGGTGTTGGTTTCCGGTAGCATGCATCTCCTGCTCGCTCGTGCCTGTGGTGGTGCATTCTACGGTACCGTGTTCTGCGGGCGGTTTCTAGCGGCGCCTGATGCTATGACGGTTCGTGTTGAGGGTATGCCGCATCATGTGATGTCAAATTGTTTTGCCCCAGCTCAGGGCGCAGATGTGCGGGGTGGGGTGCAAGATACCGGATTGTTGTGTGCGGGTTATCCGCTGGCTTCGGAACGTCATGTGATACCTTGGGCAGCTGGAGCAGATTTCCTCGCCCGCTGTACTTACGCCTAGTCTTTTTGAAAGAACACAGTCAGCCCCTCCTATGTGAATAACCCGAAGTATCTAAGGTATGCTTTCTTCACTATGAACGTTCTGGATGTTTCTCAGCTTGCCCAGCCCCTCGCCGCCGCGCACACGCATATTCTTGCTGCGGGTCCGCACGAGGCGTCCGGGGTTGAGGGTACCGCGCAGTATGTCTCGATTTTCTGGGTGACCTTAGCGGCGCTGCTTTCGCCCATCATGTCGCGGCTAACGGGCAAACGCATCCCTGATGTGGTGTTCTTGCTGATCTGCGGTGTGCTCATTGGCCCGAACGCGCTGGGGCTGGCATCCGGCAGCGACGGCGGCATTCCGCTGCTGAAAGAGCTGGGTTTAGGCATGCTCTTTCTGATTGCCGGGTTTGAGATTAACGTCGATTCGCTGCGTAACCGCCAGGGCAAAAGCGCGATCGTAACCTGGTTCATCTGTTTTGCGCTGGGCGTGCTGGGGGCGGCGCTCATCACCGGTTTCACCAGGGGTTTTAATACCTATATTGCGGTGGGTATTGCACTGAGTTCCACGGCTCTGGGCACGCTGCTGCCCATGCTCAAATCCCATGGTGCGGCGGGTACTCGGGTGGGTAATGCGGTGCTGGTGCACGGTGCCGTTGGCGAGCTTTTCCCGATTTTTGCGATGTCGCTGCTGCTCTCCTCGTACTCGCCGGGTTTGGCGATTTTGATTCTGCTGGGGTTCATGGCGATTGCTGTGGTGACGGCGATTATTCCGCATCGTCTTCTGCAGAAAGTGCCCGGCCTGCGCCAGATTATGGCGGTAGAAACTAACACAACCAGTCAGCTTGTGCTGCGTCTTGCTATGTTTCTGCTGGCTACCCTCATTATGTTTACGGCGCTTTTCGGGCTGGATGCGGTACTCGGCGCCTTCGCTGCGGGTATTATTATGCGCTCACTCACCCCGGTGGGCGCACTTCATATGATCACGGCACGGTTAGAGACGGTCGGGTTTACGTTCATGATTCCGCTGTTTTTCGTGGTCAGCGGCATGGGGATTAACCCTTCTGTGGTGGCGTCTTCGCCTCTGCTGCTGGCAATGGTGGTTATCGGTATTCTGCTGGTGCGCGGGGTGCCGGTGTTTATTGCGGAGCGGTTCACGAACACGGGTTCGGGTCTGCAGTCGATGAGCGAGAAGGTTGAGTTGGCGCTGTATTCGGCGGCGGGTCTGCCTATTATTGTGGCGGTCACGAGTATCGCCAAGAGTTCGGGGCTATTGGAGAGTTCTACCGCATCGCTTCTGGTGGCAGGTGGTGCCCTCACGGTTCTGCTGTTCCCACTGTGGGCTGCAGCCATTAAGCGGGCTTTTAGGTCGCAGACGGCTGAGGCTGAGTCCGGCGTTTCTAAGCGTGCCCAGATTGATGCGTTGAAGGCGCATCGCAACGCGACGGTGAAGCTCACGACCGGTATGATTCCGGTTGTGAAACCGACGAAAGAAACGCACAGTCCTCTGCAGGGCAACGGTTCTTCGGGGTCCTCCAAAACCCCGAAACCGCCGGAGAACTAGCTGGTTCCCCGGGCTGAGGAAGCGTATTTAAACGAGGGTTTTGAGGATAGCGCGCGCATGTTTTGCCGCCTGCGAGGATCCTTTAAAACCGCCTAACCACGCGGTCATCTCGGGGCTTAGCTGCGGGGAATCATTCGCGCTACGCTTCGCGCCGTGAACACGCACGTATTCCTGCGCATATACTCCCAGGAGCTTCCCCATCCCGTGCTGGGTGCGCTCACAATGCGGCAGCAGACTGTCTAAGAAACGCAGGGTGACGCGCGGGTCTATGGCCGCCATATCCTCAAAGGTATGCGCCCACCGGGTGAACATTAGCGCCGGAGCAGCCTGCGAGAACCCTGTAGTGGCGTCTTCGTAGGAGAGCCGACCGCCCAGGGTTTCTACCAGCAGCTCGGCGGCTCCCGCACGGTCTATATGATGCTTTGAAGTAGCCAGCACAGCGAGCGCCTGCGCGGTGATGGAGTTCCACTGCCCCGGATGGTTCCTAAGGGTCTGGACCATATCATGCATGTAGTGGTGCCCGTCTTCTTCGTCGAGAAAGACCCATCGTTCCAACAGCCCTACCGCCACGGGTACTGTGGAAGAAGGGCAGAGGCGCGCCAGCTCTTCGCAGCTCGTTGCCGCATAGTGCAGGGTGAGCAGATGTTTTTCATCCGGCGTATGGTGTGGTTCTGCGGCAGGCAGGTGCACGGTGGGGCTCCACCACACGTTTTCAGGTTTGCCGTTGGGGCGTTTCGCCTCGCTTTCACGATAATCCCAACTCACTCGGATGCTCTCAAGAATATTGGGGACTTTACCCGTACCTTTTCCGGAACGCACGTAATCAGGATGCGGGGCATCGTGGTTCGTGTCCTCGGCGGTCTGCTCGGCCTCAACTGGGGCTTTCAAGGCTGTCTGCTGCGCGGTTCCCTCTTCTGTACGTTTCAGGAGTTCGACATCCTCTAATTCCTGCCGTGCAACCGGGTTGAGGTTCTGCACATGCTGATACAGCGTTTCAGTCGCTTTGGCTTGATGCAGCAATTTTGCGGCTGCCACCTGCACCTGTGGATGCGCGTGGTTCAGCCCCGCAACAGATGCTTCGGCAACCGGCGCATCACCGACTATACCGCGCAGAGACGCCAAGAGTTTGAGGATCGACAGCGCATTCGCCTTGCTCGTCAGTAGCGCGGGGGCGCATCCGCGAACGAATCGGTCGGCCTCAAGAAGCCCCGCCCGATGCACCGCCGAAAGCTGTTTGACCGCTAGGGTGACGGTCGTGCCCACCGGCGATCCCAGCAGGTTCACGAGCGTATCCTGCCGTTGAGCGGATTCTGCGGCGGTGGGTTTGAGCGCGGCATACATGCGGGAGAACCACCCGGCGCGGTAGGCCGCGAAGTCCCGCGCTAACGATGCCAGGCACGCATCCAGCAGATGTTCCCGGGGAATCAGCCCCTCGGCGGAAGCCTCAAGCAGTTCTCTCTGCCAGGTGTTTCTGAACGTATTTTTATCTACCGTCGTGAACGACCTTTCGGGGGTTCCCTCGATGGTGAATAGGTGCCACAGCAGCTCGTCACGAAATTGCTGGTCGTGGCGTAGCAGGCTCTGCCGAAGCGAAACGTTCAGGTTCATAAGCGCCAGAAAATAGTCGTCGTCATGGTTCAGCTGCAGCCCATCGTAGAGCTCGGCTAACCGAAAGAACCCCTGATCGCACCAGTGAGGTGCGGGACTGGCCATTCGTTCGATTTCCTCGCGGAACCCGCCCGCGCGCAGGCTGCCATAATTCTCGGCTTTGTACAGGGCATATACCTGTTCGGGGCCTTTGTCCGCGAGAAGCTGGGGTAAGTCCTGGATGAATTTCTTATAGGAGGTGCGAAGATCCATATCATTGCTCATCTGCTGCTCCTGTAGACTTGACGCAAGACTCTGCTCGTTCGACGTTTATGGTTCATTGTAGGGATTTTCCCGCGCAGATGTGTTCGCTGCGGTCACACCGTCCGAAGTTCGTGGTCCCCCTTCCCCAGCTAGAAACCCGCACGATTATAGGGGACGGGACTACCTGCGAGATTCCGGGTTTTAGACGGTATATGACGTCCCGTGACGAGCATCTGTCAGATAGATATCCGTTATTTAGAAAAAATATATATACATGTTCCGTTGGGCATCCACCGGCTTTTTGAGGCACATCAGCTGCATATATCCCTTATATGGGGCTATAACACATCATTTTCGCGTGTATACCAAATATCTCATCAATATTTATTCATAATTCACAGATATTTATTCATAAATATGGGTAATTTTATAATTCTACAGCCTTGCTTTCTGGGTGATTTACGCTAGATTTGAGATACATCACAAAAACGTGCTGTACCACTCACATGGTTCTGTTGGACTGGATGCTCAGTCCCCTCATCTCGAAAGAATCCAAAGCTATGAAAAGGCTTCTCTCTGCCATTACCTGCCTTACTCTCCTGTGTTCAGCATGTTCAAGCGGACCTCACACAGGTGAGCCTCAGGGTGACCCTACCGCCGGAAAAGATTTAAATTATTCAAAGTTTTCAGATGTTAAAGCAACTTTTGATAATGAACATATGGAAATTATTCTTCCACTCAACAAATATATGATGTCTACATCAGAAGGGCTTATAACGCTCAGTGCAAATATTTACAATAATAATGACTGTTCAGTAGCGCGAGGAGTTCCAAGCGGCAGCACCGGAGATGGCGTTGAAATTAAACCACATTTTCAGTACGGAATTTGGAATAAAGACTACGTCTCCAAATACGGATACTCTATCGATCATGATGTAACAAAAATTCGTATAGTTACATTACTTCCCCAAAAAGAATATTCGGAAGCCCAGATGGAAGTATATAGCGAATGCCAAAATACAGTCCGTCAGCTGGGCGATTTCCCCGCCCGAATGCCCGAAGCCAACACCATCGTTGCTCAGGCTGATCTTGAAGCAGACTCCGCATGGATGCGCGATGAAGACGTCAAAAAATGGCACGGAGAATGGGAACAATGCCTCAAAGATAAAGGTATTTCTATTCCCAAAGACTACTACTGGGCACCAGAAGTTCCCGGCGATAAAGAAAAAGAAATTGAAGTCGCTCTCGCCGATCTAGACTGCAAAGACAGCACCGGATATTTCATGAAAACTATGAACCGCCGGGCACAATATCAGGCCGCAGCCATCGAAAAGTACAAGCCGCAGCTTGATGAATACCGCAAAAACCTTGACGCCCAAATCGAAGAGGCTAAAAAAGTATTAGCCGATCACGGAGAGCCGCTGCCCTCATGGTAAAAAATACGTCACATGTTTCTTTGGAGCGCGTTCCCCGCTCGCGCATCCTCATTATTTTTATCTGCGCTAACCTGCTTTTTCTGGTTCTAGGTTTAATCGTGGGTAAAAATATGAGTACCGCACAGTCAGAGGCCCTTGCCAGCTCTCAAGAAAAACTCACCGTCACCACCAAAATCGAAAAACGTCAGGTAGGGCAGGCGACGGTACTTCAAGGGAAAGTGCAACTGGGTAAAACTGAGCCCTACTCCCCTGCTGTAGGGGCTGAACGTGCCGTGGTTACTCGCGTTGCGGTAGAACCCGGGCGCACTATTCACCCCGGTGACCTTGTGGCAACAATCTCTGATGTGCCCATTATTGCCATGCCCGATTCCATTCCTTTCTACCGCACCATCAAGAAAGACGATTCGGGGTCTGATGTGCTGGCACTCCAACAGACCCTCACCAATTGGGGGTATGCCCCCGGTACAGACGGCACCTGGTCGGAACAAAGTATGAAGGCCTATCAGTCCTTCCTCTACAACTTAGGGGTTGCCAGCGGCGATGTTGAAAGCATCGACTGGAAAACCTTTATGCTGGTGCCCTCTGCGGGGCGCACCGTCGAAACTATCGCAGCACAGGGTACGGTACTGGGGGAGAACCCGCTGTTGACTACACGGAACGGCTCTCCCACGATCGTGGCACGTGCAACCATCGATGTCACCCGTGACCTGCACGTGGGCAGCACCGCCGAAGCAAAATCCGCCGGTGGGGCCTCAGGAACGGCAACCGTTACCGCAATATCAGAGTTTAACGCCACCGGCGATATACCAGGTAAAGACGTGACCTTCACCGTGCCGGAAGGGTTCCAAGCGCCCGATGGTGCATCCGCAACTCTTGAGGTGAAAAGCAGCGGCGACCCCACACTAGCCGTACCTATTACAGCCCTGCGTGAGAAAAACGGTGAAGAGTATCTGCGCCTACACAACGGAGAAGAAGTCACCGTGACCGTAGTACGCCAGGCTGAAGGCTGGGCGGCCATTAAAAGCGACCACGAGCTGCGGGAAGGAACCGACGTTGAAATCCCAACCCCGTAGCGCTGACTTGCCCTACGAAACCGAACACGAAGAATCCATCAACAACGGGCATGAGCCTATTCTTGAGCTCGTAGGCATATCCAAAACCTACACCAGGGCCGATACTCCCGTTCTGCAGAACCTAGACCTGCGGGTGTACCCGGGCGATATGCTCGCAATTATCGGCCCTTCCGGATCCGGTAAATCTACGCTCTTGAATGTGCTCGGCCTCTTAGATACCCCCACGCACGGCAGCTATTTTCTTCGTGGACGTGACATTACCCATGCACCGACCCGCGACCTGGACATTCTGCGCAGCCGACATCTCGGGTTCGTTTTTCAAGACGCACATCTGCTGCCCCACGAAAGCGTGATACGCAATGTTGCACTTCCCCTTCGGGTACAGGGAGTGGGTCTTCACGAACAACTACGCATTAGTGAAGAGACGCTCACCCAGTTGGGGCTGGAACACCGGCTCATGTATTCCGGAGGTGCGCTTTCCGGCGGTGAACGCCAACGGGTTGCTATAGCCCGTGCCCTGAGCACGCACCCGGATATTCTTCTTGCTGATGAGCCCACCGGAAACCTGGACCGTGTAACTACCGAGCGAGTCATGCAAGATTTCAAAAGGCTCAATGCGGCGGGTACTACCATTGTTTTGATTACCCACGATGAAGATGTTGCCCGTCAGGCAAGCCGGTGTCTGCGCATGGTAGACGGCCATCTAGAAGAGGTGCACTTCGAGGACGCAGAATCAAGTACCGCCCCACAGCATAATATGTCTGAACGGCAGCAGAAAAAGCAGCCCCTGGAACGCAGCGGTGTTCGCGCCTGGTTCTCCTCCGTCTGGGATGCGGCGGCCGCCATGACAACACGGCTAGGACGCTCAGCTTTGCTCTGCACCGCCTATGCGCTCGCGGTCACCGGGCTGGTGGCATCCTCGGGGCTCTTGAACAGCACCGCTCATCAGGTCAGTGAACGCCTGGAAGCGGCGGCTCTCGACGAGGTTCGACTTTCACCCGTCTCCCAAGATTTTTCCTCCGAAGAAGCCGGGGAGGTTTCCCAAAAACTCACGGCGATTAACGGGGTTACCGCTGTCGGATACCGCACGAGCATCGCCGGTGATGTCTCAAAGTTCCCGCTTGATGTACCGGTTCCCATCAATAAAATAAGCGTGCTCACCTACGCTATCGACACGGGGTACCTGGATGCGGCAGAGGCGGTCACCAAACCAGGCAACGCCCGCACCCTTTTTACCCGCGCACATATGAATCAAGACCGCCCTTCGGCTCTCGTAGGAAAGCACGCAGCGGAACAGCTTGGGATTTCCGGTTCTGGTGCCGGCTCCATCGTGACACTCAAAGGGCGGGAGTATAGTGTGGTCGGCATTATTGAGGAAGCTCCCCGAGATGCTCTCCTGCTTAATGCTGTGGTGCTTGATATGAAGAGCGCATCGTCATACCCGCAAAACGAGCACCTTTTTCTCATGCGCACTAAACCAGGCTACCCCGCGCCTGTTTCTGAGGTAGCGCCCTTAAGCGTGGATGCGGCGCATCCGGAAAATTACAAGGTTCAGACGGTCACAGACTTGAGGTCTTTGCATCGCGGGGTCTCGAACGATATTGCGACCCTCTCGCTTGTATCCTCCTGGGGTATTCTTCTGCTGGCGGCACTGAGCGCGGGCACAACTCTGTACTTAAGCGTGCAAACCAGGCGCGGCGAGATCGCGTTACGGCGTGCGGTGGGAGCGTCGAAAGCGGCGGTACGGCGCATGTTTCTGCTTGAAGGGCTTTTTATTGGGCTTGCGGGCGGTATTTTGGGGATTACGCTAGGCACGCTCCTGACCTTACTGATATGCCAACTCAATGGCTGGAAACCTATTCTGGAGGCGACTCCCCTATTCCTGGGGCTCGGCGCAGGTGGTATCTCCGGACTGGTATCTGCCATGGTTCCGGCTATTGTGGCCTCTCGCGCGCAACCCGCCGATGCAATCCGCACGGTCTAGAGTCAGGATTCTACCCCCAGATATTATTTCGGCGAGCAGATAACAATCCGCTATCTGTTCGCCGAAATAATATCTGCTCACGCTCTAGGTGCGGGCGGGGAGATACGCCCGACCCAGCCTCACCTGCTGCGTTCGCGTGCATTGCGCTTACCGGTTTTAGGGCCCCAACGAGTTGAGGTGTCTGAAACCATAAAATAAGAACATGTAATTTTGGTTTAATCGCTCTAAACCCACAAAAAGGGTATCCTAAGTTTTCATACATATAACCTCTTAAATTCCATAATTTACCCGTCACGTAATCGTTATCCGGCAGCATTACTTAAGGTCATTAACACCCTCAAAATTCCGTAATATTCGGTATTTTTACGACAAATTTTCGGCGTGTTACGACTCTTATCTTTTGCGAGTGACACTGTGTCAGCTAAGATGAAATAGATATAGCAGGGCTCCTCATAAATCCCACAGAATCCAATATCTCATGTGGGGTTGCAGGTTAGTCGAGACATGACTCTTCCGGGTAGTCCCGCGTTGACAGACGAGCTCTACAGGGACGGAGAACGATATGGACTCAACCTCCGAATAGCTCATCAGAGCATCTCAACTTTACGGCCTCACACACTAATTCCATACGCACACACAGTCATTCTAAGGAAGACAAATGCACCAAACACTCATGATGAGTGCCGGTGGTGTAGCACTAGACTTTCCTGCCTGGCTGCGCATCACCCACTTCATTAACTTTCTGATGATTGGACTTCTCATCCGATCCGGTTGGGAAGTTATTGCCTCACATCCGCGTTTTTACTGGAACAACCACTGCACCCCCGGGTCTGAGTGGCTCAAGTTCACGAAGGATAAGGTTTCAACCGTCCCTGGCGAATACACCGCCCGCGACGATCAACGAAGCCTCTCCCCTCTGATCTCGCTCCCCGGTAAGGCTCAGATTGGCTTGGGACGTGCTTGGCACGCTCTCACTACCGTCATCTGGATTGCTAATGGTCTGGTTTATGTGAGCCTACTCTTTATTACGGGTCAGTGGCGCCGTATTGTTCCTACCTCCTGGGATATTTTCCCCGAGGCATGGCAGTCCATCCAGATTTACGCGGGTTTCCAAATCCCCTCTATTGAGCATTTCCAACCCTACGATGCGCTTCAGAAGCTCATGTACTTCACCGTGGTTTTCATCGTGGCACCACTGATGATTGCCACCGGTCCTATCATGAGCCCCGCGTTCTGCGGTCGCTTCCCACGCTACGTGCGGTTGTTCCGTAACCGCCAGACCGCCCGCTCAATTCACTTCTTGGGCATGGCGTTCTACTGCGTCTTCACGATTATGCACGTGGCGCTGGTACTCATCGTTCACCCGCAGTACAACATTGCGCACATGATGCTCAACAAGAACTACAACGAGATTGATGCGGCACAGTTCGCCCAAGCAGTGACCATGTTGATCGTTGGCGTCGTCGTGGTTCTCGCGGTCTGGATCGGTGCTTCTTACTGGTCGCATCGAGACCTGCGCTTCGCCCAGACCTTCGTTTGGGGCCTGACCCAGCCGGTTCGCAACCTGTTCCTGGATCGCATTTCCTCACGCCAGGTCAAGAAGCAGACCTTCACGGATGCCGATATTTCGCCGTTCCACTGGGTTAACACACGCCCGCCTACAGAGCGTGAAAGCACCGAATGGAACCGACTGCGTGAACAGGACTTCGTAGATTATCGCCTGGAGCTGGGCGGTTTGGTGAAAGAGTCGAAGTCGCTAAGCATCGACGATTTGAAGTCCTTGGGCAAGGAAGTCAATATTACGATGCACACCTGCATGCAGGGGTGGACGGGCATCGCCAAATGGGAAGGCGTTCGCCTGCGTGATGTACTCGCCCTTGTCGAAAAGGACGATAACGCACGGTACGTTATGGTGACTTCCTTCGGGCACGTGGGTCACACCTACGATGGTCGCCCCACCGAACCCTACTACGAATGCTTGGATATCTCCATGGCAATGGAGGACGAAACCATTCTGGCTTGGGGTATGAACGATAAGCCCCTCCCAGATGTTTACGGTGGTCCCCTGCGCTTGCGTGCAGATTCCATGCACGGCTACAAGATGGTCAAGTGGGTTCAGAAAATTGAATGGATCAGCGATTACCGCGATGTTGGCGACGGTCAAGGCGGTAGCCGCGAAGATTCCGGTCTGCAGCACTTCGACGCTCGCGCGTAAAGTTCTGTAGCTTGTTCCTAGAAGCCCCTGCTGGGCACCGGGTTACTCTCCCGGATGCGCGGCAGGGGCTTCGCTGTGCCTGTGGCTGGGGGCGGCTGCGCTCCAGCTCGTGATGTGCGTGCTAGTGTGTGGCTGACTTTGCCTCTGCACGCTTGCCGTATATCTACCTCTGTGCTGTTCTCATGCTGCCCGGGTGGTGCGGTGGCATTGCATACGGGGTATGCAATGCAGCAGGCTTCTTCGGCTGCCTCTGCTTCCCCGCCTTCATTACCCTGCTCGCAATAGAGCTACCTACCACGTAAACCTATACTCCCCATGCGGTAAAGTAAATACACCAGCCATAATGCGTAGAAAGCGAGACCCGATGAGTTCCGTGCACCTGCCCACACGCAGAACCATTCTCACCCTCGGACTCAGTATTTCTGGGACGTTCACGTTAAGTTCGTGTGCCCGGCCAGAAGGTAGGACTTCTCAGTACGAGTATAGTGAGGTATATCCGACCCCTTCACAGACCTTTGAACAAAACCGTGGAGCAGACTACAGCGGCACCATACAGCTAGGAACATATGAAAAGCACGGGAAATACGTTCCTGGAACCCAAGAACACAAGGCGCAAAACGTTCCTAAACCTCTCCAACCCCATTACATCAATGAATACAGCAGCGACGGAATGTATGCTTTCCTCGCCTATTGGGTTGAGTCCGTCAACTATGCATATCTTACTGGTGACATTAAACCACTAAGCCAAGTCACCGATGCAACCGCGACTATTCCTTCAGCGGTTCTTGATCTATATCAGAAAAATACAGGATGGGTTATAGGACCACAACATATTTTTACCATCGAACTTTCAACACCAGGATCGCATGACGTTACCCTAAAATCACCCGACCGTATATGGCAAAGTGTTATCAATATTTCCTCAGAGGCTCAAGTATACGACTCCACCAATAATTCCACGCAGTCTTTCCTGAAAGTTATTGACAGGGTAGAGAAGGAGGAAGTTAACGCCAGACTCAGGTATCTTGATGGTCACTGGAACCTCGTTAAAGAAGACGGGTCAATCAACCAGAGAAAACCACTTTAATATTTTTTTAGGACACGGTATAAATGCTGTGATATGCAGTATCTAACCGCCATTTACCCTCCACATACGCAATCTGCAGCTGCATCTCACCCGGTTGCAACCTTAGAATATCTGCTAAAGGACGACTCTCCTTTGTGTCCGTATAAAACACCAGGGCATCAGCATCTACTTTTAAACGAGCAGACCACGTAAACACCTTCGAATCCTCCAACGTTTCTGCAGGATGTGGTTCCAACAACTCACCTTTTAACGGTGACTGATCCTGACTAATCACCCACCCAGTCTCATCCTCATACAGCTTCACAATATCAGGACGAG
>ERZ773263.124-NODE-124-length-57820-cov-6.122652_pt1 | contig 57820 bp, 41 predicted proteins | sample MGYA00511076_ERZ773263 | MGnify/ENA primary metagenome ERZ773263 (study PRJEB29015, sample SAMEA2738155) | human oral metagenome | biome: human oral; feature: human-associated habitat; material: saliva | place: China | collected 2195 ... | reverse complement strand
TATATCTTAGAAAAAAGAGAATATATGGGACACACCGTACTTGGTAAAACAATATGCCTTGATTACAAAACTAAGAAACGCAGAAAGGCAAAAGAAGATGAACTCATTGTCTTTAAAAACACCCATGAAGCCATCATTGACGAAGAAACATGGAATAACGCCCAAAGGTTAAGAAAAACAGTGAGAAGAAGTCCAAAGTATGGTACAACCTCACACCCATTTACAGGACTTTTAATCTGTTCTGATTGTGGAGGAAAGTTAAGTTACAGAGAGCCGGCAGAACATAAAGAAAAGAAATACGATTGTGATTATTGCTTTGTATGTCAACATTACAGACACAGAAAAGGTACTTGCAGTATGCACTACATCAAAGTGAAAACAGTGAATGAAATTTTATTAAAATCAATCAGAGAAATCACAGACTTTGCAAAAGAAGAAAAGCAAGAGTTTCTAAAAGTGATGAACAAGTTATCTGATGAAAAAAGAGAAGAAAAGTATCAAGGGGATAAAGTAAAATTAGAAAAATTATCATCAAGAAATGCAGAACTAACCACCCTCATTACAAAGCTATATGAAGACCACGCACTTGGGAAAATTCCTGTAAAACACTTTGATAGATTATTTAATACCTATGATACGGAGCAACAAGACTTAGAAAAGCAAATACAATATTTTGAAGATGAGATAGAAAGCTACCATCAGAGAAAAGTTGATACCGAAAAATTCATAAAGATGATAGAGAAATATACAGACATTGAAAAACTTACAGTACCGATGATAAATGAGTATATAGAAAAAGTTGTAGTCCACGAAGCCATAGGAGGAAGAAAAGGCAAAGACAGAAAACAACAAGTTGATGTGTATTTTAACTTTATAGGCAACTGTCAAGTGCCACAGAAAGCTGATATAGAAAAAATGGCTTAAAAATGGTATAATAATAGCAATACTAAGGTAAACAAATTAGAATTGGAGGAGACTGAATGAGTATATTATTTGATGAATTTAGCAGCATTTGCTTATATTTAAATAAAATTGGAATCGTACCTACACTAATGGGTTCTTTAGGATTGGAATTTATATCAAAAGGAGATTGGAAGCCATCAGATATTGATATTCATGTTCAAGGAGATCCAAGAGGATGGGAAGCTCCTGATGAACTTAGAATTTATGATTGGGATAAAATAATGATGGTTATGGAAAAATTGGGATATGATTTAGTGGACATTCATGAGCATGAATTTCAAAAAAATGGAGTTAGTGTAGAATACGGTTCAATCGATTCCTTATATGATTTTGCGGGTATTGCTGAATCGGATATAGAACTTATTCAACTAAACGAAATAAAGTTTCGTGTACCAAGTCTAAAACAGTTTTTACAGATTTATAAAGCATCATCAAAAGATTCATATAGAAATGATAATAATAACAATAAAGACTTTAAAAAAATAGATTGGTTGAATAGTCATATATAAATATAGGTTTGTCAAACTCAAACAATAATAACAATAAATATTTTAAGAAGTGGGTGTGTTGATGGAAGTAATCGAAGTTATTGAAAATAAGAAAGTTTATATTGAGTTACTGTTATTGGCAGATGAACAGGAAGATATGATAGATCGTTATCTTGATAAAGGTAAAATGTATGTGCTTGATGATAATGGTATCAAATGTGAGTGTGTCGTAACTAATGAGGGAAATGGTGTACTTGAAATTAAGAACATTGCAACAGTTCCGGAATATCAAGGTAAAGGTTATGCGAAATTTTTGATTGACTTTATTACTAAGAAATACAAAGAAAAATATAATATTTTACAAGTGGGAACAGGCGATAGTCTGTCAACGATACCCTTTTATGAGAAATGTGGTTTTGTCCGTTCTCATATCATACCAAATTTTTTTACTGATAATTATGCTAACCCAATATATGAGAATGGAGTACAATTAGTGGATATGGTGTATTTGGAAAGAGCGTTATAAATCAATTTTAAAGTTGTGGAGATAAATAATAATGTTAAGATTAAAACCTTATAATATAAGCGAAGCAGATATAATTCTCTCATGGAGTAAAGATGAAACAGATTTTTATAAATGGTCAGCAGGTATTTTGGGTGAATATCCGATAAGAAAAGAGAAGTTTGATTTTGTTAATAATCTAATGGCTTTTACAGCTATTGAAGATGATGAGCCAGTAGGCTTTTTTACAATGAGAAGACCTTCAGAAATCTTTGATGATTTAAGGTTTGGCTTTGTAGTTGTTGACCCTTCAAAGCGTGGCAAAGGATACGGCAAGAGGATGCTTCAGTTAGGTTTAAAGTTTGCATTTGAAATTTATGGTGCAAAGAAGGTTTCGTTAAGTGTTTTTGAAAATAATGAATCTGCATATTTTTGTTACAAATCAGTAGGTTTTAATGATGTAATTCTTGATAAGACAGAAATATATTATGTTTTGGGAGAAAAATGGAAGTGTAAAGAAATGATGATTGAAAATCGATAGCTTTCAGTTTGTCGAAATGAAATAATTAAATAAAAATAATAATATAGTAACTTATGAAGCAGTAAATCAAATTGGTTTGCTGTTTTTTCTTTGCTCAAAAACAGAAAGAGAGGAAAACAGAAAATGAAAAATATAGAAGAAAAAATCTTAATGGCGGAAGAAGAGATTAAGCAGTTACAAAACAAAAGAAAAAAGCTCATCAGTCAACAGAAACAGGAAGAACGAAAGAAAAGAGATAGACGGCTTTATGAAAAAGGAGCAGTTTTTGAAAGTATCTTTTCCGCAAGCAAAGACTTCACCAAAGACGAATTTTATCAACTAATTACATTCCCGAATATAAAAGAATCAATCAATCAAAAAATACTAAAAATCATAGCAAAGCGAGAACAAAGCGAAAATCAAAATACAGAAACACAAGAGGAAGTAATGGACATAGAGGAATAGTCCCTTGTTTACAAGGGCGCACTTATACACCCTAAAGGGTGTGTGCGTTCTCCGAAGGCTCTTGCAGAGAGCATATCAGCTAAAGCTGATACAGGGGAGCTACACTCCCCTACGGAAATAAATTTCCTACCCCTTGTGTACTTACCAAAAGAAATCGGATAAAAACAATCCGATTTTTTTAGTAAGTCTTTATCATCGCCACCTTGCCCACATCAAAAAGAGAGGAGGTTTTTTCTTATGGCGATATATCATCTTTGCATAAAGATTATCTCAAGAGGTAAAGGCAAAAGTGCAGTAGCAGCTTCCGCCTATCGAAGTGGCGAAAAGATAAAAAACGAATATGACGGCATAGTCCACGACTTTACAAGAAAAGGCGGAATAGCCCATACAGAAATCCTATTGCCTCAAAATGCACCACAGGAATTTTCAGACAGAGGAACATTATGGAATAGCGTAGAGAAAATCGAAAAGAGTAAAAACTCACAGCTTGCAAGAGAAATTGAAGTTGCCTTACCCAAAGAATTAGACAGGGAAAAACAGATTGAGCTTGTAAGAGAGTATGTAAAAGAAAATTTTGTGAAAGTTGGTATGTGTGCCGACATTGCCCTACATGATAAAAATGACGGAAACCCACATGCACATATTCTATTAACTATGCGACCGTTAAACGAAGATACAACATGGGGAGCAAAATCGAAAAAGGAATATATACTTGATGAAAACGGAGAGAAAGTAAAACTTAAAAATGGCAACTACAAAACAAGAAAAATCAATACAGTGGACTGGAGCGAACAAGACAAAGCAGAGCATTGGCGAAAAGCATGGGCAGATATTACAAATAAATATCTTGAAGAAAATAGCATACAGGAAAAAGTGGATCACCGTTCCTATGAAAGACAGGGCATAGAACAAATACCGACCATTCATTTAGGCGTATCAGCCACCCAAATGGAAAAGAAAGGCATAACTACCGACAGGGGAAATATCAACCGAGAAATCAAACATCAGAATAAGATATTAAAAGAGATTGCAAGAAGAATAAAAGCCTTACTAAATTGGATAAGAGGAATAGGAAAAGAAGAAAAGGCAGAAACTGATAATCTCAAATCTACCCTCCCATCCAAAGAAAATTTGCTATCCGTTTTTGAAAATCTTATCCGTAAAAATGCAGATAACCATAATACAGATTTAGAAAAATACATCGAAAGCTATCAATTCTTAAAAGAGAAAAACATTATTTCCTTATCTGAACTGAAAGAAAGTATAGTTACTTTAAGAGATAAGAATTACAAGACCACAAGAGCCATTAAAGATACTGAAAAGAAAATAGATGGTAAAGTACAGCTTATTGACCAAGCCGAGAAATATTTGAAGTATAAGGACATCTACAAAGCCTATACGAAATTAAAGAAAATAAAACAGGAAGATTTTTATAATGAGCATACGGCGGAGCTTATTCTATTTGAAAGTGCAAGGAAACATCTCAAAGAGCATTTAGGGGAAAGTAAGACCTTAAATATATCCAAATGGAAATCGGAACTTACCACTTTGAAGAAAGATAAAAAGAGCCTATATAGTCAAATATTAGAAATACGAGAAGAAGTAGAGCATGCTGAAAAAGTTAAGACCTGTATAGAGCAGTTACAGGAACAAGAAAAACAACTATCACAGGTAAATAGGAATGAGTTAGACCTATAAAACTAAGTGGAAAAATGGTATAATATTAACTAGTGAAGACAAAAAATAAAATTTGAAGGAGGCGTTTACATTTGGGGAAAATAGAAATGCAAGAGAAAATAAAACCTGTTTTGAACGGCACTGCAGAAACTATGCTTCAAAGTTTTTATGCACGTGCAGAGTATTCACAGAGAAAGAAGCATAAATTCTATGATGCAAAAGCAGTAGAACTTGTAAATAAGATTGATTATGACTTTTCAACTGCAGCAAAAGATCGTACCATGAGTAGTGGTGTAATCGCACGCACACTCGTCTTTGACGAACTGGTCAAAGAATTTATTGGGCGAAACCCGACTGCTACAATAGTGAACATTGCCTGTGGACTGGACACAAGATTTTATCGTGTGGATAATGGTACTATCACTTGGTATAATCTGGATCTGCCTGATGTTATAAATCTCAGAGATCAGATTTTTTTAGAAAGCGGGAGAGTTTCATCTATCAGTGCGTCTGCTTTAGATCCAAATTGGTTCAAGGAAGTAAAAAACAGAGAGAATGTACTTTTTATTATAGAAGGACTGTCCATGTATCTCACTGCTGAAGAAAATGCCAAGATACTTTCTATCATTCATAAAAACTTTGACACCGCTACGGTCATAATGGAATGTATTGCAAAGATGTGGGTAAAACGAGAAGGGGTTGAAAAATCCATTCAGCAAACCGGAGCCAGATTCGTTTTCGGTGCAGACAGCTTTGATGATATAAAGAATATTGCTCAGGGGTTTCATAAGATTAAAGATGACAACATATTACGTGGTATGCGTGTTCTTATGCCTACATTAAAGCTAATCGACTGGCTTCCGATTGCGAGGAAGATCACGCAGAAGATTCTTGTTTTTAGTAAAGATTAAAGCAAACCACAGTTTGCATAACTAACAATTTAATAAAAACTAACACAGAACAGTAAATCATAAAAGGTTTACTGTTTTTTCTTTGTCTAAAATCGGAAAGGAGGACTTATGAAAGAAGAAAAAAGAGAAATACAAGCACCACCCAATAAACAGTTAATAATGGATATTGGAAAGACAAAATATACTGTAAACCTACATTTCAAGCAAGGTACAGGGGAAACATACAAGGATAAAATACTAAAGCTAATCAAGAGAGAAACAGAGAAGATATAAATTTATCAAAAAAATTTTGTTTATGTCCTTGACAAATCTTCCCAAAAGGAACGATAGTCATTGAGTGTGGCAAGATGCTTGAAGATAATGGCTATGAGATAAAAATCTTAAATACCATCAACTTCAAAAAGAGTATGAAGTACAATCCCTTTGCCTATCTCAGAAGTGAAAAAGACATCCTCAAATTAGTGCAGACAATCATTGCAAACACTAAGGGTGAAGGGGAAAAGGCAGGTGAGGATTTTTGGGTGAAAGCCGAGAAACTCTACTATACGGCTTTGATAGGTTATATTTTTTATGAAGCTCCAAGAGAAGAAAAGAACTTTGCGACACTACTGGATATGATAGATGCTTCAGAAGTCAGGGAAGATGATGAAACATATATGAATCCCATTGATAGACTATTTGAAGCATTGGAAAAGAAAGAGCCTACGCACTTTGCGGTAAAGCAATATAGAAAATATAAACTTGCAGCCGGAAAAACAGCAAAATCTATTCTTATAAGCTGCGGGGCAAGACTTGCGGCATTTGATATTGAAGAATTAAGAAACCTTATGGAATATGATGAAATGGGCTTAGACACCATAGGAGATAAAAAGACAGCCCTCTTTATTATCATATCCGATACCGATGACACGTTCAACTTTGTAGTGGCAATGATGTATACTCAGCTATTTAATTTGCTTTGTGATAAGGCAGATGACGAATACGGAGGAAGGTTACCTGTTCATGTTCGCTGCCTTTTGGATGAATTTAGCAATATCGGGCAGATACCCAAGTTTGAAAAACTCATTGCGACCATCCGTTCCAGAGAAATATCGGCAAGTATTATCTTACAAGCAAAAAGTCAATTAAAAGCAATCTATAAAGACCATTCCGACACGATTCTGGGCAATTGTGATAGCGAGTTATTTTTAGGCGGAAAAGAAGGAACGACTATCAAGGAGCTGTCCGAAAACTTAGGAAAAGAAACCATAGACCTTTACAACACATCAGAAACTAGATCAAATCAAAAATCGTTCGGACTAAACTATCAAAAGCTTGGAAAAGAACTGATGAGCAGAGATGAACTTAAAGTAATGGACGGAGGAAAGTGTATCTTGGAAATAAGAGGAGCAAGACCTTTTTATTCGGATAAATTCGATATTACCAAGCACAAAAATTATAAACAGCTTTCCGATTACAATAAGAAAAATGCCTTTGATATAGAAAAATATCTAAAGAGAAAAGACAACGTTAATCTAAAAGAAACGATGCAAGTAACTTTAGTGGAAATTGATGATGAGGGATAACTTTAGTTCAAAATGAGCAGAAGTGTCTATCAGATTAAACTTTGAAAAGGAATATTTAAAAATGACTGAGCTTGAAAGGACAGAAATACGAATTGAAAAAGAACAAAGGAAGTTGCAACAGACAAAAAATAGGATTAGGTTGTTAAATCAAAAGTTAAAACACCTAAAAAAGAAGGAAGAAATTCGCAAAATGTATATCGGTTGAAAGTAAAGACTTAAGATAAATACAAATCGTAGTCTTTTTTATATTAAGAACAAAGGAGAAATGATTCAATGAAGGCAAAAGGAAGAAGTCCACCCACTTTTGCTCAAAATGAGCAGAAGTGGAAGATATAAAAACATGGAATTTATATACATTATGAAAAGAGAAAAGAGGTGATGTAAGGTAAAAGAAATAACACTTGGAAGTTTATTTGACGGAATCGGAGTGTTTCCTTTAGCGGCAAGAAAAGTAGGGATAAAGACAGTATGGGCAAGCGAAATTGATAAAAATGCAATATCTATATCAAAAAGACATTTTCCTGATGTAGAGCATTTAGGGGACATAACAAAATTAAAGGCAAGAGATATAAAACCGGTGGATATCATCACATTCGGTTCTCCTTGTCAAAATTTTTCAAAAGCGGGAGATTTAACAGGACTTCGTGGAGAAAAATCATCTCTTTTTTATCAAGCAATACGATTGATAAAGGAAATGAGGTGTGTAACAAATGGGGAGTATCCAACTTTCGCTATTTGGGAAAACGTCATGGGAGCTTTTGTATCGGGAGATAGGTTGGATTTTAGAACCGTCCTCGAATCCTTCAGTAGCACCGAAATTCCAATGCCTGAGTCTAAATGGGCAAATGCAGGAGTGGTGCGAGGGAGAGAATTTGAGCTTTCTTGGAGAGTCTTGGATGCCCAATATTTCGGAGAACCTAAGCTCTTGCAAAGAAGAAAGAGAATATTTATTGTCTGCGATTTTGGAGGATTTCGTTCCCACAAAATATTATATAAGAGCGAAAACCTGTTCAAAAATACTAAGCTTATCAGAAACATCAAAGATAAGGATACCATACCCAATCGAAGATATTCTGATAAAGCAGGGAGGCAGATACCAAACATCAGACCCTTTCAAGACAGAAAAATGCGAGGAGGAGCAAAAAAAAGGAATAAAACTCTTTTTAGAAACAGCTTCGGAAAGCCAAATGAACCTTTTCCAACTCTATTAGCGTCAAATCCTATCATGTTTGCATATTGGGAAAACGGAAAAGAAGAGGAGGGATTTATTAGGTATCTAACGCCGGTAGAATGTGAAAGACTGATGGGACTGCCGGATAACTACACAAAGTATGGAGCGGACGGAAATATTATACTTGACAGTGCAAGGTATAAGGCACTTGGAAATGCGATAGCTCTGCCTTGTGTAGAGTATATTATGGCAGGGATAAAAGAAGAACTGACAACTTTAGTTCAAAATGAACAGAAGTTGGAATGAACAAAAGATAAAATTGAATATGAAAAAATATTGATAAGACCATGACAAAGTAGAAAAGTCGTGGTCTTTTTTTGATGAAATCAAAAGAAATGAAAATGGAGGATGTATATGCAAAAAGAAATGCTGAATATCAACGGAAACCTGATAGGTGATGTAGAAATCAAAACCATTCAGGGAAAAGACGGTGAAGTAACAGTTGCAAACTTTACACTTTTTAGAAAGATGGGAAAAACGGGAGAAAAAAAGAAAGAATATATCAATTGTAATGTCTACGGAGAAAAGACAGAGATTACAAAGGATTTTAAAAAAGGTGATTTCATCCATGTCTACGGATATTACAAAGAAGTTCAAAAGGAGGATAAAACTTACAGAAACTTTATTGTAAAGCATGTCAATAAAATTGATAAAGGAATGGAAAGTAAAAGAGAACAGGAAGAAAACAAGGAGGAGTAAATTATGGATTTTTTTGTACAAGCAGTCAATGTGCTTAAAGTTTTGGTTATGGCAATCGGTGCAGGACTTGGTGCATGGGGAGTTATCAACCTACTTGAAGGATACGGTTCGGATAACCCCGGTGCGAAGAGTCAGGGGATAAAGCAACTGATGAGCGGTGGAGGAATTGTTTTAATAGGGCTAAAACTCATTCCACTACTTGCTAATGTCTTGAAATAATGCTTAATTTATTCGAAAAAATAAATGAGTTTTTCAAGGATATTATGATTGATATTATTAAAGATAATCTTTCTGCAATGCTTGTGGATATCAATGATAAGGTATCTACTGTTGCAGGAGAAGTAGGTAAAACTCCGAGTTCTTGGAACTCGGAGGTCTTTACCTTCATCAAATCAATCAATACCAATGTTGTTTTGCCCATAGCAGCGATAATTTTAACCGCAATACTTTGTATAGAACTGATTCAAGTGGTGATGAGAAAAAATTCTATGCAGGATACGGATACCTTTGAATTTTTTAAGTATATCATTAAGATGTGGATAGCTGTATGGCTTGTAGCTCATGCATTTGAATTTTCAATGGCGGTCTTTGATGTGGCACAGTCCATGATATCAAAGGCGGCAGGTGTTGTGGGGACAAGTGCAAATATTACACCAGGTAATTTTGATGCTATGGTCGATGCCCTCAAAACGGAAAGTCTTGGAACACTCATCGGGATTGCACTTGAGACGGGATTGGTTAAATTTTCTTTAACGATTCTATCCATCTTAATCACTGTAATCCTATATGGAAGAATGATTGAGATATATATTTACTGTTCCATTGCAGCAATTCCTTTTTCTACTATGGGAAATAAAGAATGGGGAAGTATCGGAACAAACTATATTAAAAGTCTGTTTGCCCTTGGACTTCAGGGACTTTTCATTCTAATCTTTTTTGGAATTTATGCAGTTTTAGTTAAAACGGTAAATTTCACAGATATTCATACAAGTATTTTACAAGTGCTTGCATATGGACTGATTCTTGGAGTCATGATGATGAAATCCGGAAGTATCGCAAAGGCAATTTTAAACAGTCATTAAAAGACTTTAGTTCAAAATGAGCAGAAGTTGATGAAATAATCAAAACAAAAAAATATAAGAATAAGGAGGCAGTTATGAAAAACATCAATAGGAAAACGAGAATATTTCTAGGAGTTGCAACCGTAATTTCACTTGCTTCGGCAGTAGCAGGAATGATAAAAGTGAGAAGTAAATATAAAAAGCAGGATAGATTTTGCGAATTTGAAGAAAATGATATGGAAACAGAAGATGATATCCAGTTTTGGGAAGAAGAGTATCTCAAAGAGGAAGAAAAGAGTGAAGAAGAAAAACAGCAGGAATTTAGAGAACTGTCGGTTACCGTACTGGATGCCCTTTTCAAAGAAGTCCTTTTCATTAGTGAAAAGGTAAAGAATGTGGAGGAAGAAGTAAAAAAACAAAGCGAATATAAAGAACTATTAGAAGAACTGGAGAGCTGTAAAGACGAAATCATCTCACTTTGGGAGCATTTGGAAGCACTTTCAAATATGAGAGAAGAACATATTATAGAAAAAGATAGGGGATAAGCGATGGCATATGTAAAAGTACCAAAGGATTTGACGAAAGTAAAAACTAAGGTAGCCCTGAATATGACAAAAAGGCAGCTGATTGGATTTAGCATAGCGGGGCTTATCGGTTTTCCTGTATATATGCTTTGTAAAAATTATCTGAGTACGGATATTTCTATGATTGTAATGAGTATAGTAGTCTTACCTGTTCTTTTTGCAACGCTTTATGAAAAGGATAATTTATCCTTTGAAAAACATTTGGCATATATCTTGAAGTTTCATAACAGTAAAAAGATCAGGCTATACAAAGCAAAAAGCATTTATCATACGGAGAAAACAAAAAAGCAGGATGCAGGAAGTAAAAATAAGGCAAACGGAAGGAGGAAAAAAATTGAACAAAGACAAAAGAAAAAAACAGGAACAACGAATTAAAAAAGAAGAGTTGGAGCTTAGGAAAAATAAAAAAGAGTTATCGGAACTTAAAAAATCAGGAAAGAAAAAAATAAAGTCTAAAACAAATGGGAAATCATCAAGGAAAAACGGGTGGTTTCCTTTTTTTATGAAAGAGGAGAAAAAGGAAACCGTACAAGATACCATTCCCTATAAGCGAATGTTAAAGGACGGAATTTGCCAGATTGAAAAGAATAAATTTAATAAAACCATTCGATTTTTGGATATCAACTATCGCTTAATGGAAGAAGCAGATCAAGAAAGTATTTTCTCGGAATTTTCTTCTTTTCTAAATTTCTTTAATTCCTCTGTGGAAGTGGAATTCAGTTATGTCAACAGTATCGGTGAAAATGACGAAATAAGTAAACTGATTGACATTAAAGAAAATATAGATGATTTTAACGAAATTAGAAATGAATACAGACAAATGCTCTTAAACCAAAGCTCTAAAGGAAATAACGGACTGTCCAAGAGTATGTATCTTACCTTTACCATAGAGGCGGAGGACTTAAAGCAGGCAAAGAGCAGACTTGAGAGAATGGAAATGGATGTGTTAAACAACTTTAAGCAGATGGGAGTAAAAGCCTATGTACTTGATGGTGAGGAGCGTTTAAAGGTGATTCACGATATTTTAAATCCAAATGATAAACTTGTTTTTTCCTTTGAAGATTTAAAATACAGTGGACTGACGACGAAAGAATATATTGTTCCTCCGTCTTTTAATTTTTCCAAACCGACCTATTTTAAAAGCGGAGAAGTCTTTGCCGAAGTGAATTTCTTACAGCTTTTAGCATCAGATATTAAAGATGAGATGTTATCGGAGTTTTTGGCATTGGAAGAAAATATGGTTGTTACCTTTCATATCAAAGCCATTGATCAGATGGAAGCGATTAAAAATGTAAAAAGAAAAATAACGGATTTAGACAAGATGAAGCTTGAGGAAAATAAGAAAGCCATACGTGCAGGCTATGATATCGACATCTTACCGAGTGACCTTGTAACTTATGGGACAGAAGCAAAGAACCTGCTATCAGAACTACAAAATCATGATGAAAAGATGTTTTTGGTAACCATTCTTTTTATGAATATGAGTAAAAGTAAGGGGAAACTGGACAATACGGTATTTACCTTAAAATCTATTGCAAACAGACATAATTGCAGTTTGAAAAACCTAAATTACAGACAGGAACAGGGACTTGTTGCAAGTTTGCCGCTTGGAATCAATGAAGTGGAGATAGAACGAGGACTTACCACAAGTGCAGCCGCTATCTTTATACCATTTACAACGGAAGAACTCTTTATCAAGGGAGAAAGTCTATACTATGGTTTAAATGCACTAAGCAGAAATATTATTATGGCAGACCGTAAAAAGTTAAAAAATCCGAATGGACTTATCTTAGGTACACCGGGTTCCGGTAAATCCTTTGCAGCGAAGAGGGAGATTACCAATGCGTTTTTGATTACCGATGATGATATTATCATAGCAGATCCGGAAGCCGAGTATGCTCCGCTGGTAGAAGCTCTAAAAGGACAGGTGATTAAAATATCGCCCATTTCAAAAGACTATGTAAATCCACTGGATATTAATATCGACTATGCCGATGAAGATAATCCGTTATCCTTAAAATCCGACTTCATCCTATCCCTGTTTGAACTGGTGGTTGGAGAAAAGAAATTAAGTGCAGAGGAAATTTCCGTTATTGACCGCTGTTTACCGATTTTATATAAAGCCTACTTTGAAAATCCAGTGCCGGAAAATATGCCAATACTTGAGGATTTATACAGTCTTCTTCAAAAACAGGAAGAAACAGTAGGAAAGAAACTTGCAGTAGAAATGGAGATTTATGTAAAGGGAAGTTTAAATGTCTTTAACCATAGAACGAGTGTAGATACAAACAATCGAGTGGTTTGCTATGACATCAAGGAACTTGGAAAACAGCTTAAAAAAATTGGAATGTTAATTATACAGGATCAGGTTTGGAATAGAGTAACCATTAATAGGGCAAGTAAAAAAACAACCAGATATTTTGTAGATGAATTTCATTTGCTCTTAAAAGAACCGCAAACCGCCAATTATTCCATTGAAATTTGGAAGAGATTTCGTAAATGGGGAGGTATGCCGACAGGACTTACTCAAAATATTAAGGACCTGCTTGCAAGTCCGGAGATTGAAAATATCTTTGACAATACCGACTTCATTTTAATGCTTAACCAAGCGGGAACGGATAGAGATATTTTGGCAAAAAAACTGAATATCTCCAAACACCAGCTTTCCTATGTAACCAACTCAGGGGAAGGAGAGGGACTACTCTTTTATGGAAATACCATTGTTCCTTTTGTGGATCAGTTTCCGAAAAATACAAGACTCTATTCTCTAATAACAACCAAACCTGAAGAAGTAAAAAAGGCAGGTGAATAGGGATGCGTGTGGATAGAAGCAAAGAGGCGTTCATAAAAGAAAATGAAAATAGAATTATTTGTGGGGATGCACTTGAAACATTAAAGAATTTTCCGGATGAAAGTATAAATTGCTGTATCACATCTCCTCCATACTACGGACTTAGAGATTATCATAAGCAAGGGCAAATCGGAAGGGAAAAGACAGTAGAAGAGTATCTTGACAGATTGGTAGCGGTATTTCGTGAAGTGAGAAGAGTATTAAAAAAAGATGGCACTTGCTTTGTGGTGATTGGCGATTCCTATGCCGGTTCGGGTGGAGGAAAAGGACAGTATATGGATCCTAAATATCCAAAGGGAAGGAATGGACAAAATCTCTCGATTACACAAAAGGTGTTAGGATACAAGTCAAAGGATTTAATGGGAATTCCTTGGCGATTGGCTTTAGCTTTAAGAGAGGACGGTTGGTATCTTCGTTCCGATATTATCTGGCACAAGGAAAATGCCATGCCGGAAGCTTGCAGGGATAGACCTACTCGTTCTTATGAACATGTGTTTTTGCTTTCCAAATCACCAAGATATTATTACGATTATGAACAAATGGCAGAGCCGATGAAAGAAGTCAGTAAAAAAAGATATGTAAGAGGAAGAAGTGAGGATAACAAATATCTCAAGGAAGATGCGGGGATAAGCGTACAAAAAATAAATAAGGCGAGAAAATATGGGCAGTACAAGGGAGATAATATTCCGCAGTTTCGTAATAAACGAGATATTTGGACCATCAATACCGTATCTTTTAGAGGAAATCATTATGCAGCCTTTCCGCCGAAATTGGCAGAAATCTGTATGATTGCAGGTTGTCCGAAAGGCGGGATAATCCTTGATCCTTTTATTGGAAGTGGGACTGTCGGATTTGTAGCACTTATGCAAGATAGAAAATATATCGGAATAGAATTAAATGAGGAATACTGTAAACTTGCAAGGAAAAGAATTGAAACGGAGGTGAAATCTTTGAATGAAAAAGCAAATGAGATACAAAAAGAGTAGAGCGAAGAATTTAGCAAAAAATACTTCTTTTTCTTCAAATCATCAAGATAGCGGTGAATATGACAACAATTTAGTAGGTGATAATCGTCTATCAAATACACAAGAATATCATTCATCAAAATCTATTGATGTGAGTAGTAAAAAGATGCAGAAAAATTTTTATACTCAAGAAGATAATTCCATCAAAGAAAGTATGAATTTGAGTAAAGATAAGCTAATATCTAAGAATCAATCAAAGCATTTTATGAGTGGACAATACGAAAAAAATATACGAAACGATGAACTATATCTTTCAGGTGATAATGGAGAAAAAAATCAAACTTTTTCTGGGAAAGAAAATCATAAGAAAAAATTGAGAAAGCAGATAGATAAGTTTAATCAAGAAAAGGAAGTCTATGATCCATTATCGAAAGATATGGATAATGATGGAATAATAGACAGGTATGATGTGGATTTTAGGGATAGTAAAGTATCCTATCGAACTCTTGCAGATGATGAAAAGTATGATAATAGACAAAATGATAAGGAAAAAAATTATGATGAATATGTAAAAAATCCAAAATCCAAGAATAATCGATACAAACATTATGCAAAAGATACCTTTTTAAAAGAAAGTCCAAAATCGGAAAAGCAGAAGAAATATGTGAGGAGTAATTTTGATGATAAGGAGTTCACAAGAAATAAGGATACGAAAAAGAATTCATTTCAGGATGTAAATGATAAAAGAAAAACTGCTGATAAAAACACATCACAAAAAAGAAAAGGAAAATTTGAAAAACAAGAAAAGAAAATATCCAAGTTACGCCAAAAAAAGCAAAAACAAGTGCAGAAACTAAAAAATAAGGGAATTGACGGAAAAACGCAAAGTGCTAAAAGTGCAGTGATAGCAACGGGGATGGTAAATCGGTATTTGGAAAGCGGAAAAGAGGATAATGCAGGAGTTGATGCTGCATATAAGGTTACAGATCAAGTCGAAAATATTTCAAGGAAAATCTATCATCATGGAAAAAAGAAAAATTTAAAAAGGCAAAAAAAGATAACAAAATTAGGCAAAAACATTGAAAATCAAGAAAAGAAACTCTTTTTTCAAAAGAATATGGAAGAGATGAAAAAAAGTGCGGATTACCAAAATACCTCAAGGCTCAGACAATTTTTTAAAAGAAGGCAGTATAAAAAGCAGATTCAAAAGAAGTATAAAGACAGTGTAAAAAACAGAATAAAAAAATCCTTTGCCACAAGCAGTAAAAGATTTGCTGAATTTGTAAAATCAAGAGGCAAAAAAGCAGTATTCCTATTACTTTTAGCGGTAGGAATATTTTTTATGCTCTTTCAGGCAGGAAGTATGATGATGAATATGGGAACAGGGATGGTAGGAAATACCGTAGGGACAACCTACTTATCATCAGAAGATGTACTCAAAGAAACCAATCAGGAGTTTTCATCTTTAGAACAGGCTTTGCAGGAGGAAATGGACAGTGTGGAGGAAAATCATCCGGGTTATGATGAATACATTGTAAAAGGCAAAGAGAAAATCGGTCATAATGTCCATGAACTCTTGTCTTATATCACATCACGATATGGCGTTGTAAAAAATGTGTCTGAGATAGAAAGTGAACTTCAAAGTCTGTTTCAAAATATGTATACCTTAACCTATAAGGAAGAGATTGAAATCAGATATAAAACCGTAACATCCAGTTATACGGATGCTGACGGCAATGAACATACTGAAAGTCATGAAGAGCCGTATGAGTATAAGAAACTCATTGTAACCTTAGAAAAAAGAGAGATGGATTCTATTATCAGAGAGGTATTTCAGTCTTATCCTGACAATTTATCCCATTATGAAATTTTACTTGCAAGCAAAGGAAATATGGAGCTGATCTTTGGAAATGGTAGTGGTGATTTTTCCGAGATTATAAACAATCCCGATTTTTCCAATCCGGGACTTGAATTTAATGAGGAAAGTGTAAAGAGAATTGTTCATGAGGCGGAAAAACATATTGGAAAAAGATATGTTTTCGGGGCAAATGGACCGAATAACTTTGACTGTTCTTCTTTTGTCTGCTGGACCTATACCCATTCGGGGATAAAGAATATGCCAAGAACGACAGCTTGGGGCATATATAAAAATTACTGTAATCCCATTTCACCAAGCGACGCAAGACCGGGAGATATTATCTTTTTTAAAGGAACATATAATTCAGGCTCACCAATAAGCCATGTCGGTATCTATGTAGGTGGTGGATATATGATTCATGCCGGAGATCCGATTCAGTATGCAAGGATAGATACACCGTATTGGAGAGATCATTTTTACGGCTTTGGCAGACCAAAATAGGAGGTGGAAATTTGAATAAAAAATACAGGAAAAATATAGAGAAACAAAAAGATATTCAGGAAAAAATAGAAGAATTAAAGTTAAAACAGGAGATGTTAAAAGAAGAACAGGAAGAAATGGAAAATATAGAAGTCTTAAAAGAATACAGAAGTATTGATATTTCCATAGATGAGTTTTTAGAAATGATGAGAAATTATAAAAAAGAGGAAAAACAAGAAAAAAGGAAGTTACAGGAAATGACACATACAAAAAATCATAATAATATGGAGGGAAATCATGAAAACCAAATGGAAGAAGAATAAAAAAATGGCGATAACATTGTCCGGAGTAATCTTTTTACTAATAGCTCTACTTGGAACAATGCTTTTTAATCGCCAAATTGTTTTTGCACAAGGAAGTTTAATACCGACACTGATCAGTCCCACAGAAGTTTTAACTCAAACTAAAGTGGAAGTTAAGATAAAATATATCTTTAAGGATGAGAGTGTATATAAGGAAGAAATAATTGAAGCAGAAACCGGGCAAGTTCTTGACAGTGGAGATTTACCAATGTTAGAGGATAATATGAAATTTATTGACGAATTTTTGTTCTATAAAGTAAAGGGAGACGGTACAGATGAGATTATCCGTAAAGTGGAAAAAATTACAGTTAAGGATAAAGAAACTCAGACAGATGATGAAATAAAAGAGCAGTCGAACGAGGAAAAATCTGATACGGATACCTCAAAGATTGATAAAGAAACACAAACGGAAAATACTACAAAAGACAATTCCACTCAGACGGATATTACTAAAAATGACTTGGATAAAATGGACAGAGAGTATCAGGAATTAAAAGATAAGATTGATGGGCTGAATAAGGAGCTTAAAGATAAAGATAGGTTAAGTGATAAGCAAAAAGAAAAAATCAAAGACCTTGAAGATGAGATTGAAAGATTGGAGAAAAAATTAAAAAAGGATAAAGAGAAAGTTAATTCATCTAAAGAAAATTCAGAGCTTAGAAAATCAGTGGAGGATTTGGAAAAAGAAGTTAAGGAATTAAAGGAAAGATTGGATGAATTAAACAAAAAGAAGGCTAATACAATTACAAGTGAGTCTATTTCACCGAACAATTCATCGGAAGGGATTTTAAAAAGTATTACACCAAGTGCCTTTGCAAGTACAAAAGAGCAGGAGAAATTACCACAAAGTTCAAATATAAAATCTTCTGCACCAAGCATGGCAAATACAGAAAAGAAAAATACGGAAGAAAAAGAAAAGGAAGTTCGTTATCCGAATAAGCTGACTGCAAAACAAGTACCGAATAATAATCAAAATTCAGGTGCGGACAGCTCAGGAGAACAAATAAATACCAATAAAGGAGTAGCTTCCGCTCCGTCAAAGGCAAGGGCAAGTGTCGTGGAAAATAAGGATAATGCAAATAAGGATTATCCGATTCATCATGGAGATAGCAGCGATAACAAAGAAGCAGGTAAGTATTCAGCAGATGCAAGACAATTTATTACCTTCCAGACAAAATCCGGCAAGACATTTCATTTAATCATCAATCACGATGAGCAAAGTGAAAATGTATTGCTTTTAACTGAAGTATCTGAAGATGATCTTCTGAATATGGTAGAGAAAAAGGAAAAGCCAAAAGAAGAAGTCAAAAAAATAGAAGAAACGGTATCGGAAAGTGAAGTAAAAAAAGAAGAGCCGAAAAAGGAAGAAGGCAAAGGTAACGGCTCATATATTTTTTTAGGAATCATCGTTCTTGCAGTAGTTGGAGCAGGATATTACTTTAAAATTTACAAGAAAAAGCAGGAAGAGGATGATTATGATGAAGACGAAGAAGAATATGACGAATTTGAAGATGAGTATGAAAAAGAGGACGATGCAGAAGATTTGGAAGAAAAAGAACAGCAAACTATAGATGACATGGCAATCGACTCTTATGATGAAGAAGATGAGGAATAAAATTATAAAGAGAGAAATGTAAACCCTGATGTTGTAATTGTGCTTACTATTTGATATAATGTAAGCACAATTACAACAGGAGATGGATACTATGGATTATATAAAAAAGATAAAAGAAAAATTGAATAAAACGGGTGGAGTTATTACAAGTAAGGAACTTAAAAACTCTAACATTCCTACAATATATCTCACACGAATGGTGGAAAAAGGTGAACTGATTCGTGCGGATAGAGGAATCTATATAGATTCAAACGGAGATTATGACGAGTATTATTTTTTTCATAATAGATGTAAGGTTGCTATTTTTTCTTATGTATCCGCTCTTTATCTTCAGGGTTTTACAGACATAATCCCGAATGAAATGGAAGTTACAGTATATAAAGGGTACAATCCTCATCGCATAAGCGGAAATGTGAGAATTCACTATGTAACAAAAGAAATTTATGATTTGGGTATGACAGAATGCCAAACAATGTTTGGGAATACAGTAAAAGTTTATGACTTGGAGAGAACAATTTGCGATTTTATTAAAAATAGAAGTGAAATAGAAACTGAACTGTTTTCCAAAACGATTAACAAGTATGTCCGTTATGGAAATAAGGATTTGAATAAACTATATGAGTATTCTAAAAAAATGAAGATATATGAAAAAGTAAAAGAAATTTTGGAGGTTGTTTATGAATAAAGACAAGCTAAGAGCGATATGTCAAAAACTGTCAAAAGAAACAGGACTTAGCTTTAATTCTGTGCAAACACACTATTTCTTAGAAAGCATTTTAGAAAGAATCGCAAGTAGTGACGAGAGTGAAAACTTTATTTTTAAAGGTGGTTTTTTACTCGCAAATGTAATTGGAATAAGGCAGAGAAACACAGTAGATATTGATTTTTTGATAAGAAGATTCTCACTTACTGAAGAAAACATCAAACAAAGATTTGAAAAAATTCTTCAAAGCGGAAACGATAATGGAATTACTTATGAGATTCAGAAAATAGAAGAAATCCGTAAAGAAGATGAATATGGAGGATTTAGAATTACAGTTCTTTGCAGACTTGAAAATATCAGGCAGATTATTCCACTCGATATAGCAACAGGCGATCCGATTACACCAAGTGAAATATCCTATGAATATAAAAGTATTTTTAGTGATAAGTTTTTTGAAATTTGTGCATATAATATAGAAACAATGCTTGCTGAGAAGATTCAGACAGTATATAAAAGAGGGGCATTTAACAGCAGAAGTAAGGATTTTTACGATATTTACATTCTATATCATTTGAAGAAAGAGGAAATAGACTTTGAGCATTTAAAGGAAGCTTGTAAAAATACATTTAAGCATAGAAGCACAGATTTTAATATAGATAGTATTCTTGATGTATTAGTCGACTTAAAAGCGGAAAAAGATCTCAAAACAAGGTGGAGTAGCTATCAAAAAAGATTTCGTTATGCAGGAGAAATAAATTTTGATGCTGTAATAGATATTATGATAGAATTAGTGAAAAACATAAGATAAATTATGATATAAATAATGTCGGTCAAAAATTAAAACCTGAGTTTAGAACAACAGAAAGTGCTTTTTTTACAGTTTTAAAAAATCTAAATTATGAGGGGCAAAGTGAGGGTGAAAATGAAGGTAAAAATGAGGGTAAAAATGAAGGTCAAAAACTGAAACCTAAAGATAGGCAAGAAAGAATAATTCATATAATGAAAGATACAAAAAATATTACTGCACTTGAACTATCGAAATTACTCTTTGTATCTGTAAGTACAATAGAGAGAGATTTGAAGAAATTGACTGATGAAAATATGATCGAATATGTCGGTAGTGCGAAAGATGGCTATTGGAGAGTAAACAAATAAAAAATAACAAATAAATATAATATTTTCTTAAATATGATGTAGCATTTAAGAGAAAACTGTGAGCGAGAGAAAATCTTTCGCTCTTTTTTTATGAAAAAAGGAGGAATGTATGCGAACACTGGTAATAAGTGAAAAACCGAGTGTGGCAATAAGCATATCAAAGGTGCTTGGAGCAACGAAAAAGAAAGATGGATATTATGAGGGAAACGGCTATAAAGTATCTTGGTGTGTTGGACACCTAATTCAAATGGCAAATCCAGATTCCTATGATGAAAAGTATGCAAAGTGGAATATAGAAGATTTACCGATTATTCCAAGTGAATATAAATATGAAATAATGAAACCTACAAAAAAACAGTTTGTTATCCTTAAAAAACTGATGAATGATAAGGAAATTGATACTGTTATCAATGCCTGCGATGCCGGACGAGAGGGAGAAGCAATCTTTAGACTTGTATATCTTCAGGCAAGCTGTAAAAAGAAGATGAAAAGGATTTGGATTTCCTCCATGGAAGATAATGCAATTAAAGAAGGCTTTGAGAATCTAAAAGAAGGAAAGGACTATGATAATCTCTTTGAATCAGCACAGGCAAGAGCAATTGCCGACTGGCTTGTCGGAATGAATATTAGCAGGCTATACTCTTGCCTGTATAAGCAAAATTACAGTGTTGGGAGAGTTCAGACACCTACCCTTTCCATGATTGTTAAAAGAGATGACGAGATAGCAAACTTTAAGAAAGAAAAATATTATACGGTAGAACTTGAACTTGACGGCTTTACTCTCTCGACAGAACGAATTGACAGCTTGGAAGTGGCGGAACAGCTTAAAAACTTACTCGAAAACAGAATAGAAATTGCGGATGTGGTACAGAAAGAAAAAGTTACAAAACCTGACTTGCCATTTGATTTGACAACACTTCAAAGAGAGTGCAATAAGTATTTTGGATACTCAGCAAAACAAACTCTTGATTATGCTCAAAGTCTTTATGAGAAAAAGCTCATTACCTATCCAAGAACGGATAGCAGATGTTTAACAGAAGATATGATTACAAGCACGATAAACAATATATTGGGACAAAATGACTTTGATACACAGCGTATTAAGGTCATTTTTAATTCAAGCAAGGTAACGGATCATCATGCTATTATACCGACAGTAAGTTCAATGAGTGAAGATTTATCGAGTATTCCGGAGAGTGAAGCAAAAGTGTATTGGCTTATCTCAAATAAGCTTCATGCAAGTGTAGGTTATCCTTTAATCGAGAATACTACTAAGATTGTAGCAACTTTTGACGGCTTTGAGTTTACAAGCTCAGGTAAGGTAATTGTAGATGAAGGCTTTACAAAGTATTTGAGAGAATATAAGTCCAAGAGGAAGGAAGAATCTGTTTTGCCATATGTAAATGTAGGAAATGTCCTTGAAATAAAGGAGAAAGAAATCAAGGAAAAGTACACAGAGCCGCCGAAGCACTTTACAGAAAATACACTTTTAAAGGCTATGGAGATTGCAGGAAATGACGCATTGGGAAAAGGTGTAGAAGTTGAGCGAAAGGGACTTGGCACACCCGCAACTCGTGCAGGCATTATTGAAAACTTAATTTTCAAAGGCTTTATCGAAAGGGATAAGAAAAATCTGATTGCCACAAGAAAAGGAAAAAGCCTGATAGAAATTGTTGCAGACACTTTTAAGTCCGCTGAAATGACGGCACAGTGGGAAATGCAGTTATCAGACATAGCACAGGGGAAATCTTCTAAGGAAGAATTTTTAGACAGTATTGAAGCTGAAATTAAAAATGCTGTAGCAAAATATAAAGAGGCTTAGCCTATGTTTGATACTTTGATTAAATTTGACAAAAACAGAGAAAAACTCGATTTTTATGCCACTGACCAAAGGGCGATCAAGGAATTGCTTAAAAGAGAAACTTTTAGAGAGCATATCTATGAACCTTCCTGCGGACAGGGGCATATCGGAAAAGTATTAGAAGAATACGGTTATAAAGTAAAAGCGACAGATATCTGCTACAGAGGTTATGGAGAAGAAAGAGAAGTTGATTTTTTTACAGTAACAGAAAATACTTTAGATATAGTAACCAATCCACCCTATTTTTGTGCAGAACCGTTTCTAAAGCATGCCCTTGAGATTTCAAGAAAACAAGTAAAGATTGCGATGCTGTTTCGATTGGCATTTTTGGAGGGACAAAAGAGATATGAACTGTTTAAGGAGTACCCGCCTCGAAGAGTATATGTCTTTTCTAAAAGATTAAATTGTGCCAAGAACGGAGAGTTTGAGAAATGTAAAAGCAGCGGCATTGCCTTTGCATGGTTTTTATGGGAGGTGGGACATATCGGTAGCACCGAATTAAAATGGATTCGATAGAACAACGAAATAGAATAGTTGAAAAAACGAAGGAGGAAAACATGGATAAGAAGAATGAAAACGTACAAAAACAGGAAGAACAAGCAAAAGAAGTCATGAGCGAGATTAAATCGGAATATACAAAGACAGCTGACTTTTTAGAAGAACATACCGATCAGCAACTTACAATCGCCGAGGAAATGAAAGAGGAGATGCAAAACAAGGACTTTGATCCAAATATTGAGGAGTTAAAAGCACTCAAAGACGAAATCACCGGATTAAAAGCAGAGATCAAACGATTAAATGAAATGGAAAATATAGGGTTAAGTTCACTGATTGTGCGAGATATTAAGACTGTAGGCAATACCCTTATTAATTTACAGGAAAAAGCCGTTGGAAGTATCAAACATTTGTATGACAATATGAAACATCAGCTTTCTTACAACCTTACTAAAGCACAGGAAAAATTCGTACAGATGAAAATAGGAATTGTAAAAGGATTGGTAAACTCCATGCAAGATTTTATTAAGGATCAACAAAAGAAACTGGATACTTGCCTTGAAAAGTTAGATAATCTATCCAAAGAAATCCAAAAAGATGAAGAAAAATTAGAAAAAGACAGTCTGAATAAAGCGGAAAAACCGATAGAAAAAAAGGAACAAAATGAAAGAAAAAAAGAAGGTCAAAAGGAAAAGACAGAGAAAAAACCGTCTGTACTTAAAAAATTAAAAGAAAATCAGCAAAGAATCAAGAAGGAAGAAAAAGTAAGGGATGTAAAGATAACTAAAAAAGATAAGGGAATGGAAATATAGTAGAGGTAATAGCTATGAATGACCTCATAAAAAATTATGAAAATATTCCTGATGAACTAAAAAGAGAGAAACGATGGTGTCTGTATAAAATCATTCAAAGAGACGGGAAGAACACGAAGCTTCCACTAATGCCAAACGGAAAACCTGCCAAATCCAATGATAAAACAACATGGAATTCTTATGAAGATTGCATAGCAGCACTTAATCGAAATATTGGTGATGGTCTTGGATTTATGTTGGGAGACGGATATATCGGCATAGATATTGATAAGGTAAGTGATGATATTATGGCGTATAGTATGGATTATCATGCAAGGTCTATGACAGCCGATTTTTTAAGAGGAATTTCCACCTATGCTGAACTGTCTCCATCAAAAACGGGATTGCACTTTATCGGCAAGGGTAAAGTTCCGGGAGAAAGAAAAAGGCATAAAAATTTAGAGATTTATGATGAGGGGCGATTTTTTACAGTAACAGGGAATGTAATAAAAGATAAGGACAGAAGCCATATCAAACCTATTGAGCAGGAGTTATTGCCCCTTTATCAAAAGTATATGCCTGCTGTGGGCAATCAAATAGAACATAAAGAAACAAGAAACGAACAAGGAAAGAGAAGTACAAGAGAGAATCCTTTTAAACAAAGATACGGGAAATCATCTAATGATGTATTGGAATTACTTTTTGAAAAAGGGTATTTTCATTATACCGGAGAGGATATAAGAAGGATATATTACGGCAATTATGAAAGCTATTTTACCAGCCAATCGGAGGCTGATTTTTTTATGCTTGGGAGACTGCTTTATTATATCGCTGATGTAGAACAAGCCGTTTCACTGATGGAAAACAGCGGACTGAAAAGAGAAAAATGGTATAAAAGGAGAGGAAATACCGACTATATCCACTATATTGCAGGTAAGGCGATAGGCTCTATGAATAAATTTTATGCTTGGGAAAAAGAATATTCGCAAAAGGAAAAATCAGAAGAAAAAAGACATGAAAATAAGGAAGTAAAGGAGGGAAATACAATGCCAAGATATAAATTTGGTGAAGTCAAACAAATTCTTGATTTTGCAAAAGAAGAATTTAGGGAGAATATAGACAGGTATGAAACCTATCTTAAGGTAGTGGGAAACAACTATAAATATCCGTATTTTAATCAACTTAGCATATATACAGTAAATGAAAAGGCAACAGCCTGTGCGGAATATGACTATTGGAAGAGTATCGGAAGAAATGTAAGTAGGGGAGAAAAGGGGATTCCCGTTTTAGATATCGAAAGGGAAAGGATAAAATATATTTTTGATGTAAGTCAAACGGTGAGTTTAAATCATAATATTTCTGAAGTAAAATTATGGAAGTATCATAATGAAAAGCATATAACTGCCTTAGATACCCTGATTGATACTTTTAAAGAAAAAAACAGTAACCTTATATTTTCTACAGAAGATAAGATAAATACACTTGTTTCGCTATATACGAGGCAGATATTAAATAAAGTGCTTAATTCTTTAAATGATGAAACCTTAAAAGAAAACAGTAAAGTTAAGATACTTCATTTTTTAGAAGAATCTGCAAAGGTTTCGGTATATGAAAGAATGGGACTTCGTTTTTTAGGGGATAGGGAAAAATTAGAACTGCTCTCAAGAGTTTCAAGTACGCAAGATATTGACAGATTACTTGCTTATACTTCAAACAATGTAAAAAGAATACTCACAGACATAGGCAGAGAGATTTCTAAAATAGAAGAAAGAGAAAAATTTTCAGAAATTCAAAAAGAGGAGCAGACAAACAGCTTTAAGGAGCGTTATAATAATGTTGCAGATGAAATTAACGGAACTACCGAAAGTATAGAAACAGAAAAAGAAAGAAATAAAGGAGGCTTGGAAGATGAAAGAAACCGTAGTGATGGCAAAGAAGGAATACATCTTGGAAAACAAGATTTATACACCGATCGTGAAAGAGAGTCCGTTCGAGAGACAGGGAGGAACTTACAGACTGGAAATGATGGAGGATGGATCGGAAGTGTTAATTCCGAATATGAAACTGCCGCAGAAACTGAACTTAAGCAAACTGAACCGATTTGGCAAAGCGAGACTGAAATATCTCAAAGAGGAAAGAGGAGAAGAATATCAGATTATGCTGATGGAAGAAGCACTAATGGATCATCTGTTGGACATTCAGGAACAAGTGGAGAACTTCATAGATATAGAAGAGCCGAAAATGAAAGAGGCTTGGGAGATGACCACAGAAATGCAGGATCAGGACTTTTTGAAGTACGCAGCTTTGAAGAAAAACTTGGATATGACACTTACAAGAATGGCGATGGAACAAATCGTTTGGGCATAGATGAGCAACAGGAAGAAAATACACAAAGTTTAGAACAAGAACATATAGAAGATGAGGGTAAAGAAGTCGATAAGGCTTCTTTTTCTTTTGCTCAAAACGTAGGAATTCAAGGTAGATTTGAATTACCGATGCAGCAAGAAGAAATTGATGCTGTTTTAATTCATGGAGGAAATGATGACAATTTACGCTTAAAGGTGTTAGCCGAATATTCTAAAGGTAAAAGCGTGGAAGAATTGGCTGATTTTCTTCAAACTACTTTTAAAGGTGGAAATGGATATGAGCTAAAGGGAAATAGAGTTTGTGCATGGTATGGAAATGACGGAATACATTTGTCTAATGATATTTCCTCAAGGGAAAATCCTATGCAGATTTTTCAGTGGAAAGATGCAGTAATACGTATAAAAGAATTAGTTGATAAGGGAGAATATGCCACAAATGTGGAAGTGGCAGAAGCATTTTCTCACGAGCGAAAAGAACTTGCGGACAAGCTTTGGTATTTAAAAAAAGATTTTGCAGATGAGGTAAAGCAAAGTTACATCACTGTTCTTGAGCAAACAGAAAAAAGCGGATTTGAGGATCAAACCGAAGAACTTGCAGAAAACCTGAAAAATCCTGAGTTTAGAAATGTACTAAGGGAGCAATACGAAACATTTTTACAAGATTATGATAAAGATCCAAGTCTTTTGCGATTCCATTATCACAAGACAAAAGATATTCTACAAAGATTACAGGATTTAGAGATACCAAGAAAAGATTTTATTTCAAATATGATGGAAATTTCAGAGATTAAGGGGTTTATTACAGAAGATGAAATTGATGAAACCTTTAGAGACGGCAGCGGTATTTCTGACGGTAAGAAAAGAATATATAACTTTTTTAAGGAAATTCATACTACAGGGGAACAAGCAAACTTTCTAAAAGAAGAATACGGAACAGGCGGTCGCTCTCATGCTCTATCCGGTGCGAGAGGAAGCAGTGAATGGCACGATGCGAAAGGGATAAAGCTTGAAAAAGAACATTGCAAGGATAGTTTTCTAAACTGGAATCAGGTGGCAAAAAGGATACAAACTCTTATTGAAAGTGACAGATATATAGAAAAGGAAGAGCTTACAGAGCAGACAAAAAACAGGGAGAATATAACAGAAAGTATAGTAGATAAAAATGAGCCTTTCAAAGAAGAATCTGGTTTTAAAACAGAGAATCATAGAGATTATTGGGTTGTGGAATTTAATGAAGGTTTGGGTCTTATAGAAAAAGACTATGCCGGAGAACTTGTTACGAAAGAATTACTTGATGAAATCAAAGAGCTTGACGAAAAAATCAGGGTTCATAATAAAACGGTGGGTGAAGACGAATATGGAGAAATGACAGATGCATGGGTAGGTTATTCTAAATTCTATTTTGATCATATTGTAGATGGTAAAGTAGAAGAACATTTCAGAATGGATATCGGGGATGGAAATGAGGTAAACCAAAGAGATTTTCAGTATCTTTATGAGCAAATTGAACTGAGCAAGGAAAATAAAGAATACGGGATAGACAGTATAGATAGTGTAGTTAAAGATATTTTAGAAAAAGAGTCTATGACTGTGGTATCGAGTAAAGATGATTATATAAAGCTGTTGCCGTATTTTAGAAATTTTTCATATAGCGATGGTACAAAATTTAGTGCATATAATCCGTTTGAGGATAGCGAGAATATATCAGAGTTACTTAGGCTTACTTTTTTCAAAAATACTGACGGAGAATATAGGGTAGTCTATAACAATGCAGACAGCTTGATGTATTCAAGCAATGTAGATTATTTTTTGGAGAAAATAGAGGCTGAAAAGGTAGGATTAGAAGATAATATAACAGAGAAAACTAAGGAAGATAAGGTTGCCGTTAAGGTTGGAAACTACTATGCAGTTGTGGAAAAAGAGAAAGTAAAGGATATATCCTTAGAAGAAACAGGACTTCGTGTTTATCCGAAAGAAGATAATGTCGAAGGAAAGATTTATTCGCTATATCGAGGAACAACCTTTGAAGAAAGTACAAAAATAGATAGACTTTTCGATGAGATTGCTACAAGTATGAAAGAAGTGAATCTAACAGATCTTAATGATGTATTTTATCTTGAGAATCAAGGTCTATATGAAATTTCATCGGATAAGGTAACGGAAGAAAAAGGCGGTTATGATTTTGAGGTGGCAAGTTTTAATGAACAGTTTCCTGATTATTATAACGATATTTATGTGTATAATAGAAACTTAAAAATAGATGATGCCTATCAAAATATTGCCTATATCAACCGAGAAAATGAAATACATTTTAATGTTAATTTGCCGGAAGAAGAAAAAGCAAAGGTATTGGAATTCAGAGATAAGAAAGAAATTTTATCTGCTCTGATTTTTAAAGAGGTAAAAGATGTAGGAGAATATCAATTTCATCCTCAAAGCGAAGAATTTATTTTAGATGAAAAAAATATATCGGAAGATCTTTTAAAAGTACCGGAGCATATAACAGATAACATTGATGAAAAAGAAGGTTATGAGGCAGAGCTTGTTTTGGATATGAAAAATAAGCAGTTAAAACAAAATTTAAGATATAACGGATATATATTAAGTTCCAATCCAGCCATTCAATATGATAGTTATCATGAAATGCTTCAAAATCTTCCTTATCTTCTTGATGATAATCATAGAAGTGTTATGCTTACCGGCTATGTCAATTGGCAGATTGAAAAAAGCAATGAGGAAAAGAAAGAGCAGATAAAGAAGTCAATCTATCAGGAAGGTATGCAGGTAAAATATCAAGGCAAAGAATATGTAATTTCAGAAATTCAGGATTATAAAACATATAAAACGATAAAATTAGATGATAATGAAGGCTATCTAAACGGTTTTATAACGGGCAGTGAAATTATTCCTTTTAGAAATGAAAGTGAACTTGATTTGGAGATCGTATCTACAACAGAGAAGCTACAAGAACAAAGTATCAATGAGGAAGATCTTATTTTGTTAGATATTGAAGATTACAACAAAAAAGGACTTTCCGTTCTCTTTCAAAATAAAGAGTATGAAATTACAGGAAATAATTTTAATCCGTTTGGAATGAGTAGGATTCAACTTGTCTCAAATACAGAAAAACTGCTGACAGAAGTTTTATATACCCCAAAAAGACCGGTTGCAAATCTTTATGCAAAAAAAGAATTTCTTGAACAGTTTAAGTTGGATGAGAAAAAGAATGAAAAAAGCGTTGAAATAAAGCAAATGTCTTTAATGGATATTTTAAAAGAAAAGGACAACTTAAAGGAAAAAGAAGAAATTTCAAGCGAGAAAGAACGTATACCTGTTAATATAGGGGCAAAAGTAATCTATCAGGGAGAAGAATATACGGTCAGTGCTTTTCAATATAATGATGTTTTGGAAAAAAATGATTTATGGTTAAATCCTGTATCAAAGAATAATCATCAAATTCCGATTGTAAGTTTCTCTGATAGAAAAGAGCTAAATGAAAAACTCATTGTTATTGATACCAACCTTAATTTAGGAGAAGATAAGTCGGAACTTTTACACCATGGTTTAGATGTAATAAATGATAAAGGGACTGTGATAGCCAATCAATTTATTGTAAATGTGGATAATCAAAATAGGGAATTTACAGTATATAGTGAACAAAATCCTAATAGTCACAGGGAATTTAAACTCTCTTTCGATTATCTAAACGGACTTGGGAAAATTGATGGTGATGGAAATAATTTAAAATTAACGAAGCATAGACAAGAAACCGTTGATAAGAAATTAGAAAGTTATGACAACTGGAAAGAGGATAGGAAAAAAATAGGAATTCCGGGAATAACAAGTTCTTCCATTACTTCACCTATTACCGATGAAATGTTCCTACAAATGCAAGAGCATAAAGAAAAATTAAAAGAGGAGGAAAGATACGCACCTGATGATAAATATATGGGAAGTATTCCTCCGGTAAATTACAAAATAACAAGAGAAGATGAAATTTTGCCACCTTCAGAAAGATTGAAGAATAACATAGAAGCCATCAAAGTTTTAAAAGAAATCGAAGAACGACATAGTTATGCAACAAAGGAAGAACAGGACATATTAAGCAAGTATGTCGGATGGGGTGGACTTTCTGATGTGTTTGATGAAGAAAAACAGGGGCAATGGAGTAAGGCAAGAGATTTTCTAAAAGAAAACCTATCACAATCTGAATATGATGCAGCAAGAGAAAGCACTCTTACTGCTTTTTATACACCAAAGGTTGTAATAGATAGTATCTATAAGGCTCTGTCCAATATGGAATTTGAAAGTGGGAATATTTTAGAACCCAGTATGGGAACAGGCAGATTTCTTGGTAATCTTCCGGAGAGTATGCAAAGTAGCAAATTTTATGGAGTGGAACTTGACAGTATTAGTGGTAGGATAGCAAGTAAGTTGTATCCTAACGCTAACATACAGATAAAAGGCTTTGAAGAAACAACTTTTTCAAACAATTTATTCGATATAGCGATAGGAAATGTACCGTTTGGAGAATATAAAATATCGGATCGTGAGTATGAAAGAAACAACTTTCTTATCCACGATTATTTCTTTGCCAAAACCTTAGATAAAGTACGTTCCGGTGGAGTAGTAGCCTTTATAACCTCAAATGGAACAATGGATAAAAAAAGTGAAGATGTAAGAAGATATATCAGTGAACGAGCAGAGTTTTTAGGAGCAATTAGATTACCGAATAACACGTTTAAAGGCGAAGCTGGAACAGAGGTAACAAGCGATATACTTTTCCTTAAAAAAAGAGACAGATTACTAAAATTAGATGAAGATTGGATAAAACTCGATACTGATGAAAAAGGGTTAAGTTATAATAAATATTTTGTAGACAATCCGGATATGGTGCTTGGGAATATGGAAGAAGTATCAAGCAGATTCGGGACAGCCTTAGCCTGTATTGCAGATGAAAATATTACACTCAAAGAACAGCTTGAGGCAGCTATTAAAAATATTAAAGGAAACTATGAAAAAGCAGAGTTAAATAATGAACTGGAACCGGAAACCGTTCCGGCTGATGACAGTGTGAAAAACTATTCCTATGCAGTAATTGATGACAAGGTATATTTTAGAGAAAACTCCATTATGCAAAAATTGGATTTAAATAAAGTTGATGAGGAGAAAGTAAAGGCATATCTTGAAATCGAAAAAACTTTAAGACAGGTAATTGCCTATCAAAAAGAAGATTACTCCGATACAGAAATTAAAGAAAAACAAGAGGATTTAAATCGTCTTTATGATGACTTTTCTAAAAAATACGGAATTTTAAACAGTAAGGCGAATAAAAAGTTGTTTCGTGAAGATGCAAATTATTCTCTCCTTTCCACTTTGGAAAAGCTGGATAAAGAAGGAAGCTTTATAGAAAAATCCGATATCTTTACGAAAAGAACGATAAAAAAAGCCGTTGCGATCACTCATACAGATAATTTGACAGAAGCACTTATCCTATCTATTTCTCAAAAAGGGAAAGTCAATTTTGACTATATGGAAGAGCTGACCGGAAAATCAAGGAAAGAAATCATTGAAGGTTTAAAAGGAGAGATTTTCCTCAATCTCGATCGCTTTGAGCCGAGTGATACGACTCCTTTTTCTTCAGCTGTAGATTTAGGAGATTTTTCAAGATCCTATGTAAGTGCAGATGAATACCTTAGTGGAAATATCAGAGAGAAGATAGAAGTAATAGATTCGTATATCAAGAATGTAGAACATGAACTTGAGCAAAATGAACAAGCCCAAAATACTGATACAGAACTATTGAAACAGGATAATACAACTCTAAAAAAAGAACTGTCCTCTCTTAATTATCAAAAACAAAAACTATTGGAAGTAATGCCAAAAGAACTTGAGGCAAGTGAAATAACTGTTAGAATGGGAGCAACTTGGATACCTGAGAAAGATTATAAGAGTTTTATGTTTCATCTGTTAAAGACATCTGCTTCAAACAGATGGAATATTGATATCAAATATACCAACTTTACAGGGGAATACAGAGTAGAAGGTAAAAGTATAGATAAAGGAAATGACCTTGCTAATTTCACATACGGAACAAGCAGGGTAAGTGCATATAAACTGATTGAAGATACATTGAACCTTAGAGATACCAATGTATATGATCAAATTGTTGATGAAAACGGAAAGAAAAGTTCTGTCTTAAACAAAGAAGAAACAATGCTTGCAAGGAGTAAGCAGGAAATCATCAAAGAAGAGTTTAAAAACTGGATTTTCGATGATATAGACAGAAGAACAAGGCTTGTCAAAGAATACAACGAAAGGTTTAATTCAACAAGGCTTAGAGAATATGATGGAAGTAATTTAACTTTTGACGGAATGAATCCTGAAATAGAACTTAGACCTCATCAAAGAGATGCGATTGCAAGGGGGCTTTTCGGAGGAAATACCTTGCTTGCCCATGAAGTAGGAGCCGGCAAAACCTTTGAAATGATAGGAATTGCGATGGAGTCTAAAAGACTTGGAATGAGTAACAAGTCGATGTTTGTTGTTCCAAATCATATTGTAGAACAGTTTGGTAGAGAGTTTAATGAACTGTATCCGGCAGCCAATATCCTTTGTGCCACAGAGAAAGACTTCACACCGGATAAGAGAAAGAGATTTTGTTCAAGGATTGCTACAAGCGATTACGATGCGGTAATTATAGGGCATAGTCAATTCGAGAGAATTCCAATCTCTAAAGAACGACAAGAGTATGAACTACAAAGTCAAATTGATGAAATTGTAGATTTTATAGCAGAATATAAAAGGGACAGAGATCAAAAATTCACGGTAAAACAGCTTGAAAAGACTAAAAAAGGTTTGGAAGCAAAACTTAAAAAACTGAATGATGATTATAAAAAAGATGATGTTGTAACCTTTGAAGAATTAGGGATCGATAAGCTATTTGTAGATGAGGTACAGGCGTTTAAAAATTTGTATGTTTTTACAAAAATGCGTAATGTCGCAGGAATTACAAGTACAGATTCTCAAAAATCAAGCGATATGTTGATGAAATGTAGATATATGGATGAGATTACAAATAATAAAGGGATTGTATTTGCAACGGGAACCCCTGTAAGTAATTCTATGGCAGAGTTATATACCATGCAGCGTTATCTTCAGTATGATGAGCTTAAAAAAATGCACCATCAGCACTTTGATTCTTGGGCATCTACCTTTGGAGAAACGGTAACGGCGATTGAACTTAATCCTGAAGGCAACGGATACAGAAGTAAGACCAGATTTGCGAAATTCTATAACCTTCCGGAACTGATGAATATCGTAAAACAGTTTATGGATATAAAGACATCTGACGTATTAAATCTTCCTGTTCCAAATGCCCATTATGTAACCATAAAGACAAAGCCGACTGGGGAACAAAAGGAGATACTCAAGTCTTTTTCCGAAAGAGCGGATAAGGTTAGAGAAAAGCAGGTAGATTCAAGTGTTGACAATATGCTGCTTATCACCAATGACGGAAAGAAAATGGCACTTGACCAAAGGTTAATAAATCCACTACTTCCTGATGATGAAAATTCAAAAGTAAATGCTTGTGTAAGCAATGTATTTAGTATATGGGATAAATATAGGGATAAGAAGTCTACACAGTTAGTTTTTTGTGATATGTCTATACCAAATAAAGATGGGTTTAATGTATATGATGATATAAAGGAAAAGTTAATCAAAATGGGAGTACCGGAAAATGAAGTAGAATTTATCCATAGTGCAAAGAATAACAAGGAAAAAGATGCTATTTTTGATAAAGTTAGAAAAGGTGAAGTAAGAGTATTACTCGGTTCTACCAGTAAGTGTGGAGCAGGAACAAACTGTCAAGACAAACTGATAGCAATCCATGATTTAGACATACCCTGGAGACCTGCGGATCTTTCTCAAAGAGCAGGTCGTATTGTAAGACAGGGTAATGAAAACAGTGATGTTCATATCTTTAGGTATATAACCGAAAATACCTTTGATGCCTACCTTTTCCAAACTCTTGAGAATAAACAAAAATATATTTCTCAAATTATGACAAGTAAAACACCTGTACGTGTTGCAGAGGATGTCGATGAGGCAACTTTGAATTATGCGGAAATAAAGGCTTTGGCTGTGGGAAATCCGCTTATTCGTGAGAAGATGGATCTTGATGTTGAGGTAAGTAAACTAAAAATGCTGGAGTCTAATTTTAAATCCAATTTATATAAGCTGGAGGATAAGGTTATAAAGGTATATCCGAAAGAAATTGAAAGTCTGAAAGAAAAAATAGAACATTTGAAAAAAGATATAGAAAAAGTAGAGCCATATAGAGATGAAAAGATAGCAAAAACGGAAGAATACGCTCAGACTACTTTGGAAAATATAGGTGAAAACAAAAAAGAAACAGAGGGAAAAGCGGATAAAGAAACGCTATCAAAATTCACCTCTTTAATTTTAAGTGGGAAAAAATATACCGATAAAAAGCAAGCGGGAGAATTCTTAATAAATAGGATAAAAGGAATAAAAAAATCAGAGGATTTTCGCTTTGAAGAAGTGAAAATCGGAGAGTATAGAAACTTTGATTTATTCGTATACTATGACAGTTTTTCTAATCAGTATAAATTCAATCTCAAGGGAGAAGAAAGCCACTATGGAGAGTTTGGAACGGACGAAATCGGAAATATAACAAGAATGGATAATGTGCTTGATAAACTCCCTGAAAGATTGGAACAGACATTAGGTAAACTTGAAGACACTAAAAAGCAATTTGAAATTGCAAAACTTGAAGTTGAGAAAAAATTTCCACAGGCGGATTTATTAAGAGAAAAGAATTTAAGGCTTGCTGAGGTAAATCATTTGCTTGATATGGGACAAAAAGAAGATATAAAAGATGAGAAAAATCCACTTTTGGAAGAAGTGAAGGAAGAACTGATTCATTTTCTAAACAAAGAATATGACGAAGCACATAGTATAGAAGATTTTGATACCATGTTTCCTGATTTGACAGATATAGGCTTGGCTTATACGACTACACCGGATGAAAAGCATGAGATACAGACAAGTCTTGATTTAATCAATTATAAGATGAATACTTATGTAGATAATACTTTAATTGATAGTTTTAGTTACACCTATGATCCGCTTGATGCAGGTGATACAAAGGAACTTATACAAATAAAAACAGGTATTGAATTTTGGGATTTTAATGAATTGGTATATGTTGATGAAGAAAAGTTAAAAGCAGCACTTGGACTTGAAATTGATGACGACGGTAATTTCTATGATCCGCTCTCAAAGGACATGGATTTAGACGGAGTAGCAGATAGGTACGATGCAGATTTTAGAGATAGCAAAGTACAAAGTTTTGGAGATCTGGATAAAAGAGAAAAAGCATCCGTAATGGACAGGCTTGGATACTTCAAAGAAAAGGTGGAGAAAGGAGGTCTGCAAAATGAAAATTCAGACAGAAAGATAGAGTGTAAAGAGGAGGTTAGATAATTGGAATATCACAAAAATATTAAAGCAACGGATAGGGAAATGCAGAAACTTTTTGAAAATGAAGAGTATAATTATTCTGTAAGATATTTTGAAAGAATAGGAGAAGACTTGTTTAAAACAGTGATTCGCACACCGGAGAATATAGAGTTTCCAAAATCTAAAATTCTTTCTATAAATACAATAAAAAAACTCTTAGAAACGGATGAAAATATCAACTCTATGTATATAGAAGATGAATTTACTAAAATGAAAAATAAGGTCTACGAATTTAATCAAAAGAAATATCCGGGTTATGAGGATATGGATATAAAACTAATACTATCTAGGATTAAGGGTATCGAGGATTTCGATACCCTTAATGATTTTTATGATAGTTTGAAAAGGAAGGGATATTTAGAAGAGATAAAAGAAAGCATTAAAAATATTATTGATAAAGAATTAGAAGAAAACATACAAGTAAAAATACAGGAGGGAAAAAATATGAGATTAGAAAAAGGCGATACTATCAAAACAGCATTAAGTGAAAACACAACAGTTTTAGATGTGAAAGACAATCAGGCGGTACTGTTTTCAGGTACTCAGTTTGTACTTGCAACAGGGATTAAAGAAAACAAGGAAAGCGGAAAATTTGAATGGGATAACGGAAGATATGCAAATGATTTAAAAAGTATTTCCGATATGCAAAACAATAACTTTGAAACGATGAAAGAGACCGTATCCTTTTTAGCGGAATATAATCATAGCGATTTTGTCAAAGGAATTCTATCTTTGGAAACAGGAATAGAAAATGAGGATACCCTTGATGCTGCCTATGATAATTATATGAATGATAAGGTTATGGGTTTGGTTGATGAAAAATTTTATGATTATATAGATGAAAATGAGATTGAAGCACCTGATTTAGAAAGCAAAATGGAGGAGAAGAACAGTGCTTTATCCGGTGAAGAAAACACAATGGAGGAAAACAACACTATGAAAAATAATAAGTCAAATGAAAATAAGGAAAAAGCGGATACTATAAATATCAATGGCAATATTGCTTCGGATATAGACATTAAAAATTTGACATCAAAAGATGGTAAAGATTTTACCGTTGCAAGTTTTGCAATTGCTGAAAATGACAAGGAAGGAAATGTAAAATACACCAACTGTTTAGCTTATAATGATAAGGTAAGCAGTGTGGAAAATTTGAAAAAAGGAGATTTTGTTCATGTATTCGGAAAAGAAAAAATCAGTCAGGGAAAGGACGGAAAAAAATATATATCTCTTAAAGTTTATTCCGCAAAGCTGTTAAAAGCCAAAGAACAGGTCAAAACAAATCAAAACACAAAGGAAACAAAGAAACCTTCAGCACTTGGTAAGTTAAAGGACTATAAGGAAAAGGCAGGCGAAAAACCAAGGGAACAGAGCGGTATCAAAAAAGAGAAAAATGTAGAGAGATAAAATTATAAAGTTTTAACACAGTGGGTAAACAGCTGATAAGGCTGTTTATCCACTGTGTTTTTGTTTTTTATTAGGAATATATGGAAAATAAAGGTTTGATAAATTAGAACGGGAGCGTTATATTATAAGAAAAAGAAAATTATTCAGATAGGAGGAAAATGATATGATTGGTCTGGTTATCATTTTTATAGCCTTAATTATAATATATTTGGGCGTTATCCTGTTTGCAGGAGCCACATTTGTAAAAATCAGCTTGTTTGCACTGGATAAACTTGTAGTATTTATAGCGAGCTGGTACTATACCCACCACTATTTTTCAGTAAAATTCTCATCCGGATATGCCATGTATTTTTGGGATGTACTGGCAGCAATATTGGCAGTAATAATCTATTCCGCTCTGTTTAAAATGATCCATCGAAAACTTGGATTGCTAGGAAAAATCTTAAACTTCGCCATTTCGTTTTTGAGTTCCATGACAGTTTATTGTATCTTGGTAAATGGTTTTATTACAAAGGGAACAGACTATTTTTTGCCTCTGTTAAATCATGACATAGCAAATCAGGTGGTCAATTATATTATAATCACGATCATAGCTCTTGTGGTATGGAAAAGAAGAGAAGAATTTCTTGAAGAAAAGGAAGAATTCAAAGAATATTATATTGTAGAAAAATCCGATGAATGACGTCATTTAAATTGGAATCAAGTAGGGATAATCCGTTCTATTCAAAAATTCAGATAGAACGGATTATCCCTTACTTTTTTATTTTTCCAAATGATTATCAAGATACAAATCTGTATTTTTCTTTGCTTGTTGCAGTTTATGGAGCATAGAGTTTTGAGAGGAATATTCTCCCATAAGTGTAGTTTTTTCTTGCTCTAAAAGTATATATTTATCAGATAAATTTTGAATGCTTAATGTTTGATGCTTGGAATTTTTAAGACTTTTCATAGCTGTTTCATAGGCAATGATTTGCGATTTATATTCTTCATAAAAGGCTTTGTTTTCCTTATCTTTCATATACATATCATAAATCAGTTGATTTTCAGAGATCGTATTTTTATTTTCTATTATAGAATAAATGGACTTCATTTCTTTTTCTATGTGTTTTATCTTATCTAATAATTGTTGTCTGTCTGATGCCACTTTCTTTAATTTTAAATCTAATTCCTCGTAGGAGTTAACACCAGATTTTCTCATTTCATTTAAGGCGGATGCCATAGTTTTCATATTATGTTTACCTGCCCATACTTCATAGCCTTTAGAGGATTTTACCTTTTCATTGTTTTTCATATCTACAATAGTATCCGGTTTCTTGTAGGAGCGTTTTTCATAATGATATTCCTGATTAGCATAAATATGGTGTTTATTTGGATCTTTGATTCGTTCCTTGATTCTCTCTTTTGTGTAATCTTCCCCTAAAGTAGATGCTTTTGCTCTGGTAAATCTTCCGTTATCCCTTTTATCTTTATGTCGGAAGGAAAGGTACTTTCCAATCTTGATTTCATAACCGAAATCTTCCATAGTCTTTAGAAATTCCTCGTAGGTTTTGGATTTTAAAACAGCTTTATCAATCGCAATCTGAAGCTTATTTTTCCAAGAAGTTCCCCTCTTAAATTCGGTATATTCCATATAGCTTTTGCCATTTGTAGAGTATCTGTTCTTAAACCTTTTGTAGTTTTCATCAATAACGGACAAGCCGTTTTCTCTACATAAATCATCGCTGACAGTTCTAATTTGATGATAACTTTTCTTATTACTTTGATATGCCTTGCCCGTTTCAAAGCTGACATTGTTAAACAGGATATGATTGTGTAGATGCCCTTTGTCAATATGCGTAGTAAGTACATATTCATATTTCCCCTGCAAGACTCTCTCACATAACTCCAGTCCGATTTTGTGTGCCTGCTCAGGTGTAGTTTCTCCCGGAGCAAATGCTTGAATTAGATGTCTTGCTAAAATTTTTGCTTTGGAATTACATTCTCTTTTTGTCTGTTCAAATTCAAGATGAGCTGTTTTTGGATTGCAAGCAAAAGAGGAAATGAGAATTTTTTCATCGGTTTTATCTTCATTCATAATATAGTCTAAGGCTAAATAAAGTGTTTTTTCTATCGGATGAATTTTTGTAATTGCCATTAGATTTCCTCCGTATTTGTTGTTCCTAAATTCCCTAATTCATATAGTTTCTTACGAAGAAAGTAGATATCTTTTCCTTGTTTTTCCAAGAGTTTTTTCAAGTCATTGATATCATCTTTGTAGATGATGCTTGTTGAATTTACTCTCTTTGCAATCTGATTGATGCTGCCTGTAATTCTTCCGATATTTGTAGACATATCCTTAAAAACTTTCATATCCAGTACGAAAATATCTTTTTCCAGTATACACTTCATAATAAACCGGCGAAGGGTTTTACAACCGGACAGTTCATATTTTTTGTTTAAAATTTCAAGCTCATCATCGGAAAGCATAAGGTATATTCCGTTCTTTCTTGTTCTGTTTGCCATAGTATAACCTCCAAATTTATATAGAAAAACAAAATTTTATAAAAGAAAAAACCTGTAAAATCAAGCACTAACTTGAGTTACAGGTTTCATTTATTTTTATATTTCTTTGTCAAGAAATCTCCTGTTAAGAGACAAAATTCTTATTTAAATTACAAAAATAGTATATCATTTTTTGAAGAAAAATTCAACGAAAGATAGGCAACATACAGATAAATTTATGAGAAAAATGTTAGATAACCACTACAAGGAAGATTGCCTGCACAGGGGTTTGGGGATTTCCCCAACAAGCAAAATGGACGAAAACAGGCAGCATCTTTATGGTATGCTTCGTCCATTTTTTCGTAAGTGCATATGCACTTACTGTGCTTGCTATTCTACAAGAAACAAGTTATAATTATAGAAATAATAAATGAATTTAGCAATGCATGAATTATTTAATAATTAATATAACGATTAATGAAATAAATAATAGTTTTAGATTTATGAGGTAATGTAAATATGAGTAATGTTAAAAATACATATGATAAAATTTTAGAAAGTGCAAGAAAGGAATTTTCAATCAAAGGTTTTGAAAATTCGTCAATAAGAAAAATAGCAAGTAATGTAGGGATAACATCAGGGGCAATTTATAAACATTTTAAAACAAAAGAGGAAATTTTTGATATCTTAGTCAAAGACACATTGATGTCATATTATGAAATGAATGAAAAATTGACGAACTCTGCTATTGAAGTTTTTTTGAGTAGTGATGTTGATGATTTTTCTTCTGTCTCATGTGATAGTAACAGAGAGGTTTTAGAGTTTATTTATGAAAATTTCGAAACGTTCCAATTATTGTTTAATTGTTCTGTTGGAACTAAATATGAGAATATTAGGCATGAAATGGTTATGGCGGAAGTGAGTGGGGCAAAAAAACTTATTGATGTGATGAAATTAAAAGGCATGTCCATAGAAAGGGAAGATGAAGAATATTTACATATGTTATATAGTGTAGCATTAACTCCGTTATTTGAAGTTATTACTCATTCACATTCATATGAACAGGCAATTGTCGCATTTGAATTAATGTTGGAAGTTGTAGATTTTGGATGGAAAAAAATAATAGGATAATAGTTTATAAAAAGGTAGTACAAAGTTGATTTTTGTTATGCGATAAAATTTTTGATAGAGTTGATTTCATAAATTTTATACTTTGACAAGCTTTAAAAATTATTTTTAATAAGCATGAGGATTAAAAAATATTTTTTAGTCTTCATGCTTATTATTATTTTATACTACTATCTATTTGAATTATCGATGAGTTTAACTTATTGAAACCTAAAATAGTTAATTTTGATGATTGAGATGATATAAGCACACTACTATTTAGAAATAGTATTATATTCAAAGTTTCTGAGTATTTCTCAAAGTGTAACATATGTCTTGACAATTAAGAGAAATAGTATTATATTCAAAGTTTCGTTATTGACAAAAGAAAAAAATAGGAGTAAAATTTAGGTAATCAGTGATTACCTAAATTTTATAATATAAGGAGAATAGTATGAATGAAATCTTGGGAAAATTTACAATAGATATTGATAGAGCTGTTTTTTTAAGCATGTTATGGGTGCTACAAAAAAATAATTTGTTTGTAAATGAAAATAATTTTGTACATAAAGAAGATCTTTTTTTAAAGTTTGGCAAATATAAATCTTATAATATAGTTTTGAGATGGATAGATATTTTACTTGATAATGATTATTTAATTAAAATAGACGAGTCAATATATAAAATGAAAAGAAAAACAATTATGTCGGATGATGATATAGGTTATATGTGGGAAAAACTAAAAAATATTCAATACAGTAGTATATGTCCATATGAAGTTATTGATTATTTTTATGAAAATGTAAAATACTTGGACTTATTTTTGCACGATAAATATAATCCGACATGGATTCTTTTTCCTAAGGGAAATACGAGGTATGCAGAAGTTTTATACGAACAAATTTATAGTGCAAAATATTTAAATGAGGTTCTTTCTTCTGAATTAGAAAAGATGATTGCTGATAAAAGAATACATATTTTAGAGTTAGGGGCTGGTATAGGAGCAACTACTTCACAGGTAATCAATATACTTAAGGGCAAAGAAAAGTGTATTGAAGAATATTATTATACAGATATATCTAGATTTTTTCTTAATTATGGTGAAAAAAAGTTTAGTGAATGTTTAAACATGAAATACAAAATAATAAATGTTAATAAAATGAATGAAAATGAATATTTTGATGAATACTTTGATGTAGTAATAGCTGTTGGAGTACTAAATAATTGTTCTAATATAAAGAAAACATTAATCGAAATTAGAAAAATGTTGAAATTCGATGGGATACTCATGGTTATTGAAACAATTATGGAATTTAGTGTTATGTTAATTTCACAAGTTTTTATGATGGAAAAAGCGGAAGATCTTAGAGGAGAGCATAATAGAACATTTTTTGATTTTGAAGAATGGAAGTGTCTGTTTAAAGAAACTGAATTTGAAATTTTAAAAATTATTCCTGAAACTGAAGATATATTGGGACAAAAATTATTTATAGTTAGAAAGGGGAAGGGATAATGGGAAATTATATAGATCATATGTGTAATATGGATGAAAAGAGGATTTTTTGTTTTCCGTATGCTGGAGGAGCTTCAAATATATTTTTTGAATGGAAAAGCAAACTGAAAAAAGTAGGTGTATATCCTATTAATTATCCTGGAAGGGGTAGAAGAATAAACGAAGAACCAATATCTGACATGAACATATTAATTAGAGAAATTTGTGAAGAAATGATTAGTAATATTAGAGATTGTCCATTTTATTTTTTTGGGCATAGTCTTGGAACAAAAATTCAATATGAATTGACATTGATGTTACAAAATGAATATGGAATTTTTCCTGAAGCCTTGATAGTTTCCGGTGGAAATGCTCCTAATATTAAAGAGAAAAATCCAATACATCAGTTAGATGATGAACATTTTATAAAAAGCATAATGGAGAGATATAATAGTATACCTAAAGAGTTTATTGATAATGAAGAGTTGAAAAAACTTATTTTGCCTTCTTTGAGATCTGATTTTATTTTAGACGAAACATATATATGTAAACAAAATAAAGTGAAAAGTAAAATATATGGAATTATAGGAAAAGATGATTCTGAGGTCAAGATTGAAGACTTTTTAAATTGGAAAAACCTCACTGAATCAGATTTTAAATATATAGCAATTGAAGGTGGACATATGTTCATAAATAATAGGAAAGCTGATGTAATTAGGTTTATTCAAGAGGTAATAGATGAGAGTTACGCTTAAGAGTATTACAGATGTAGCTGAAGTAATCAAGAGAGATGTTCATGGGATTGATAAAGAAAATATGTTGATATATACAGCATGCATAAACGATTTTTTAATAGATAATGTAGAAAACTATTTTGATAATGAGGAGCTTCTAAGGATATATAGTTATTTCAAAAGAAATGATATAAAAAGAAGTCTTATTGGTAGAAGTATTATTAAAAAATTTCTGGGAGAATTATATAACTTGCATCCACATGATATACAATTCTATTTAAATAGTAATGGGAAATTATATTACAATACAGATATTTTTTTTAATGTATCTCATTCACATGATTATGTCATTGTAGGATTTTATATTTATGAAATAGGGATTGATATTGAAAAAATAGAATACCAATTCAACTGGGATAGTATGTATGAATATATTTTATCAGATTTTGAGATAGGTGAATTTAAGCTTTTAGGTTATTCAGAAGTTGTAAAAAAAGGATATATGTATTGGGTTTATAAAGAATCCATGGTTAAAGCTTTTGGGTTAGGTTTAGATTCAAAATTATTGAAAAATACCTTTGTCGAAAAAATTAGAGTAGGTACAAATGATGTTTATAGTATTAGTGGTAAATTTATAGGCAATGTATATATATATGAACTAAATTACAATTATATTTTTGCGATTATGATAAAGGGAAAAAGATATGATAGATTTTATATTAAAAAAACATTTAAAAGAAAATAAAAATAAGATAGCTATTGTTGACGGATGCACGAAAATAACCTATGAAGAATTATACAACAATATAGGTAAAAAAATACAAAAATTAAATAATATTGAAATTAAGAAAAACAGTATAATCATTTTGAAACTTAAGACAGAACAAATGTTTATAGAATATTTTTTCTCTATATTGAATATAGGTGCCATACCAGTATTATGTCCATATGATATTGGTAATTATGAGTTAAATAATATTATTAAAGAGACCTCTAGTATAGGAATTATATGTGAAGAAGATATAAATTTTTTGGAAAGTATTACTCGATTTGAAAAATATATTTTCCTTGATAAGGGAAGTAATATAATATTTGCTGGAACAAATGATTTTAATTCTACTAAATTTACTGAGGATAATAAAATTGAATTCATAATGATGAGTGGTGGAACTACAGGAATACCAAAACTTGTGCCTATATATAGTGAGAAAATAAAAAAACATTTAAAAATAGTCGTGGAACATTATAAATTGAACAATAATACAAGATTACTTAGTATTTTACCGTTAAATCATAAATTTGGTTTATATAGTCCAGGGATTCTTAGTGTTTTTTATGCGGGGGGCACAGTAATTTTTGGAGATGCAAAAAATCCGTCTATATTTGAAAAAATAAAAAAGTGTTCAATTAATTTTATTTCAATCACACCATCTTTAATGAAGATGTTACTAAGTTGTATGGAAGAATATACTTATAAAGTGGATATAATAGTAATTGGTGGAGAGCTAGTGGATTCGATTCTTGCAAAGAAGATAGAATTGAAAATGGGATGTACATTAATTCAATCTTACGGGATGACAGAAGGTGTTCTTTTTGCTACATCAATTGAAGATAATGACAAAACCAGATTTTTTACTCAAGGAAAAAATATATCAATTAAAGATAGTTGGAAAATTGTTGATGAATTAGGAAATGAATTAGAAAAGAATATGGTGGGAGAAGTACTATATAGGGGAGACTTTCTATTTAAAGGTTATTTAAATAAAAAGTTAAATGGAGGGATTTTTAATAATAACTATTTTAAAACAGGGGATATGGCGTTTATAAATGATGATGGAAATATAGTAATAGTGGGAAGAAAGGTAGAACAAATTAATATTGCGGGAGAAAAAGTGTTTCCACAGGAAATAGAATATCATTTAAAAAAGATAGCTGGATTTAAAGAAAGCATAATTTTAGGTTTGCCAGATGAATTTACAGGAGAAAGGATTTGTGCAGTTATAGTTACTGAACAAGATTTAGAATATAAAATTATCAGAAAAAAGATTCAAAATCAACTTGACAGGATTGGAATATCAAAATATAAATATCCAACACAAGTGGTTGTACGAAAAAATTTACCGTATACGAATGTTGGAAAGTTGGATAAAAATAAATTAAAGGAGGAAATAATCAATTATGGAAAATAATAAACAGAAAAAAATTATTGAAGTTTTAACGGGTATAGTTTATGAAATTATGCTAGACACTGAAGATATAAATGAGAAATCCAACTTAATAGAGTATGGTTTAACATCTATACAACTGATGAATATTATATCTAAACTGAATGAAAAAGGCTATAAGGGGATTTCCTTCTATGATTTAATTACTAATCCCACTATGCATGATTGGGCATATATGATTGAGAATTCTAAGCAAAGATGCAATTCTGTAGAAGATACTACTAAATCCAAAGAAGAGTACTTTCCTATGACTGATACGCAATATGCATACTGGATTGGAAGAAAGGGGAATCAGCCACTAGGTAATGTTGGTTGTCATGGATATTTTGAATTTTTAGCTGATGCGAATCTAGATTTAAAAAGACTAGAATATGCTTGGGCAAAAATACAACATATTCACCCTGCACTAAGGACACAATTTGGATTGGATGGAATGCAAAATTTAATGGAAGAGCCATTTAAAGCATCTATAGACATATATGATTATAGTTGCGAGGCAGATTCTGATTTGTGTAGAAAAAAATTGAGAAAAAAATTAGAAAACAGAGTTTTGAATATAGAAGAAGGTCAAGTTGCAAATCTGTCTGTAAGCATAGATAAAAACTTTCAAATATTACACTTTGAAATTGATATGCTAGTTGCAGATTTATATTCACTTCAGTGTATTTTTAAAGACTTAACTAGAATTTATTTAGGTGAGGAAGTTTTTGAATGCAGTTCTGATGATTTAAAACAATGCATTACTCGAAGAGCATATTTAAACGAAAATTATGAAAAAAGTGACGAAAATTATTGGAAAAAATTAATTTTAAACAATTTTTCAGAAATTCGTATGCCTTTAAAAACTGATCCTAAAAATATACAAGGACATACGACAATGAGAAAAAGATACAGAATTGAAAAAGAAAAAATTGAAAAAATAAAATCAATTTCTCAAAATAATAAAGTTACATTTGCGATGGTATTATTATCAATATATGGAGATATAATTTCTAGATGGAATGATTCTGAAAAATTCATGGTATCAGTACCTATTAATAACCATATAGAAGAAAATAAATCATTGGTAGCAGAACTTACTGATATAGTATTAATACCTTTAGACTATACAAATTTATACTCCTTTATTGATAAGGTAAATATGGTTAAAAAGAATTTTTATGAAGCTATGAAACATAGATCTTATAGTGGAGTAAAATTGCAAAAATATTTAATTAAAAATGGCTGGGATTATGGACATATTGCTCCATTTGTGTTTTCTAGTTATTATGAGACTGATTTTTTCGATATAAAATTTTTAAATAATATTGGTAAATTAAAATATATGAAAACCCAGACACCTCAGGTTTGGAATGATTTTCAGATATATAAATTTGATGATGGATTGACATTTATTTGGGATTATGTAGATGAGCTGTTCCCTGATGGAATGGTTGATTTAATGTTTGATAAATTCGTCCAATACTTGGATTGGTTAACTGATCAAGCAAATTGGAACGGGTGTTTTGATTATAAATTTAATTATGCTTTTTCTTTAGGAGAGAATGTTGAAAATACAAGTCTAATTTTTGATAATTTTGTAAAAAATGCTAAATTCCTTAGTGATAAAGAATGTATAATCGATAGTTTAACAGGAAAAGTCTCAACATATAGAGAAGTTTTAGAAATGTCAAAAAAGGTTTCTGGATATTTACAAAGTAAGAATATTTATAGAGAGAATATATCTATATCTTTGGATAGAGGAGTTCAACAAATTGTCGCTATTATTGGGACAGTTATGTCTGGAAATACTTATGTTCCTGTAAAAAGAACTCAACCAGAGAACAGAAAAAAATTGATTTATGACAGAGGTGATATACCTTTTGAGATAACAAGTAAAGAGTATGAAAATCATAAATTTGACAGTAATATTGAATACCTGTACATTGAAGACATGAAATCGGATATTTTTAATGAAGTTGAAATATTGCCTAGTGATGATGCGTATATTATATTTACTTCTGGAACAACTGGAATGCCAAAGGGAGTTAGAATAAGCCACTGCTCTGCTGTGAATACTATAAATGATGTCATTAAAAGATTTGATATTTCTGAATACGATTCTGTTTTATCAGTATCTTCATTCGATTTTGATTTATCAGTTTTTGATATATTTGGATTGTTGAGCGTAGGTGGAACTTTGGTTTTAATACCAGATAGATATGATAAGGATCCTTTGTATTGGGGACAAGTTATTAAAAAGTATAATATTACAATTTGGAATTCAGTTCCAACTTTATTAGAAATTCTAATGGATACATCTGAAGATTTTAAGTTAGATATTAGTTCTATAAGGAAAGCATTTATTTCCGGAGACTGGATTCCATTAAATTTACCAAAAAAATTTTATGAATTGTGTAAAGATGCAATATTTATTTCATTGGGAGGTGCTACAGAGGCGTCAATATGGTCTAATTATTTTTTGGTAAATTTACCAATTCCAACTGAATGGACTTCAATTCCTTACGGAAAACCATTAGGAAATCAATTCTTTAGGATAAAAAATTCGTCTAAAAGGGATTGTCCGCCAATGGTTACAGGAGAACTGCACATAGGTGGGATGGGTGTATCATCTGGATATATTGGGGATGTTGAACTTACAGAAAAGTCGTTTTATGAAGAAGATGGCATAAAATGGTATAAGACTGGAGATTTTGGTAAATTTTGGAATGATGGAACTATTGAATTTTTAGGTAGAAGGGATTGCCAAGTTAAGATTAATGGTAATAGAATTGAATTACAAGAAATCGAAAGTGCTATCCTAAAACATTTCATGGTTAGGCAAGCTGTAGTTATACAAAATACTAATAAATTAATTGCATTTATTCAATTAAAAAAGGAATATGGCGAAATTATAAAGATATTAGACTATACGGTTTTAAATAAGTTCATCAGTGATTATATACCAACTTATATGTTACCTAATGAGTATATGTTAGTTAACAATTTTCCTATGAGCAGTAATTCAAAGATAGATAGAAAGGAATTAATTAAATTATTTGAGGAAGGCATAGAAATTAAAAATAGTGAAGATGAAACTAAAAGAAAAGAGATAGAAATTAAAAATAGTATAGAGATAAATTTAGAAAAAATTTGGAAAGAGTTACTTAAAATAAATGAAATAAGCAAAGAAAGTGACTATTTTGTATTGGGCGGGGATTCTTTAATTGCAATAAAAATGATTTCTCAAATCAGAAAAAAATTTAATATAGATATTAACATAGAAGATATTTTTAATAATAGCAAGTTTATAACGTTAGCTGAATTTATAGAAAAAAGAGGACAGCCTGAAGTTATTGAAAGGAATATAGTTGAAATTAATGATAAACAGTTAGATGATGAAGTTGAATTATTTCCGTTGACCAGTATTCAACAGGCTTATTGGTTGGGGAGAAAGGACATTCATAACTTAGGAAGTATTCCTACTCATTATTACTTTGAATTTGAAGAAGAAAATTTAAATATAGAGGTTTTTGAAGAGAAGTTTAATTATCTAATAAGATATCATGAAATGATGAGAGCTATAATTTTACCTGATGGTCAACAACAAAAAATATTAAAGGATGTAGGTTGTTATCATATAAAAATTAATGATTTCAGAGGTTATGATAATGAAACAGTAGAGAATGAATTATGCAATATTAGAAAATCTTTTTATAAAGATATAAATGATTCGAGTGAATGGCCTCTATTTGATGTTAAAGTGTCAATTTTAGACGATAGTAGTTATCGTATTCATATGTGCTTCGATAATATTGTTTTTGATGGTGGGAGTATATATCTTATACTTAATCAGTTGAATCAACTGTATAACGATATTGATAAAAAATTACCGAAACTTTCTTGTTCTTTTAAAGATTATGTTATTAAAATCAACGAACAAAAAGAATTGGATGAATATAAAAACGAAGAAAAATATTGGAACGAGAAGATAGAAAATTTGGGACCAAATCCAAGTTTACCAATCAAGCTAAATGAAAGTAAAGCTATTTTTAATCACATTGAACATAAATTAGATTTTGAAATATTTGATAAAATCAAGAACACAGCAGCTTTGTATGGGCTAACGCCATCAGTTATACTCTTGACTGCATATGCATATGTGATAGCTTTGTATTCAAATTCGTGTGAGTTTACAATAAATTTAACTACCTTTAATAGAGAAGATAGTGAATATGATATTCAGAAAGTAGTTGGCGATTTTACCAAACTTATACTAGTCCCGATATCACTCAAAGATAATTTTAGTTTTATAAGTCATGCTAAAATGTTTCAAAAGGAATTGTTGGATAGCCTACAGCATTCAAAGATGTGTGCAATAGATATATTAAGGTTAAAGTCTAATGATAATGATAATGAATTAAGTAATGTGCCTATAGTATTCACTAGTGGAATAGGGCTAAATAGTGAAGTTCCAAGTGAAAATTTGTGGATTGGTAGGAGAATTTTTAATTGTTCAGAAACACCTCAAGTATGGATAGATAATCAAATTTTAAGAGATAAAGATGGATTACTATTATGTTGGGACTATGCAGAAAATATTTTTCCTGAAAATATGGTAAAAGAAATGTTTGAAGTATATATAAATATTATATATGAATTATCTGACAGTATTGAGATTTGGGAAAATACAGATTATATACCCCCTGCTGAAATTGATGAAAATATTATAGCTGCAAATGATACAGATGATGTTGTTAATAAGTCGACTTTAACTGAAATGGTTAAAAATTCATTTAGAAAGTATCATTTAGAAGAAGCAATTGTGGATGGTGAGATAAGGGTTAGTTATGATGTGTTAAAAAATTCAAGTTATATTCTAGCTAATAAATTAAGTGAAATTAATATTTCCGGAGGTAAAAGAGTGGCAATAGTCATGGAAAAAGGATGGGAGCAAATTGTGTCAGTTATAGCGGTTGTGTTATCAGGAGCATCTTATGTACCTATTTCACCAGATTTGCCCTATGAACGAATGAAATATATTATGCATGATGCAAATTGTGAAGCGGTAATATCAAAGAAATATATGAACATGGGACATAATATAAAAAATATATTAGTAGAAAGCAGTATATTATATGAAGGAAAGATAAATTATGAAGCCTTTGAGGTAAATAGTAAAGATGTTGCATATATAATTTATACATCTGGAACTACTGGCAATCCTAAAGGCGTTGTTATATCGCATGGAAGTGTAGTTAATACTATAGAAGATATCAATGATAAATTTAATATTGATAGAGATACTTTTTTTGCAATATCTAACCTTAGTTTTGATTTGTCAGTTTATGATATTTTTGGAGCAATAGATTCTGGCTCTAAGATAATTATTCCTAAAGAAAAATATTTAAATGAACCACAGTATTGGGTTGATCTAATTATAAAAGAAAATATTACAGTATGGAATTCTGTTCCGCAGTTTATGAAGCTTTTGATTGATTATGTTGTTAGGAATAAAATTGCATCAAATGATATAAAATTGAAGACAATTTTATTAAGTGGAGATTGGTTTCATACTGAGTTGGCCGTGGATATATTAAATTATTTTGGAAACAGAGTGAATGTTGTAGCATTGGGTGGAGCTACTGAGGCATCTATATGGTCAAATTATTTTGTTGTAAATTTAGAATCAATTAAAAAAGAATTAAAATCAATTCCATATGGAAAACCTTTAAAAAATCAACGATATTATATATTCAATGAATTATTTTGGCGTACACCTGTTAATGTACCGGGAGTGTTATATATATCACAAAGGATTAGCAGAAGGATACTTAAATGATGAAGCTAAGACGAATGAAAATTTTATTTTCTGCAAGGCATTAGGAGAGAGGTTATATCGTACAGGAGATATGGGAAAATATTTACCAGATGGTAATATAGAATTTTTGGGAAGGATGGATTCTCAGGTAAAAGTAAATGGATATAGGGTGGAACTAGGAGATATAGAAAGCTCTATTAAATCTTTACATGGCGTGAAAGACAGCATTGTAAATTTACTTGAAGATGAAAATCATGGAAAAAAACTAATAGCTAATATTACTATAGATGATAAAACAAATAATAATATAATAAAAAAAATAAATGAATCTTGTATGGGAAAATTAGATATTAGCTCTATATGTAGAGATTGTATTAAAAATGATAAAGAACAATTTACAGATAGTGAGTATATTATTTATTTGAAAATGAAATCAGTTTATGCGATGCTTCAGATAGTGCAAAAAGGTGGATATTTAGAAAATAAAATTCAAAAAGATGGAGCGATGTATTGTTACGATATTGTTAATAATTTTATTAAAATATTATTGTCTGAAAATATAATAAATAATTCAAACTCTATATACAAAATAAATAGAATTAATTGCGACAATATTAAAAGAAAAATCAATGAATTTGAAAACTTAAATTCGGATAAATATGATTTTGAATTAATAAACGATATTTATGTTAATAATCTACATCAATATATAAAATTAATAAATACCGGTGATGATAGAGAAGAATTTATCAATGTATTTGATGAACATAAATTAATAGATCTAGCAGAAAAATTTGAAAGTCTTTCTTTAAGAAAAACAAAGATTTATAAAATACTAGATAGAATCATCAGTAACTGCAGATTTATGAATGAAATTTGTCATATATATGAAATTGGGACTAGAGTAAAGAGTGTATCAGAAAATGTAAATGATTATTTAGATAAAAAATTTCATTCTATGATTTATACAGATGAATCTAATTATGTTTTATCTAAAAATATAGAAAAACTATGCAATGTGGAAGGCAGGATAGTTAACTATGATGATTCTTTAGATACGCAAGGAATTGAGATAGCAAGTGTAGATTTATTTGTTGCAAATAAAGCTTTGCATAGGTGTAATGATATTAAATTTACATTAGGAAATATAAAAAAATCATTGAAAACGAAAGGGTTACTTATATTAACGGAACCAGTTACTAATAGTATAATATCTGTCCCAATATTAAATATTATAAATTACAGTCAAAATAATAGTGGTAATTATAAAAGTAGATTTAATCCAATCATATCATTTGATGAAATGAAAAAAGAATTAAAAAAAGTTGGATTTGATATTTTATACGGATATAGTGAAACTCAAGACAATGATTTCGGAGAGTACATTATAATTGCAATTAATAATGATGTTGCATATGAGTTGAATGAGCCATATATAAGAGAACAGTTACAAGAAAAATTGCCTAAATATATGGTTCCATATTTGTATAATTTAGTTGACAACTTACCTCTATCAAGAAATGGTAAAGTTGATAGAAAAAAACTTTTGGATATAAATCAGAAAAAACTTTTAAATAAAAAGAAAGAAATTATTAGACCTACAAATGATATTGAAACACAAATATATAATGTTTGGTCTCAAATATTGAATGATAGTGCCATTAGTATAGAGGATGATTTTTTTGTAGCTGGTGGGGATTCAATATTAGCAATAAAATGTGTAAGTATGCTAAAAAGTGATTACAATATTGAAATTAATATATCGGATATTTTTGAAGCGGATTCATTACGAGATTTAGCCAAGAGAGCCAAAATAATTGACAAGAATGATTTTTCTGAGATTGAAGAAGGTGAAATATGATGAAAAATATTGGAATAATCGGAGCAACTGGACAAATAGGGAGAATACTATTAGAAATTTCCATGGATTTACAAAATATAAAGATTATTGCTGGGAGTAGGAATATTGAAAAGATAAAATCAAAATATTCAAATTCAGACAAATTGGAGATTGTTAAAGTTAATGTGTATAATGAAAAACAGTTGCATTCATTTGTAAGCAAGTGTGATTTAGTTGTAAATTGCTCAAGTCCTGCTAGTGAGTTATCTGTGATTATTGCTAAGATTTGTATTGAAAAAAAGGTTGATTTTATTGATCTTTCAGGTGATATGGATTTGAGAGAATATGCAATAAATAATAAAGATGTAATAACTAAAAATAAAATCAGAATAGTTTTATCATCTGGATTGCATCCAGGATTTACAGAAATTTTTCCTAAGTTTATTGCACAAAAATATAAAGAAAATATTGCTATTAGAGAATTTTTTTGTTGTTGTGGAGAAATATCTAAAATGGCAGCTAAAGATTTTATACATGGGATTAAAGAAAATCAAGGATTGGGCATGCGTATGTATTCTCACGGAATTACAAAAAAACTTGAAAATATTCAATTGGATTATATTGATAAATTAAAACACGAAAAAATGTTTAAAGAAACTTATCCTTCTATTAGTTTCGAAATGATTGAAATGTCCAATAAAGAAAAAAATTTAGATACATTTGAATTTTATACAGCGTTTCCTAATAAAAATATTTTTAATGTTTTGATGGATATAAGAATAAAAACTATTTTAGGCAGAGAGATTAATGAAGATATGAGTGCTGATATGTTGCTAAATGCATATAGAGAAATGACGCAATATTATGGTAAAACTTTGATGATTAAAATTTTTGTCTCAAATTCAAATGATACGAAAGATTATATAGATTTCATTTTTTCTGGTGAGAATGAGGTCGTTTCTGCTACAGTGGCATACTGTGTTATTGATTCATTATTAAAAAATAGGATTAATGACTATGGAGTCTTTTATTCTTTTGAGGTTGTTAATTGTGAAAAAGTTGTAAATATGCTTATCCAACAAGGGGCATATTTACAAATGAATAAAAATAATAAGGAGATATATAAAAATGAATAAAGAGAGATTAGGAATTAAAGATCTAGTTAGTATAGGAATATTTTCAACAATTTATATGGTTATTTCAATAGTTACAATGATTTTAGCAATGTTCTCTCCAATGTTATGGTTATTGTGGCCAGCTATAGCAGGATTAGTGTGTAGTTTTGCCTATATTTTTTTAGTGGTAAAAGTACCAAAAAAAGGAACAGCCTTTTTGCTTTCAGTTATAACTGGAATTTTATACTTTGTTACTGGAGAATGCACATGGGTAATTGTAGTTACTTTTGCTATTGTAGGAATAACAGCAGAAATAACAAGAAAAATTATAGGCTATAAAAATAATAAAAGTGCACTAATTTCTTCAGGGATAGTATCTATAGGGTTTATAGGTTCTCCGTTACCTATGTGGTTGTTTCAAGAGCGTTACATGAAATCTATTATAGAAATGGGAATGAGTGTGGATTATGTTGAAAAAATGCAACAAATGATATCAGCCCCCTCTTTAATTATAATGATTATTATAGCTTACTTTGGGGGGATGATTGGTGGAATTATAGGGAGTAAAATGTTTAAAAAGAGTTTTGAAAAAGCAGGTATTCTATAATGAGTAAAATTTATATTAATGCAACTACAAAGATTTTTTTTCTCATAGCAATAAGTTTATTTGTATTTTCTTGCAATGATGTTAGAAAAGAAATAGTGATATTAAGTCTTATTTGTTTTATAGCAGTGTTAATTGGTGTTTATAAAGTGGCAATTGAAGGACTTATTTCATATTTAGTTCTTAATATTGTTAAGTATATAGTACTACCAGCACTTCCTAACATGGTAGCAACTAATTTTAATATATTGATAGTTACATTTATTAAACTTTTGCCATGTTTTTTAGTGGGGAAAACTCTTATAAGAACTACAACTATAAGAGAATTAATATTTTCTTTGAAAAAATTACATATTCCTATGACGTTTATAATTCCTCTATCTATCAGTATAAGGTATTTCCCTACATTGATAGAGGAGTGGCATTCAATTTCTGACGCTATGAAAATTAGGAATATAAAAGGATTATCTAGATTTAAATTTGCATATATACCTCTTATGATTTCAGCTTCAAACACAGCAGATGAATTAAGTCAAGCAATTATAGCAAGAGGTATAGAAAATCCAAATAGAATATGTTATGTGGTGACTGTAAATAATGTTTTTGATAAGATGTTAGCATTAATTTCTTTTGGTATAGCTATATATTCAGTATTTAATTTATTTTGGGGGAGTGTTATTTGATAGAAGTAAATAATGTGTCGTTTATATATAAAAATGAAGTAGAAAAACAAATTTCAAATATTACATTTAATGTTTCTAAAGGAAACTTAATTCTACTGTGTGGTAAAAGCGGTTGTGGTAAATCAACTGTTGCTAAACTATTAAATGGATTAATACCTAACTTCGTAGAAGGCGATTTTTCTGGAAAAGTAAAAATAAAAGGCAGGGAGACAAAACAGATTGAAATGTATGAACTGGCAGAAACTGTAGGTTCAGTTTTTCAAAATCCTAAAACACAATTTTTTAATTTAGATACAGACGGTGAATTGTACTTTGGACTAGAAAATAAAGGGGAAGAACTATCAACTGCAAGTAGAAGAGTTAATGGAGTTATAGAAGAACTGAGTATAAAAGATTTATTAAATAGAAAAGTTTTTGAGTTGTCTGGCGGAGAAAAACAGGTATTAGCAATTGCATCAGTTTATGCTACAAATCCGGATATTTATGTGTTTGATGAGCCATCAGCTAATATAGATAAGATAGGAATTACTAAAATTCGAAATATTTTACAACACATAAAATCACAAGGAAAAACAGTTATTATTGCAGAACATAGACTTTATTATATTATGGATTTGATTGATAAGGCTGTATATCTTGAAGATGGTAAAATAAATAAAATCTATCTTGGAGATGAGTTCAGAAATATAGATGATAAACAAAGAAAAGAAATGGGTTTGAGATCATTTGAAGCAACACTAAGTAATGATTTAGTTACAGATTTTGAATATTGTCAGAAAGATGAATTGTTAATAAAGGATTTATCATATTGTAAAAGGGATAATTTCATATTAAAAGGAATAAATTTATCTGCAAATAAAGGTGATATTATAGGAATTACTGGGTCCAACGGCGTGGGTAAATCAACTCTTGGTAAATGTATTTGTGGACTTTTAAAAGAAAGTGGTGGAGGAATTTTATATAAAGGTAAAAAAGTAACTTATAAGAAGCGTTTAGAGATTTGTTATATGGTTATGCAGGATGTGGTTCATCAATTATTCGCCAACAGTGTTATAGAAGAATTTAATATTATAGATAAAAAAATTAGTACAAATACTATTACTGATGTTTTGGAGGAGGTAAATTTATCTGAGTATAAGAATAAACATCCGTTGTGTCTATCTGGAGGGCAAATGCAACGATTGGCTGTAGCTACGGGTATATTTTCAAATAAGGATATAATGATTTTTGATGAACCTACTAGTGGATTGGATTATGCAAATATGATTGAAATATCTAATTTAATTAAAAAAATATCTGATAATAAAATAATTTTTATTATTACTCAAGATGATGAATTTCTATTACATTGTTGCACAAAAAAGATAAATTTAGATTTACCTTAGTGTATGATTAACACAAAAATAGGATATGTGAGGTGAATTACATGACAAAAGAATTTAAAAATACTAATGCCTTAGTTTGCGGAGTTCGATTTGGTAAATTTTATGTAGAAGCTTTGAAATATAATAATATTAACGTTAAAGCAATTCTTTGCAGGGGAAGTGATTCATCAAAAATATATGCAGAAAAATTAGGTATAGAAGTATATACAGAGATAGATCAAGTTAATCTAGATAACATTGACTTAGCATGTATATCAATTAAATCTAGTATAATGGGTGGAGAAGGAACGAAAATCGCTTTAAGGATTCTGGAGTCAGGCATACCTGTTGTTATAGAACAGCCTATACACTATAAAGATATAATTGAGTGTACTAAAGTGGCACTAAAAAATGACACAATGTTTTTTGTAGGAAATCTATATAATAATTTACCATCAGTTAAAGAATATATAAAAAATTTTGAAAAAATAACAGCTAATGAAAATCCGTTATATGTTGAAATTAAATTAGCGACTCAAGTTTCGTATCCAGTTGCATCCATACTTAGTAATTTGTTGTCATCAGATATAACTTATAATGCAGTTAAAGTTAATATAGGGCAAGGAATTTCATTATTTAAATGTGAAGCTAAAAAAATTCCAATTATAATGCTAGCAGATAATAGGATAGATTTGAGTAACATTGATGGGCATTTACCTATTTTTTTTCAAATAAATACCAGCTTTAATTCTGGAACACTAATTTTACAAGAAGCTTTTGGAAGGACGAATTGGTTACCTGCTATGTATATAGAAGAGGATAGAAACTACAATGAAAATAATAAATTAGGAATCTTGAAGACAAATAATTTATATGACAAAACTACTGTTATGTTATCAGAAAATATAGAGGAAAATAGTTTTGAATTTGTCTTCGAAAATATATGGGTAGAATCTATTGCAGAAGATTTAAAATTTTTCTTGAACTGTGTGAGAGAAAGAAATGTATCTTCGTACAATTCTTATATAAATAATGAGATTAAAATATCAAAATTGTGGAAGATGATTATGGAGGTTTTAGGATATCCAGAGATTAAAAAAAATAAAATCTATAAGCGTTTAGAAATTGAGAACATGCATTAATTTTCTATGATTTAATATGTAAAGACGCTTTCAAAATCGAATGATTTCATAATATTTGTGATATAAGGAGGGTTAGAATGGATATTAACAATTTTTTAGAAAGCTTAACTCA
>ERZ773263.123-NODE-123-length-58024-cov-5.648778_pt1 | contig 58024 bp, 53 predicted proteins | sample MGYA00511076_ERZ773263 | MGnify/ENA primary metagenome ERZ773263 (study PRJEB29015, sample SAMEA2738155) | human oral metagenome | biome: human oral; feature: human-associated habitat; material: saliva | place: China | collected 2195 ... | reverse complement strand
GGCTGCGGGGGGGTTTGCGCTGGGACCCGCCGGCCTCGGCCTGAGGTCCGGCACCTCACGGAAAAGCGCAGTCTGGGCAGAGGGCCTCGCTGATGGCGCGCCCTGGGCCAAGCTGAGACACCATCAGGCTGCCAGTTGTGGGCTACGGAGGTGCCGGGAACTCAGGGTAAGGAGAAACCCCTTGGTGTCGAGCACGTTCCTGAGCTTGGAGACCGACAGGAGGCGTGCGATGGGACCGTTCCTGTCGCGGCTGACCATCGGAGAGAGGCCACCATCCGCAAGCTGCTTAGCGCCCCTTTCGCCCTGACGCGGCCCACATGCGGGCATACTTGCCCCCAAGCGCCACCAGCTCGTCGTGCGTACCCAGCTCGCTGACCCGTCCACCCCCTATGACAGCGATCATGTCGGCGGTGCGGATGCAGGGCAGCGTGTGGGCCACCATCACCACTGTCTTTCGCCGAAAGAGTAGGTTGGAGATGGCCTCCCTCACGGCCAGCTCGTTATCGATGTCCAGGTTCGACGTGGCCTCGTCGAGAAGCACGATAGGGGCGTCCTTCAGGATGGCACGGGCGATGGACAGTCGCTGTCGCTCGCCACCGGAGAGCTTCCCTCCTCGCTCGCCGATGCGTGTGTCATAGCCCTGCGGAAGGGCACTCACGAAGCCATCGGCATTGGCGAGCCGACACGCCTTACGTACCTCCTCGTCACTCGCGGCGGGACGCGCATAGCGCACATTGTCCATCACCGAGTCATCGAAGAGAAACACATCCTGGTCCACGAGGGCAACGTTGCGCAGGACGCTCTCGGGCGCGAAGGCGCCCACGTCCACGTCCCCGAAGCTCACGGTGCCGTCCTTTGGCCGGTACAGCTGCGCGATGAGGCCCAGCGCCGTCGACTTCCCGCAGCCCGAGTCACCCACGAGGGCACACAGCCGCCCCTCTGGAATGACCAGGTCGAAACCCTTGAGCACGGCCGGTCCGTCACCATAGGAGAACCCCACGTGAGCGAGCTCGATTCCCGCATCGCGCATCGGCACGTTCTCGAAGCTGCCCGCCTCCTGGGGCTCGGCGAGCACATCCGAGATGTTTCTCTTGGCGATCTCGAGGTTGCGGTAGGCGGTCAGGTGAATGAACAGAGCACCCGCGAGCTTGAGCGTGAGCAGGGGTAGCATGGAGAGGAGCAGGAACGACTCTGTGGGAAGGGAGCCCGTCGTCCACGCGCAGTAGCACAGCCACACGAGCAGGGGCTGGGAGAGGCCCACAAGGATGGAAAGCCCCGCCCCCACGGGGATGATGGCCTTCTCGTACACGTAGCTCACGTGCGAGAACTCGCGCATGCTCTCGACGATGGCCTCGTTGTGCACCCCTGCGACCCCGTAGGCGCGCAGGGTCTGCATGCCGTCGACATGCTCCATGATGGCGCTGGAATTGCTCGCGCGCACCTCGTCCTTATGAGGGCCAAAGACCCTGACCTGCCGCCACGAGAGCGCGACGGCGGGCGCCAGCAGCAGGAAGGACGCCAGCACGACGATACCGGCGGGAACGTAGAGCCAGAGCGTGAACGCGCCGAGCACAACAGCCAGGGCCGCCGACTTGACAATCTCGCCCGTCCGGTGCGTAAGGATCTGCTCGTAGTCATTCACGTTGACCGTGAGCGCTTGCAGGTACTCGCCGCTCGTGCGCTCGTTGAAGCGGGACAGCGGGATGCGCTTGATGGTGTCTCCCATTGTCACTCGTAGGTCATGGCTGACGCGCGCGCCTCCCACCTGTCCGCGCACGTACCCGAAGCGATAGATCACAAGGCGTGCGGCGAACACAGCGACGAGTGCCGCACTTATGTGCAGAAGGGGCGCAAGCTCGAACGCCCCTGAGAAGAGCTGGTGCATCACGAGCCAGATGAGCATGAAGTTAGACCCGCCGAGCAGACCCTCTGCGACCGTGCAGGCACACGAGAGATAGAAGTCACGGTTCTTGGCAAATGGGCTGCGCGCCATATCGTTGGTCCTATCGGGCATGGGAGACCCCCTCCTTCCCCTCGCCGGCGCAGGCGCCACAGACGTCCGCACCGACGCGGTAGCTCATGGAGCGCGAGCGCGTCCAGGCGGCCCAAGCGCCACGATAGTAGCGACTTTTCTCAAGCACCTCATCGTGCGTTCCCACGCAGCTGACACGTCCGTCCCCCATCACGGCAACGGCATCGCAGGAGGGCACCACGTCGAGCCGGTGCGCGACGACAAGTACCGTCTTGCCCTCGCAGAGACTGTCCATGGCAGCATCGATGAGCTCCTGGTTCTCGGGGTCGGCGGAGCTCGTCGCCTCATCAAGGATGAGGATGGGGGCATTTTTCAAGATGGCACGGGCAATGGCGATGCGTTGTCGCTCACCCCCGGAGAGCCGGCCGCCCAGCGTACCGATCGCGGTGTCATAGCCTTGCGGAAGCGCCATGATGAAGCTGTCTGCCTGAGCGCGGCGCGCGGCGCTGCGCACCTCCTCGAGCGTGGCGTCAGAGCCCATGCGAATGTTCTCGAGGATAGTCCCGCTCGTGAGGAAGGTCTTCTGGAACACCACCGACACGTGAGACAGGAGGTCGTCGTAGTCGATCTCTCGCACGTCGATGCCGCCGATGGAGACGCTGCCCGCCGTCACGTCGTAGAAGCGCCCCACCAGCTGGATGAGGGTCGACTTGCCCGAGCCGGACGGGCCCCCGATGGCGATCCGCTTGCCCGCCGAGACATCGAGCGAGACGCCGTGCAGCACCTCGGGCGCATCCCTCTCCCCATAACTGAAGGACACGTCGTCAAGACGGATGGAGACGTCGTCGGGAAACGGCGCGCCCGCGCCGAACACGGGCAGCTCCAGAAGCTCCTCGATGCGCACGGCGCTCGTGGTAGCCTGCGAGAGCTTGTTCGAGAAGTCCTGTAGGAGCCTGATCTCGGTGAGGTAGAGCGAGCCGACGAAGGCGAACAGGAGGTAGGTCGAGGCGTCGACGAGGCCACTCTCTAACATGAGCGCGCCCATCGGTACCATGATGATCAGGCCGGCCTCTATGATGACGACATAGGCGGCAAAGCCCGGCCCCGTCCTGCGCGAGATCTCGCACCAGATCTCGTGCTCCTTATCCACTGCGGCGCGAAAGCGCCTGAACGAGCGCGAGCCCAGGTCGAGCGCCTTGACGGTGCGCATACCGCTCACGTACTCCACCATGACGGAGTTCATGTCCTCGAGCGACTCCATGGCCCGGCCCATGATCGAGCCCATGATCTTGAAGAGCGAGGCGAGCACCGCGAGGGCGGCGGCAACGGGGACGAGCGTGGCCAAGGCCAGCGCGACATTCGCGGTAAGGAGGAAGATGAGCGTCGCGACGGGTCCCGAAGCGTACATGAACGCCTCGGGCAGGTTGTGCGCAAGCAAAAGCTCGAGGTTCTCCACATCATCGGAGAGCACCGTCTTGATCCTTCCCGTGCTGCGCTCGTCCATCTCGCCGAGCGGGGCCCTCGAGAGGCGCTCGAGGATGCGGCAGCGCACGTCGAAGAGCGCCCCGTAGGCGCCCTTGTGCGAGAGCGTACCTGCAAGGCCAAATAGGATGAATCGCAGCACGACACCCACCACGAGCATGCCCACGTCGCCAGCTATCAGCTCGGCCGTGCATGTCTTCAGGTAGACGGCATGCATGACGTCGAACACGGCGAGGTAGGGCACGGCGACCATGAGTCCCGACAGCGTGGCGCACGCGACCGAGGCGACCAGGTACTTCCTATGCCGCCCTGCCCACTTGAACACGAGGGCGATGGGGTTTGCGTCCCTCTTCTCATGCGTGTCCTTGTTCTCTTCCATAAGACCCTCCTTGGCGGGGCGCAGGCACACCCATCATTTCTTTCATGAGATCAAATTGCTTGGAAACCGTGATCTGGGCGCACACCCTTCCACCCTTCACGTACAGCGCTCGCTCGCATACGCGTGCGACGAGCTCCAGGTCGTGCGTGACGACCAGAATCGCGCAACCCTGGTCAGCGAGTCGTCCGAGCAGACGGGCAATGCGCTGCATCCCGTCGAGGTCAAGGCCGCTCGTCGGCTCGTCGAACACGAGCACCCGCTTGTCGGCGGCAACGCACGCCGCCACGGAAAGCCGCTGCTTCTGGCCCCCTGACAGGGTGGCCGGATGACGTCCGTCCAGCCCCTCGAGCGCAAGGCTCCTCAGGATGCGGTCGACGTCCACCCCTGCAGCCTCGCGCCGCGACAGGCCAAACGTCACCTCATCGCGCACGCTCTCGGCGAACAGCTGGTAGTTGACGTCCTGGAACACCATCGCCGAGGCCCGCAGGCGTCTCTTGCGCGAGGAGGGAGTGCCGCCGAGCAGAACGGGTCCCTGCACCCGGCGCACGAACCCGCACAGGGCCCGGCAGAGCGTGGTCTTGCCCGCGCCGTTGCGACCGACGAGGGCTGTGACCTCGCCTGTATGCAGCTCCATCGTGACTTTGCTCAGAACGGGATCCCCGCCATAGGAGACCGAGAGGTCCCGCGCTGCGAGCAGCACGTCCCCTCTGCCGACGGGGTTCGCGCTCGCAGGGGCTGTCGTGGGAGCCACCTCGTCCAGGCTGCGCGAGCGCAGGCCCATGTGCTCAAGCTCAGAGACGTCGAGCGCAAGAAACTCGGCTGCCTCCATGGTGCGAGACACGCGACCCTCCTTGAGGTACACGTACCTGTCGGCGATACCAGTGAGCCAGGAGAGCCGATGCTCAGCCACGAGGATCGCACACCCCTTGGCCTTGGCATGCCTGACGAAGCTCGCCATGTCCGCAATGGAGGGGAGGTCGAGGTTGCTCGTCGGCTCGTCCAGAAGCAGGATCGAGGGGCGCATGGCCCAGATGCTCGCGCAGGCCACCTTCTGACGCTCGCCACCCGAGAGCCGAAAGATGTCGCGACCTGCAAGCGCCGTCAGACCAAGCTCCTCGAAGGTCTCGCCCACGCGAGAGCGGATGTCCTGCTCCTCCCATCCGGCACTCTCCAGCGCGAAGGCCACCTCGCCGGTGGTGTCCACGTTGAAGAATTGGGTGCGCGGGTTCTGGAAGAGCGAGCCAACCTTCTGGGCGATCTCCCAACTGGCAAGGTCGTCCACGTCCCTGCTATCGAGTGATACGCGGCCGTCCTTGTCTCCGGGAAAGAAGCGGGGCGCAAGCCCATTGGCCAGGCGCAGAAGGGTCGATTTTCCACACCCCGAGCGTCCGCAGAGCACGACCAGCTCGCCGGGGGCCACAGACAGCGACACGTCCCTGACCACGAGTTTGCCAAGCGCGCCCGCCGAGCGGTACGAGAAGGAGACATGCTCGAAGCCGATCACGCGAGCACCTTCAGGACCAGTGTCCCGACCATAGCGGCGAGAAAGGCCGAGAGCACGACGTAGTCCGCGACGTCCATGGAGATGTGCAGATAGCAGGTCCGCTGCACGGGATTCTCGATGCCGCGCGCCACGGCCGCCATGGCAAGCTCGTCGGAGGCGCGGCTCGCGCTCATGAGCAGGGGTGCGTAGATGCAGTCAATGGTGCGCATGGGGTCCCTCATGAACCCGAGGGGACTCGGTGAGACACCACGCATGCGCATGGCATCCCTGATGTAGCCCCAGTCCTCGCGCACCGCAGGTAGGTAGCGCAGGGCCACGGCCACGGGAATCGCCACCGTACGGGGCGCACCGACCTTTGCGAGCACGCTCATAAGCTCGTTCACGTGGGTGGTCGCCACCGTGGCGTAAGCCATGAGGCTGCAGGCGAACACCTTGCGCACGAGCAGGGCAAACGAGAAGAGCATGGTCCGCAGGGCCACGTCCTTCAGCTGTGGGACGAACTGCACGGCCGCAAGCGTCATCGCATACAAGAGGAGCATGGCGACAGAGGCCCTCCACCTGCCCAACAGTACCCCAAAGACAGCTGCAAGGACCATAAGCACGGCCTCGCAGGTCACGCTCGGGGCAAGCGCCACCGCTGCGGCCATGACCAACATCGCAACGAGCTTGGTGCGCGGGTCAAGGCGCAGGCCCCGCCCGGAGTCCTGCGATTCGCTCGGGAGGGCGGGCACAGGGTTCTCCCTCCCAGGCACAGGACCTCCCTTGACAGACGGGGCGAACACCCCCGCTTCGTTTGCATGCACGGACTCGTTCCCACCCTAAGCCGTCACGCCGGCCTTTTCGAACTGCCTGCGCAGCAGTCGCAGGCCCAAAAAGCCGCTCGCGACGGCGCACGCCACGGCAGCGAGGATCATCGCGGGCAGCATCCAGTCAGTGGCCGCAGACCTCATGGTGTCCATGTAGACAGTCAGTGTCTTTACGCTCTCCGGATCTGTGGCCCTGCCCACCAGGTACGACCCATAGGCCTCCGGGTCGAGCCAAAGCATGAGGTAGGAGCCCATGGGCGAGAGCGAGTACACGACGAATGCCAAGAGGTTGAGGGCCTTACTCCTAAAACGACCGATGCTGGCGACGACGTCCGCCACGATACCGAGAAGGACACAGGCGACCGCCCAGCCCCAGTACATGCCGGTCACGAACAGGATGAGCCCCTCGACGACGCCGAGGACGACCAGCGGTCCATGCTTGGGGACCTTGGCAATAAGCAGCAGGTAGACAGGACCCGTGAGCAGGGCGACCGCAGCCGGCATCCAGAACGTGAGCAGTGGGTTGGGCGCGAACGGCATACCGCCCACCATCATGAACACCAGGTAGAGGGCCGTGAATATGCCGGTTGTGACAAGGTCCCTGGCGGTGAGGCCCCTTTCGGGCGTCCCCGCGTCTCTCGTCTGTGTCATCTCCGTCCTTTCATGCTATGTAAACCTCTGCTATCTTTATCCCATGAGTATAGGGAGGGATGGGGGCAACCTGACCTTACCTGGCGATGTCTGTCGAATCGTCTCCCACTAACGTCTCATCGTCATACGATGGAAGGACAAGGCTATGAAGGACGCATTCCAAGGACCGGCCCTCAGGAGCTCGGGCTTCGCACGAGCACCCTCCCCGGAGGGCTTTGGCCCGCTCTGGCGCTCCTATCGGTCTGAGGGTGAGCCGTGCAGGGGATGGTTCCACTTTCTCTCCCCCGAAGAGGCCTTGTGGAGCATCAGCATTCACGACTTCGTGATGGACGGCGACTACGTGATGGACTCGAAGCTACCTGACTACCTGACCGTCACCTGGTTCAAGTCCATAGCGGGCGAGGAGTTCAGTCCCTATCGCAAGCTGAGGTCCAACAGCATCTGGGGACGGAGCATTGGCGACAGTCCATGGCGGGGCGTGGCCCATGGCAACATGCCCGTCCAGAGCGTGTCAATCGAGGTGTCGCCCGCATTCTCGGCACGATTCCTGGAGCAGGAGTACGAGGGCAAGTTTCGCAACGTGGAGCAGGCCTTCGCCTCGCTGGGACGCGATGACGAATTCCCTCAGATGAAGGCCCTGCTCAGTCGGCTCTGGCCCCAAAGGGGCGACGAGGGGCGCAGCCAGCTGTACTACGAGGGTAAAGTCCTCGAGGCGATGGGGCTCATCGTAGAGCGATCGAGGAGGGAGGAGACCGAGGAGGCGGGATCGATGAGTCCCGCCGACCGGGAGCGCATACACGACGTCATATGTTACATTGACGACCACTGTTCGGCCACGCTGCGCACCGCCGATCTGGCCGCCATAGCCTGTATGAGCCCCACCAAGTTCAAGGCAGCCTTCAAGAGGGCAAACGGCAAGACAGTCACCCAATACGTGCAGGGACGACGCATGAGCCAGGCAGAGCTGCTGCTCCGCCAGCCCGACCTCACCATCGAGCAGGTCGGGCGCGCGGTGGGGTATAACTGCGCGAGCCGATTCTCGGCGCTGTTCAGGCGCGAGGTAGGCATGCTGCCGAGCGAGTACAGAAAGACGCTTGGTCACTGACGGGCGCGGGGGCCACCAAGGGTCCCCAAGGGCCATCGGCGCCCCGAGCCGCTTCCATCACCGAGCATTTTCCCAAGATCTTCGCTTACCCTTACGGCCCGGAGCTGCGCAAACGAGGCCATTCTGCAAGTTACGCGCATGCTGACCGCACGCGTGCCGCAAGCTGGAATCGAGAACTTCCGCCTGAGTGCCCCAACATGCGCTACGGTCTTGCCATGAGACTCTTTCTGGGACATATGACCGCCTTGAGGGCATGGCGCCAGATTCGCCAGGGGAAGCTCCCCTGGCCCCGAGTCGTGACGTGCCAGACCTGCGCCCACTCGCTCGGCAATGCCGGTGACCTGCATGCCCTCGTTCCAGGCGACAAGCAGGCAAGTCGCCGGGAGGGCGCGGGCGGGCATCGGGAGGGCGCGGTCGGGCATCGGTCCGTCTCCCGAGAGGAGACCATTCCCCTCCTTCTGCGCACGTGTTCCACCCATCCCCTGACAGGTACCGGCAAGCTTGACCTACTCGTTCCCGATCGCTCGCAACGACACAGGCTCAAGGGCATACGCCACCACCTGCTGACAGGCACTCTCCCTCCAGGGTCATTCATGATGGTATCGGATGGGGTCTACCTCCCATCAACAGAGCTCCTGTTTCTGCTTCTCGCCGGCGCCCTTACCCAGTGGGAGCTCATCGCTGTCGGCCACGAGCTGTGCGGCAACTATTGCATCGATGCAACACACGAGAACGGCTTTGTGCCATTTCTTGAGCCAGTGAGCTCAACGGGCTCCATCAAGGAGTACCTTGGGAAGGTCAAGGGACGACGATACGTGCGAAGGGCCTGCGAGGCAATCCGCTACGTCAGGGATGGCAGCCTCTCCCCGCGCGAGACGGACCTCGCCACGGCGCTCGCGCTTCCCGCAACGCAGGGCGGCTACTGGATGGGAGACTTCGCGCTCAACGCGCCGCTGACATTTCTGGGCGAAGACTCCCGCATTGTGGGCAGTGGCTTACGCTACCCTGACCTGCTGTTCAATGCCAGGCCGGTCATCTGCGAATACGACAGCCGCCTGCACCACGGGGAACGCTCAAGTTCAGATCGGGACAAGGACCGCGCCGACGGCCTGAGGGCAGTGGGCTACTCCGTCGTGACCTTCTCCTCGCTACACTTCAGACGCAGAGGGGACTTCCTGCGCGCAATGCAGAGGGTCGCACGCTACATGGGCGCCGACATCATGGGAGCAGAGAACGACCCAGATGTCGCTCGCGCGCGGCTGTCCCTCTTCGAATGGATGCGACATCCCTGCCACCAACCGCTCTGAGGGGTGGGGCACGCGTCGGCAGGAATCGGCCCAGGGCGCGGCGCGCGGGGTCGGGGCGCGGCGCACGGGGCTTCGCTAGGCGTAGATGGCGCGATGTGAGTGATTCACTCACATCATCATCGCGATGTGAGTGGTTTTTCGACCCAAAAATGGTGTTACCTTAGGAGAACAAATTACATATGACCAGCTCAGAGACTTACTGAATAGAATCTCGATGTGAGTGATTCACTTACTTCAGGAACATGATGTGAGTGATTCACTCACATCGCATTGGAGCAGGCGGGACGGTGAGGGCAAAAGGGGCGTTGGAGCAGGCGGGACGGTGGAGGGCGACGGACGGGGTGCTCGGTACCCTATAATGGAGCGTCGACGATACCAGCTCAGAGGAGATTCAGGGACAGATGTTAAGGTCGGGTAACGACACGGACGGAACAAAGACCGATATGGCCCCCCGAACCTCAGGACCTGGGCACAGGAGGCCCGTCCCCGCCTTCCTCCTGATCCTCGTGGGCTACCTCTACCTGTGCTGCCTGCTGGGAGTCTGGACGTCGATGAGCGGGCTCACGGGACTTGCGCTGGGGCTGCTTGCCGAGACGGTCGGCCTGTCCTGGCAGGGGCGCAGCCTCAGAAAGACCACCTTCCGTCGCATGGAGGTATCCGGCCTCCTCCTGCTACTCCTCTGCGCCGCCAAGCCGCTCTCGCCCTGGCCCGCCGTATCGTACCTGATCCCCACCTTGGAGTTCCTGTCAGGACTTCTCGTGGGACTGGGGACCGCCTCACAGGCCCACCGCAGCGGGCCAGAGCGCACATTTTATGCCGGGAAAGCTATCTCGCTCGCGCTTGCCAACCTCTCGATGCCCCTGATGGTCATCCTTGGCCTGCGGCTGCTGGGCAAGACCATCCCTCTCACACCCTTGGACGCGGGCACGGCAGATGCGATCGGTTCGACGCTGGCGCTTTGCGGAGTAGGGCTATCGGCCGCATCCACCCTGATGCGGCTGTCGGGTCCGCGCCGCTCTCCCCTCTCGTATGCCTACTCGCTGCTGCTGCTCGGTCCGGGCCTCTGCTCCCTACTCCAGTCCTGGCTGCCTGTAAGCGGACCTCTGCTTGGCTGGTCGTGCCTTCTGTGGGTGGGCGCCCCCGTGCTCCTCTCGTCCCTCATGGTACAAAGGGAGAGGGCCGGCTGGGACGAGGCCCTGCTGTCGATTGCGGCCGCCTGTGGAACCTGTGCGTTTCTCCTCTGGCAGCAGGGCTTCTATGGGAGCGGTAGCGTCATCTATCCCCTGGACGAGAAGCAGCCCCTGCTTGTCCCCACAGCCCTCGTCTTGGCCATCGTCTCCTGCGTGTCCTTGGTGCGACTTGGCAGGGCAAGCGCAACGGAAGATGGTGCCACCGAACGGGTTAGCACGCAGGCCTGCCCCAAGCAAGACCTCCAGACCATGGCACATGAGCTTGGTCTCTCCTCGCGCGAGGGTGACGTGCTCACAGGCATCGTCGCGGGCGAGACGGTCAGGGAGACCAGCTCGCGCCTGGGACTTTCCATGGGAACGGTGAGCACATATCGCTCGCGTATATGCAAGAAGGCGGGGGTAAAGGGCACACCCGCCCTGCTCGCCCTGATTGCGCGCAGGCAGAGCGAGCAGGGCGAAGAGGCCCGTCTTGAGAGACGGCCGACCCGCAGGGGATCGGGGCCTTTGGGTGATGTCAGGCAGACGCTCGCAATCGTCGCGCTCAGCTTCTCCGCCCTTCCGCTCGGCTTTGTCGCCTGGTACCCCAGCTCTATCGAACACGAGAAGCCGATCGTCACCATCGGCCTACTGGTAGGGATACTTGTTGGCGAGGCATATGGGGCCCACCGCCGTCCTGCCCAGGGCCAGCCGGGCGGTAGGGGCAAGAGATGTGCCGGTGCTCTCCCGTGGCTCATGCTCACGTTTCAGTGGCTGCTCGTCCTGCTCGTTGAGTCCAGGACGCGCGCTCTCAGCAACTGGGGGTGGCTGACATGCTTTGCCTGCGGTCTTGCCGGCGCGCTCGCGGCCGTCCCCGACATCCCTGCCGACGCCGACCCCTCACAGCGACGGCTGCCCCTCCCGTCGGGGATGCTTGCCCTAGCCCTGGCGGGGTTTCTGGCTGGCATCGCATCCTCATGGTTCTGCGTCATGGACACTCGCAGCCCCGTCCTTGCCCTCGGACCAGTCGTCTGCGCCCTTCCCCTGCTAGCGACACTCCTCTTGAGGGAGCGGAAAGGAGCTGCCAACCTTACGCTGGGCGTATCGGCCCCGTTTTTTGTCGGCGTCTTTTGCGGGACGGGACCGTTGGACGGCCTGCTGCCTGTCGCCCAAAGCGCCGTGACCTACGCCCTGCTGTTTGTGGCAGCCTCTGCGCTCGCAACGGTCGCGGTGACGTTGACCCTAAGGGACTTTAGGGCGATGGCACGTCTGCGAGAGACTGAGGGTGCCCAGCCTGCAGAAGCCTGGCTGCGTGGGCACGGGCTGTCCGAGGCGGAGTGCGCCGTTGCCCTCCGCCTCGGACAGGGGCTGAACGTATCGGCGATAGCTGACGAACTCTGCCTGGCCCGCAGCACGGTGGCAACGCACCGGCAGAAGACGTACGGAAAGCTCGACGTCCATTCTCAGCGCGAGCTCATCGCCCTCCTCACTTCAAGGAGGGGGTAGCACTCAGCTATGCCTTCCCCTTGTACAACCGATAGCGTCACCACCTCCCCCGTAGCATTCCTCGAATAGCCTCTCGTAGTCGACCGAGCCCCTGACGACGATTGGCACCGTGCCGCGAAAGACCACGACCGAGTCACAGAACTCCTCGAGCTTGCTCACTATGTGCGACGAGATGATGACTCCCGTTCCCTCCTCAGCCATCCTCGCCACGACCAGGGAGGCCCTCTGCGCCTTGATCGGGTCGAGTGCGTTCATCGGCTCGTCGAGCAGCGTGTAGCGCGCCCCTGCCATGCGAGCTATGGCGAGGGTCACCTGCTGGCGCATGCCCTGGGAGAGCCTGCGCACCGGCACGTCGAGAAAGGGCGTGACCATGAGCTCCTCGGCCACCTCGGCCACCTCGCGCGGGGAGGCCCAGAGCCTTCGAGTCGCCTTAAGGTGAAAGCGAGCGCTCATCCCAGGGTCGAGCAGCGAGTCGTCCCCCGGGGCGTACAGGACCAGGCGGGAGTACTCTGCCTCGTCGAGGGGCTCGACGCCGTCGGCAGAGCGCGAACCCAAGATGAGAGCACGATCGTCTCCCGCCATGGTCCTCATGAGCGTGGTCTTGCCCCGGCCGTTCGGAGCAATGAGGCCCCAGAAAGCCCCGCTTGGTAAGGAGAGCTCGACGTCCGTAAGCAGCACGCTATCCCTGCGATACCCGATGGAGCCACCTTTAAGGCTCAGCATGACACCTGCCCCCTTCCTTGCAGGATAGCACCCCTCGCCATACGGCGCAGCCCGCAGGATCCGACCCCCACGACGAGCGCAAGGGCCGCGCAGCCAACAAGCACGCCGACCCCACCAGCGAGGCTGAGCTGCACCCCGGGCGTGAGGTCAACAAAAAAACCGCCCACGTACCCCGTCGTCGGTGATGGGAAGAGGTACGTGGTGGGTAGCATGCCAAGCACGGACGCATGCACAGACGCGCTCAGGAAGTAGCTGTCCGAGAGCGGCACGGCGCAAAGAACAAGCGCCACGGCAGGGCCGGCCGCCAAGCGACCCGTCAGTTCGCTGATGACCGTGGACAACAGGACGAGAAACCAGTTGGAAAGCAGTATGAGCGTAACGCAGCCCAGACCTGAGCGTAGGGCTGTGGAGACGCTCACCTTTCCGCCCCGGATGAGGACAACGGGGTAGGACGGGTCACCCATGCCGTTTCGCGCCATCACGGGCACGAGCACAAGCGCCCAGGCGACGACAAGGACGACGAACGTCAAAAGTAGCCCCACCATGCACAGTGACAGCAATCTGCGCGCACGCGAACGAGTCCGGGCGTCCATGAGGCGCCCCCTTCGCGCTGACTGCTGCAGCGCGTATGCGATGGCAACGGCGGGAAGCAGCCACAGGATGCCTGGCGTCGATGCGAGCGCAAAGGAGAGAAACTCCGTCGCCGGCATCTGGGTCGAATCGCTGATCTCACGGGGCTCGACGAGCTTTGACATGCCCTCGAAGTACGCGAGATCAGCCTCAAGGAGCAGCCGATCGGCAGACAGGTAACCTGCGTTTGCATCCTCCATCTGAATGAGCTGAGAGCGGTACATATGCACCCAGAAGTCGTGCCGTGATGTGGCGCCGCGTGCCAGCCTCATCTCAGAGAGCTCATCGCGCGCGAGGTCCTGCAAACGCTGCGGAGCAGAGGCGTAGGCCCCACTCGCCTCGTTCTCCTCGGCAAGCGTGAGGCTTGACGCAAGGTTCTGGCGAACAATCTCGTCCCCCCACACGAGGGTAGGGATGAGCGCCGGCGCTCCCATCGTCGCGACAAGAATCGCGACGATCACATAGATGATTGGACTTCTGAGAACACAACGCCAGAGCAAACCCGCATACCCCATGACACACCAGCCTCCTTCTCGCTCGCTTCGCCTTCTTGGGACGAAATCTATGCGAGAAGGGCCGTCATGTCATGTCATAAATCGAAGTATTCCTGCCCAAACCGATGCAATCGCCACCAAGGCGCCATCGGCTGGGGCGCAAGGAGCGCCGGGCGCGTCCCTGCCGGGCTACTGGATGCGGGTACGGCAGTAGGGACAGACCTTCCAGTCTGCATTCAGCGGCCTGTGGCAGGTGGGGCAGACGTTTCGCACCTGCGTGTTGCAGATGGGGCACACGACGAAGTCGCGATCGATGGGTGCACCGCACTTGGGGCAGATACCGTAGTGTGAGAGCTGGTGCTCACGCAACGCGATATCAAGGTCCTGTTCCTCGCGATCGACCAGGTAGGAGCTGGGCCGCAGGATCACGTATGCCAAGAGGCCCACCACGGGGATCACGGAGATCAGCGCCCATAGCCACCAAGGCTCGGCACCACGGCGCTGGGCGTCGCGGATCACATAGACGATGGCCAAGACATAAAGCATCACGACGCAGGCTACCAAGAGGTAGAGGACCATGCGCACCTCGGGGGTGATGAGCTGATCAAGGAGGTCTGACATGAAGCGTGGGCTCCTTCGCGATAGGGGCAGGGCTGTGTGAACTCTGTCATCCGGTTGTCTGCTGCTGGCCTACTGGCACCGCTCTGGCAATTCTAGCAAAACTACGCAAGGAGTGCAGCAAGCGCACCAGCAAGCGTGATAGACCCACAACCTACGAGAGGCCCCGCGCTCATGGCGGCAAGTGCGGCAGCGACGCTCCCGTAGCTTCCTGTGACCGTAGCCCCTGCCGCCAAGAAGCGTCGGACAAGCTCGTCGGCACCCAGAGAGCGCGACGAGGACGTCTGCGTGCAGACGACGGCGGGAAATGCACGAGCGAGGCGCGACACGATGCCTCCCACGTCCTTGTCGGCAAGGACGGCACAGAGCAGGGGTGGGCGCGTGGCTGGATCGGGGGCGATGTCCTGCAGGGCGGCGAGAAAGGCATCCACAGACTGCGGGTTGTGACAGGCGTCAACGAGCACGGGAGGGTTAGGGCGAAGCAGGGAGAAACGCCCCGGTGTCGGGCATTGCCTGACGGATTCAAGAAGCCGGTCCCCGTCAAGCTCGCCGTCCAGGAAGGCCTCCGTGAGCGTGACGGCGCAGGCGATGTTGGCCGCCTGGTAGCTCGGCTTGAGGGCGGTGAGGCCCGTGTAGGCCCTGCGCGGCGTCCTGACCGTCAGCTCGAGGGGGGCACCGAGGCACCTGGGCCTGCTGGTGATACGGTAGCTCGCCCGCAAGAGGCTCGCGTGCCTGCGCGGAACGCCCGCGTGCATCTCGCCAGCCGCGTCCTCAAGGCGCTCCGGGCGAAGGAGGACAGGGGTGACGTCCTGAGAGCGGCACCGGTCCAAGAACACGTCCTCCACGCTGTCGGGCGTCGCCGTGCCCACACCGAGCACGCAGCTTTGCCCGCACCTGATGATGGCCGCTTTCTCGCCGGCGATGGCCTCGAGCGTATCACCGAGGATGCGCGTATGGTCGAGCCCCACGCCCGTGACGGCCACCGCCTCTATCGACTTCACGGCGCTCGTCGCATCCCAGCGGCCCCCCATGCCGCACTCGAGCACAGCGACATCCACGTCCGCCTGTGCGAAGGCTACGCAGGCGGCTACGGTGAGTATGTCGAACTGCGTCACGTCATAGGGTCGCTCCCCTGACGCGCGACGTCGTATGTTCACGCGACGGCCTGCCTCGACGGCGGCCGCGACGCCGCGAGCGAAGGTGCCCTCGCTCACGGGAACACCGTCCACCTCCATGCGCTCGGTAAGGCTCACGAGCTCAGGCGAGGTGTAGAGCGCAACGCGAAGACCCTGTCCGCGAAGGATCGCCGCCGCGTAGCGCGAGGTGGACGTCTTGCCGTTAGTGCCGGCTATCTGCAGGCTGCGAAAGCTCAGGTCAGGATCGCCCAGCTCAGCAAGCATATCGACGACCGTCTCGAGCATGGGCTGGATGCCAAATTTGCACGCCGCGTGCAGCGTCTGGAGCGCCCCCGCGTAGCTGAGGTCCAAGACCTCGAAGGGAACCTGGTACCCTTCGGCCCTGACTCCCCTCCTCTGCCCTCGCGCCATACGCTACCCCTCGCAGAAGAGCTGGGTGGATATATAGCGCTCCGCAGTGTCTGGCAGGACCGTGACCACCGTCTTGCCCTTTCCGAGCTGCTCGGCCATGCGAAGCGCCGCCACCACGTTGGTACCCGAGGTGATGCCACACATGAGGCCCTCCTCGCGTGCGAGGCTTCGCGCCATACCCATGGCAGCGGAGTCGCTGACCGTAACCACGTCGTCAAAGATGTCGCGATCGAGGATGGCGGGAATGATGCCATCGCCAATACCCATCTGGAGGTGCGTCCCCACCTTGCCGCCAGAAAGGACGGGCGCCTGGTCGGGTTCCACCGCCCAGATGAGGGTCTGGGGGTTAGCTTCGCGCAGCGCCCTGCCCACACCGCTTATGGTGCCACCCGTACCGACGCCCGAGCAAAACCCGTCTATGGGGCTATCAGCGTCTGCGAGTATCTCGGCGCCCGTGCCCTCGTACTGGGCCACGACGTTGGCGGGATTCTCGAACTGCTGGGGCACATAGACGTTCTCGTCCTCGGCAGCCATCCGCTGGGCACGGGCGATGCATGCCTGGATACAGGCACCGATGTCACCGTCGTCGTGCTCGGTGAGCACGAGCGCCCCGTACTGGCTCACAAGACGGCGCCGCTCGATGGAGACCGAGTCCGGCATGATGATTCGGGCGCTATAGCCGAGAACCGCCGCCACGAGGGCCAGACCAATACCCTGGTTGCCGCTCGTGGGCTCGACGATGATGCTGCCCTTATGGAGCCTGCCTTGCCTTTCCGCCTCGCGAACCATACGCAGGGCGGTACGAGTCTTGATGGAGCCTCCCACGTTCACGGCCTCGTACTTTACGAGCACGCGCGCCATGCCGGGGCGAACCACCCTGTTGAGGCGCACGAGTGGCGTATGTCCCACGGCCTCAAGTATGCTCTTGTATATCATCGCCCCTCCATCCGACGGCGTATCATCGCCCCTCCATCCGACGGCCACCCTTCTGCCCGTTGAGTATAGGCCCTTACGCCGGGTATGGGGCCCAAGAGCCGAGACACACCGTCATCCGTACCCTGAGAGGCTACACCCGACTCGATGTTACGACCTGCCCCTAGCCTAGCCGCCCCGCACGGACGTGGGAAGCCCAAGCAGGCGCAGGGCCTCCGAGCGCGTCTTGGGGTCGTTTCGAAATGCGCCGCGCACGGCGGAGGTCACCGTCTGCGCGCCAGAGCTCTTGACGCCCCGGATGCTCATGCAGGTATGCTCGGCCTCCAGCACCACGAGCACGCCAAGGGGATCGAGCTCGCGACACAGGGCATCGGCCACCTGCGCCGTGAGGCGCTCCTGGAGCTGGGGCCTGCGGGCATAGCCGCTCACGCAGCGAGCTATCTTCGAGAGGCCGCAGAGGCGACCGTCGCGCGGGATGTAACATACGTGGGCATGACCCACGAAGGGCAAGAGGTGGTGCTCGCAGGTGGAGACAAAGGGGATGTCCCTGACGATGACCATGTCCTCGTTGCCCGGCTCGTGAAACTGCCTGCGCAGGTGGCTGCCCGGGTCCTCGCGCATACCCCCGAAGATCTCCTCGCAGGCGCGGGCCACCCTGCTCGGCGTATCCCTGAGGCCCTCTCGGTCGGGGTCCTCGCCGATACCGATGAGGAGCTCACGGATGGCCGCCTCTATGCGAGGGCCATCGACGCCTCCATCCCCATGGGAGCAGGGACCAGGCGCGCCGTCGATCGGGGTGTGGGCAGCGATGCCCTTGTGCAGGCGCTCGTGCACGCTTCCGTCTTCCATGGCTATGAGATTAACCCTTCCGCCGCCTCGATGACGTGCTTGGCGAGAATCGCCGTCGTCACGGCCCCGACGCCGCCCGGTACGGGCGTGATAGCCGCGACCTTAGGTTCGACGGCGTCGAAGTCCACGTCGCCCACGAGCGTGCCGGCCTCCTCATCCCAGTTGGTCCCGACGTCCACGATGACCTGCCCGGCACGTACCGCAGCTGCCCCCACAACCTTGGCATGCCCTGCCGCTACGACGACGACGTCCGCATCACGACAGGCTACGGCGAGCTCCCTCGTGTGCGTATGGCACAAGGTGGGCGTGGCGTCTGCCGCCAGAAGCAGCATCGACACGGGCTTGCCTATCACGAGCGAGCGCCCGACGACCGTCACCTTGGCACCGGAAAGCTCCACGCCATAATAGGCGAGAAGCTTCATGACGGCCTCGGCCGTGCAGGGTGAGAACCCCACCCGCCTGTTCGTGAACACACCGTAGAGCGAGCCTGCGGTGACGCCGTCGACGTCCTTTGCGACGTCGAGCGCCGCGCAGGCGGCCCTCTCGTCGAGCGTCCTAGGCAGCGGACGCAGCATCAGGCAACCATGGATACCCGCATCCCCGTTAACGCGATCGATCGCGTCCGTGAGCTCGGCCTGCGAGCAATCAGCAGGCAGGGCTATGCCTTTGGTGGCGATGCCGACGGCATCCATGCGCCTGCGCGCCGCGCGCTCGTAGGAAAGGTCGGAAGCCCCCTCGCCCACGCGCACGACGGCGAGCGTCGCTACGACGCCCCTGTCCCTGAGTGCCTCGACACGGGGTTTGAGGCTCAAGGTGAGCGCCTGGGCGACAGGTGCGCCCCGAAGCAACCTCGCCATAACTACCCTTCCTTCCTGATACGGCCTATGACCTTGGCAGCGAGCGCCTCGGCATGCGGGCACCACGTACCGAGCATCTCGTCACAGCGAGCCTCAACGGCCTCCGCGTACGCGCGGTCCTTGAGGGACCGGGTGTTCACGAAAACGTTGAGGCTCGCCGCCTCGAGCGCGGCGCGGCTCAGGAGAGCGCCTGCGCCCACGTCCGAGATGAGCAGCCCCGATCCCTTCTCCCCCAGCTCCTCGAGAAGCGCGATGGCACGACAGACCTGCTCCATTGTCTTGAGAGGCGCATCACAGGCAGCTTTGGCCGCAGTCTCAAGGGCCTCGTCGCGAGAGGGATCGCCCTTAGGGATGCCATAGGCATGCGCGAGCGGCGCAAAGGCCGCCGCGTCCTCATCCACCAGGGAAACGAGGCGCGCACGGAGATCCGCAGCCTGTGTAAGGATGCGTCTGAGGTCGTCCTCGTAGGCGGCGTAACGCCGCTTCCCAAGCGTGAAGTTTGCGACCATGGATCCAAGCGCAACGCCGAGCGCGCCCGCGTACGCCGCAGCCCCACCGCCGCCCGGCACCGGCTCCTTGGCGGCAAGCGCATCTGCAAACCCTTTGAGGTCCCTGTCTACGAGCATGGCAGACACCACCCCTCCCTCACATCGAGCTGACAGTCTCCGCCCGCACCTATGCGACGGGTGAGAGCCCAACGTTCACCATGAAAGCACATTCACCGCCACCGTCGGGAGTCAAGGACGATTTCGAACCTTTTCTCTCGATGAGGGGACATGGTGGCACACGACTAGGACGAGATCAAGCCTCGGCTCTCCCTATGTGTTTCTCGGAAAGGTGGACCTCAGACACGAGGCTCCGTCTCCCCTCTACCGCTCCCCTCTCCGTGATGTCGGTTCATTTCACCCTCGAAAGGAGACGAGCGAGCATTTGCATGCATTGCGAGAGTCGTTTCACAGGCACCGATTGTGCGCTGACAGAACAGCTCTTAGAAACGGAACCTAAATTCTCTACAATGATTTGTGCTTACAATCCACCCTCTGGGATCTGGGGTTGTGGATGTCAGCGTGATGGGGGAGGCAAAAATTGAAACAGATCGTATGCGTAAACCATGTCACAAAGACATATGGCACAGAATGTGCCCTGAATGACATCACGTTCTCCATCGACGAAGGTGACGTGCTCGCATACCTTGGTCCGAACGGCTCTGGGAAAACAACGACCCTAAGGAGTATCCTTGGACTGATAGAGATCCAAACTGGCCATATCCAGATCCTCGGCTCTGACACACAGAGGCAGTACACTGCCCTGTATGGGGCTGTAGCTTCGCTTTTCGATGAGAACGGCCTCTATGAGAGGCTGACAGCTCGGGAGAATCTCTCCTTCTTTCTTGATACCTTTCAGCGGAAAGAGGAATTGAGTTCCGCACTTCACCTGATGGAAGAACTTGACATGGGAGACGAGATCGATCGTAGGGTCACCACATACTCAAAGGGCATGAAGAGGAAGTTGGCCCTCGTCCGCAGTCTGTCCATGCATCCAAAGCTGCTGCTCATGGATGAGCCGTTTGATGGAATTGACATCGAGAACAGGGCGAAGACCATTCGGGTGATACATGCGTGTCGGGAGAAGTACGGGATGACCATGATGCTCACATCCCACGTCATGGCGGACATAGAGGACTTGGCCTCAAGGATCATTATCATCAAAAAGGGCAGGCTTCTGGTCGATGAGCCACTTGACAGGTTCGGCTTGCGCGAGGGGAAAGACATGGCATGCAGATATCTAAGGGTGGTTGAAGATGAGTAGGAATTGGTCGGCTGTATTCAAGGCCTTCCTCAAGAAGGAGCTTCTAGAAACGCTCAGGTCGATGAAGACGGTCATGATAATGTCCATTGCAATGACCAATCTTCTGCAATACATGACGATGGAGGAGGTGATGAAATTACATCTCGACCCTGACACCACGGCTGTGCAGCTTGGAAGCATCTCTATGTACATGTCGGTAATCTTGATTCTCTTTGTCGGGCACACGTTGGTCAACAGATATATCTACGATGAGAGAAAGTGCAAGGCGATACATGTCGTGCTAGCTTCCGGAGCAGATCAAACAGCTATCTGGCTTGCTAAGATGGCGGCTGCTGTCTTGGTCAGTACTGTCCTGCTACTACTGACGGTAGGTCTAAATGCGGGATTCGTGAGTGTGTATTATCATCTAAGCATACGGTACACAGCCCTGTCGGCTGCGCTGACGTTTGTAACGATGCCCATGCTCTGCTTTGGCTTACTGTCCCTGATATCGGTCGCATACTGGTATTTTAAGAATATGGATGTATTCGGAATACTATTTCCAATCCTTGCTTACATGGGGATCTGGAACCTCTCCGTGCAATTGGCTGGAAGTTTGATTCCGGGCTACCTGGTGGTTGTTTCGCTTGCGATCGGCGTGAGCCTTTTCGCTGTCTCTTTCTTCCTTGTCTCGAGGATCAAGAAGGAGCGGATTGTATCGCTTGGAGTATGAGTTTGAGATTCGTCGCACTGAATCATTTGGCTGAAATCGAGTATGACAGCAATATGTGAAAGGCTTCGGGTAACTTTCAGAGAATTTTGGTGACGTTCTGGACGCTGAGAAGAATGAGGGCGAGGCCGTCCCTCATTTGGTGTGTTCGGGCACCCGGCCTAGGATGCTCATTGCAGTCCCATTTGATTGATTTCGGTTACCGTTACATCGTCGCATGCGGCCTCGCTCGAGGCGCCCCTCGAGAAGGGCGCGAAGTACGGGCAGCGGATCTACGGGGTTCGGTCGTGCCACTCGGTGGCGCCGAGTGCGCGATGGGCCACTCGCCGTCACCGAGTGGCACAAGCATATCGGCAGGTAGCACGCACATGTAGCGTCCTCTAACAGCCCGATCCTATCGTGCGGCAAGGTCAGAGAGAGCCTGGGCGACGGAAGGAACCACGACGTCCGCCTCATCCTGTACCTGCTTGGGAGCGAAATCAAGAGCATAGGCGACATCCGCCTCACGCAAAAGCGGCAGGTCATTGAAGCTGTCGCCAATGCCTCCAATGGCCCCCACACCAAAGTGGCGACGCACGCAACGCACGCCCTGACCCTTCGAGCAGCCCACCGGCACCACGTCCACACTCCTCACGTTTAGGAAAGCACTCACAACATCTCCGTACTCCTCCTCGATGGAAGCGGCGCACTGCGCGGCACACTCGGCATCCTCGAAGCCGAAAGAGATGGAGTGCACGTCCTCAAACAGCTCATCTAGGCTCGCAATCGGAGTGACCATCGGGTCATTCGACTCACCGAGGAAGAAGAAGCTCCTCCCTTGCAGGTACGCAAGGACTCCCGGCGTCACGTACCTGCCCACGAGTCCCTGGCACAGATCGCGAGCCAGCACATGCGACTCAATAGCCATGCCCTTCCCATCAACGACGAGAGCGCCGCTGACCGTGATGCAGAAGTCGAGGCCAAAGGCGCCGCCAATAACCTCCGTCACACCCGCCAGCGCACGTCCCGTACAGATGCCAAAAAGGCCACCGCCGTCGCGAAACGCCCTGATCGCCTCGACGTCCTGAGAAATGAGGCGCCCGGTGCCCAGAAGACCCGTCTTGAACCACCCATCGAAGAGGAGCGTCCCGTCGAAGTCCGAGGCAAACGCCTTCGTCACATGTACCGTCATCCGTCATTCTCCCTCAGCCACGTCTCTCTTGTGAGACTCCAGCATACGGCAATGGCAGACGTTCGAACACTCCAAACCGATCTTTGCGGGCCCTGGCGCAACCCCCCCGCAGCCTGGCGGGCGGTTGCTCGAACGCATTTGCCCAGTTGAGCCATTTTTCATAGTACCCCGCAGCCTGGCGGGTGGTTGCACCCCACGCCTCCCGGGCGGCGACGTGACGGAAAGGCGCAGTCTGTGCGATCTGGGGACCGCAGAGCGCGCCTTTCCGTGAGGGACCGGACTTCAAAACAGGCCGACGACACTCCCGTCTGCCGCAACATCCATCCCCTCCGCCGCCGGAACCTTAGGAAGGCCGGGCATGGTCATAACGTCACCGGTCAAGGCCACGATGAAACCCGCACCAGCCGAGACCCTAAGCCCACGCACCGTGATGCGAAAGCCCTTGGGAGCACCGAGCTTAGTCTGGTCATCCGAGAATGAGTACGGGGTCTTGGCGACACAGACGGGAAGGTCCCCGAAGCCCTGCTCCTCGAGCTGTCGCAGCTGCCTTGCGGCCGCCGGCGTCAGGTCGATGCCGTCGGCACGGTAGACCTTGGTCGCCACAGCGTCGAGCTTGCCTTCGATGCCCTCGTCGAGCTCGTAGGGATGGTGCAACTCCGAAGGCTCCTCACAGAGACGCACGACCTCGCGGGCCAAGGCCTCCCCACCCTCTCCGCCCTTGGCCCAGCCCTCAAAGAGAACTGCGCTCACGCCCAGCCTGCGACAGCTCTCGGTCACAAGGTCAAGCTCAGATCTGGTGTCTGTGGGAAATGCATTGACAGCAACGACGCAAGGAAGGCCAAAGACGTCGCGGATGTTGGAGACGTGCCTGAGCAGGTTGGGCATGCCCCTCTCAAGGGCCTCAAGATCCTCCCGGCCAAGCTCGGCCCTCGCGACGCCCCCGTTGTACTTGAGGGCGCGCACCGTCGCCACGATCACGACCGCCGAGGGGGCAAGGTCCGCTGCACGGCACGCGATGTCCAAGAACTTCTCGGCACCAAGGTCGGCACCAAAGCCAGCCTCGGTCACGGCAAAGTCGGCAACCCTCATGGCCGTCGTCGTCGCGATTAGCGAGTTACAGCCGTGCGCAATGTTGGCGAAGGGTCCGCCATGCACGAGGGCGGGGTTGTGCTCGAGCGTCTGGACGAGGTTGGGCTTGAGGGCATCCTTGAGAAGGACGGCCATCGCGCCATCGGCCCCAATGTCATGGGCAGTGACGGGCCTGCCGTCGTGGCTGTAGGCGATGACCATGCGACCGAGACGGGCCTTGAGGTCCGTAAGGTCGGCGGCCAAGCAGAGGACGGCCATGACCTCCGAGGCGGCGGTGATGTCGAAACCGTCCTGTCGGGGCACGCCGTCCGCGATACCGCCCAGCCCATCGACGACGTTCCTGAGCTGACGGTCACATACGTCCATGCACCGCCTCCAGACGATGCGGCGAGGGTCGATGCCGAGGGCGTTACCCTGCTTGACGTGGTTGTCGAGCAGGGCGGCACAGAGGTTGTTGGCGGCAGCGATGGCGTGGAGGTCACCCGTGAAGTGCAGGTTGATGTCCTCCATGGGGACAAGCTGGGCATGTCCCCCGCCCGTCGCCCCGCCCTTGACGCCGAAGACGGGACCAAGAGACGGCTCACGTAGGGCCAGCATGGTCTTGCGACCAAGGCGGTTCATGGCGTCTGCGAGACCTATGGAGGTCGTGGTCTTGCCCTCACCGGCAGGTGTGGGATTGATGGCGGTGACGAGGACGAGCCTGGCCTTGAAAGACAGGTCCCTCAGAGCTCGGACGTCGAGCTTGGCCTTATGGCTTCCGTAAGGCTCGAGCCACGCCGGATCGAGGCCGACCCTCTCGGCCACCTTGGCGATGGGAAGCATATGGGCCTCCCGGGCGATCTTGATGTCTGACATGTTGTCTCCCATCTGCGGAACTCCCCTTCCCACTGATAACAGCTGCCACCTTGATCCATCAGCCACTCACCACGATGTCCACAGGCCGGTCGAAGACACCGACGGCCCCCAGGTCACATAGGCTCTTGACTCGCTGCGCCGCACGACATAGCCCTATCGAGACGCCGGTAAAATCCGTGAGGAAACGATCGTAGAAGCCGGCACCATAACCCAAGCGATAGCCCTCATCGTCGATGCTCAGGGCGGGTACGAGGGCGACGGGTACCGCAGCCTGACGCCAATCGACCTCCACGGCCGTCACCGGGTCGGGCTCCTCGACGCCAAAGCGGTTCCTCACCAGACCGTCGAGACGCTCCACGCGAAACCAGCGCAGGTCGCGCGTGCGAGGCACGCAGTATGGGAGAGCGACCACCTTTTTTCTCACCCAAGCATCATGGATGATCTCACGGGTCTCCACCTCGTCTCTCATCGAGAGGTAGGAGAGGACGACATCAGCCGCACGATACGCCGAGAGGCCCAAGACCCCCCTCGCGATCGCGGCGTCGGCAGCGGCGCGCCTGGCGTCCGGAAGGGACGCCCTGAGTGCCCTCATGCGCTTTCTCAGCGCCGACTTTACCTGCGAGACGTCTATGGTCGCACCCCTCGCTCGACCGAACTGTAACTCCTCTGGGCTCCCTCGTCGCACGTCACGGCGCACAAGTGACTCGACCGCTTACGCCAGATCCGCGATCTGCGCCTTGAGCCGCTCGACGGTCTGCTCCAGCTCCGCCTGCTGGCTTCGCTTCCTCTCGATGATCGCAGGTGCCGCCTTGGCGACAAAGCCTGCGTTGCCAAGCGTCTTGGTCACACCGGCAAGCTCCCCCTCGGCCTTTGCGAGCCCCTTTCTAAGCTGCGCCACCTCAGCCGCAAGGTCCACAAGGCCACCCACGACCACGAAGACCTCAAGGCCCCCGTCTACGACCGATACGGCACCCTCGGGCTTTTGCTGTCCCACGCTCGCCGTAAGCGCACCCACGCGACCGACCCCGCAGATGAAGTCGTGCTGTGCCTCGAGGACGGCACAATCCTCGACAGAGGCACGCACGGCCACGTCCAGCTCTTCCTTGGGAGAGAGGCGGTACCGCGCGCGCGTAGAGCGTACGACGGACACCAGGCTCTTGGCCAGCTCAAAGTCATGCTCGGCCACATCATTCACAAACGTCTTAAAGTCGGCGGGCTCGGGCCAGGCCGCAAGCATGAGGAAGCGGGCATCCCCCTCACCGTCGGCAGCGGCACGACCCAAGCCTGATGCCGGAAGCGCATCCCAGACCTTCTCGGTCACGAAGGGCATCACGGGATGCAGCAGGCGCAGGGAGACGTCGAGCACGAAGACCAGGTTGCGCTGGACCTGCAGGCGCTCGGCTCCCCCGCCGTCCAGAAGGCGTCCCTTACAGAGCTCTATATACCAGTCACAGACCTCGTTCCAGAAGAAGGACTGGATGTTCCGGGCGTAGTCACCAAAGCCATAGGCCTCAAGCGCCTCGGTAGACTCGCGCACGATGCGCGCCAGGCGCGAGAGCATCCAGGCGTCCTCGGGCGTCTCGGCCTTGGGAGCACCCGGCACGTACCCGTCGAGATTCATCAGGACGAATCGACTCGCGTTCCAGACCTTGGTCACGAAGCCCTTGGCCTGCTCGGTGCGGGGGCTGTCAATAAGCGCATGGGTCTTCTTGTCTATGTTGGCATCGAACCTCACGTCCTGGTTGGTGGTGATGAGCGTGAGCAGGTTGTAGCGCATGGCGTCTGCGCCATACCTCTCCATGAGGTCCATGGGATCCACGCCGTTGCCCTTGGACTTACTCATGCGGCTGCCGTCCTTGGCGAGGATCGTGGCATAGATGTACACGTCATGGAACGGCACCTCCCCCGTAAAGTAGAGCGAGCTCATCACCATGCGAGCCACCCAGAGCGCAATGATGTCGCGAGCGGTCACGAGGACCTTCGTGGGATGGTGACCGCACATCTGCTCGGGGTGATCGGGCCAGCCCTGCGTGGCGAAGGTCCAGAGCTGCGAGCTGAACCAGGTGTCGAGCACGTCCTCGTCCTGCCGCACGTGGTGTCCACCACAGTTGGGGCAGGCGTCAATATCCTCCATAAGGGCATCCTGCCAGCCGCAGTCCTCGCAGTAGAACACCGGGATGCGGTGACCCCACCAGAGCTGCCGCGAGATACACCAGTCCTTGAGGCCATCCATCCAAGTGAGGTAAGTGTCCGTCCAACGCGTGGGGTGAAACCTGACCTCACCGTTGCGCACGACCTCGGTCGCGCGTTCCTTGAGTCTGTCCACCGCCACGAACCACTGCTCCGAGAGCCAAGGCTCGAGCGCCGTATCGCAGCGGTAACAGTGCATGACGGAGTGATCGAGTTCCTCGACCCTCTCGAGGAGGCCGTGCTCCTCGAACCAGGCGACGACGGCCTCGCGGCACTCGTCACGGCTCATGCCGGAGAACTCACCATAACCGTCCACGACGTGAGCGCTTTCGTCAAAGATATTGATCTGGGGTAGGTCGTGGGCCTGGCCCATCGCGTAGTCGTTGGGGTCGTGCGCAGGCGTCACCTTCACGAAGCCGGTGCCGAAGCCGGCGTCCACATGCCAGTCGGAGAAGATGGGAATCTCGCGGTCGACGATGGGCAACATCACAGTCTTGCCGACGAAGGTCTGCTTGTCGGGATCGGACGGCGAGACAGCAATGCCCGTGTCGCCGAGCATGGTCTCGGGACGCGTCGTCGCCACGGTCACATGGTCGATGCCGTCCTGTGGCTCCACGAGCGGGTAGCGCAAATACCAGAGGTGACCCTTCTCGCCCCTATACTCGGCCTCATCGTCGCTGATGGCCGTCTTGCAGCTTGGGCACCAGTTCACGATGCGCTTGCCGCGGTAGATGAGCCCGTCATGATACCAGTCTACAAAGACCTTGCGTACGGCCTTGGCGTACTCGGGACTCATCGTGAACTTCTCGTCTTCGAAGTCGATGGAGCAACCCATGCGCTTGATCTGGTTCACGATGGTGCCGCCGTACTCGCGGCGCCAGTCCCAGCAGGCCTCAAGGAACCTCTCGCGGCCAATCTGAAGGCGAGAGACGCCCTCCTCCTTGAGCCGCTTGTCCACCTTGGTCTGGGTGGCGATTCCGGCGTGGTCCGTGCCGAGGATCCAGCGGGTGGAACGGCCGCGCATGCGATTGTACCGGATGAAGCTGTCCTGGATGGAGTCGTCCAGCGCATGGCCCATGTGGAGGATGCCGGTGACGTTGGGGGGCGGGATCACGACGGTGCAGTCACCGACGCCCTTGGAGCGCCGATAGCAGCCCGCACTCATCCATGCCTCGATGAGCTCGGGCTCGGTTGCCTGCGGGTCATAGGTCTTTGGCATCTCTTCCATGGTGCTTCGCTTTCTTCTGAGTCCTGTGGGCACGTGTTGGCACTCGTGTCTTGAGCGCGCGCGGCCAACAGAACAGCCTGCTGAAAACCCGCAGCGATGGTGCGGGCCGACAGCTCACTAGCTTAGCACGAGAGGGATGAGGTGGCGGCCCTCGCCAGACCCCGCACAAGACGTCAAACGTCTCACGCCTGTCACCGGATGGCTACTCATGCGACCGAGCGCCATCATGTCACGCCGCCACGTCACTCAGGCCCTGATATAGCGCGTGGCACGACCAGAACCCTGAACGCGCACGAGGTTCTTCCCAGAGAGCCGCCTTAGCACCCGTAGGACCTTGTCCTTGCCAAACCCGCTTGACTCAACGATCTGGCCGCTCGACAGAACGCGTCCCGGCACAAAGAGGGAGAGCACCTGCCTCTCCTCGTCATCAAGCTCGAAGGCGCCGTCCACAGTTGGCAGGATGACCGTGATCGACCCATCGGTCACGACGAACCGCGGCTGGGCCTCAACTCTCGAATAGCTTCGCCTGATGCGGCGAACCCCCGTACCAAACTGCTCGATGACGTTGAGTCGAAAGAGCACGCCCCCCAGAACGGGGTTCCGCAGGATGGAGAGGGTTCCCGAGAGATAGTCATCGACCGTCATCCCGCTTGGCAAACCCCCAGGCGATGCCACCTCGACTCTGTCGTGGAACAGAGAAACCCGGACGTGGGCGCCTACGTCCCACGTCCTATGGGCGAGGGCGTTGGCAACGGCCTCTCGAAAGGCCTCGCGAGGAACCCTCTCGTGCCGCTCCCGCTTGAAGCCCTCTATTCGTTCGTAGCTGTAGTAGCGATCGAACATCTCCAGCGCGGCTTCCAGCTGCCGTAGAACGGAGACACCGCTATGGGTCTCCCTGTCAAGAATGCTGTTGATGTCCCCAAAGCGGGCGAGGTCCACCCCGGGAAACGCATTCTTGTCAGCGAGCAGGGCTGCGGCATTGTTGAATCCGTCCCTGACGGTAAGAAGTCCCAAGGTCCTGAGCGTGTCATCGTCGAATGTGCTGATGCCCAGTTCCTTTTCCAAGGCACTTTCGAGCATGCCAAACGATAGGTCCTGACTGCGTGACCTGAGTCCGTCGAAGCTCAGGTTCGATCCCTCCAGCACCAACCTCTTAAGCTCAAGGTCATCAACCTCGACCGTCGAGGTATCGCTGCGCTTATATGCCTTTGACCGATAGAGGTACGGTTTGTCGTCCCCCTCAGGAACTCGCAGCGTCACGACCTTCGTTCGAGGGTTCTCGGTGATCTCGAAGTACGGACGTGGGGATATCCCATCGTTGATGGCGTTCTCAATTCTCAGGCGGTCCCACTCGGGGTTTTCCAAGCCCACCGTCCTCCCATCGTCCGAGACACCAAAGAGCACCTCCCCCGTCCCGTAGTTGGCGTATGCGCTTACCGTCTTCAGGAACGTATTTGAGAACTGCTCCTTGAACTCCAGCCGTCTGCTCTCTCTCATGATCACCCTCCCCGCATCCTAGAGGAATCATACGACGCTTCCGACGCAGATGCGACGCAAATTTTTACGTCGTATTCCGATTGAGAGCTTACGCACGGGCTCTCGAACACGAGGCCGAACGTGTTCAGGTCGCCCATCAGGTCCCCGGGGCCGGCACCGAGCGCCGCCGTGGCTATGGATGGATCCACGAAGTGCCGTGTCGGGGGGTGCGGATGTCCTCCTTGGCGCGGAGGTTGGGGTTCCACGCACCCAGATCGTCCGTCACGAATAGCCTCTTGAGGGCAGCCACATACTCGAGGAACGAGGTCCTTCCGAACGACAGCCCCAACTTTGCGACGTCGCGCAACATCGTCTCGTAGCTGCCCTGCGAGGCGGTCATCCTGGCGTACGAGCGCATGAGCATGCACACTCGTTCGGGGCCGCGCCTCACGCCGTCCACCCGCGAGATGTCGGACTCAACGACGGCGTCCACGTAGTCCGGGGCCTGCTGCAGGGCAAGCTCCCTGGGCTGGCCAACTGCCTTGGGCCGACCTCCACGACGCGTGAGGAACTCGACGTCCCCCAAGATCAGCCTGCTCCTTGCGATGGCGACTGGCCCGCCGTCAAGCAGGGAGCGGAGCGAGACCCCCTCCGCTGGACTCCTCCGACTCAAGCAAGAACATCGGGCGCATGCGCATCCTGCCAATCCGCCCGATGCCAGAGTGGTAGGCCTTGCTCAGGTCGGGGGTACACCCGATCCGGTCAGTATGAACTGCCCAAACTCATCGCGCTTGTCCACCTCGAAACGTATTGTGTCCTGGAGCTCGGTGGTCTTCCACCACTTGTCGATGAGCTTGGGGTCTCGCCCTTGAGAAAAAAGCTTGGATCGAGCTGTATCAGCCTGAGATTCTGCCCGCGCGTCCTTGGGTCCTGCAGGTATACGACGCTACTCGCCGCCTGCTCACACGTCGTGGTTTTTCCGCGCCACTTGGGACCCTCGACGAGCACCGCGCCCTTTGAAGCGAGCTTGTCTTTCAGCACCGAGTCGAAGACCCTCGGTATGTATGTCGCCATCGGATCTTCTCTCTGGTTTGATGATCGTGCGAAACGAACTGTTCAGCATGATATCGCCACCTTATATAGACGCAGCCGCTCTTAACGCGATAGAAGGCGAGGTAGTGTCCCGATGCGACGAAACGATAGGGCGGATGGATGATGCGTTTGGCGTCGAGCAACGTCCCGACTCCGGAAGGTCAGCTAGCGAGTCGGCGCGCCCCATGATCGCGTCGGTAGTCTTGATAGCAGCAGGTTCGTTAAACAGGCAGGGCCTGCAACGAAACAGTTCGTCATGCGAACCTGTCCTTTTTCTTCATCTCGTCATACACGGGGTCAGCCAAGGAGCAGGATGCACCGATTTCTTTGTCTGGGGGATTTGGCAGAGGCAGATTAGCTACCCGTACACATGCCATTTCACATTGTAGTACAATAGAACTCCATTAGGAGTACGCAAGGAGGTGTCCCGTGACGACCATGACAATCAGGTGCGAGGAGAAGGACAAGATTGCAGCCCAACAAGTCGCAGAGTACTACGGCTTTGATCTTTCGTCGGTAACGCGCGCCTTCTGGAAGCAGATGGGGCGCACGCATCGCATCCCCTTGGACCTTGGCAACGAGGAGCCCAATGACGAGAGCCTTGAGGCAATTCGCGAAACGGAGGAACTCATCGCAAGGGGTGGTACAGGTCGCTCGTATTCCTCGGGCCGTGAACTCTTGGATGCTGCCTATGAGGCCTAGCCATGGGGAGATTGAAAACCCAGTTCACGAATACCTTCATACGTGATGCGAAGAGATTGCGTAAGAAACACATCGATGATACACCACTGGCTGAGGTAATCGATCTCATCGTCGAAAACACGCCCGAGACACTGGAGGAGCTGCGTCGGAGACACCGCATGCACGCGCTGAGCGGTAGCTGGGCGGGAAGCAACGAGTGTCACGTTTGTAATGTGGGCGACTGGCTGCTCATATGGCGAGTGAGCGGCAATATCGCCTTCATACAGCGTACCGGTACTCACGACGAGCTGTTTCGTTAAGCTGTCTCAGGATGTTCATCGATTCGACAGTGTTGTCCAACACGAGACCGATGACAGCTTCAAGGTCTGTAAGACTCCAATTGCGCCTCGCAGCCTTCTTCAAATCGCGGCTAAATGCAGGAGCATACTTTGCCTTAAGGCGTCCTGTCATGCAAGTGCTGCCTGAATGAGGTCGTGAGCAGTGGCGTAGCTCTGTCCTGTGCCGGAGTGGATCATCTCCTCCGTTTCGCGAATAGCCTCAAGCGATTCCTCATTGGGTTCGGGATCGGAAAGATTCAGTGGAATCCTGCTCTCTCGAATCATTTGCATGTAAAACGCACGTGTGACCGATGATAGGTCAAAGCCGAAGTGCTCGGCGATGCGCGAAGCGCCCTCTTTGATCTCACCGTCAACGCGAATTGTCACCGATGAAGCAGCCATGTTATCCTCGCTCTCATACGTACTGACATTGTCAGTATAACATCTTGCGTGATGCTTTCTAAGAACCATGGCCATGCAGGCAAATAGCCATCTGATAGATCAGTGTGCTCAACCGAGTTCATCGTCTACAAGCCGAAGGTCGCCGCGCACAAGAGCTTCTACCACGCTGCCATAGACAGCCCAAGTTTTACTGACTTTCTTCTCGCCCATGTGACCGGTCCGACAGGCAGTCGTCAAAGAACGCAACCAAAAGCGACACTCAGCTATCCGATGCCGTTTCCTGGAGCAGATGAAATCGAGGACCTCTGTGCCTATGCAGGCCTGTTAATCAAGCGGTGGCAAGTCAATGAGCAGGAATCGGTGAAACTTGCACGGCTAAGGAATGCGCTTCTGCCGAAACTCATAACGGGCGAAATCGACGTCTCCAGGCTGAGGCCTAAGCGGGTAGGACCACATCCAGTTTATAACCAAGCGCCTTCACGACCTTCTGAACCGTACCGAAGGAAGGGTTACCTGTCGGTGAGAGGGCCTTGTAGAGGCCGTCCCTCGTGATGCCCGTGTCTTTCGCCAGCTGGGTCATGCCACGTGCTCGGGCGATATCGCCAAGCGCGGCGGAAACGAGCGCGGGGTCGCCGTCGTCGAGCGCGGCATTGAGGTAAGCGACGATGTCCTCGTCTGTTTCGAGGAACTCGGCCGCGTCGTATGTCATGGCCTTTTTCATCTCGTCACCCGCTCTCATTCATACTGCTCGTTTAGCTCTTTAGCCTTCTTGATGTCTCGTTGCTGGGAGGATTTATCTCCCCCGATGAGTAGCAATATGATTTCCTTCCCACGTTGCGCGAAGTACATCCTGTAGCCCGGTCCATAGTTAATTCGTAGCTCGTAGACGCCGCCTTCCACGGGCTTGCAATCGCCAAGATTACCGGTCAGGGCAATCCTCCTGATACGCAAGTTGATTCGAGACTTGGCATCCGAATCCTTCAGGCGTTTGAGCCACTTTGCAAACTCATCTGTCCTGCGAACTTCAATCATATTGGAAGTGTATACCACAGTATACGTTCAGTCAAGGACAAGGAGACCTCAATCATGCCGCCAAATAGCCATTTGTCTGTCCAATCCACAGCCACCCCGCACACTGTTCCTAATCCCCTCAAAGGAAAGGAACAGCCCCATGGAAGTCATCATCAACATCATTCCGTCCCACATGCAGCCCCTCTCGACGCGTTCCAGCTCAAGCAGCTCAAGGCCACGATGAGAGCCGCATTCGAGCGCACCAAGACCCCATCGGCCCAGGACCCGGCCGACCTGCTGAAGCTCTTCCTTACGGCAAAGGAGATCAAGGCTACTCGCCCAGGACAATCGCCTACTATCGCACCACGCTCGCCCACATGACGCAAGCCCTCGCAAAGCCCTACACCCAGGTAACAAGCGATGACCTGCGCGCCTACCTCACTGAATACAAGCAGGAACGTGCGGTCGGAAAGGTCGCCATAGGCAATATCCGCCGCATCATGTCGAGCTGTCAGATGCTAGAATACATACAATAGGTATATATTTTCCAATAATGGAGTAACTATGGCAGCTACAGCAACACTCAACACGAAGGTAGAGCCCTCCGACAAGGAGCGCTTCTCCAGAACGGCCGAGTCCCTGGGCATGAATGCATCCACCGCGTTGAAGGTATTTGTACTCAAGTTCAACGAGTGCGGAGGGTTCCCCTTCGATGTACGTCGCGATCCGCGTATCAACTACGCGAACAACGAGACCCTCCACGCCCATATGGAAGCCGGCAAGCTCGTAGTTCCTGCAGGGTGGAGAGACGACGATGACGACGAATAGCCCCAGACCCTTCGAGGTGTGGAGGCTGGAGTTCGTTTACGAGGACCAACCCGAGGTCAGCAAGGTGCGGCCTGCCATCGTAGCCGTCGTCGACCACGACAAGGACACCGCCCTCATGGCGAAGGTGACCGGCCATGGTCCAAGACCTGAGTTCCCCGGTGAGGTCAGGATAGTCGACTGGAAGCAGGCGGGGCTTACGAAGCCCTCAACAGTGCGGTGCTCAAAAACGATGACCGTTCCCCTCGCTGCGTTCGACAACGCTTCGCGGTACAGTCCCCTATCGGAGGAAGATGCCCGAGCCGTTGAGCAGACTCTCCGAGATCTCGGTGCTATTCTTTAACATCCATGGCATGCCATGGTGGACCAGAGCAACGTCAAAGTATCGCATAGGGAGTATCTGGAATGAAGCTCAAAGATGTTTGCACCAAGATAGGCAGCGGGGCAACACCGCGCGGCGGCAAAGAATCTTATAAGACCGAGGGAGTCCCCCTCATCAGGAGTCAGAATATCCTAGATTGGTCGTTCACTGCAGACGGCCTCGCCTTCATAGATGACGCTCAGGCAGAGTCTCTAGATAATGTCGAAGTACAGCCAGGCGACGTGCTTCTCAACATCACGGGAGACTCCGTAGCCCGGGCATGCAAAGTCCCAACCGAGCTCACACCTGCTCGGGTTAACCAGCACGTCGCAATCGTGCGTGCAAGCTCGCAGGTCGACCCGACGTATCTTTTGGCTTTCCTGCAGCATCAAAAACCACTTTTACTCGGTCTCGCCTCGTCTGGCGCGACAAGGAAAGCCCTTACCAAGGGAATCATCGAGAATCTTGATATCAATCTCCCGTCTGTTAACGAACAGGACAAGATTACAACAGTCCTAGACAGAATTCAGCAGAAAATTGTCATCAACTCTCGTACAAATGATTATTTGGCGGCGCTAATTAGGCTTGAGTTTGATAGGCGCTTCAGCAGAGAAACGCCAACTATTGACTTAGGCGACGTTATGAGTATCTCAACGCAATCGATTAAGCCCAATGATCATATAGGTGAAATCTGGGAACACTACAGCATTCCTGCTTATGACGAGATGCACCGCCCTATCTTTGAACTGGCAGACGGAATAAAAAGCAATAAATACGTCATCGATAGCGACTGCATTTTGGTCTCAAAGCTTAATCCTTCTACAAAGCGACTATGGTTGCCTCGCTGCACTTCAAAAACGTCCGTTTGCTCAACAGAGTTCATTGTCTATAGACCAAAAAAGGTCAGGTACAAAAGTTTCTATTATGCAGCCATCGATAGTGAAACCTTCTTTGCTTTCTTACTGTCTCATGTAACTGGATCAACAGGCAGCCGCCAGCGCTCCCAACCAAAGGCGACACTCAACTATCCGATACCGAATCCAGATGCTAGGGAAATAGAAGACTTTTGCGAATTTGCAGATCCATTAATTGCTCAACAGCAAAGCAACGAGCAAGAAACTGATGATCTTATTAGACTGAGAGACACTCTACTTCCAAAGCTTATTTCTGGGGAGCTTAACATTGACAAAATCGTCTGATAACTTTGCTGAAGACCGGACTGCTTCCTTTGATTACAACGATGTGCTCCCTCCGCATACTCGCCTAGATATATGGGAGGTCTATGCACGTTTGGTACTGCAATTTATTGATGAAGCAAAATACGGTCATCTTGTCCATGGAGACAAGCCAGACTTACAAGATGTAAAGCATAATCTCGGAGTAGAAGTTACTCAAGCAATACCAGACTGCAATCAAGAGGCCGAAGCCTTGTATGCAAGACTACATAACCAAAAAGACGAGGCAAGCAAATCTAGAGCTATCGAAAGGATAGAGCAGCTTGGCGGGAAAGTGTTTAATCATGTTCTCTTTGGACCTAACGGCACGGACAATTTTGATTTGATAATTGATGCCTACAAAGAGAAATTGAGGAAACTCAATGCCGGTGGATATAAGCACTTTGAGCACAACCATCTCTTTATAAGGTCCGATATCTATGCTGATAGCGAGATGCTGGACAAAGGTCTGGCTAGTCTAATCGCCTTAAACATTCAGACTATATCTTTCGAACGCGTAATTGTTTCTGTTCCTAGCCATAATTATGACCTTGACCTCATTAATCGCATCTACAGAGACTTACCTTTTACTTTTACAGATCAGTATCTCATAGGCGAAAAAGCACGCTCAACCGTGATAAAAGCTGAAGCAGACTCCGCCGCCAAATAATCATTTGTGTGCTGATTGATGCACAACTTGGCCTGAATTGCATCAAACATTGACACGATTTTTCTCTGCTTGTCTAAGGTCGGGACATCAACCTCAATTCTTGCAACATCGTCTGGGTGAACTCGGAAAACCTTCATGCCGCGTACGTATTGTCTGAGCATCCTCACGAACAGGGGCGCATGCATCAAGTAGTTGAGATAGGCAGGGATTACCACATCTGGACAGTTCACATGGACGATGGTGGTTTCGGTAGCACTGACTGCGGGCATATGCTCCGGATTGTTGAAGAGGAATGCATGTCCGAGATCATCAACAGTCTCGGAAGTCAGAACGTAGGCAATATCTTGATCCTCTAGCCATTGACTATCCTTAATCTTCTCGTCAGAACGGATGTGGGAAATAGGCTTCTGGAGATGCTTCACATCGATGCGATAGGAAAAGCCCTTATAAAGGTCACCGTAATGGATGTAGAGGTAGCCGCCCTTATCCAACATGCGTGCGCGCGGAATGCCCGCTCCACGCCTGAATTCACAGAGTTCTCCGAGCACATACCTACATCCCATACCCGATCGCCTCCAGGTTCCGTCTGATCTCATCCTGCAGGCGGTTAGATTCCTCAAAGCATTTGGCGAGCTCTCCAGTGAGCCTCTTCATCTTGTCGTCGAAAGGCTCTTCATCCTCCTCGACGTCGGCTATACCTACGTAGCGTCCGGGTGTCAGGATGTAATCCTGTTTAGCCACTTCATCCAATATCACCGCCGCAGAGAAGCCCTTTTCCTCCTCCAACTCACCCTTGCGGAATGCGTTAAAGGCTCCGGAAATCTTAGCTATGTCGTCATCTTTGAGCTCACGCAACCGTCGGCTCACCATTGTGCCCAGCTCGCGGGCATCCACGAAGAGCACCTTGCCAGCCTCCGTCATCCTGTGCTTCTTCGCCTTGTCGATAATCCAAAGACACACGGGGATACCCGTACTGTAGAAGAGCTTGTCCGGCAGCGCGATGACGCCTTCGACCACATCATCCCTCACCAGATTTGCGCGGATGTCACCCTCGCCACTCTGCTGGCTCGAGAGGGAGCCGTTAGCCAGCACCATGCCCATACGACCACGGTCATTTAGATGGTGCACCATATGTTGTAGCCAGGCGAAATTAGCATTGCCCGCAGGTGGGACGCCATAGTCCCACCTTGGGTCGACTCTCAGCCGGTCACCACCCCAATCGCTATCGTTGAAGGGAGGATTGGCCATCACGAAGTCAAAGCGCTTGTCCCTGTGCAGGTCATCGAAGAAGGTGTCGGCACTGTGTGCACCCAAGTCCGCCTCGATACCACGAATGGCCAAGTTCATCTTGGCCATCTTCCACGTGGTGGGGTTACTCTCCTGCCCAAACACTGAGATGTCACTGATCTTACCCGCATGGTGCTCTACGAACTTGGCCGACTGAACGAACATGCCACCGGAGCCGCAGCACGGGTCATAGACCCTACCGTGGTAAGGCTGTACGATCTCCACGAGCGTGCGAACGATGCAGGTGGGCGTATAGAACTCTCCGGCATTCTTGCCCTCCTGCTCAGCGAACTTCGCAAGACAATACTCGTAGGTGCGTCCCAGCACATCCTGAGTGTTCTCGTCACCGGCTATTCTCACGTTGGTGAAGAGGTCCACCACGTCGCCAAGCATGCGCTTGTCCAGCTCCTGGCGGGCGAAGTTCTTAGGAAGAATGCCCTTGAGAGAGTCGTTCTCAGCTTCAATCCGTCGCATGGCATTATCGATGGTCTTACCCACCTCCGGGGTATGCGCAGCAGCAGCAACCACCTCCCAGCGGGCATCCCTTGGCACCCAAAAGATACCATCAGCCTCGTACTCGTCGCGGTCCTCCTCGAAGTCCTCGCCCTCCTCCACGAGCTCCGTGTGCCTCTGATCGAAACGGTCGGATATGTACTTCAGAAAGATAAGTCCGAGCACTACGTTCTTATACTCAGAGGCATCAATATGGCCTCGCATCTTGTCGGCCGCCTGCCAGATCTTCTCCTCGAACCCTATTTCCTGCGTGTTCGCCACTCTCTGTTTCTTCTTGCCTCTTGGCATTTGCCTCTTCCTATCTGAACGTCTGGCTGTCAGCCCAAAGCTCGCACTGATCCATTACGATGTCCAATGCTTCCTGCTGTCCTTCGGGCGGATACCTGTACTTCTTGAGTAGGCGCTTCACGGCACTCCTCATCTTAGCGCGGGCTGTCTTCTTCTCCTGCCAGTCGATGGTCGCGTTCTTACGTAGCGCATCGGTGAGCTCATGGGTGAGGGCAACCAGTTGGTCATTGGTGTAGACGTCCCTCACGGCCTCTGGCTTGGTGAGCGCGTCATAGAAGGCAAGCTCCTCGCCATCAAGTCCAAGCGTCTTACCCTCTTCGCGCTCTGCCATCATCTCCCTGGCCATCCCAAGTAACTCCTCGATGACCTCGGCATTGGTGAGCATACCGTTAAGGTATCCATTAAGCGACTTCTGGAGCATGTCCGAGAACTTCTGGGCTTGCACCACACTCGTTCGCTTATACTCGCGCACCTGCTCCTTGATGAGGCGCTTGAGCGTCTCCAGAGCAATGCTCTTTTCCTTCATCTTGGCAATCTCGCCAAGAAACGACTCGTCGAAAAGGGAGACGTCGGCATCGCCCCCCTCAATGAGATTGATGACCCCCGCGCTCTGCACGGTCTGCTCTAGGATGGCCTCGATCCGCTTGTTGAACTCGGCATAGCTCATGCCGCCCGAACCCGACCCCGCTTTGCCCAAGATGCGGAGTACCTGGACGCGCAACACCTGGATGAAGGCAGCCTCACGTTGGTCCTCCCCTGAGACCAGGCTCTTGCAGAGGCTCTCGGCGCTCACAAGCAACTGAGCCTGCCTGAGAAACTCATTGCGGTGCTCCTCGCCTCCCCTGGCAAGCAACCAATCAGTGCCCTCGGCGATGCAGTCGGCAAGTCGCTCTCTGCTCTGCGTCATAATGCGCCCGCGATAGTCAAAGCCATGCAGCAGGTCTCGGCACACGGCAAGCTTCTCCAGAAACTTGGGGTAGGCCGTCTTAGCGACGTCCATGTCACCGTAATTTCTACGATCGCGGTTGGTGTAATCGCGCATGGCGGTCCTGAGCGACCCGGCAATACCAATGTAATCAACGATGAGACCGCCCTCTTTACCGGGGTACACGCGATTGACGCGCGCGATAGCCTGCATGAGGTTGTGACCGCGCATGGGCTTGTACATATACATGGTGGCGAGCGAGGGCACGTCGAAGCCCGTAAGCCACATGTCTACGACGATGGTGATCTTGAGAGAGTCCGAGTCGTCCTTGAAGCGGCGCTCCATCTCCTTCTTGTAGTCGAGACGGACTCCGCCCCTCCTTGGGGTACCATGCGTAACGTCGTACCACTCCTCAGGATCCTTGTTGTTCGTGGTCATCACGACGCCTACCCTATCGTTCCAGGCAGGGCGCAGCTCCATCAGCTTATAGTAGACCTTCATCGCAATGGAACGTGAGTAGGCGACGATCAGCGCTTTCCCCGTGAGCAGGTCCTCGCGATTCTCTTCGTAGTGGGCCACAATGTCACGACACAGGGCGTCGATGGTATCTGGCGTGCCAAGGATAGCGTCAAGGCCACTCATGACATGCTTGCTCCTTTCGGTGGCATCCTCGTCATGCTCAGCGGCGAAATCACTGTAAGCTCGGTCGAGGTCCTCAAGCGTGTCAGGGTCGAGCCTGAGCGCCACAACGCGGCTCTCGTAGTAGACCGGTACAGTCGCCTTGTCGTCCACGGCCTGCGTCATGTCGTAGACGTCAATATAGTCACCGAAGATCTCTTGAGTGTTGCGCCCGTCAAGGGCAATGGGTGTGCCCGTAAAGCCGATGTAGGAGGCGTTGGGCAACGCATCGCGCACGAGCTTGGCGGCCCCGATCGAGACCGTGCCATCATTGTGGATAGTCTCGGTGAGGCCGTACTGCCCACGATGCGCCTCGTCGATCATCACAACGACGTTGCTACGGTCGGTGAGGGGTTCCGAGCCCTCTTCGAACTTCTGCATCGTGGTAAAGACGATGCCGTTTGCAATGCGACCGGAGAGCAGCGCCCGCAAGCTCCCGTCGCCCCCGTCACGCGACTTTGCCTGGACTGGCGTCTGCCTCAGGAACTTGGCACAGCGGCAAAACTGGCCAAAGATCTGGTCGTCAAGGTCGTTACGGTCGGTGATGACGACGATCGTGGGACTGTCGATGCGCTCCTGTAGCATGTGAGCGAGGAACACCATCGAGAGGGACTTGCCGGAACCCTGCGTGTGCCAAAAGACGCCGATTCTCCCGTCACCAGCCACGGCCTCGACGGCACGTTCTGCCGCTCTGTGTACGCCAAAGTACTGGTGATAGGCAGCAAGGATCTTCACGATCCTATCGTCAGCGTCGTTGAAGCAGATGAAGTTATGCAGGATGTCGCAGAGACGATCCTTGCGAAACACGCCGTCGATGGTTGTCTGCCAGCGTGTGTTGTTCTTCGTGTAATCACCATCTGCGCTCTTCCATTCGCTGAAGCGGTCCTCCGAACTGGAGATAGTGCCCACCCGTGTCTCGGCCATGTCGGTCATTACGCAGAAGGCGTTGGGCACGAAGAAGGAGGGTATGGCCTTCAGGTAGTTGCGCAGTTGCAGGTAGGCCTCCGAGGCATCGGTCTCTTCCCGTGAGGGGCTCTTCAGCTCAAATACAACGAGGGGTATGCCATTTACGAACACCACGATATCTGGACGTTTGTTCTCGTGCTCTACGTAGGTCCACTGATTCACCACTTGGAACGTGTTCTTCTCAGGCTCTTCATAGTCGATGAGACGGATGATATCGTTTCGATCCTCTCCCTTTTCCTGGTCGAAGAATCGAACTTCCACGCCGTTTTGTACGTAGTCAGAGAAGACCCCGTTGCGCTGCTCAAGAGAGCCTGCCTCCACGGCGTTGAGCCTGCGTATGGCCTCAGAGGTTGCCTGTACTGGAAGTTCCCGATTGATGCGCCAAAGGCTACCCTGAAGAACATCAAGAAGGAACACGTCATGGTAGAGTCTATCGGTCCTTCGGACATCAGGACCGTAGAGGTGCTCGTATCCGAGCTTGTCAACCATATGCTCAATGATAGCTTGCTCATAGAAGTCCTCGTTGAACGAACCAGCCCCGCCGACGTGATTGTCACTATCCATCGATGTCCTCGTAGTAGTTGCCAATGAGTTGCACATGCAAGGTAGCTGAATAAAATTACCTGAACTCTGCCGCATAGTCTGATCTTATCACTGACACATCACACAAGCGATATCATCAAGCTCACCTCACATCCATATGCTGCGGGCATGATAAACGCACAAGCGTTCTAATGCCAGGAGGAGGTGGCTCTTCTGGAGCTGACAGGGAAAGAAGCCGTCAGCGGTCCTCACCAGCAACAAAGCGATTGGCCAAATTGAGAAACTTGCAGATGTTCAGAGAGTAATTTGGGTATGCCTTGCAAAGGTTTTGCAGAGAGAATGCCTTCACAAGAAGGACGTCCTGGAAATCTCCCTTCTTCCGCTCTTTTTGGAAGTAGGTCTCCTCTGCCCTTACGCCTTCATCCTCTGGATACGCATACAGCCGCGTGCATTGTAGCTCGTAGTCAATATCAAGTACGAAATAACCCGCATATGAATAGTCTTCTCCGCCAAGGATAGTCACTGAGCCGGAACATGCCCGAAGCTTTTTCAGAATTGACATCTTGTCTTCGATCCTACGAAGCTCCTCCCTCTGCTCTTTCAATGCTCCAATGACTTCTCCGCTTTCAGAGGCACACTCCTCCTCTGCAAGGAGAGCTGCGACGAGCGCGAAGAACCTCTTCTCTTCATAGGTGCCCCCACCAAACTTCATGCCCTGTTGGCAGATGACATCATATGTCTCAAGTGCGCTTGCCCACGCATGTTGCAGCTCGGTCCTAACCTGTGTCTCACAGAAGAGGCCGGTTAACCCAACTGATGGAACGTCATGCCTGGTAATCAGGTGAACGCTCCTATACCCATCGTCTTTGGGCGTTCTAATATAATCCTTAGTTCGATACAGTCGCACGCGTGCATCCCGCACTGCAGTAACAATTCTGTAGACATCGTGCTCGGTAGGCACGATTACTCTGCATCCCGCTATGTCATTCATCTCATTCAGCTTCATACTAAGATCGGGCCGCTGAAGCTTCTTGACGATCGTATCCATTCGTTTTAGCCGACTAACAACAAGGGTGTTATTACCCCCACCGGCCAGTTCCCTGGAAACAAGCTCTCGTAAAGTTCCCTCCATCTCTCCGATAACCTCTTTATGGGCGGAACGCCAAATATCCGCAACCCCAAACGCCCAGTGACGTTCTTCCTCGGGCGCATCCCTGCAGGCAAGGATGCGCCCAGCTCTCTTCACCTTAGACTTCGTGACGCCAGTTCTTGTCATGACCCTAAGAACAGGGGGTTGTCGCACCGGCGCGAAGCATAGAAGCCCTCTATCGCCTCATTAGAGATGACCACGCTGCAGCGATCGCTATCCCCACACCCCTGACGCGCATCGCTCCACGGCGCTTCCCTATGCGAGAGTCCGCTAAGCTGATCGCCTTCATAGTCGCCGAGCACATGCAAGGTCCGGTCAACGAACGATCGCTCATGCGCGCTAAGGGGTTGGACGATCTTGGGATTGGGAGCAATGCTCCCCGGTCCGATGATGAACCTTCCCCTATGCCTGCGGTAGAGCTCAAGGGAGACGGGACCGTTCACCCATGCCTGAAAGGTCTCGGGAAAAAGTGGACGGTGCGTCTCGACGAGGGAAAGCGCGTTGCTATAGAAGGCGAGCTTCTGCAGCTTCATGGTCGAGACATATCCCTTCTTCTCAAGAATATATTCAGCAACATCAAGTATACTCGCCATAACCCCTCCCCTACGGAACCGCATTCGACAAAACGTATGATGGATCTGTCTCTGCCTTCTGATGACAATATATTTTAACCAGTGTAGCCCAAAAGGACGAGACGTTGGCCAGATCCGTATGGGGAATGGAAGGATGATACGGTGCAGCCCATCACCCCAGCGATGATGGTGAGGGCAAGCCAAGCGCTATTGGGCTCCTCGGGAGTTTGTGTGAGTGAACTCATCAGCGAAGACGCCAAGCTAGTGGCGGCGCCGCTCGCGCGGAGCCTGTTTTCCCGACCAAGGGGGAGGGGGCCAGCGAGGGGACGCCGCCGGCACACCATAGCGGTCGAGGCCCTCGTTCCACCCGACGCGGCTCGCGTCGCAATAGTGTACACAAATGCCCCAAAACGGCTCCGAGAGGCCGTTTTCGCCGATCTGTGTACACTCTTTGTCCCCACGCCTATCCACTACGGCGCACCTCACGGAAAGGCGCACTCTGCACTCGCCCCTCAATCGCGGCGAGACCAAAAAGCGCATTCTGCTCCAGCGCCTCACCAAAAACCGCAGTTTGGTTAGTCCGGGAGTCGTAGAATGCGCCTTTCCGTCACGTCGCGGCGCCCGGGAGGTGTGGGGCAACCCCCCGCCAGGCTGCGGGGCACTATGGAGAATGGCTCAACTGGGCAAATGCGCTCGAGCAACCACCCGCCAGGCTGCGGGGCGGCTTGCGCGAGTGTCCGCAGATCTCGGTTCGGAATCTGGCCTCACGGAAAAGCGCACTCTGCAGCCGACGCAACCGCAACAGTGTACACAAATGCCCCAAAACGGCTCCGAAAGGCCGTTTTCGCCGATCTGTGTACACTCTTTGTCCCCACGGCCGCTCGCGCGACCGGGTAGGGCCACGGGTCCCACAACGTCAACGGCCCTATGGCCCCCGTGATGCCAGGGTACTTGGACCTGAGGCCCACAACTGCCGGGGCGGCGGCACATTTGCGCTGCCAGGCGCTCCTCTCGCCGCTCGTTGCCCTAGAATGTCACAGGCACGGTATACGCAGGATGCCAAACAGGGGCAGTTCGGGTGGGCATCTCGGCTAGCGCGCTTCAACGCTTGGGGTTTGTAAAGGAGGATGGTGGGCACACAAGAGGACGAAAGACCGAAGGGCACAGCCCAAGAGAGCGCAACCGACCGCCTGCGCCTGGTCATGGGTAAGGTAAGGCTCGCTCGCGTGCAGGCGGCCCGTGTGATGGTGGTGGGCCTGGGAGGCGTAGGCTCCAACTGCGCAGAGGCGCTCGCGCGGGGCGGCGTGGGCTCGCTTGTGCTCGTGGATCGTGATGTGGTGGCCCCCAGCAACATCAACCGACAGGCCGTCGCCTACCAGAGCACCGTAGGCCAGGCCAAGACAGAGGTCATGGCGCGCATCGTGGCTGACATAAACCCCACCTGCGAGGTCATGACCCTGCGAGCCTTTCTTTCCAAGGAGAGTCTCGTGCCTGCACTCTCCGCCCTCCCGTGCCCAGACTATGTGGTTGACGCCATTGACACGATAAGTCAGAAGCTCATCCTCGCCCGCTGGTGCCAGGATGAGGGCCTGCCGCTCGTGAGCAGCATGGGGGGTGCAAACAAGCTCGACCCCACGCGCCTGCGCTTCTCCGACATCGGGTGCACCACCAACGATCCCCTCGCACGCATTATGCGTAAGGAGTGCCGCAAACGTGGCATTCGACACCTGGAGGTGCTGTGGTCCGACGAGCGGCCCCAGGAGCCGGAAGACAAGGCAGTAGCCTTGGACGAGGGTGGCTTCGTACGCGAGGGCGCCTCGATACTCGGCACGATGAGCTACCTGCCACCCATTATGGGACAGATGATCGCAGGTCGTGTGATCAGTGAGCTTGCCGGGCTCAGCTGGGGGCGACAGATATGACTGCTGGCAACGGGAACGAGACGGGCAAGGGGGCGGCTAGGCTCTTCGATGCCCACTGCCACCTGGACCTCATGTCCAACGCCGCTCAGGTCGCACGGGACGCCGCAGCTGGCGGCCTGGCCTTTCTCGCCGTAACGGTGGAACCTAGAGGCTACGAGGCGGCTTGCCTCACCTTGGGCGAACTGGCCAACGTTCATCTTGCCGCCGGCCTACACCCCTGGTGGGTGGCCGACGGGCGCTGTGGGCCAGACGACGTGGCGCACGCGGCAGAGCTCGCCGCGCAGACGCACCTCATCGGCGAGGTTGGTCTAGACTTCTCGCCTCGACACGTCCCCAAGAACACGGAGGTGATCCAGGCGGTGGCCTTTCGTAGCATCTGCCAGGCTGTCGCGAGGACGAGCGACCCCGCCACCCCTAAGGTCCTCTCGATCCATGCGGTGCGCGCGGCGAACAGCTGTCTGGACATCCTCGAGGAGACAGGCTGCCTCAGGCGCTGCCGCTGCGTATTCCACTGGTTCTCGGGCAGCTCAGACGAGCTCCATCGCGCCGTTCAAGCCGATTGCTGGTTCTCCGTCAATGAGATGATGCTCAGGACACGGCGCGGGCGCGAGTACGCAAGGCAGCTCCCCCTCGCGCAGCTCCTTACCGAGACCGACCTCCCACCACACGCGGGCGAGCCTTTCTCGGCCATTGCCATACAAGAGTCGCTTGAGCGCACCATAGGTGCAGTCGCAGCTATCCGCAGGCTGGATCCCGAGGAACTGCGCAAGACGCTCGCCACGAATGCACGAGCCCTCCTCTCGTCTCCCCTCAGCTAGCATCAGAGTCAGTAGACTTTAAGTTACCGTTTGCAATTCCAAAGTAAGTGCCCGCCAGATTGGCGGGCACTTACGATCTAAGCTCAACTGGGCAAATGTCGCTATGATAGTGCCCCGCAGATTGCGGGGCACTAAGCGCCGGGCGAGCTTCGGGGCGCCAACCGCCGGGCGAGCTTCGGGGCGCCAACCGCCTAACAGGCTGCGGTGCCACTTGGCCATGAGACTAGCTCGCGCGATGCCTCGTATAGTAACCTACGCCCGCATCCTCGACAGCACCGGGGTTACGCACAAGCTCGGGAGAGACGCCTCCGCCAACCGATGCCGACGTCACTATGGCCCTTGTTATCTCAAGGTCGCTCGGCAGGTCGAACATCGTCTTCTGCAGCGTCGCCTCGCAGATCGCACGCAGACCGCGGGCACCCGTGCCGCGCTCAAGGGCTTGATGGGCAATCTCTCTCAGTGCATCCTTCGTGAACTCAAGCTCGACGCCCTCGATCTCGAACATGCGCTTGTACTGCTTGACGATGGCGTTCTTGGGCTGGGTCAGGATCTCGACCAGATCGTCCTCGGTAAGCTCCTTGGTGGAGGTGATCACCGGAATACGCCCGATGAACTCGGGGATCATGCCAAACTTATGCAAGTCCTGGGGCATGACCTGCGCCATGAGCTCATCCTCGTTGTCCTCGATCTTCTTGGCCAGCTCCGCGTTAAAGCCAATGCCCTTTTTCCCTATGCGGTCGGCCACGATCTTATCGAGTCCCACGAAAGCTCCGCCGCAGATGAACAGAATGTTCTTGGTATCGATATGGATGAGCTCCTGCTGGGGATGCTTGCGCCCCCCCTGCGGTGGCACGCTCGCCTCGGTGCCCTCGAGGATCTTGAGAAGCGCCTGCTGAACGCCCTCGCCAGACACGTCACGCGTGATGGAGAGGTTCTCGGCCTTGCGAGCTATCTTGTCTATCTCGTCCACGTAGACGATGCCCACCTGCGCCCGCTCGACGTCGCCATCTGCGGCTGTGATGAGCTTGAGCAGGATATTCTCCACGTCTTCGCCCACATAGCCCGCCTCGGTCAGCGTCGTCGCGTCGGCGATGCAAAACGGCACCTCAAGGAAGCGCGCCAGCGTCTGGGCCAAAAGCGTCTTTCCCGTTCCCGTGGGACCAAGGAGCAGGATGTTGCTTTTGGCAAGCTCGACGTGCTCGGTTTCCTCCTCGGTGGACTCTTCACTGTCACCGTCCGCGTCCCCGTCGTCACCCGAGAGGATGCGACGATAGTGATTGTAGACGGCAACGCTCATCGAGCGCTTCGCCTCCTCCTGACCCATTACGTACTGCGAGAGCTCGTCGTAGATCTCATGCGGAGTCGGAAGGTTACGGATGGGTATCGAGTGGTCGAAGTCGACGTCCTCGACCATGCTCGCGTTCGCCTCGGTCAGGATGTCCGAGCACTCACCTACGCACTCATCGCAGATAAAGACGCCGTTTCGCCCCTGAATGAGTTTGTTGACCTGATCGCGGCTCCTTCCGCAGAACGAGCAGCAAACGTCGTTGTTACCCAGCGTGCCGTTTCGTGCCATCTGGCTTCTCCTCATTTGAACGTCATGTGCCACACATGGTATGGCAATAGCTACATGGATTGAGTCGCCTCATTGTAGCAGCCCGCTGCAGGCGACTCTATCCTTAATATTAGCCTAAAAAATCTTCCCTTGGTGTGACGTGACCGACTTCAGGCGACCTACACGTGACTCCCGTGATGGTGCTCTCCATGGTGTATAGAGTCTCCCGTGTCTTGAGCATGCCCAAGCGGCCACATGGTGTCGTTCCCCGAACAACGTCCTTTCATCAGCCACGCTAGCAACCAACTTAGTCAATCTGCTCGGAGCGAGAGGTGATGACCTTGTCAACCAGACCGTACTGATGCGCCTCACGAGCACGCATGTAGTGGTCGCGCTCGGTATCCTCGTTGATCTTCTCGACAGACTGACCCGTGTACTGGGAGAGCAGCTCATTTATGTGCTGGCGGAGCCACTTGGTCTCGTCGGCCACGATCTGGATGTCGGTCTGCTGACCCTGGGCCCCACTTGAGGGCTGGTGGATCATGACCATCGAGTTGGGCAGCGCCAGGCGCTTGCCCTTAGCTCCGGCCGCCAGCAGGACGGAGGCCATCGAGGCAGCCATGCCTACGCAAATGGTCGACACGTCGGGCTTTATGAAGTTCATGGTATCGAGGATGCCCAGACCAGCATAGATCTCGCCGCCGGGCGAGTCGATGTAGAGCGAGATATCCTTGTCGGGATCCTGACTTTCTAGGTGCAGGAGCTGCGCGACCACAAGATTGGCGGTGTCGCGCGTGATCCCCTCGCCCAAAAAGACGATGCGGTCGTTCAGGAGGCGTGAGTAGATGTCATAGCTGCGCTCACCGCGCGGGGTCTGCTCAATGACGTAGGGGATCAGGGGTATATTCGTAGGACTGTGCATGTGGTACTCCCTTTCTTACAAAATAGGCGCTCCAGGGCACTGTACCCACGGAGCGCCCCCTCAAAACCAAGCGACGGAAAGTGAGCGAGGGTGATGGGCTGCCAACCTGCTGATACCACCGATGGGAGCGGCCGCGACAGGCCTCGAGGCGTCTACCCCTCGTCCTGCCCGAGGGCGCCTTCCCCCTCAGTATCCGTCCCGGAGTCGGCATCGGCATGCTCGGGCTCACGGCCAACCTGTCCGGCGTCAGCCTCGGCCCCAAGGCCCGCCTCTTCGGCCTCGTCGGCGGCATCGTGACCCGCCTGCTCGGCCTCATCATGCTTGGCGCGAGCCTCGGCGACCTCGTCCACCTCGACCACGGTGCAGTTGTCCACGAGCCACTTGACGGCCTTGGTACGACGGATGGACTCCCGAATGGCAGGCATCCGCCCATTTGCGGTGAAGGCCTCCACCGAGAGATCCACGTCCTCGACGTCGGCGCGCTCGAACTCGTTTCGGATGTCATCCTCGGTCACGTCGAACTCAAGGTGACGCGCGAGGGCATCGAGGGCCAGCGACTGGCGGGCACGCTCATCCGCCTGCACGCGCAGGTCGGCGAGGAAGGCATCGCTCTTGATCTGTCGGGCCGAGAGGTACATGTCAAGCGTCATGCCCCGCCGCTGGAGCCGGGAGAGAAACTCGTTGGCAAGCTCGGAAAAGACCTGGTTGCCGTAGGCATCGGGCACCTTCTCGATCTGAAGATGCTTGCCCGCCTCCTCAACGACGCGATCCTCCTTGAGCCGTGGCAGGTCGGACTCTTTCCCCTCCTCGATCTCCTCCTTGACAGCGTCACGAAACTCTGCCACGGTGTCGAAACCGAAGTTCTTCTTTGCAAACTCATCATCGAGCGTGGGGACGACGGCCTTCCTGAAGCCCTTGAGGGTGACGGTTACGGAGAACGCCTTGCTTTCCCCCTCATCGCCCTCAACGGTCCACTCGATATCCTTGGTCTCGCCCCTCCTCATGCCGACGATACCCGCGACGTACTCCTTGGGTAGGTAGGAGCTGCTAAGGGAGATCTGGCGACCCTCTCCCTCGGGCACGGCCCTGCCCTCGTGGTTCGTGGAGTCGACGACCACGACGTCGCCCTCGACTGCGGCGCGATCCTCCTCGACATCCTCATAGCTGGAGTGGTAGCTCATGAGCTCCTCGATCTGCTGATCTATCTCGGCCTCGGTCGCGTCCTTAGGGGGCATCTTGATGGTGGGCGCGTCATAGGAGTCGAGCTCGCAGATCGGGGGCACCGAGATCGTGACGGTAGCGCTCAGCTGCTCGTGCTCCACAACGGTAGGAACGTCCTCACCGTAGTCGGGACGCCCGACCGGCACGACGTCAAGCTCCTCGAGCATCTGGGGCTGGGCCATGTTGATGAGGTCCTCCGTGGCCTGAGCGAGGACCGCATCGCGACCAACGATGCCGTTGACAACAGGGCGGGGCGCACGGCCACGGCGAAAGCCCTGAAAGTTGTACTTCTTGGCTATGTCCTTGTAGGCCATGTCGATGGCCTTGTCGACCTCGTCGGCAGGCACGATAAGATTTGCGATCACCTGATCGTTCTGGGACCTATCGGCAGTGACGGTGATGTTCAACGTTCCTCCAGTGTCTCGATGCAGGCGATGCCTGCGGCACCACCCTCAGCCCTACGCACATGCGCCTCGTGGTGCGGGCGAAAGGACTCGAACCTTCATGGGGTCACCCCCACTGGAACCTAAATCCAGCGCGTCTGCCAGTTCCGCCACGCCCGCGTGTGCACACAGCCCAACTATGATAGCAAACTACACCCGGGCCGCAAAAGGAGGAACCATCTTTTTCATTGGCTCAACGTGACGTGGCCCAATAGCTTGAGGCAAGCTCGCAGTAATGCGACAGGCTCGCAGTAACGCCAGGCCTGACACCCCCAAGCCCGTCTCGCTTCAGGGGAGGTCCTGCAAGGCGTAGACATCGAGCGTGGTGTCTCGCACCGCAGCGATCGCCTGCACGAGGGCCGTCGTCGCCGAGAGGGCCGTCACGCAGGTAATGCCACGGTTCACGGCCTCGCTGCGCAGGATTGAGCCATCGCCACGGGCGCCGTTGCCCTGCGGCGTGTTGATGATGAAGGCGATGTCCCCGCCCTCGATCTCGTCCACGATGTTGGGATGCCCCTCGCTCAGGCGCTTGGTGACCTCGCAGGCAAGGCCTGCCGCACGCAGCGTCTTTGCCGTGCCGGCCGTCGCGACGAGCTGGTAGCCCAAACCTACAAGCGCCATGGCCACCGGCGCGATGGCGCGCTTGTCTCGGTCGCAGACGCTCACGAAGACCCTGCCCGCACGCGGCAGCTTGTAGTCAATGGCCTGGCGCGTCTTGGCGTAGGCCACGGGGAAGGTCGCGTCGATACCCATGACCTCTCCGGTGGACTTCATCTCTGGACCGAGGACGGAGTCGGCGCCCGGGAAGCGCGACCAAGGCATCACGGCCTCCTTCACGGCAAAGCGCCCCACGTCGCGACCCTCCTCGGGTAGCTCGCCCGAGTCCCTAAGCGACGCGATGGTCTCGCCTGCCATGATGCGCGAGGCAAAGCTCGCGAGCGGGACGCCCGTCGCCTTCGACGAGAAGGGCACCGTGCGGCTCGCACGGGGGTTCATCTCGATCACGAGGACCTGCTCGTCCTTGACCGCGTACTGGATGTTGAGAGGACCTCGCACGCCTACGGCGAGGGCCAACCTACGCGTGATCTCGCGAACGCGCCCCACGATGGCGTCCGAGAGCGAGAAGGGAGGGTAGCAGCAGGCGGAGTCACCCGAGTGGATGCCGCACTCCTCGATGTGCTCGAGGACGGAGCCCACATAGCACTCCGTACCGTCCGCCAGGGCGTCCACGTCGAGCTCGATGGCATCCTCGAGAAAGGCGTCCAGGTAGACCGGATGGTCGGGCGAGACCTGCGTAGCCTCGGCCATGTAGGTCGCGAGCTCCTCCTCGCCATAGACGATGGCCATGCCGCGACCCCCAAGCACGTAGCTCGGACGCACCAGCAGCGGATAGCCCACCGCTCGGGCGACCTCGCGCGCCTCGTCGAGCGTCTCTGCGGTGGAGCTGGGCGGGTAGGCTATCGACAGGCGGTCGAGCAGGACGGAGAAGCGGTCGCGGTCCTCAGCAAGATCGATGGCGTCGGGCTGGGTGCCCATGATGGGAACGCCCGCCTCCCTGAGGCGACCCGCCAGGTTGATGGGGGTCTGGCCGCCCAGGGTCACGATCACGCCGACTGGCTTCTCGCTGTCGATGACGTTCATGACGTCCTCGAAGGTCAGCGGCTCAAAGTACAGGCGGTCAGAGGTGTCGTAGTCCGTCGATACGGTCTCTGGGTTGCAGTTGACCATGACCGTCTCGAAGCCCTTGGCCGAGAGCGCCATCGCCGCGTGAACGCAGCAATAGTCAAACTCTATGCCCTGGCCTATGCGGTTGGGTCCTGCCGAGAGGATGACGACACGCGGACGGGCAGCCTCCTCGAACTCGGAGGCATCTCCCCGCTCGTAGGTCAGGTAATGGTAGTTGGTGCGAGAGGCGAACTCTCCTGCGCAGGTGTCGACGGTCTTCACGAGCGGCCGCACCCCAAAGACCTTGCGAAGGGCACGCACCGTGTCCTCGCGCTGCCCCGTGAGTTGTGCGATCTGCACGTCTGAGAAGCCCAGTTCCTTGGCAGCAAGGAGGCGCCTTGCCGTGAGGCCTTGGACGCCGCCCGCGCGAAGCGAGCGCTCCGCAGCCACGATGTCCTCGATGCGGGAGATGAACCAGGGGTCGATGCTCGTAAGCACACAGATGCGCTCGCTCGCCCAGCCGCGACGCAGGGCCTCGGCAATATAGAAGATGCGCTCCGGGGTGGGGCGAGCGACAAGATCAGCAAAGGAGGAGTCGTCGTACTCGCAAAGACCGTCCGCACCCAGGCCCATGTGGTCCTGCTCGAGGGAGCGACAGGCCTTCTGCAGAGCCTCCTCGAAGGTCGAGCCTATGGACATGACCTCGCCCACGGCCTTCATGCGCGTCGCGAGCGTCTCGCTCGTACCCTTGAACTTCTCGAAGGCAAAGCGCGGTATCTTGACCACGCAGTAGTCGATAGAGGGCTCGAAGCAGGCCGGCGTCGTGCCTGTGATGTCGTTCGCTATCTCGTCGAGGGTGTAGCCCACCGAGAGGAGCGCCGCCATCTTCGCTATGGGAAAGCCCGTCGCCTTGGAGGCCAGGGCAGAGGAGCGGCTCACGCGGGGGTTCATCTCGATCACGAGGACGCGACCGTCTGTCGGGTTCACCGCAAACTGCACGTTGGAGCCACCGCAGGCCACACCCACGCGCTCGAGGATGGCCAGAGAGTAGTCGCGCAAGCGCTGCAGCTCGCCATCCGTGAGCGTCTGGCAGGGCGCGACGGTGATGGAGTCGCCGGTGTGGACGCCCATGGGGTCAAAGTTCTCGATGGAGCATATGACGATACCGTTGCCGGCCTCGTCGCGCATGACCTCCATCTCTATCTCCTTCCAGCCCTCCACGCTCTGCTCGACGAGCACCTCGCCGTTCGCCGAGAGGGACAGGCCCTCGCGCGCGATGCGCAAAAGCTCGGCGCGGTCGTGCGCCATGCCACCACCCGCACCGCCCAGCGTGAAGGCGGGACGGATCACGACGGGATACCCCAGCTCGTCCGCCACCCTCTCGCACTCGTCGAGCGTACGGGCGATGCCAGAGCGCGCGACCTCAAGGCCGATGTCGCGCATGGCGGCAGCGAAGAGCTCCCTATCCTCGCCCACCTCTATGGAGTCGATGTCACAACCTATGACCTCGACGCCAAGGCGCTCGAGCACGCCTGCCTTGCCGAGTGCGACGGCGCAGTTGAGGGCCGTCTGACCGCCCATGTTGGGAAGCAGCGCGTCGGGACGCTCCCGCTCGATGACCTTCGTCACGGCCTCGACCGTGATGGGCTCGACGTAGGTGCGATCGGCCGTATCGGGGTCGGTCATGATCGTGGCCGGGTTAGAGTTCACGAGCACGACCTCGAAGCCCTCACGGCGAAGGGCCTTGCAGGCCTGGGTGCCGGAGTAGTCGAACTCGCAGGCTTGCCCGATGACGATGGGGCCCGATCCGATGATCAGGACCTTATGGATGTCGCTGCGCTTGGGCATCAGTGGGCCCTCCTTTCACGGACGTCAATGGCAAGGTAGTCCTTGCACCCTCCCATGAGGCGACAAAAGGCGTCGAAGGCATAGCTCGAGTCATTTGGCCCGGGTTTGGCCTCGGGATGGTACTGCATCGAGAAGGCGGGAACGTCCAAGAACTGCAGGCCCTCGGGCGTCCCATCGTTGAGGTTCACGTGCGTAAGGCGGATACGACCGAAAGGCTCGCTCCTGACCACGGGAGCGATGTGTCGGCTGCTCCAGAGGCGCAGGTCTCGCGCGTGCTCAGAGATACCACCCGAGAGCTCTGGCACCAGTGGCCCCAGGCTGGGAAAGACAGGGCCGTAGTTGTGGTTCTGGGCCGTGATCTCGACCTTGGACGTAAGCAAGTTCATGACAGGCTCGTTGCCGCCGTGATGCCCATAAGGAAGCTTCTCAACCTGACCTCCCGCAGCTAGGGTCAAGAGCTGGTTTCCCAGACAGATGCCGAAGATGGGGATCCTACCCAGAAGCTCGCGGGCCGTCTCGGCAGCCTCGGGCACGCTTTTGGGGTCTCCCGGCCCGTTCGAGAAAAAGACGCCATCGGGACCTAGGGCGAGCACGTCGGCCGCAGGGGTGTCCCAGGGCACGACCGTGACGTCGCAGCCAGCGGCGGCGAGGCGCTCGACGATGCCACGCTTCTCACCAAAGTCGAGGGCGACGACATGGGCACGCAACCTGTCCCCGTCTGCGGATGGCGCGCCTCCGCCCGCGAGCGGTCCACCCTCGCCTGCGACCTCATAGCGCTCCTTGGTCGAGACGTCGGACACGAGGTTGCGGGCCGAGATGGGCTCACTCTCTCTCACACGGGCGACAAGGCTCTGTGGGTCAAGGTCCTCTGTCGAGAGGGCGGCCCTCATGGCGCCCCCCTCGCGTATGCGCAGGGTGAGGGCGCGCGTATCCACACCCTGCATGGCGACGACGCCACGCTCGCGCAGGAAGTCGGGGAGGCTGCCCGCGCTCTGCCAGTTGCTGGGCGTGAAGCACATGTCATGCACGACCACGCCACGCAGGGCAAGGGAGGCGGCCTGCATGTCGTGTGCGTTCACACCGTAGTTACCTATCTGGGGATAGGTGAAGGTCACTATCTGGCCCGCATAGCTCGGGTCACTTACGATCTCCTGGTACCCCGTCATGGAGGTGTTGAAGACCATCTCGCCAAAGGCCTCGCCCTGAGCCCCACAGCAACTGCCCTCGAGAGCCGTGCCGTCCTCGAGCGCGAGTAGGGCCTTGGGCAGGCGATCCGCCCCAGCAAGCAGGTTCATGTGCATCCTTCCCTTCTCCCGTGCGCCGCTCCTCCCCCACACGACACATTGGGGGTCGAGGGCCGTTTTTACCGAGGGCGCCCTCGGCGCGTCGCGTCTCTCTCGACACGTCGCGTCTCTCTCGACACGTCGCGTCCCTCGGCGCGTCGCGCGCATGAGTCCCCGTTAGTATCTCCATGCCACCAATAAAGGCCTCTATGGATTCTAAGAATCCGAGATGCGCAGCGATGCAACGATAAGGTTCGTTTATCTGAATAGACACATTTGCGAACCCTTGCTGGATACATCCTACCGAATCCCACCGGACCACACCAGATCCTTACCGTAAGCGTCGAAATAATAAGAAATTATTTAATGTCCTGATATGCCGCTGCTGTTTTAGCTGCACACCGATGCGAAGTGTGTGAATCACTCACATCGTTATCGCGAAGTGAGTGACTTTTGCACCAAAATGGCTTGGGATTAGGAGAGGTAAACTTACATATCCGCAGCTCAGAGTTTTACTGAACGTAATGTAGAAGTGAGTGATTCACTCACATCGTGCTCGTGAAGTGAGTGATTCACTCACATCGCGAGGCATGGCACGCTACACTCCTAGCATCACCCAACACCAAGGAGGCCACAAATGGCAACCATCGAATGTCCGCACTGTCATACCCGCTTCGAGCTCAAGAGCTCTGACTACCAAGAGATCCTGAGCCAGGTACGAACGAGCGAGTTCGAGCGCGAGATCCATGAGCGCGGTAAACTTATGGAAAGCGAGAAGGAGGCCGCTCTCGCGGAGGCGAAGGCCAGCGCCAAGGCAACCCTCCAGCGGGAGATCTCCCAGCGCGACCTCGAGATCGCGCGCCTGAAGGCGGACGCGGAGGGCAGGCGCCGCCAGGAGGAGGGCGAGCGCGCCCTTGCGGTGAGCGAAGCAACCGGCCAGCTGCGCGAACGCATGGCGGCGCTCGAGGGCGAGGTCAAGCGCGGCAAGAGCGAGCGGGATGCCCTCGAGGCCCAGTACAGGGAGCGCCTGAGTAGTGCGCAGAAGGCCACCGACGAGCTCATACGCCACAAGGACGAGGAGATCGAAAGCCTTAGGGACTATCGCACGCGCCTCTCGACCAAGATGGTCGGCGAGAGCCTCGAGCAGCACTGCGCGCAGGAGTTTGACCGCTGGCGCTCACTCAATCCCGAGGCCTTTCGCAATGTCAGCTTCGAGAAGGACAACGAGGCTCTGGGCGGCACCAAGGGTGACTTCATCTACCGTGAGCGCGACGATGACGGCACCGAGCTCGTCTCGATCATGTTCGAGATGAAGAACGAGGAGCTCTCGTCCACCAACAAGAGGACCAACGAGTCGCATCTCGCCAAGCTCGACCAAGACCGGCGCAAGAAGGACTGCGAATACGCGGTACTCGTCTCGATGCTCGAGCTGGACAGCGAGCTCTATAACCAGGGCATCGTGGACATGTCGTATCGCCACGAGAAGATGTATGTCATCCGCCCGCAGTTCTTCCTGGTGATCATCACGCTCCTGCGCAACGCAGCCCTAAAGTCGCTGGACTACCGAAGGCAGATAGACAAGATCCGGCGCGAGCAGATAGACATAACCCACTTCGAGGGGGCACTCTCGGACTTCCAAGACAAGTTCGGCCGTAACGTCGAGCTCGCCAATCGCAAGTTCGTGACCGCCATCGACGAGATCGATAAGACCATCCAGCATCTGCAGAAGGTTAAGGACAATCTGCTCAGCTCGCAGAACAACCTCAGGCTGGCAGATGACAAGGCCCAAAAGCTCACCATCAGGCGCCTCACCAAGAACAGCCCCATGCTCGCGGAGCGTTTCAAGGAGCTTGAGGACGAAAGCAAGAGATAGGCTCTTCGCAGCCTGGGAGGCGGACTCCTCGCAATCTCTGATGGCAGAGTGAGCGCAAGTTGAGCGCAAGCTTGGCGGCGTCAGGCCTGACAACGGTCCCGGTTTCCCTGCCTGCAAGCGGTTCACAGGCGCGGCCCCTGTGGGAGATGCTCGCAGCACTCCCCACAGGGGCCGACTTGTGGCTATGGTAGTAGGTACGGAGGCCGTCTCCAGCTGAGAGGCCAACCAACCTCCGGCTATGGATGCTAGCAGACGCCTTGAGCCATCATGGCATCCGCGACCTTCAGGAAACCGGCAATGTTGGCGCCAAAGACCAGGTCTCCCTCATGGCCGTACTCCTTCGCGGCGCTGGACGCGGCCGCATAGATGGAGTTCATGATGCCTTGCAGCTTCTGGTCAACCTCCTCGAAGGTCCATGAGAGGTGCTCATGGTTCTGGCTCATCTCAAGACCGGATGTGGCGACACCGCCTGCGTTAGACGCCTTGCCGGGGGCAAAGAACACGCCGTTGTCCTTGAGGTACTGCGTGGCATCCAGGGTAGTCGGCATGTTGGCACCCTCGGCCACGTACCTGCAGCCGTTGGAGACGAGCTTCTTTGCATCCTCGAGGTGCAGCTCGTTTTGGGTGGCACAGGGCAGTGCGATGTCACATTTCTCGCCCCAGGGGCGTGCACCCTCATGATAGACGGCGCTCGGACGTGACTCAACGTACTCCTTAATGCGGCCGCGCTTGACCTGCTTGATGTCAACGAGCGTGTCGAAGTCGATGCCATCGGGATCATAGACATAGCCATTGGAGTCCGAGACGGTGACTACCTTTGCGCCGAGCTGCTCGGCCTTCTGAACGGCATACTGGGCGACATTGCCAGCGCCTGAGACGACAACGGTCTTGCCGTCGATGGACTCGCCCCTCTCCCTCAGCATGTTGAGTAGGAAGTACACCGTGCCATAGCCGGTGGCCTCCGTACGGGCGAGCGACCCGCCATAGGAGAGACCCTTGCCCGTGAGGACGGAAACCCAACTGTTAGTGAGACGCTTGTACTGGCCGAACAGGTAGCCTATCTCACGAGCACCCGTACCGATATCCCCAGCGGGAACGTCGGTGTCGGGACCGATGTGCTTGACCAGCTCGGTCATGAAGGACTGGCAAAAACGCATGACCTCGCCGTCCGACTTACCCTTGGGGTCAAAGTCACAGCCACCCTTGCCGCCACCCATGGGAAGCGTCGTAAGAGAGTTCTTGAAGACCTGCTCAAAGCCTAGGAACTTGAGGATGCCAAGGTTCACGGACGGGTGCAGGCGCAGACCACCCTTGTAGGGTCCGATGGCGCTGTTGAACTGCACACGGTAGCCACGATTGACCTGGACCTTGCCCGCGTCATCCACCCAAGGCACGCGGAAGATGATGACGCGCTCGGGCTCGACGAGACGCTCGAGGAGGCCAGCCGCCTCGTACTCGGGATGGGCATCCAAGGCCGGCTGGAGGGTCGCGAGGACCTCCTCGGCAGCCTGAATGAACTCGGGTTGGTCTGCGTAGCGCTCCTTAAGCCCAGCGATGACTCTCTCGGAATAGTTCATTGGATCTCCTCTCGCAATGCTTTTTCCGAACGTGTGATACGAGGGTGAGATTATACATTCATGGGACCACATTTCGATTCCTCGCACACAGTGTAACAATCTGTACATGTAGAAGTCGTTGTGTCCTGATTTCGTTACTCCCAGGGACGTCGTTGCCCTTGGGCGTGCGCTCGCTTATAATGCGATACGATTTCGGGGTGTGGCGCAGCTTGGTAGCGCATCTGCTTTGGGAGCAGAGGGTCGCTGGTTCGAATCCAGTCACCCCGACCACGCGCGGCGGTAGTTCAATTGGTAGAGCATCAGCCTTCCAAGCTGCCTGTTGCGG